>Ga0137459_1000510_pt1 | contig 13717 bp, 7 predicted proteins | sample EasRivERMGT700_2_FD_104908 | JGI IMG/M metagenome (GOLD analysis project Ga0137459, IMG submission 104908) | Soil microbial communities from meander-bound floodplain in the East River, Colorado, USA - East River MetaG ERMGT700_2 | ecosystem: Environmental > Terrestrial > Soil > Floodplain ...
GCTGTACCACCTGCTCGCCGGGGTGCCGCCGTACAACGCGCGCACGGCCACCGACGTCATCGCGGCCGCGGCGCTCGGCAAGGTCGTGCCGCTGGCGGCGCGCGAGCGCGGCGCCCCGGCCGATCTGGTGGCGATCGTCCATCGCGCGATGGCGCCGCTGCCGATCGACCGCTACGCCGACGCGGGCGAGCTGGCGACCGAGCTGCGGCGGTTCCTCACCGGCCAGCTGGTATCGGCGCATCAATATACCGCCGGGCAGCGGGTGAACCGGTTCGTTCAGCGGCACCGCGCGGCGGTCACGATCGCGGTGCTCGCGGCGATCGGCTTTGCCGCCGGCGGCACGTTCGCGGTGCGCCGGATCGTCCACGAGCGCGACATGGCCGACCACGCGCGGCAGCTCGCCGACACCCGGCGCCAGGCAGCCGAGCACCTGATCGATCGGATGCTGTCGGACGTGAAGTCCCGGCTGCAGCAGATCGGCCGGCTCGATCTGCTCGCGAGCCTCGGCGCCGAGATCCGCGACTACTACGGGACGCTCGCCAAGATCCCCGGCGGCATGCCGGTCGAGGACATCGACCGGATGGCGAGCGCGGTCGACCTGATCGGGCTCGCCGAGCGCGACTCCGGCAAGATCGATCAGGCGCTCGAGACGTGGACGGAGGCCCGCGCGACGATCACCCGCTCGATGGGCACGGCCACCGGCGAACGCACCCGGCTCAAGCGCCGCATGCTCGCCCGGCTCGACTTCGAGATCGGTACGATCCACCAGCAGCGCGGCCAGCTCGATCAGGCGCTCGCGTCGTACACCCAGGCCAAGCACGAGTTCGATGCGCTGCGCGACGAGGGCCCGGTGGACCGCATCGTCCTGCTCGGCGCGGCCGACACCCATGATCGGCTCGGCGATGCGCTGCGCAACGCCGGCAAGGTCGATCAGGCGTTCGCGGAGTATGCCGAGGCCAAGACCGAGCGCGAGCACGCGGCGTCCACCCCGAGCAGCCGGCCGCAGGAGGAGCTGCTGGCGCTGTCGACCAGCCACCTGAAGCTCGGCTCGGTGTTCCAGGCCCGCGGCGAGTCGGCCAAGGCGCTCGACGAGTACCGCGCCGCGCTGCGGCTCCGCGAGACCCTCCTCCAGGGCCAGCGCGACGACGTCGAGCTCCAGAACAACGTGCTCGAGGTCCAGCTCACGCTCGGCGATCTGCAGCGCCAGGTCGGCGATCCCAGGGGCGCGATCGCGACCTACGTGGGCGCGTTGCCCGTGATGGAGGCGTTGACCCGGCGCGATCCGGAGAACACGACGTGGCGCCGGCTGCGCGGCAACATCGAGAGTGATTTCGGCTTCGCGCTGCTCGACGCCGGCGACTACCAGGCCGCGCTCGAGCAGCTCGGCGTCGCGATCGCGACCCAGCAGGCGCTCGTCGCGCGTGATCCGCAGAGCACCACCTGGCAAGGCGACCTGTCGCGCTCGTACACCCGCGCCGGGGACGCGCAGCTGTACCTCGGAGACGCCGAGCGCGGCCTCGCGCAGTACCGGCTCGCGCTCGACATCCGCCAGCAGCTGGTCGCGAAGGACCCGAAATCGGCGCCGTTCCGCCGATCGGTGGCGTGGTCGCACACCAAGCTCGCGAACGCCTACGCCGACAAGCCCGACGTGCCGCACGCGATCGAGGCGCACGAGCAAGCGCTCGCCTTGCGCGCCAAGCTGGTCGAAGAATCACCCGGGCAAGGCAGCTTCCGCAACGAGCTGGCCTCGACGGAGATCGCGCTCGGCAAGCTCCTCGTGGTCGCCGACCCCAGGCGCAGCAAGCCGCTGATCGACACCGGGCTCGCGCGGTCGCGCGCGCTGGTCGCCAGCGATCCGCTCAACAACGAGTGGAAGGAGACCTTCACCCAGGGCCTGATCGGCCAGGCCGACGCGGCCCGCGCGACGAACGATGGCAAGACCCGCGAGGCCGCGCTGGCCGAGGCGCTGGCGGTCGCGCGCGGCGGGGCGGAGCGGTCGCAACACAACGTCCACTGGCCCGGCTTCCTCGCCGAGATCCACGCCGGGCTCGCCGAGCTCGCGAGCGCCCGCGGTGACCGCAAGGCCGCCGCCGCGGCGTGGCGAGCCACGCGCGACCTGCTCGAGCCGCTGGCGACGGCCAACCAGCTCGCCGCGCAGCGCAAGGCGTTGCTCGATCGGGCGCGCGCCGGGAGGTAGCGTGACGCGGCTCGTGTCTCAAAAGCTCCCGCCGACGCCGGTGAGGCTCACGCTCGGGGCGAGAGGAAGCTTCGTCGGAGCGTACCGTATCATCCCAAGGCTGAAGGGAGTGATGATGAGCTACGATCTACGGGAGAGCCGAGGAGAGAGCAGCGATCCGGGGCGCGTGAACGCCGGCACCAGCGGTACCGTCGGCAAGACAACCCTCACGGACGCGCTCTATGGCAACGACGCCCAGAAGCAGGCCGGCGATGCCGCTGCCGGTGAAAAGCAAGCCGCTGCCGGCCACAAGACCAACGGCGGCAACTTCGTGTTCAGCAAATACGACGCAGTCGATAGCGATCCGGGCAAGGACAGCAGGAAGACCTGCGGCATCGATATCACCATCTTGTTCACGCCCGCGAAGGCGGTCGTTTCGGATCAGATCAGCTTCGTCCAGATCATGAAGGCCGACAAGGGCGGCTCCCCGCTCCTGTTCCCGAACGAGAAGCCGCGCGCCACCGAGGCCAAGGACGGCGATGCTGGCTGGGCCGTCGATCGTCTCGCCGGGAACAAGAATGCCGATTATCAAATCGGCAATGACGGCAAGGAGGTCCCCGGCTGGGGGCAGATCGGTCACCGGAAGAGCGATGCCGATGTTCGCGATGCGACCCTCGAAGACGGTGTCCGTCTCCCGCGCGACGCCGGACAGACCTTCAAGGTCCAGGCGACCTCGTTCGCGCTCGACAAGACGAATGGCACCTACCTGGGCGGCGTCGCCTGGGGGTATGATGTCGATGCCAAGGGTAAGATGATCAAGACTCCGGAGTCGATCCAGTCGATGGGTGACCCGGCTGGCATTCAGAAGCGAGCGCTCGAGCGATGGAACGAGCAGGCCAAGCATCCCGACAAGACGAAGCGCAACCACGACGACCAGCAACCGATCAAAGTACCCTGATCCCGTGACTCGTGGGCGCATCGTACTCTCGTGTCTCTTGCTCCTGGTTGCGTGTGGCCACGGCAGCCCGCCGAGCTCGACAAGGACGCACATGAATCAGCCTGAGCTCGCGGTGCTCGATCAGGTCGATGTCTTCTCGTACCTGGCAGCCGATCCGCTGTTCACCGAGACGCAACTGCACACCCTCGCGGGTCTTGCCGATCCAGCCCAAGTGCTGCACGACGTGGCCATCGACGAAGCCGCGCCACTCGGGCGACGCTACGCTGCCATCGAAGCTGCGGTCCAAGGCGGCTGGTCCGCCTGGATGCAGCGCGACGCCGACGCACGCGTTGTCGCCTCCGTGCTCGCCCACGGCCTCGCCCAGGACGACATCCACAACCGCTGGGGCCTTCCAGGGCAGTTCGTCGGTCCCACCGGCCACATCCTGGTTGGCTTGTCCGCCGGCGTGCGCGATGCCCTCGAGCCGTTGCTCTCGGACCGCCGCCCGCTCGAAATCTTCGGTAGCCAAGCCGCTACGTTGCAGCGCGCGAACAAGTACCGGATCAGCGATCTCGCCGGGTACTTGCTCGCTCAGCACGAGCACGTGTCGTGGCAGGACTCGGCGGATCCCGCCGTGCGCGACGACAGCAATGCCCGGCTCCGCGGTCAGCGCGAACCTCAGCATCGATAAGCGTGCCCGCGCGATGACGCTGAACGCGAGCACGCGTCACGGCGCCGGCACCATCCCCCTCAGCAGCTCGGATCGCGGAGCAGCGCCGCCAGGGCGCCGGGGTCGGTGACCGGCGGTGAGCACGTCGGGCCGCGGCACACGAACGCCCGCGCGCGCTCACCGGCCGGGGTCTTGCCGTCGAGGATCGACGCCGCGGCCCACGGGCCTGCGATGCACAGGGTCGGGGCATAGCTCTGGCGGGCGGCGGCCAGCAGGCGATCGCGGTCCGCGCCCTGGGTGACGACGAGGACCTGGGCGTGGAGGTAGAGATCGAGGGCGGCGAGCAGGCCGGCGTTGGCCCACGCGTTGGTTTCGGTCGCGCCGGTGAGGCGCTGGACGAGGTAGGTCTCGGCGAGGCCGAGCGCGGCGGCGTCGCTGGCGACGAGGCCGAGCCGCAAGAGGGCCTGGGTGGCGATCGAGGCGCCGGACGGGATCGCGCCGTCTTGATGGGACTCGGGGCGATGGACGAGCAGCGGGTCGCCGGCGGGCGCGAGGTAGAACACGATGACGCCGTCGTGCTCGGCGACGAACTTGGCGCGGACCGCCCCGAGCAGCCGGGCGCCCAGGTCCCACCAGGTGCGATCGTGGGTGGCCTCGGCGAGGTCGAGGAAGCCGGCGGCGACGAACGCGTAGTCGTCGAGCGTGCCGTCGAGCTTGGTGGCGCCGCGGTGGTAGACGCGCGCGAGCCGGTCGCCGTCGAGGAGCTGGTCGCGCACGAACTGGCCGACGCGCAACGCCAGCGCGAGCGCCGGGGCGTGGCCGGTGGCGCGCCAGGCGGCGGCGAGGCCCGAGATCGCCAGGCCGTTCCAGCCGGCCAGGACCTTGTCGTCGGTGCCGGGCCGGACGCGCCGGGCGCGGACGTCGAACAGCTTGTCGCGCAGCTCGGCGAGGTGGGCTTCCTCGGCCGGAGAGGTCCGCGGCGTGACCCGCGACAGCACGGAGCTGCCGTGCTCGAAGGTGCCGGCGTCGGTCACCCCGTAGGCGTGCGCGAACACGAGCGCGTTCGCGGGCCCGAGCGCGGCGCGCAGCTCGGCCGGCGTCCACACGTAGAACTTGCCCTCCTCGCCCTCGCTGTCGGCGTCGAGCGACGACCACAGGCCGCCCGCGGGATCGGACAGCTCGCGCGCGAGGAACGCGCAGGTCTCGGCGATGACCTGCTCGGCGCGCACGGCGAACGGACCGGCCATCGCCGCGACGCTGCCGTAGATCGCGAGCAGCTGGGCCTGATCGTAGAGCATCTTCTCGAAGTGCGGGACCAGCCACATCGCGTCGACCGAGTAGCGCGCGAAGCCGCCGCCGAGGTGATCGTAGATGCCGCCCTCGGCCATGCCGTGCGCCCACTGGTCGAACGCCGCGCGCGCCGGCTCGCCGTGCGGGAACCGGCTGGCGCGGGCCAGCAGATCGTGGCTCGTGCTCGACGGAAACTTCGGCGCGCCGCCGAGCCCGCCGGCCTTGGGATCGCAGCGTTCGGCGAGCTTGCGGCCCGCCGCGATCACGAGCGACGCGGACAACCCGCGCGGGTCGGCGGCCTTGGCCCCGCGGCGGTAGTGGGCGTCGACCCGGGCGAGGCCGTCGAGCAGCGCGAGCGCGTTGTCCTCGGCGTCGGGGCGCTGCGTGCGATATGCCGCGGCCATCGCCTCGAGCACGTCGCGAAAGCTCGGGCGGCCGAACCGCGGCTCGACGGGGAAGTACGTGCCGAGCAGGTACGGCCGGCCGTCGGGCAAGCAGAACGCCGACAGCGGCCAGCCGCCGCCCTCGCCCTGGACCTGGATCGCATTCATGTAGATCGCGTCGACGTCGGGACGCTCCTCGCGATCGACCTTGATGTTGACGAACCGATCGTTCATCACGCGCGCGGTGGCGTCATCCTCGAAGCTCTCGTGCGCCATCACGTGGCACCAGTGGCACGCGGCGTAGCCGATCGACACGAACACCGGCTTGTCGAGCCGCCGGGCCTCCGCGAACGCCTCGGCGCTCCACGGCCACCAGTCGACCGGGTTGTCGGCGTGCTGCCGGAGATACGGCGAGCTCTCGGCGGCGAGGCGGTTCGGCATGGCCGACGATATAGCACCAACCTCGCGGCCGGCGGATCGACGGGGAGCGACGAGGGATCGTCAGGCTCGGACGCGCGGCGCGAGGGCGGCGACGTCGGCGGCGGCGATCGCGTTCTTGCGCACGTCGAGCGTCGCGAGCCGAGGCAGCGTCGCCGCCATCACCGCGGTGACCGCCGGCGTGCCGATGCCGGCCTCGACGAGCTCCGGGTGGCGCAGCGCCGGCAGCTGGGCCGCGCGGCGCGCGATCGCCACCCCGATCGAATCGTCGAGCTGGTTGTGCGACAGGCACAGCTTGTCCAGCCGCGCGAGCGGGGCGCCGTCGAGCAGCGCGTCGATCCCCGCCGCCGAGATCCGGCACTTCGACAGGTACAGGGTCTCGAGCCGGCCGAGGTGCTGCCAGGCGCGCAGGCCCGCGAGCCCGGCGTCACCGATCGCGTTGGCGGTGAGGACGAGGGTCTCGAGCTCGGGCATGCCGCCGCCCAGCGCGACCAGCGCCCTGGCGGTCAGGCCGCTGGCCGTGACGTTGAGCGAGCGCAGCTGGGCCGCCGCCTTGGCCGTCCACAGCGCGGCGAACGCGGCATCGCCGAGCTGGCCGCGGATGATCAGGTTGCGGATCCGGGGCAGCCACGGCGCCGCCGCGAGCTTCTTCGCGCCGGCCGCGTCGAGGTTGGTGACCTCGACCTTGACGACCGGCTCGCCGGCGAACAGCGCGCTGGCGGCGCGCAGCTGCGTGAACGTCGCGCTCACCGAGCGGATGAACCCGCCGCGCGTGCGATACGACGTGACCTTGTAGGGGAACCAGGCGCGGCGGTGTGCCGCGAACAGCGCCGCGTGACGCTGCTTGAGCACGTCGCGCGTGCGGATCGCCAGCGGCCCGGCGAGCGCCAGCTCGAGCTGGATCAGCTCGCCGCGCGGATCGCCGGCCTGCATCAGGTGGTCGGCGTAGACCTGCCTGGGCAGATCGCTGTCGGGATCGGCGAGCACCGCGGCGAGCAGCCCCGCGCGCGGATCGCGGTCACCGGCGGGCGCCGGCGCGCTGGCTCCGCCGGCCGCGGCGTCGAGCCGGGCGGCGTCCTCGACGGTCAGGACGCGCGGGGTCTGCAGCGACATCCCGAGCGCGCCGGGCTTGGCGCTTCACGACGAGCGCGGCGCGCTGGTGCGGCGTCGCGTTGGTCACCGTCGAGCGGCCGGCCACGAAGCCGTGACACGCGTCGTGCATCGGGACGCGCGCGAGGATCTGGTCGAGGATCGCGCGCTGGACCTTGCGCAGCGGGGCGCGCGGCGCGGCGATCCGGCGCGTGCCGCCCTTGGCCTTGGGGATCTCGAACTCGACGTAGCCGGAGCCCGGCCCGACGCCGGGCCGCATCAGCCGGGTGAGCTGGTCCTCGCCGATGCCGACCAGGCGCGCGACGTCGTCCGCTGTGGCGAGCGGTGGCAGCTGGTGCATCGCCAGCGCGCTCGGCCGGCTCGGCTTGACCGGCGCCCGGCGCGCGGCGTGATCGCCGGGGAAGATGCCGAACGCCCAGCTCGCGTGCAGGCCGCTGGTGCCCAGCTGCTTCAGCTCGACGAGGAGCTCGACGAGGGTCGGCACATCATCCTCGCAACCACGACGCTAGCGAAAAGCTGCCTGGGACGTGGGGCTACTTGCTCGGCTCGGACGGCCGCGGGGGCGCACCCGCAGGGTGTAGGAGTGGCAAACGCTTCGCCCTCGCGGCTGTACATTCTTCATACGTCGTCGGGATCAGCCGTGACGTAACGCCACGGACCAAAGGCTAGCTCGTCACGTCCCAGGCCGGGCCAGCATACCAGCGGACGAGCCAGGGCGGGCGCTTCGGTTGCGTCACCGCGCGGGCTCCCGGGGAGAACGCGGACACGCGCGCTCACGGCGATGGAGGGCCTCGGTCTCGCGGGAGACAGCGGACCGCCGGATCGTGCAGGGCCCACCGGCGCAACACTCAACTACCTGCGCCCCGCTGTTGACGGCCGTGGAAGCTACCGCTCGCCGAGGCCTCCATCGCCTGCCGCGCGCGTTGACGAGCCGCTGGGGGGGGCGTCGTTGGCTCGACAGCAGCGCTCTCGTCCCGGCGAGCTGGTGGCGAGTTGCGACTGCGCCGGGCATCGATACAACCGGCGGCGAGCCGCGCAAGCAGCAGACGAGCTCGAAATCAGGTGGGACCGCCTGAGCCGCAGGGAAGACCACCCACGTTGAGCTTTCTGGGAAACACGGCGCAAGCGTGGGACGAGCTTCGATCGTGCTCTGAACGGTCTCGCAATTCTCGCAGCTTGCCGCACGATAGCTCAACCGCACGAGACGGATGAGACACCGTCCCCGTCTAGGATACGTTGTCCGCCGGTTCGCCGGTGCTCACGCTCCCCGAGCACGAACACTGGTTCGATGCGGTCGTGCTGGTGCGCGGCCCCGGCGTGCCGACCGTGAAGTCGAGGTTATTAGTGTTGGTATCGTCGCAACCGCCGTCGTTCCGCAGCGCGGCTGTGGTGTTGCTCAAGACACCAGTTGCAGCGGTCCCTTCGAAGCAGTTCGCCCCCCGTAGCCAACGAAGTCGCTCATCCCGGACGGACATGCACCGCTGAGCATCGTGGTGCTCGCTGTGAGCGCGACCTTGCCTGCGGTGCCGCTCATATTGATCGGGTGCAGATCGGCCCATGTCACGCTGCCTCGAGCAGCTCGGTGGCGGTTGAAGATCCTCAGTGACTCTTCGATCGCACGGACGCTCCCGTAGCTACAATCCCTCAAATTGGATCGATGCTGCTGTCCTCCTCACGCCCAAGATCGCGCTGTGTTCCGACGCGCGTACGGCGGATGCCACCTGATGGGCCTTGAGCCTGCAGCTTCAGTCTCACACGTTGCTCAGCGCGGCGGCACCCGGATCAAGATCGGCGAACCCATGTCCAGTAGCTCGGCGCCACGATTCACCGAAAAGCAGGGGCAGTATCTGGCGTTCATCGCCACGTACACCTTGCTGAATCGACGACCACCCGCCGAAGCCGATTTCCAGCGGTTCTTCCAGGTCACACCACCCGCGATCCACCAGATGATCGTCGAACTCGAACGACGAGGTCTCATCAGCCGTGTCCCCGGCCAACCCCGCACGATCAAGGTGACGCTGCCGGACGATGAGCTGCCGCGGCTCCAACCGATCAAAACCTCTGCGACGAGGTACTAGCCGCACGATCTCCTATCTCGGCGAGGACGATGCCCGGGAGCTGCTCTCCCATGGCACGGCGGATTGTCGTGCCGCGGCGCTATGCGGACGCGCGAGTGGGCCCAGACCCGCGTTGCCAGCAAGCGTGGGTGGGATCTCGTCGGAACAGCGCGGTGGCGACCACGGCAGTCCGACAACCGAGGACATACCGCACGCGTCTGGGGCATCACGACATGCAGGCTGGGCTGACGCTCCACTCGCGAGATCGAGCGCCAGGACGACCATGCACGCCGCCCGGATCCGGGGTAGATCCACTGCCATGAGCCGCCCGATCTTCGCCGACCCGAAAACCGATTTCGTGTTCCAGCGGATTTTCGGGAGCGAGGACCACAAAACCGCCCTGCTCGGCTTCCTGAACGACCTGCTCGAACTGGACGACGCCCACCGCATCCAGTCGGTCTCGCTGCTGCCCCCGGAGCAGCGGCCCAAGGTCAGCGAGCTCAAGTACTCGATCGTCGACGTCAAGTGCGTGGACATCCGGGGCACGACGTACGTGGTCGAGATGCAGGTGCTCAACGTCGAGGCCTTCGAGAAGCGGGTCATGTACAACGTGGCCAAGGCGTACACCAACCAGCTCGACGTGGGTCACGTCTACCCCAAGCTCAATGATGTGATCGGCATCAGCATCTGCGATTTCGAGCTGTGGCCGCGCAAGAAGGGGTTCGAGGTGCCGATGCTGAGCCGATGGCGGATGCAGGAGCAGAATAGCGGGACCAGGGGGCTGTCCCAGCTGCAGCTGATATTCCTGGAGTTGCCCAAGTACGAGGGCACGAAGGAGCCCGAGAGCCTGGTGGAGAAGTGGGCGTACTTTTTCCGCGAGGCCGAGAGCTTGACGGCGATCCCGGAGGCCCTGGCACACCCGCCGGTGCTGGAGGCGCTGGAAGCGGCGCGGACAGCGCGGTTCACCACCTCGGAGTGGGACGCCTATATCGCAGCGGGGATGGCGATCCAGAACGAGCGCGGGGCACTGTCGTTGTCCCGCAGGGAGGGGTACGAGGAGGGCGAGGAGAAGGGGCTCGAGCGCGGTCGCGAGGAGGGGCTCCGACTGGGCATCGAGGCGCTGTGTGACGCGTTCGGGATCGACTTCTCCGTCGAGCGCAAGCGGGAGCTCCAGGCGCTCGACGCCGCGGGCCTCACCAGGCTCGTGGCAAAGCTCCGAGCCGAGCGGCGCTGGCCCTGAGCGCTCCCGGTTCTGGGGCGGCGTGGTGAGTTTGCGGACCAGGCTCGCGTCCCGGCGTCACGCGCGGCGGCGTCCCCGCGCCAGGCGTGCGGCGAGCACCTCGGCCGCCCGCCGGCGCAGCTCGGCGTCGTCCGGACGCGCCGCAAGCTTGACCAGCATCGCGCGGAAGTCGTCGGCGTCCACCCTCGCAACGATAAGGTCGTCGCCGCGATGATTTCAGGGCAATTGCCGGGTTCCGGCCGCCGAGCCATCGCCGCGTCAAATCCCGCGTCGCTGCCGTCATCCATCACCGATTGTCAGACTCGCCGCGTATCGTGCCTCGGTTGGACCCAGATGAAGTACGATCGCACAGTGATCGCGTATCATGGGCGTCTTCAGGCCCACAATTGCCCCATGAGTGCCAACGGCAACCACCCGCTCGCCCCGCTCGACCCCGAGGCACCCGGGCTCGATGAGGAAACCCGACAGCGACGGCGTGCCCTCGCCGAGCTCCAGAAGCTCTCGGTCGACGAGCTGTTCCAGCTCATGGTGCGATACGGCATCTACACCGAGGACGGAAAGCTAACCCCGCCCTACAGCAACGACGAGCCGAGCGCCTGCCGCCCCACCGACTGAGCGCCGAGCACGCCGCGTCCGCTCGATGGCGCAAACGCCTCCGCCTCCGGAGCTGCGGGCCTCGTCGAGGCCAACGAACCGGGCTACCGCTCCACCGTCGCGATCGGGTGGGACTCCTTGCCGGTCTCGAGGGTCACGACCTTCTCGGTGACCTTCTCGTTCTTGGTGCCCCAGTTCTCGAACACGGTCGCGTAGACCTTCGTGCGCGCGCTGGCGCGGTTGGCATCCGACGCGAAGTAGTGAGCACGGATGTCGTAGCGGCCCCTGGGCGCGCTCGGCAGCACGTACATCTCGGGGCCGTAGCCCTGGGTGACGTCCTGCGTGAGGGTGCCGCCGCTCCGCGTCCGCGGGTGGCTGTAGAAGCACTCTTCCCCGCTCGGCTCGAGGACGTGGAGATCGACGTCGGTGTTGTCGGTGTTCCAGGTGATCGTGACGACGACGTCGGCGCGCTTGAGGCCGACCTGGGCGGCCAGCGCGTCGAGCCGCGCCCGCGCGTAGTCCCGCACGCTCGACGCCGCCTTGCCGCTGGTCAGGCCGCGCAGGAAGCGCAGGTAGTCGAGCTCGACGATCTTGCGCAGCTCGCCGAACCGCGGATCCCAGTGGCCCATCAGCGGGATCTCGTAGTAAGCGAGCGCGAGATCGAGCTTGCCCAGCTGGGCGAGCGCCTGCGCCATCGCGCGGTAGGTCTGCGGCTCGTGGGGCCGGGCGTCGGCGACGCGGCGGAACAGGTGGAACGCCTGCGCGGGGAGCCCGAGGTCCATCGCCGAGAACCCGACGTCGCGCGCGAGCACGGCGTCGCCGGGGTTCTCTTCCACGAGCGACGACAGCGCCTTGAGCGCGTCGGCCGGGGACGCCTGCGCGCGGCGCGCGCTGGCCTCGGCGGTGAGCATGTCGTAGTCGAGGGCGTGGCGGGCGAGCTGGGGGGCGAGATCGCGGCCGAGCTCGCGGGTCGCGCGCAGCTTGGTCGCGAGCGGCGCCGACGGCACCGCGAACGCCGCGTCGGGGATCTGCGCGATCGCGGTCTTGTACGACGCGGGGATCTGGATCTTGATGTCAGGGTTGCGCTCGAGCTTGCCGAGCAGCGCGAGGAACGCGGCCTTCGGATTACCCAGCGTCGCGATCGTCGCGGTCAGCGCCCGGGCGAACAGCGCCGCGGCCGGGGTCGCCTTGACCACGTAGTCGTCGGCGTCGGGGCGGATGCCGAACCGCTCGTAGTCCTGCTCGGACTCGAGCATGAGCAGCGAGCAGGTCCGCCCGGTGACCCGGAAGTGGGTGGCGTAGGCCCGCGCCTCGCTCTCGGTGGCCGCCTCGAGCTCCTCGAGGTGCGCGGTCGCGATCTGGCCGTACGCGCGCGGCGCGAGCGCCGAGGCGAGCGGCGCCCCGAGCGGCGTCTTGACGACCTGGCGCTTGCCGTCCTGCTCGACCGTGAGCGCGAGCGCCGCGCCCGCAGCGAGCGTGCCGCGCCCGACGACCAGCATGGACTGACCGGGGTAGAGCGCCGTGGGGTTGCCGGCGACCAGCACGTCCGATCCGCCGGTGACCTCGACGCCGACCAGCCGCCACGGCCGCGCGCGGTGCGCGGTCGCCGCCGCCGCGATCTCCGACTCGCCGGCCACCGCGAACACCGCGCCGCCGCTGTCGCGCGCGAGGTGCACGAGCGTGGCGGTGTCGGTGCCGGCGAGCCCGGTCTGGTACGCGAACAGGCTGCCCGCGCCGTCGAGCAGGTGGCCGAGCGCGTGGAGGTCCGACTCGCCCCACGTCGCGGCGCCGTCGGACAGGAGGAACAGGTCGTGGCGGGACGGGGTCTTCTGCCACGCCGGGTGCGTCGCCTCGCGGAGCGCGGCACCCAGGTCGGTCGCGCCCTCGAGCGCCAGGGTGCCGGCGAACGCGAGCAACTCGGCGGCGCTGGCCGGGGTGTTATCGACGAAGTCCGGCTTCCACCAGTGGGCGTCGACGCTGAAGAACATCACGTTGAAGTGGCGCAGCGTGCCGCGGTTCTGCTCGAGGATCGCGCCGAGCAGCTTGAGCCAGATGTTGAACCGGTCCGGGTTCGAGCTGAGCGAGGTGTCGACCAGGAACACCGCGGTGTCGCTGGGCTGCGCGGCGGCAGACGGCAGCTCCGGCACGACGCGCGTCGCGAAGAAGCTGCCGATCTTTTCGTCGGCGCCGACCAGGAGCGGCGCCCCCGGGTTCGCGATCCGGACGACGATCGTATGATCCTTGGGGTCCTCGAAGTGGAACCGCTTGCGGCTGCCGGCCGTCGTCCCCGCGACGTTCGGCGAGATCGTCGCCCGCGCATCGGCGACGCTGACGTCGACCACTGCTGCCGTGACTTGCTCGGGGAGGTCGAGCTTGTACTCGAGATCCTTGCCGATCCGCGTGAGATCGACGTCGTACCCGACGACGATGCGGTGCAGCTTGCGCGGCGCGAGCGGGAACACGCGTGCGCTGAACACCCCCGCGCCGGCCCACTCGACGATCCCCGGATCGACGCGGCGCCGCACGGTCTGGCCGTACGCGAACGCCGCCTTCTCGCGCGGGACCATCCGGGCCTCCTTGGGCGCTTGCCATGCGGTCTTGCGCTGCAAGGCGATCTCGCGCGGGTCATTCGCGAGATCGGCATCCGACACCGCGATCATCATGGGCTTGGTGGGCCTGGTCGTGCTCGCCTCGTAGCTGGTCTCGCCGAACGCGAAGTAGTACGGCGAGGCGTCCTCCGGCAAGCGGAGCTGGAACGTGCCCTCGAGCTGGCGATCTCGATCATTGGCGTAGAGGTAGTCGATCACGACGCGCGCCCGGAA
>Ga0137459_1000511_pt1 | contig 13709 bp, 10 predicted proteins | sample EasRivERMGT700_2_FD_104908 | JGI IMG/M metagenome (GOLD analysis project Ga0137459, IMG submission 104908) | Soil microbial communities from meander-bound floodplain in the East River, Colorado, USA - East River MetaG ERMGT700_2 | ecosystem: Environmental > Terrestrial > Soil > Floodplain ...
GCTGCACCTGCAGGGCTCGCCGGCGGTGCCGCAGGCGAGCGGGGCGAGCCAGCTCGAGATCCTGCGCAGCTGGCTGGCCGGTGGCTTCCTCGGCGACGCGAAGCTCGCCATCGAGCCCGCGGTCGTGCGCGGCGTCCCCGGCGTCGCGTTCCACGGCACGGCGCTCGCCGGCCGGCTGGGGATCACCGGCTCGCTCGGCACCGCCGCGCCGTATCCGATCGAGCTCTCGATCAGCGGCCGGCGGATCGAGCTCGATCCGTTCGTCGATCTCAAGGCCGTGCTGGGGCAGCGCGATCCGGTCCAGGTGTGGGCGTCGGGGACGATCACGCTGTCCACCCAGCTCGCGCCGCAGGCGCCGGCCGAGCCCGAGGTGTGGATCGAGCTCACCGAGCTCACCGCGCAGATCGACCACCGCACGAGCGACGGCCGGATCATGCCGCTGGTGGCCCGCGTCAAGGAGCAGAACCCGGCCCTGCGCGCGGCGATGTCGATGTTCGTCACGCCGTCGTCGGTCGAGCTGGCGTGCCCCGATGCGAGGGCGGTGAACGGCCGCGCCGAGTGCTCGACGATCCTCCAGACGCCGGCCGGCGACATCGTGCTGAGCGGCCACGCGACCAAGCGATCGGTCGCGATCACCGCGCGCGGCGACCTCGATCTCGGAAGGCTCCGCGGCCTGATCGATCAGCCGTTCGACGTCGCCGGCAACGTGCGGCTGATCGCGTCGATCGGCGGCGCGCTGGGCAAGCCGACCTTCGAGGCCGCGATCGATCTCGATCCCGATCAGATCTGGCAGCGCAACGAGGCCGAGCGCGGCGCCCGGCGCGACGCCCGCAAGGCCGGGACCAAGCGCCCCGACGTCAAGTTCGTGGACGGCGAGAACCCGGTGGTGCTCCGGCCGGTCGGCAGCGAGATCATGCTCACCGCCCCGCGCGGCCTGGTCAAGCTCGCCAAGGGGAGCATCGGCTTCACCGACGTGCTGGTCCAGATCAAGGACGAACGGCATGACGATGACCAGGGCGAGCTTCACCTGGCCGGCAACATCGGGCTCGACGGGATCACGCCGGTGAGCTGGGCCGTGTTCCTGTCGGGCAAGCTCGCCGGCAAGATGCTCCAGGTCGTGGCGCCGAGCCTGGTCGCGCAGGCCAACGGCCTGATCGCGATCGACGATCAGCTCGTGCTGTCGGGCACGGGCCCCAGCCCCGAGGTGTCCGGCACGCTCCTGTTCGACCACTTCTCGATCATCCCGCGCGGCGTCCGCCGCGAGCTGTCGTTCGAGCGCGGCAGCGTCGACATCAGCACCGCGAAGGCCGGCGATCACCGCACCTACACGCTCGACATCGCCGACGTCAGCGGCAGCCTCGACGATGGCCAGCTATCGAACATCGCGGGCTCGCTGCAGGTGCGCAACGGCGAGATCCTGCAAGCCGACCTGAGGCTCGACGCCGCCAGCATCCCGTTCCGCATCCCGCAGACGCTCGATCTCGTGGTCTCGGCGAGAAACGTGAGGCTCAGGCTCGACAGCCCGACGTCGAGCTGGAAGGTCGGCGGCCCCGACGCCACCGTCACCGTCATCGACGGCGCGTACCTGCGGAACTTCGAGCTCACCGATCGGATCCAGACCATCGGGATCAACAGCGCGCCGAGCAAGCCGTTCTGGGAGGAGTACCCGACGCTCGGCAGCGCCGAGCTCGACCTCCAGCTCGTGGTCGAGCGGTTCGGGGTGCGCAACAACATCGCGACGATCGGGTTCCTCAGCAACGGCATGCAGATCAGCGGCTCGCCCCGCGATCCGCGGCTGTCCGGACAGATCCGGGTCACCCACGGCGAGTTCCGCATCCCGGGCACCCGTGCGGCGTTCATTCGCACCAGCGGCACGGTCGACTTCGCCGAGAACCAGCCCGCCAGCTCGCCTGAGCTCCACGTGGCGAGCGACGCGGACTATCGCGACCTGTCGGGCCAGGACCACGTGATCACCGTGACGATCGGCGGCACCTTGCAGCTGCCGACCTGGGACCTCAAGACCTCGACCGGCTACAACAAGTCGCAGACGCTCTCGCTCCTGGTACTGGGCAGGAACCAGGAGCAGCTGCGCCGCTCGCTCGGCGATCAGAACCTCGGCGGCGATCCGACGCGCGCCGATCCGACCACCAACCCGAGCCAGGGCTTCGCCGATCAGATCGTCAAGGATCTCGCCGGCGACTGGGTCTCGGGCTTGCTCGGCAGCTCGCTCACCAAGCTGACCGGCCTCGACGTCCTGCGGATCGAGATCGGCTTCGGCTCGATCGGGTTCCACATCGAGAAGAAGCTCCTGGAGAACGCCAAGTTCGTCGGCGATGCCGAGCAGACGATCCGGGGGACGACCATCAAGGCGCGCGCCGAGCTGAAGACCCCGTTCGTGATCAGCCTGCAGGCCGGCTACCTGAACCAGAATTATTACGATCCCGCCGAGCAAGACATCGAAGACAGCAACGTCAAGCTCGTCTATCGCGTGTTCATCCCGTGATTCGTCTGCTCAGCTTCCTGATCGTCACGCTGGTCGTCGGTTCGGCCGCGGCGCAACCCGACACGGCTCCCCGCGCGCCGGCCGCCACGCCCGGCACGACTCCGGCCCCCGGCGAGGCTCCCTCCGCGTTCGGCGCGGCGGCTGCCGGCGGCTGCCTGAAGAAGGACAAACCGGCGCCCGCGGCGCCCGCGGGCATCGGGCCGCCCCCGGTGACGTGGAGCGAGTTCGATATCGAGGGCGAGCTGCGGGACCCGCCCGAGACCGTGCGCACGCTGTTCACGCCGGTCATGACCCGGCGGTCGTCGCTGACCGAGACCTCGCGCGGCGACGTGGCCGCGACCGCGGAGAAGTTCGGCTACTTCCTGGTGGGCCTGGGTACGCGCGACACGCCGAACGGCACCCACGCGGTCGTTCACCTCGCGCCGCGGCCGCTGGTCAGGAAGGTCGTGATCGACATCAAGCAATCGCCGTTCGCGACGTTGCTCGATGATCAGGTTCGCCGCCGCATGCGGATCCGCACCGGGACGTACCTGCCGTGGGCGCCCGCCGACCGCCAGTGCGAGCTCGACGAGGAGCAAGCGCACATCGCCGAGTACCTCCACGTCGAGGAGGGCTACTTCGACGCCAAGGTCGAGCACCACGAGGCGTGGCGCGACCAGGGCCTCGAGCTCACGATCCGGATCGTGCTGGGCGACGAATACCAGACCGGCGTCATCTGGATCGAGAACGGCGACGCGCTGTCGCGCATGATCGATCAGCGCGAGATCATCAAGCAGTTCCAGCACGACACCTGCCTGACCTGCTTCGGGGCGTCGCGGTTCACCCGCAGCCGGCACCTCGAGGACATCAAGCGCGTCGTCAAGCTGTTCCAGCGGCGCAACTACCCCGCGGTGCGCGTGCACACCAGCTTCGAGCACGAACCGCAAGCCGCGTTCAACCGCGCCACGCGGAAGGTCGACTTCACCGTGACCATCGATCCGCGGCGCCGGCTCGAGGTCCTGTTCGTGGGCAACGATCCCGACTCGTTGTCCGAGGAGCAGCTCCACGAGCACCTGACGTTCGACGCGGCCGCGAGCTCGGACGACGTCGAGGCGGCCAACTCGGCGCGGTCGATCGTCGCGTACCTCCAGAGCCGCGGCTGGTTCGATGCCCACGTCACGTACACGCGCACGCGGCACCAGGACGCGCACGACGCGCAGGGCTCGTGGGACAGCGTCGTGTTCCAGATCGAGCAGGGCAAGCGGCACCCGGTCCGCGCGATCAGCTTCTCCGGCAACCACGCGTTCGGCGCCGACGACCTCGAGGACGCGATCGGCACGACGCAGGAGAAGCTGTCGACCAGCCTGTTCGGCGGCAACACCAACGCGACCTCGGCGCAGCTCGACGCCGACGTCGATCGGATCGCGGTGGCGTATCGCCGCGCCGGGTACCGCGACGTCCGGGTCCACGTCGAGGCGGCGACCCACCCGTCGGCGCTCGGCAGCGCGGCGCTGACCGCGGCGCTGGCCGCGGCCGAGCACGGCGACGGGACGTACGTGCGCTACGTGATCGACGAGGGCGAGCCCACGCTCTTGGCCGGCGTCGAGGTCGCGCTCGCCCCCGCCCCCGGCGGCAAGCCACACGGGCCCGAGGAAGCCGCGCTGTGCGCGGTGGCGCTGAAGAAGCTCGCCGAGCTCTACGGCGCGAAGCAGCAGCTCGCCATCGCCACCAGCGCCAGCGCCGATCGCTGCGCCGCCTCGGCGGCGGACCTGAAGTTCCGCGAGGACGACGCCGCGCTGACCAAGGATCAGCTGAAGGGCCGGCTGTACAGCCTCGGCCGACCGCGCGCCGAGGTCGGTTACGAGGTCGTGGTGACCGGTCCCCATCGCGTCGTCGCGAAGTACACGCTCGCGAACATCCAGCCCCTGAAGGTCGGCAAGGTCGTGATCCGCGGCAACTTCAAGACCCGCGGCTCGATCATCCTGAGCGAGCTCGGCCTCCAGCGCGGCGTGCGGTTCACGCAGGACGCGCTCGCCGACGGGGCTCGCCGGCTGCGCAACACGGCGCTGTTCGACGCGGTCAGCGTGAGGATGCCGGATCTCGAGACCGGGACCCCGGACGAGGTCAACGTGGTCGTCGAGGTCGTCGAGCGCTACGACTTCCGCGCGCAGGTCGACGCCGAGGCCGGGTACTCGAGCTACAACGGCACGTTCGTGAAGCTGATCCCGTCGCTCAAGAACCTGTTCGGGCTCGGGATCTCGTTCGACATCGCCGGCACGATCGGCTTGGACCTCGCCGAGTACCTCAGCAGCGGCGATCCCCGGCTGCGCCAGCTCAGCGCCGAGGCCACGCTGCGCGTGCCGCGGTGGCTGTCGCGGCGGATCTCGCCGGTCGAGTTCCAGACCGAGCTCACCGCGTTTCACCGCCTGCAGGACACCCCGCGGTTCGGCAAGGTCACGACCGATGGCGCGACGCTCACGCTGTCACGGACCTGGGAGCGCAAGCGGATCGACAAGCGCGCCGCGCGGGCGATCACGACGGGCCTGCACTACGACTTCCGCCTGCGCGAGCGGCCGATCGACGTGCTCCGCCCGGTCGGCGCCGATGACGATCAGACCCAGGTGCCGATCTCGACGCGCACCGGCGCGGTCGGCCTGACGTTCGAGTGGGAGCAGCGGGTCGACCGCCAGGGCACGCTGTCGCCGCTGGCGCCCGAGGCCGGCTTCCGGTTCGAGGCCCAGGCCTCGATCGCGAGCGACTACCTGGGCGGCCAGGACACGTTCCTCAAGCTGTCGACCGCCGGCTCGAGGTACTGGCCGATCGGCACCAACCTCGTGCTGCGCGCCGACCTGCGCTACGATCAGGGCGTCCCGCTCCGCGGCGCGGTGCTGCTCCCCGAGGTCGAGCGGTTCTTCGCCGGCGGCGACTCCACGGTGCGCGGCTACGACGACGAGCGGCTCGCGACCGAGATCATCCAGGTCGGGGTGCCGCCGCTCAGCAACGTCCGGCAGATCCGGATCTTGCCGTCGGGCGGCAACATCCGCGTGATGTCGAGCCTCGACGCCGAGCTCCGGATCTACAAGCTGCTCGCGACCGCGCTGTTCGTCGATGCCGGCCTGATCACCAACCAGTGGGGCACGGTCACCCCCGACGATATCCGGCCCTCGGTCGGCATGGCCCTGGTCCGCATCGTCACCCCGTTCGGGGCGATCGCCATGGAGCGCGCGATCCCGCTGCGCCCGCAGCTCGGCGATGATCCGCGCGGCCGCTGGCACATCAGCATCGCGGCGCGCGCGCAGTTCTAGGCTGCCTGCCCGCGCGATGTGATATACGAGGCGACCACAAGGAGACTCGCATGGGACGCGGAGACAATCGCCAGACGTCGAAGATGAAGCGCAAGCGCAGCCAGGCCAAGCTCAAGGCCCGGATCAAGCGCAAGATCGAGACCGCGAAGGCCGCGAAGAAGCCTGCCGCACCCAGCAAGAAGAAGTAGAGTTGGACGGGGCCCAGGCGCCCTCCACGATGACCCCGGCCGAGACTCGCTGCGTGATGACGCAGATCGTGATGCCGATGCACACCAACGGCGTGGCCGGCGTGATGTTCGGCGGCATCATGATGCAATGGATCGACGTCTGCGGCGGCGTCGCGGCGATGCGACATGCCGGCGGCGCGGTGCTGACCGCGTCGATCGACCGCCTCGACTTCCTGTCGCCGGTGCAGGTCGGCGAGATCGTCGTCCTCCAGGCGATGGTGAACTACGTCTCGCGCACCTCGATGGAGGTCGGCTGCCGCGTCGAGACCGAGGACATGCGGTCGCGGATCCGGCGCTACGTGACCAAGGCGTACCTGACGTTCGTCGCGGTCGACGAGCGCGGCCGGCCGCGGACGGTCCCGCCGCTCGCGCTCGAGTCCGACGACGACCACCGGCGGCACACCGCCGCCCACGCCCGACGCCACGACCGCCTGCGCGCCGCGGGCCGTCCAGAAGGAGCGCTCCCACCATGATCACCGTCGATCGTTCGAGCTGGGGTCGCCTGCGGGTGACCGGCGGCGACCGCATCCGCTTCCTCCAGGGGCTCACCACGATCAATGCCGCGGCGCTGGCCGACTCCGGGCACGCGTGGGGCGCGATCCTGAACCCCAAAGGCCGCGTGCTCTCGGTGATCGATGTCGCGCGCGCCGGCGATGGCTTCGTGATCGCGTGCGAGGCCGCGCTGGCCGACAAGACCCGCGCGATCCTCGAGCGCTACGCCGTGATGGACGACGTCACCTTCGAGCCGCTCGCCGGGCCCGCGCACCAGGTGTGGGACGATCCCGCGAGCGTGTGGACCGCGCCGATCGTCGCCGCCGAGGCCGCCGAGCTGCGCGCCGAGACCGATCCCGAGGTCGAGCGGCTGCGGATCCGCGCCGGCTTCCTGCGCTACGGCGTTGATGTCGACGAGGATCACTTCCCGTTCGAGACCCCGCTCGCCCGGTTCCTCGATTACGGCAAGGGCTGCTATGTCGGCCAGGAGCCGGTGTTCCGGGTCCACGCGCAGGGCAACGCGGCCCGGATGCTGCGCGGCCTCGCGATCGAGGGCACCGCGCCGATCGCGCCCGGCACCGCGCTCACCGCGCCGGCCAAGGGCAGCGTGACGTCGTCGATCGCCGACGGCGACTCGACCCGCGCGCTCGGCTTCCTGCACCGCACGTGCTGGGAGCCCGGCGGGATCGTCGAGGTCGATGGCCGCAAGGCCACGGTGCACGAGCTGCCATGGTGAAGGGCAGTAAGGCGATCGCCTGCGCCGGTGTGGTCGCCTGCGCGCTGGGGGGCTGCACCCTCATCACCGACAGCTTCCTGACCAACGAGTTCTCCGGAGATCCGTTCCCGATCCACGTCGAGACCTCGAGCGGTGCGATCGTCCTCGGCGTCCGCACGGCCGGCACCGCCGATCGCGTGGCGGTGCTCGATCTGCTGTCACCGTTCACGGTGACCGATCCGGGCCCCGAGCCCCCACCGTCGGTGTCGTACGTCGATATCACGCTGCTCGGCAAGCCCGGCCCCACGGACCCGCTCGGCGCGCTCGACCTGTCGACCGCGCTGCCGCGCGCCCGGTTCACGGACGCGCAGGTGATCTCGATGCACCCGTGCAACATGCAGAGCCCGACCTGCAACGTCGGGCCGGCCGGGACGCGCCCGTTCACCAGCATTGTCGGCGCCGACGTGCTCGCCGGGGACGCCGTGCGGCTGCGGCTCGGCGACAACCTGATCTTCGTGCTCCCCGACGTCGGTGGCAAAGATCGCGGGCGCACGCTGTCGTGCGAAGCGGTGTTCGACTCGCCGTACCGCGGCGGCGGCACGATCGTGTTCCCCAGCACCGAGCTGCCGTTCGGCAACCGCCGGATCACGCTGCAGGCGTGCCTGGGCCCCGATCCCGACCCGAAACAGCCGCAGAGCCAGCGCGGCGCCGACGCGCTGCTCGTGGTCTCGACCAGCATCGGCATCTCGATTCTCGGCGAAGCGGCCTACGAACGCTATCGCAACGCCCACGTCGATCCCGTCACCAACACCAAGCCCCCGGAGCTCGCCACGCTCCTCTCCGATACCGTGTATCTGCCGTCGGGTCTCGTGCCAGGCCGCCGCGCAAACATCGACGCGCTCGCGCTGGTCGCGACCTCGACGTCCAACGCGCTCGCGCCGTGCCGCCAGGTCTACGCGCATCACCTGCTGGCGGAGCGCAGCTGCATTTCCACCGATGACTGCCCCTGCGAGGACGGCAAGTCGTTCTGCGCCGTCCCGGCGATGCTCGAGCTCACGCCGCCGAGCGGCGTCGACGTGCTCGTGGTGCCCGACACGGAGCCGACGCTGCAGGCGCTGCGCACCGAGCTACGGCCGGATCAGCCCGAGGTCGACGGACTGCTCGGCACCGACGTGCTGCGCGCCGCCGAGATCGACGTCGACTATCCGCACGACCGGCTGATCGCCCGCTGTCCGCGCGGAACCTGCAGCGCACGGCCGCAGCTCGCGCAAGCGGAAGACCGCTGCCAGCTCAACCGGTGCATCCATGGCATCGAGGAGGCCGCGAAGCTGGGCGTCTGCGACTGACGTCTCCGCGTCCTCCTCCCTCGCCCCCCGCCCTGTCGTCCACGTCACTCCATGCCCAGGCTGGTCCCCCAGGCTGGCCACGTTCTACTCCTCCAGGCTGGCCACGTTCGCCAGCACCTCCGCGGCCGGGCCGCGCGCGGACACCTTGCCGCGCTCGATCCGCACCACCTGATCGGCGAGCAGCCGCGCCTCGGCGATCGAGTGGGTGACGTGGACCAGCGGGACCGCGAGCTCTGCGACCAGCTCGCGGACCAGCGCGGTGAGCTGGGCGCGCAGCTCGCGATCGAGCGCCGAGAACGGCTCGTCGAGCAGCACCAGCTTCGGCGAGCGCGCCAGCGCGCGGGCCAGCGCCACCCGCTGCGCCTCGCCGCCGGAGAACGTCCGCGGCCGCCGCCTCGCCAGGTGGCCGACGCCGACCCGATCGAGCAGCGCCTGCGCCTTGGCCGAGCGATCGGGCCGCGCCACGTCGCTCATGCCGTACGCGACATTGGCGAGCGCCGACATGTGCGGGAACAGCGCGAGGCCCTGGAACACGTAGGCGAGCCGGCGCGCGTGGACCGGGACCTCGATGCCGTAGGCGCGATCGAGCCACACCTCGTTGCCGAGCGCGATCCGGCCGGCGTCGGGCAGCGCGAGCCCGGCCAGCACCGCGAGGATCGTGCTCTTGCCCGACCCCGACGGCCCCATCACGCACGTGATGCCGGGCGGACAGTCGAGCGCGACGTCCAGCACGAACTCGCCGCGGCGGATCCGGATGGTCGCGGCGAGGCTCGGACTAGGCACGGTGGTGATGCAGACGATGCGTCAACCGATTGGCAAAGTACAGCATGGCCACACCGACCACCGTCGTCGCGAGCGACATCGCGAACACCTGGTCCTCGTGGTTGGCCAGCAGCTGATCCATCACGAAGATCGAGGCGGTCGGCGTGCCGTCGATCCGCGCCCCCGCCAGCATCTGGGTGGCCCCGTAGTCACCCAGCGCGCGGGCGAACCCCAGCATCGCGCCGGCGATCAGGCCCGGCGCCGCGAGCGGCAGCACCACGGTGACGACCACGCGGACCGGCCGCGCGCCGAGCGTGCGCGCCGCGGCGACCAGGTTGGGCTCGACGGCCTCGATCCCCAGCCGGATCGAGCGGACGACGAGCGGCAGCGAGCCCACCGAGGCGGCGATCACCGCGCCGGTGAACGTGAACACGATCGGCGTGCCGAACAGCCACTCCCAGCCGTGGCCGATCGCGCTGTTCCGGCCGAGCACGACGAGCAGGTAGTAGCCGAGCACGGTCGGCGGCAGCACGAGCGGCGCCGAGATCACCGCGTCGATCAGGTGGCGCGCCGGCAGCTTGCGCCAGGCCAGCAGCAGCGAGAACCCGGTGCCGAACACCAGCGTGACGATCGTGGACAGCGACGCGATCTGCAGCGACAGCCAGAGCGGGTTCCAATCAACCCACCACACGGTTCCGGCCGCCCTCTTTGGCCGCGAACAGGTTGGTGTCGGCCTGCTTGATGAACTCGAGCGCGTCCTCGATCTCGCCGCGCAGGCTGGCGACGCCGATCGAGACCGTCACCGGGATGAACGCGTCCTCGAACTTGAACTCCGCGATCTCGACCAGCTTCCGGATCTTCTCGGCGAACTGCATCGCGTTGTAGCCGTCGATCTCGGGCAGCACGATCGCGAACTCCTCGCCGCCGTAGCGCGCCAGGACGTCCTCCCGCCGGATCCGGGTCTTGATCACCGACGCGAGGTGCTTGAGCACGTGATCGCCCGCGAGGTGGCCGAAGCTGTCGTTGACGCCCTTGAACCGGTCGATGTCGAACATGATCAGCGACAGGTCGCGGCGATACCGCAGCGCACGGCCGATCTCGCGCTCGAGGGTCTCGACGAAGTACCGCCGGTTGAACACCTGCGTGAGCCCGTCGACCGTGGTCAGCCGGTAGATCTCCTCGTGGTAGGCGTTCTCGATGTTGTTGCCGCTCAGGAACTTGAAGATGCAGCGGCCGACCTTGATGAAGTCGCCGTCGCGCATCACGTAGTCGTCGATCATCTCGTCGTTGACGTAGGTGCCGTTGGTCGACCCCATGTCGCGCAACATGATCGCGTTGCCGGTGTTGATGATCTTGCAGTGGTTGCGCGACACTGCCTCCTGATCGATCTGGATGTCGGCCTTGGACGACCGGCCGATGATGATCTGGGGTCGGTTCAGGTTGAACTTCTTGCCAAGCTCGAGCCCATAAATGACGACCAGGCAGGCCTCTTTGGCCACCTGTCGGTCGGTGATCTTGGAGATCGCAGTGACGACGGTCTTGTTTCGGCCGGTGTCACTCACCCTGATCAATCCTAACAGAATCCGCGGACCTAGTGCGAGTCCGCGCAATCCAGCTTGTCATCATCCGCGCGCTTGCACAGCAGCGCCTCGACGAGGCGATAGCCGCCCCGCTGGAAGCGGTACGACTGCAACAGCAAGCGGCCACCGTGTAGGTTCCAGTAGCCACGCACATCCGCCATGTGGTCGTCGCCCTTCGTGGTCAGCGGCTCGAGCGCGCCGCCCTCGAACGTCCCCGCGTAGCGGGCGCAGTCGGCCGACCCGGGGCGCGGGACGACGAACACGTTCCAGTAGCAATTTCCTTCGGCCGTGCACAGCGAGCGATCGACGACGATCGCCTCCGCCACGCCGTCGCCGTCGAGATCGCGATCCGCACGCTCGAGCCGGGGCGCGGCGTTCATCACACCATCATGCCCCGGGGTCGCGCACGCCCCCACCTGGACCGAGGGCGTCGGGATCGCCCTGGGCACTGTCGCCCGGTGCTCGCGTTGACATGCCGCGAGCAGGGCGACGAAGACGATCGGCGAACAACGCATGGCCAGATTTGCCGGGGGAAACCTACATCGAAACGCGGAAACATTCTTGTGCGGACGGGCAGATGACGATACATCCAGGGTCGATGCGGTGGTCCCATCCCGCGGGGATTTCCTCGGGCCAGCGAGGTCCGGGGCCCCTGCTCCGCCGCCGATCGCGCGTCCGCGGTCACCTCCTGCTCGCGGGTGCCGTGGCGATCGCCGGAGGGGTGGCGTTGATCGGTGGCCGAGGTGGCACGTCCGCCGAGGTGCAGGGTGCGCCGCTGGAGCCGAGCCGGACCGAGGCCGCCCTGCCCGCACCGACCCCGGGATCGCTTCAGGCGCCGGGCGCACCGGCGGCCAACCCGATGCAGGTGCCAGCCGCCGTGGCGAACCGCACGGCGGCGCCCCTGGCCGACCCGACCCGAACCGATCGATTCCGGTCCGCAGCGAAGCAAGGAGCGGAATCACCTTGCGGGGAGGGTCCCCCTTGCGGGGAGCTCCTCGATCTCGATCAGCGGACGCTCGTGCCCGGCGGCGACCACTATGAAGCCCAGCTGAAGGACGGCCGCCACGCGGTGCTGACCCTCGATCCGGGACTGCAAGCGTACGCCGAGAAGCTCCTGGCCGAGGCGCGCGCTCCGCGCGGCGCGATCGTCGCCATGGCTCCCGATGGCCGCCTGCTGGCGCTCGCCGGGCGGCGCGGCGACGAGGGCAAGGGCAAGGGCAAGGGCGCGGCGCGCGACGCGCGCAAGGCCACGTTCGACTGGCGGCTCGCGACCGAGGTGTGGGCGCCCGCCGCGTCGGTGTTCAAGCTCGTCACCGCGAGCGCGCTCGTCGCGGCCGGCGTCGATCCGAGCGACAAGGTGTGCTTCCACGGCGGCATTCGATCGGTCCTGGCGTCGAACCTGCACGATGACAAGCGCGATTCGCGCTGCGAGAGCCTGGTCTACGGCGTCGCGCACTCGAACAACGCCATCCTCGGCAAGCTCGCGTTCCAGAAGCTCGAGCCCGCCGCGCTGACGAAGTTCGCCCACGCGCTCGGCGTCGCGGACGGCCTCCCCGGCACCGAGCTCCACGGCACCGCGGGCGTGGTCGACATCCCCGACGTGCGCGATCTCAACTTCGCGCAGAGCGCGGCGGGGTTCTCCGGCTCGCAGCTCTCGGCGGTCGGTGGCGCGCTGCTCGCAGCGACGTTCGCCGACGACGGCGAGCAACCGGTGCCCCGGCTCATCGCCTCGATCGACGGCGTCGCGCTCCCCGTGCCCGCGAGGCGCCGCGCCGTCACCGCCGAGATCGCCCGGGCGGTCGGCACCATGATGAAGGCGACCTGCGAGATCGGCAGCGCCGCGAAGTCGTTCGGCAAGCACCAGCCGATCCGCGTGGCGGGCAAGACCGGCACGCTGACCCGGACCGAGCCGTTCTACATGGAGCACTCGTGGTTTGTCGGCTATGCCCCCGCGCAGCAACCGCAGATCATCGTCTCGGTCTTGCTCGGCAACCCCGAGAACTGGCACTTGCGCGGCCACGAGGCGGCGCGCAGGCTCATCGATCGTGCCATCGGGCATGACAAAGATCGCACCGTGAAGATCACGTCGACGAGACGCGTAGGATGGTAGCATCGTCGCGTTCGTCCTTTGGGAGGGTTCGAGATATGTCTAGACCTATCGTTGCCGCCAGGGCCGCTGGCGCGCTCGCGCTCGCGCTCGGGTTGACCGGGACCGCGTACGCGCAGAGCCAGGCAGAGATCGCCGCGAAGCTGAACGAAGAGGGCAAGGAGCTGATGTTCGGCAACAAGTTTGCCGAGGCTTCGAAGAAGTTCCAGGAGGCCGTCGCACGGGTCCCCGAGGCCAAGTACTTCGTGAACCTGTGCCTGGCGCGGTTCCAGGAAGGCAAGTTCGACGAGGCGCTCACCGCGTGCAACGCGGTCGATCTCAACAATCCGAGCGAGGCCGTCAAGGCCAAGGCGGACAAGCTGATCGCCAAGATCAACGAGGCGGCCAAGAGCCAGAACCTCGAGCTCCATCCCGGTGGCGGTGGCGGCGGCGATCCGGGCGGCGATCCCGAGCACCACCCCGATCCGCGCCCCGTCGATCCGGCCCACCCCGGCGATCCGAACCCACCGCCGCAGCCGCGCTACACGCCGACGGTTGGTCGTCCGCCGGCCCAGAACCTGGCGCTGGCGGTCACGCCCGACAACCACTACACGTGGACGCTGAATATCGATCTGTTCGCCGACGACGGCCGCGTCGGGCAGCCCGACTTCTACGGCACCTCGACCGCGGGCTTCCAAATCAAAAACAACTACC
>Ga0137459_1000513_pt1 | contig 13704 bp, 11 predicted proteins | sample EasRivERMGT700_2_FD_104908 | JGI IMG/M metagenome (GOLD analysis project Ga0137459, IMG submission 104908) | Soil microbial communities from meander-bound floodplain in the East River, Colorado, USA - East River MetaG ERMGT700_2 | ecosystem: Environmental > Terrestrial > Soil > Floodplain ...
ATTTCTTAATAGATCGATATATTTGGGAAGTCTTTCGGACATAATTTGACAAGCTTTTTTATATTTCTTAACTACATCAAATTTTGGTTGTGCTTTTTCGGCAGTTTCTTTAAAATCTTTTGCAGAATCAATATTAATCGGATCAAGATTCATATAATCATGAGTTAATGATTGAAGAGTAAGTAAATCTTGTTCTAATTTAGCAATTTGACCTGATAATTGCGGAACACCTTCTTTAGCTTCAGAAATCCATTTAATTGCCCGGTCTATATTAGAAAGAATACCCTGATCACTTGGATTTGTATTATTAATTATGGCTATTAAACCGGCCACAGCAGCGACCCCACCAAGAAGCAAAAGAGGCGCAAAGGCATTTTTCACAAGTCTTTCCGAACATGAATCGGCCATTTTTCTTACATCATCAATATTTTTATTATCAAATTCATAACCTAATCTAATAAGGTTTTTAAGTAAATTATTTTTAGCGGAGGCATATTTATGATTTGTAAGCAGGCCATTATTAGGTTTTAATGCAATTCCAACCATTACATTATGTCGTTCTTTTAAATTTTCAACCAGGCCATTTAATTTATCATAAGCCGGAGCCATTATAACAGGTTTGGGATGAGCACGATCAAGAATATCCTCTTTGTCTTTATTGACATCGATATTATAAAGCATTTGAATGGTATCTTTCCATTCTTTATTTCTATATTTTTCTTCTTGAGTCATAGATTCAGCGGTTTTAATCATGTCACTATCATCAATAAGACCATTTTCTTTTGCTATTTTTACATAGTTCTCAAAAACCTCAGAACGTTTAGATGGCATTTTGTATCCTCTATTTAATATTAAATTATTCAGTTGTTTTTGGTTTTGCAAAATTATTATATATTTTTATAATTAGCTCTCTAAATTTTTCCATAGATAATTTCATTTTCAAACGATTACAATGTTTACAGGCCGGAACACAATTATCAGATAAATAACCTTTATAACTATCAATACGATCTATTGTGTTTCTAAAAATATCATTTTTTATTTTTGTTCTAAGTTTAATATGAGGTTCTTTGCCACAATAAAAACAATTTTGTTTCCAAATAAATTTACATTCATCAATTGTAAGACTAAATGAAATATTGCGTTTATCAGAATTTTTTATATACTGAGCATACTCACGTTTCCAAATATCATCTTCTACAAAATCTCTTTTTGGTGGTTTATATCTCATACAACCACATGATAATTGCTCTGATAATCTAGTTACTAGCAAAATAACATTATTACCACAACCACATTTACACTCAACTAATCTACGACCTTTATCATATCCGGCTTCATTTATTATGGTAAAATTATTTATATGATCGCCAATATTATGTTGTCTTTTTCTTTTATTCCCCTCAACACGCAAACATCCACAAGATTTAACAGCGCCGCTTTTTAATTTTCTATAAGTTAATTCTGTCGTACCCCCGCAATCACACGCACATTTTACAAACAACCTTATCCATGTTAATTTACCAACTGGTTTATATCCAATTTGTTCAATTATAGTTAATTTATTAAACTTTATTCCTGGTAATGCTTCATCAGACTCCCTACTTCTACAAACACCAATTCCACAAGTTTTAGTTATTCCTTCAATTAAAGATTGCGCTCTAACGTTTTTAATATTTCCGCATTTACATAAACATTTATACATTTTACCACCAGATTTTGTTCTTGGTGCATCATCAATTATAACTAATTTATCAAACACATCACCAATTTTCATATCTTTTACACTTGCCATACGTAAATGACAATAAATTGATATAATGATGACCTAAATATTAATTTTTTTGTCAGGAGCTAAACTTAAAAACCGATCTACCACAGCTTTGCGCGAGGTAAGTCCTTTTGGAACCGTAAGATAATTTGGGCTTTGTGAGTTGATCCCATTATTCATAATAGATACCATATTATTAAATGGTTTTAACGCTCTTATTTCATCTTCTCTGCCTTGAACTTCGGGATAAATAGAAAGAGCCCAACTAATTAAAGTATCAGCTGTATCGCCATTAAGAAGTGGAATTATCCAAATGCTCTGACCATCGTTTAAATGATATTGTTGACCCTGCCCTGATGGTTTAAAATCGTGTGGAATGGTGTTTGGTATACTTATTGCTGGGGCTAAATATGCAGCAGGAACCGTTTCTTTCTCTACATCATTTTTTGTATCAGTGGTAATATTTGTTTTAACTTCATCAACCTTATCTTTTAATCCGGTTGCTTTTGCGGCAGCTTCAGTTCCTTCCACAACACCGGCACCAAGAAGAACGGTTTTAACGAACCAAATTATAATACCAACAAGAAGCCATTTTCCTTTTAATTTTCCAATATTACCAAAAACTCTTCCTAAAACACCACCTTGACCAACAATATTAGGGGCCGCTTTAAACGCTCTTCCCCATTGAGCCTCTCTAACCAAAGATGTCAATTTACCATCAGTTTCAATTTGTCTTAAATGATAAAGAAAATCATCATTAGCCTGAGTTACAAATTCATCAGTTCCTCCGCCTAAATTACCAGCCGCAGATTTGCCAGCATCATTAATTTCCGACATTGTAAGCAATTTACCAGACGCTATTTTATCTTTTAATGAACCCATCATAGAGTTCATTATTTCACCAATATTAACGCCCCATAACCCCGCCAGCGTTGCAATAATCCCTAATGGAGGCCAAATTCTACCTAAAACTGCTGGAGCAAGATAATTAATAAGTGTAACACCAATACCATCTTTTTTTACTCGCGCCGCCACCTGTTCTTTAATAGAGCTAGCGGCATTTTTAAAAGCATCAACTAAACCGGCTTGTTTAGTAATACCCTCTTCTATCCTAAAAAGTTTTTCTAGAAGTAATGTATCTGCAATATATTGTATATTTCCGCTGCTTGACATTAATCCTCAGTATGAGTAATAGTTGTGAGTTCCAGTATTTACTTGATTAATAGATTGAGTTATTCTATTAATCAACTGTGTGAAAGCTTTTGACCAAGCCTCCCAGGCCGAATTATTTGCTTGAACAAGTCTTAAATCCATATTCTCACCAAATACATTTTTTTCCCATTCATCTCTAACAGACAGTAAATCATGACGCATTGCCATTATGATTTTATTTAACATTCTTAATTTAACATCTTTTAGCCGAGATAAAGTTTTTGAATCATTCGGATTTTGTTTCATCCAAGCTATATTTTGCGGCGTTAATGATGGCCAAATATGAGTCAAATCATCAATTTCAGGATCTTTAACAATATTGTCAGCAAGAACTGCCGGATCTTGTCTGAAATCTTGAACATTTAGTTGTAATTTTCCGGAAAGTAACGGTCCATAAAAACTAAAATACAGTGGCATTTTTCCCGGATATGTATTGGCCAAAGCTCTTAAATTTATATTTGTATCAAATGGCTGCTGTAATGTTTTTTGTTTTTCATTAAGATTATGTGCGTTAATGCCTTCACCAGGATCTTTTCCATTATATACGGCCGGCTGCGTAACGCCAGGTTTATCAGATTTAATATCGGGTGCGGAAAGTTCAGATTTGTTAGCAAAATCTTTTGGAGAATAAACTTTATTTTTATTCCAAGGATCGATTATTCCATTGCTTGAAGTTTCTGATGTTAAAGCTTTATCATTAACCGGTTTAAAAACAGAATATAATTTTCTTACAGCGTTTTTATAAGCTTGAGCTGATTTATCTTCAGCATTTTTAGCCAATTTATCAACAGCTCTTGCATGAAGAAAACGTAAAACAGTATCCCATTGATGAAGTTTTAACCCATCCTCCTTGCCAATATCAGTTTGAACTAACCCATTATCATTCAAATATTTATAAAGAGTATCAAGTGAATTTAGATTTTCCGCCGATAATGGAATTGTTCCTTGGGTTTTAAGAATCGTATCATTTATCACATCAGAAGTATAATCACCTTTAGGAAGTTTATCAAATTCATTAACATTTCCAGCAACTAAATGACCAGCACCAGTATTTGTTAATAACTGATTTATTAATGATGTATTATTATTTGCATGCTCAACAACGTCTTTTTCCGACACACCTTTATTAAATTGCGAATCAGTTACGAAATCTGATTTAGAAGCTAGTTGTGGATTATTTTTTGAAATAGCATCTTGTAAAAATTTAGCAGCTTTTAATGCATTGGCGGTATTAGACCCCCATATTCCATCTAAATTATCAGTATGTTTTTTATTACCAATACCTGTTCCAAGTAAAGCGGCAACTACTTTGTTGGCATTTTGCGCATCTAAACCGGCCAATTCTTTTATTTTTGCGGCTGTTTTTTCATCAGATAAAGCTGATGCAAGCGAATGTAATGAATTTTGCATTGATACAACTGCATCTTTTTCTTTATCAGATAAATTAGCAGGTTTTGTTTGCATAGTTGTACCATGCGTTCTATTTACCGGAACAGTTTTAGCGGTTTCTGGTACGTTTACGGCAGGAGGATCCCCTAAAGCTTCTTTTATCAACTGATTTTCAACTGAAGCTTTTTTCTGGGTTTTAAAATAATCCTCCCATTTCATCGCCACGCTGTCAAGTTTATTTATTGTGTCATATACAGCATTACTGTTATCTATATTTGTTAAAGCTTTAAGTGTCTCCGAATAAGGTTTATTTGCGCCACCACGAATAGCATTTGCAATTGCCATAAACTCATCAGCAAGTTTATCTTGGTTTGCACTTAAGGCAGCATCTTTTAATCTGTCAAATTTACCAGAGACATTTCCAGCCCACCATGATGTTAATAATCCTGATGCCTCTGGTTCAACCGCTTTTGGTACGAATTTATCATTTACAGCAGCAATATAATTATCAATTTGTTTCAATATAGCTGGAACCAACTGTTTCCTTACATTATCTTCTCTTTGCGGGTCATTAAACAATGATCCTTTAAAATCAAACCAAGAATATTCATCAAATAAACTATTAACTACTTCTTTAGCTTTATTAGCAAGCTCAATAGCCTGATTATGATTTTCATCAGTTGGATTCGTTGGTAACAAAGGTATTGATTTTACTTTTTTAACAACAGCATTATATCTTGCTGCCAAAGATGAATTTGCTTTATCAATATTTTCTTGTGAAAATATCTCTTCTGGGTCAATTTTCCCAGCTAAATAATCGGAAAGCTGTTCATTTGTTATGTGATTAATTTTTAAATAATACTTGAAAAATGCATCTTCAACTTTCCCACCTTGTTTTTTTCCATCAATTAAAATAGGATAACCGGTTTGTGTAGAAGAATCGCCTATACCAAAAGTTATTGCACTACTACGGATATCAAATAACCCAGTTGAATCTACATAGTAATAATACATCCCGCCAGAACTAAACGTTTTTATTAACTGATTCTTAAAGTGCGAAGATACATTTCTAGCCGCAGCATCAATCATAGACTGCGAATCAACATCATTTAATTCAGCTTTTTTTTTAATACCCAAATCTTCAGCAAGTGCACTTAAAACACTTGCATATTTCCCTGTAGGCGTTTTATTAACTATTTTAAGAATCTTCTCATGCTTATCTAGCAGATCCTCAACAACGCCCATTTCATCTTTGGCATCATGCATTTTAACAGAACCATTCGGATGAGCAAATTCAAGCAGATCTTCACCAGTCTCATCGATAGCTTTGTAAAGATGAGTTTCTGCCGTTTTATAAGTAATTATATTATCTTCAAGTTCATTTGCTTCTTTTTCAAAGCCACGATCTCTTAATGAATTGGCAAGTTTTAAAATGTCAGAAAATAAATCTTCTGATGGCTCTAATGAAATGGAAGCTTTTTTTACAATTTCTTCAGGCTTAAACATACCTTTTTTAATTGCGACTCTCTCCAGTTGACGCATTACTGGGCTATCAGAAAATTTACCATGTTTAAAAGTCATCGTTTTATTCCTCAATGTCCAAAAGTAATACCGCTTCAAGGAAAGAAGGGTCGGTTTTTTCAGCCAACTCTGCATTTGTTAAAAATTGATTTTGCAATGTCTTAAATGTTTTCTTTAATTTGACAGAGGCATTAACTTTTTTCTGAAGATTTTCAAAAGCCTCAATTGCAGCTGTTTTCTCATTTTCTAATTGTTCACAACTCTTTATTTGCGCTTTTTCTTTGGCTAATTCGTTTGCAGCGAAGTTCCTAAATACTTCGGATGATAAAAAAGCTGCGTTGTCTTCTTTGGAAAAACTCATTTATTTGCCTTCAAAAATTACTAAAACCTTAATTTTATGTGATTATATGCAGATAGTTTTGTATTCATTATATAACACGTAAATTTTAAATATATACATTATTTATAAATTATAATTTTAAAAATAAAACATGCTTAATGTGTTGATATAATAGGATATTTTGACATAAATGTATCATGATTAAAACACAAATATGTACAGGCTGTAACGAAGAAAAAGAACACATAGAAGAAAATTTTTATAAAACAACAAGTGGAAAACTTGAAACAAAATGTAAAATATGTGTGCGAAAACAGCACAAACTACATTATGAAAATAATAGAGAAAGAATATTGCAAGAACAAAAAATTTATACAGAAAATAATAAAGAAAAAATACAAGCTTATCAAAATGAATATAAAATAACACATAAAAATGAAATTGCCCAAACAAAACGTACATATTTTCTTAACAATGAAGAGCACATACAAGAATATCAAAAAGAATATTACGAAACAAATAAGAAAGAATTGCGAAAAAAACAAAATGAACGCGAAAAAAATCGTATGAAAACAGATCCGGCATATAAATTATACAAAAGAATGTCTGGTTTTATTCGTTCAGGTTTAAAAGGAAAGAAAAATGGCAAATCTATCAAAAAACATCTTCCATATACTTTTGAAGAACTTAGATTGCATATAGAATCACTTTTTGAACCATGGATGAATTGGAAAAATCAGGGTGTTTATAATAGAAAAACGTGGAAAGATGATGACCCATCTACTTGGGTATGGAATCTTGATCATATTATCCCACAATCTTGGTTTGAAATTAATGATTTAAAAGATGATGCATTTATTAAATGTTGGGATCTTTCAAATCTTCGACCATTATCTGCTAAACAAAACGTGATAGATGGAAATAGACGTTAACTCATAACCATAAGAACTCCACTGACGAATAAACTGATGTAGGTGATCCGGTCACAATAGCAACACCGGGGTGTGTTGAACTAGGTTGTCTAGTGGTGAGTTTTCCTTCTTCGCTAACAAATAAATTTGCATTGATTGGATAACGTTGATTGGTCTCAAATTGATCTGTACTAGCAATCATACGAGTAAGCCACAAAGTTATTCGCCCTGACCCAGCCGTTGAATCATCTCCTGGAACGTTGGAAATGCGATAAGTGTAGCTAACAATAGTTCGAATTGAATCCGGAATTCCATCGCCATCAGCATCCATATTGAGTCTAGTACCGGCAAGAAATGTTATTACTCCATTTGTAGGTTTTAATTCTACATCTACTGGATTTGATGTAAAACTAGATGCGTCAATGTATGCGTTCTCTAGTTCAGCCTTAACATCGACAGGTGTAACAAAAACTCCAGGAGATGTTTCAACACCAACAATAGGTCCGGCAATAATAACTTCATCTACGACTGCTGTATGAAAAGATCTGGTCCTTATATCATCTATAATACCTATTGGTGCGGTACCGTCTGACACTCCACATACAACATTATTTCCATGTACCGTTAATTGGCCACACATACCACCCTGAAACTCAGCGGTGGGATCAACAGGAAAGCTAAATGGTATCGCTTGTCCGCCGGTTTGATTTATCCTCAGCACTTTTTACCTTTTAAACATGAATAACCTAAAATCATAAATAACCTCAAAATTATGTAAAATTATGCATTTACATTGTTATATATCGTATCGAAGGCAGGTTTTATGAATTTAGAAGAACAAATTGAAGAAATAAAAATATTATATGCAGAAGGAAAATCACAAAGAGAAATTGCGCAAATTTTAAAATATAAATTTTCAGATATACGCAAATTATTTGACGATTATAATATAAAAATAAGAACCAATGACGGTAACAATAGAAAATACAAACATAATTTAGAATTTTTTAAAGAAATAAACTCCGAAGAAAACGCTTATTTTCTTGGATTATTATATGCTGACGGTTGTGTTTACGAAAAAAATGAAACATCATATGGAATAGAATTGGGTTTACAAATTTCAGATATAACAATTATAGAAAAATTTAAAAATATAATATCTAAAAATTCAAAAATAGTGATTAGAAAGCATAAGCTTGGCAAAGATTCTGCCACTGTAAAAATTTATTCAAAAGAAATTGGTGAACAATTAATTTCACTAGGTTGTGTACCTAGAAAATCATTAATTTTAAATTTTCCAACATTTTTACCTGAACATTTAATACATCATTTTATTAGAGGTTTCAGTGATGGAGATGGATCTATACATTTTTCATTTTCTAAAACGAAAAATAAATGTTTTGGTTGGGATCTTATATCAACAAATGAATTTATAAAATATATTAATTTATATTTAAAAGAAAAATTAAATTTATATTCATCTTTAACTAGTCCAGCATATGCTTTAGCCAAAAATAAAAATACAATAATATTAAGAGTTGGCGGCAACCTTCAAGTAGAACGCGCTTTAGACTGGCTCTATAAAGACGCCACAATCTATCTTCCAAGGAAATTCAATAAGTACATGGAATTAAAAGAATTAAACGCATCAAAAATAAAAAAGGAACCGATCCTACAACCGATTCCCTAAATAAGTTAAGCTATATATTATTTATACAAAATCTATTGTAACTTCATCATCTATAACAGCAACATAAATGATTTATATATTTTATGATATAAATAAGTAAAATGAATTTAAAAAAATGTACAGGAGAATGTGGCCTTGAAAAAGAAGAAAATAATGATAATTTTCAGTGGCGAAATGATACTAAAAAATTTGGAAATAAATGTAAAATGTGTGCAAAAGAATATAAAAAAGAATATTATCAAAAAAATAACAAAATGTAAAAAAGAATATAATCAAAAACATAAAGAAGAAATATCAAAAAATCAAAAACAATATTATGAAGAAAATAAGAATGAAATTTTAAAATATGCAAAAGAATATCGTGAAGAAAATAAAAAAGAAATAGCGTATTATCAAAAACAATATTATCAAGAAAATAAAAAAACAGTAAATAAAAATACTAGTGAATATATAAAAAATCGTAGAAAAAATGACCCTATTTATAAATTCATGCGTAATATTTCTAGGGAAGTAAATTATATGTTAAAAGGTAAAAAAGCGGGTAAGCCAACAAAAAATCTTTTACCATTTACAACAGAACAAATCATGGATCATATGGAAATGTGGTTTAAAAAGCCAGGAAATGAATGGATGAACTGGGGAAACCAAGGTGTTTATAATGTAGATAAATGGGATGATAATGATTCATCAACCTGGAAATGGCAATTAGATCATGAAACGCCTGTGTCTCACTTTGATATTAAAAACTTAGAACATCCTGAAAATGATAAAGACTTTTTGAAATGTTGGGATCTTTCAAATTTAAGACCTTTATCGGCTAAACAAAATATATCTGAAGGTAATAGGCGTTAATAATCTATACTAACTTCATCCTCATCCGGCCCATTCTTTTCCAAATCGGCCAAAATATCATCATAAGATTTTGTATCCAATAATGTATTTAAATAATCATCATTGCCTGGTTTTTTATTATAAACTTTACTAATTTCATCCAAAGAAGAATCATAATTACCATCGCCCAAAAGTATATTTAAATACTCATCTTCAAAGCCTTCTTCATTTTTTTCTCTTTTATGCTCTCCGGGCCCTTCTAAAAACTCCTCATCGGCTAATTTATTAAAACCGTGATTGACACTGCTTGATTTTGAAAGTGTTTCCAAAAGTCTTGTAACAGCTTCAGCTTCTTTCCCAAAATTCATCTCGTCCAATTTATCAGCAATTGAACATAATTTAATCAATAATACATTTTTCTTATTTTCAGCTTTTTTAACAATACCAACCTGATTAAAAAGGTTTATTTCTAATTGTTCATATATTTCGTTTTTAAATGATTCGTTTTTAAACATGTTTTATCCAGAAATATTCTTTAATACACTTCTTAATATATCAGAAGCTTTAACATTAAAATTTTCAATCATTTCAATACTCTCTGATAGTTCTTTTTTTAATGCCTGTTTTTCTAACTCAACATCACTATCTTTTGAAACCTGTCCGGAAAGAATATTCTCCATTCCTAAAGCAAGCTCATCAGATAAATTAGATTTTTTAAACATCAATTAGCCCTCTATATAAGTTTCAAGCAAACTTTCAAGATCGTCACCTTCAACAGTTTTTGTTTCAGCAGATTTTACCCAAGCGTCAAGTTCTTTATACGCATTAACAACTTCAACATCATCTATGTTAAGCTCATCTAATGAAACGTTATCACCGCTCCATTCATCCCTAGGAGCAGGAACAGTTGTATTTCCTCCAAATTCATCATTTTGTTTTGATTTCATGTAATCATTTACTGCCGGCAATTTATTTGCCGGATTATTTAAATGAGGAAATTTATTAGCTGCCAATTCTTCTATATCAGACTCATCGCCTTTTGTGTCAATAACCTGATCCAAACGTGATTTAACACGATTTCTTAATTGGTTTTCTATATCATGTTCGCTATCAAATTTATTTTTTAAACCTGAAGATAACTCATCGGCTAATTGTGGGTCTTTTGTTAGTATTTCTTCTAGCGCGTGTGATGACTGTGGGTCATCTAATTCTTCATCTTCAAAACCTTCTAATGCTTCAGGATCGTCCAAACCTAAAAGTAAATCCATTCCACGAACATCATTCTCATCTAAACTTGATTCATCTGATGCAAACTTATCTTGTGCAGCCTCTTCAATAATATGATTTAAGGCCACCATAGTTGCTATAGCGCTTTTCTCTAATCCCATATTATCTAATGCAGCAGATGTCCTTGTAAGTGTCTCTACCATATACTTTATTGCAGATGCATACATTTTATCGCCACAAGCCGCACAATCTTTGCAACCTTCACAATCACATTTACCAGTTTTACAAGAACAATCTTCCGAACAATTACACTTATCAGATGCTTTTTTCTTTTTTAACCAGAAAGGAAATGGTTTCTTCCCCTTCTTTTTGTCTTTTTTATCGTCTTTGGTTGATTCTTTATCTTCTTTTTTATCAGATTTCTTATCCTTTTTATCGGATTTTTTATCTTCTTTATCAGAATCTTTGGCATCTTCATCTTTGTCTTTGTCTTTTTTCTTAGCCAATGTTACAAATTTTTCAAATGAATTATAATCAGAAACAGCCTCAACATTTACACCAGCATCTTTAACAGATGCTGTTTTAACATTATGAAATATTCTGGTAAAATTTTCATCACCAAGCAAATCATTCATAGAATTTGCTACCTCATTACCAATTTCTGATTTTTTAGACATTGAACAATTCCTATACATTGAAATAAAGCTGATATTAATTATTTCAAATACCAGCTTTATTTATCGGTTGTTTAAATTAGAATGAACGACCGGTTAGTTTACGACCAGCAAATATTTGATCATATTCGTTTTGTGAACTGCCGCCCTTTGAAGGAACAACAATTGTCTCAACACCAGTATAATCGGTTTCATAACCAACGGCTGGAAGAACAGATGCAGTTTTTGCCATTGGTGTTCTTTCAGCAACTCGTTTCATCGAATCAAAATAGCTGTCTGACCAATCTACCATTGATTTAACCTGTTCTGCTACAGCCTCTCGGTTATTAGCAATTAAGTTACGAGCAGCCATGTCATGAGCTAAATCATAAGCACGAGCAACTTTAACACGATATACTTCCATTTCCTCGGCTTTTTTCTTGTTCTCATGATCTTTAACTAACTCAGCAGCAAACTGTGAGCCACCATCTTTTGCTTCACCATAGAATTTCTTCCAATATGAAACAGCAGCTGAATCAAGACCCTGCGCAACTAATCCGTCAAAATCTTTATTAGGATCAATTCTGCCAGCTACAACTAATTTCTGAATTGACGCAGCAGCTTCGCGAACTTTAGTCGGAGCTTTTGTGGCAATTTCCATCATTTTGTTGTGCTTCTCTTCAAGATCTTCTACTTTAGCAAGATCTCCTTCTGGTTTCGTATCAAGCTTGGTTGTAAATCCACCTTGAGGATGGGCTTTGTCAAGTATATCACTAAACTTCAAGCCTTTCTGGGCTAATTTTGCACGCATTTCGGCACGTCCTTCCTTTGTTTGTAAGTCGGGTTCGTTGCTTGCGTGGATTTCAGAAAGCTTATCAGCCTTACCCACAACTGAACCGTCTGGTTTCATTGTAAAATCAACAGCGCTATTTGCATCATCAACAAACATATCGGCCGGAGGATCAACCTTTGGCTTCATGTCCGGTGGTGGAACTTGACCTGGAGCCGGAGGACCATTTGGATTCATATCTTTTCCAAGATCTTTAATCACTTTCTTCCAGTCATTCGGATCGCCAGCTTCACCAGGATGAGGAACGTCTACATCGTTTTTATCAGCCTTCTGTTTGTCATCAAGTTTCTTTAAGTCTTGATCAATTTTTTTGGTAGACTCTGCTTTTGGAGCGTCATCAGCCAAAAGAACATCAGCAGCCTGGGCGGATTTTGACAATTTAGACTCATTTGCCCTTTTAACAAGAGCATCAGTCCCACGAGCATATTTGACAAACGCAGATTTTAAACTGGATGCATTTGAAATTAGTTTATCAGCCTCAGAAACCGCACTTGCAACCATCTCTGATACAAACGCTTCCTGATCGGCTGGAACTGAATTTCTCTCATATACATCTTTAATTAAATTGTGTTCCTCAATTTGATCACTTAAATCTTCCATTGCCTGCTTAATACCCTTCTGCAATGAAGCATTTAAGGTTTTACGCATGGCAGCCATTGATACAGATGAATCACTGGCAGCAACTGGGGCCAATGAATCAAGATCTGATGTATCCTCGTTCTTAAGCGCATCTACAGCCTGTTTCATATCAGCAACAAGATTATCCATCTTATTAACCTGATTATCAACCTGCTCTAGCGGATCGCCATTGTCACCAGCATCGCCAGCATCATCTTTCGGCAGTTCTACAGGCAATGAAGCACCTGGACCAACAACATCAGCTCCAACCGCAGCAGGAACCTCTTGTGCACCCTTAAATAATGTAACGGCTTTATCAAAACCTTCTGTTTTAATTGTTGAAAGTATTTTCTTGCCGAACTCTTTTGTTGCACTTGAGTCAACCATAAACTCGGCTTTATCTTTTCCAGCAATATCAGAAACTGTAGCCGTAAGAATCAATTTCTTATCAGCAAATACCTGCCAACGAGATTCGCCATGATTATCAGTCCCATCTGAATTTGCCGCTTTAATAAAATTAGCATTCAGTTTGGCACGTGCTAGCATTTGTTTCGTTTTAAGATCGTCATTATAAAGACCATCAGTTTTACCAACGCCCGGAAATGGAGGAGCGCCATTCATCTGTTTGTCATCTTTGGTACGAATCGACTCGGAATCCTCTTTGGTATATTTGGGCTTTCCTGGAGTTGGC
>Ga0137459_1000514_pt1 | contig 13700 bp, 8 predicted proteins | sample EasRivERMGT700_2_FD_104908 | JGI IMG/M metagenome (GOLD analysis project Ga0137459, IMG submission 104908) | Soil microbial communities from meander-bound floodplain in the East River, Colorado, USA - East River MetaG ERMGT700_2 | ecosystem: Environmental > Terrestrial > Soil > Floodplain ...
ATCGTCGACCAGCAGGACCGTGCTCACGGCGCGCTGCTTCCGCACGACCGACGCGCCGGGTCGGTACGCGCGCGCTGCCGGAGCTCGATGACGCACATGGCCACGCACCCAGCGAGTGCGAGATGCGTGCCCACGAAGCCGCGCTCGATTCACGTGATCGAACCTGCCTGATCGTAGGGTTCACGGTTCGACCACCCACCTTCCGGTCCTTTGGACCTGTACAGATCTGCTACCGAGATCCCGGCACCTGTCGGAATCGCGACCGCCAACACTCCTGGGTTCCGCGGCATGTTGTGGGGGTGAAGCCCGCGCAGCGGCACGATCGCCCTGCCACCCGTGCCGTCGCGGATCCAGCGGTACAGGTCGCCGAGCGTCTCGTAGTCCTGCCCGCTCGGCACCAGCCGGCCTGGGGCCCGCGCCCACGCGAGCTTTGGCGAGATCGCCGACACGCTTGCTAGCGACGCGGGCCTGGGCCCCGGACCTCGTCCGTTAACGGCCGTATCACGATGACCGCCCGTGCCATCTCCACGATCGACCGACGACCGACCACCCGGCCGTGCAATTTATCTCGGCCGGGCCCCAGCCCGCGCCGCTGCGCTTCGCGTTGACGCGGCCAGGGGACGAGCTGCCAGTCGCCACCACCACCTGCGTCCAGACGAACTGAGGTGGGCAAAGCCCGTATGGTGCCAGCGCGCTGAGGCTCGGAGGCAAGGGATCCCCGGCGCTCCCCGCGCTCCCCGCTGACGTTGCGCGTGTCGGAGCCCGCGATGCCGCGGTATTGATGACCCGGCGGATCCTCGAGTATCGCCAGCAAGGGCCGGTTCGATATGCCGTGCATCCGACGATCGAGAAGCTGCTCGCAGAGCTCGGAGCTCGATGACTGGCACCGTCGGGGTCACCGGCGCCAGCGTCTCCGAGTTCGCGCTGCGACTGAACGCCGTGCGCGGCACGGCGGTGTACGCGGCGCTCCTGGAGGAGCCACCACCACAGATCCTCGAAGACCTTCGCGAGAGAAACCTCCACGAACACGCGTTCTGTATCCTCGGTGGAGAGAAGAACCAACCGCGCGATCGCGGCATCCCCCACTTCAGGCGCAGCGACGAAGCGTGGTTCGACTTCAGCATCACCGTGCGCGAACGCAACGGCCAACTCGAGCTCCTCGCCTATAACTTCGAGATCCGCTTCCCGCCGGGTATGGGCGTGCCATTCCTGCGGCTTGATCTGAACCTTCCAGGTCACCACAACGATGTGCGCGACCTCCGCTGCCACCTCCACCCGGGCTCCGAGCACATGAGGCCGTGCTCGAGCTCGGCCGCCTCGCTCAGCGCGTACGCGAGGCTCTCGCGGTGCTCGACCCTGATCATCGGTTCGCTCACGCTGTCCTCCAGCTCTGATGTCGTCGCCTGGTGATCACGGAGTCCCCAGGTGCGGTGTGTACTCCGAATGGGCGAGCCGCAAGCTCCTGCCCCCCCCAACATCGCGACCATGGCACACACCTTGCGCCAGCGTACCCCGGGCGATCGAGCAGCTGCTCGCGCAGCTCGGAGCCCGATGACCGGCGACGCGAGACTGGGGCCCGCGCCCACGCGACCTCTGGCGAGATCGCCGACACGCTCGCTAGCGACGCGGGCCTGGGCCCCGGACCTCGTCCGTTAACGGCCGTATCACGATGGCCGCCCGTGCCATCTCCACGATCGACCGACGACCGACCACCCGGCCGTGCAATTTATCTCGGCCGGGACCCAGCCCGCGCCGCTGCGCTTCGCGTTGACGCGGCCAGGGGACGAGCTGCCAGTCGCCACCGCCACCTGCGTCCAAACGAACTGAGGTGGGAAAGCGCGCGTATTCAGCGATGAAGAGCACTACCAAGGTCCGCTGCCAGAACGAGCCGCTCGGCATCGACGCCGACGCGGACCTTGAGCTGCGGAACCTCTCCGTCGCGCAGCCCCTCCAGACTGATCGCGGCGCGCCCCTGCTTGTGGGCGGCCACGATCGACGCGCACTCTCCCAGGCCGCCGTAGAACCCGATCGCGAAGCTCCGCGCCGCCTCATCACGGATCGAGCCCATACCCACGACACAGTCGACGTGCGCCAGCAACGCCTCGGCCTGCGGTTCGCTATAACAGGCGTTGAGGATCACCAGCTTGACCGACCCTCCAGCCGCACCGAAGGTCTCCTCGAGTGCGGCAGTCGAGACAAGCTGGGGCCGGCCATCGGGGCCCTGGAAGAACATGCCATCCTGCTGCTCGCCGCCGGGAGGCATGAGGGAAACGGGAACCCATCGATTACCGTGCTCACGACCCCATCGAGATCATCGACGGCGTCCTCTACACGCGCAACCGGCCAAGCCCCGCGCATCAGTATGCCGCTGCCGGCATCGTGAGCGATCTCGTCCCGCTGTTTGGCCGCGGCCAGGGCCCTGGCGGATGGTGGATCCTTCCAGAGCCGGCGCTCGCCCAGCCTGGTTCGCCGCACTTTGCGCCCGACCTCGCCGGGTGGCGCCGTGAGCGAATTCGCGTGATGCCAGCTGGGGCGATCTTCGTCGTGCCCGACTGGGTCTGCGAGGTTCTCTCTCCGACCACGCGACGCCATGACCATCTCGTCAAGATGCCGTTCTACGCGCGGATCGGCGTTGCGTTTGCTTGGCTCGTGGACGCCGAATCTCACCTCGTGTTCGCGCACCGGCTCGATGCGGGCGAGTGGCGTCCGATCAGCACCTACAGCGACGAGACCGAGGCGCGGATCCCACCGTTTGACGCGGTGCCGCTGAACGTTTCCGCGTGGTGGATGGTCACCGAGGAGACCACGCCCTGACACTGTGGTTCTTGCGCCTCAGGCGAGGTGGCGCTCGAAGGCCGCGCCGAGCCGGAGCACGTCGGCATCGGCGCCGGCGGGCCCGGCGATCTGGAGGCCGATCGGCAGGCCGGCGCTCGTGGTGCCGCACGGGATGGTCAACGCGGGCGTGCCCCAGATGTCGAACGGGCGGGTGTTGCGCATGAGCAGGAGCTCGCGGCCGCGCAGCGCCTCGGGCTGCGCCTCGATCTCGGCGAAGCTGGGCGCCGGGACGGGCACCGTGGGCGTGACGATCAGATCGACCTCGGCGAACGAGCCGCCGAACCCGCGGCGCAGCTGCTGGAGGTGCTGCCACTTGTCGATGTAGTCCGCGGCCGTCACCGCCTCGCCCGTGCGGATCCGGCGCAGCGTCTCGGGCTGGTAGCGCTCCGGCGAGCGCGCCACCCAGCCCCGGTGGAACGCGTACGACTCGGCGCGAAACACCGTGCGGTCGTCGTCGATCGGGAGCGCGATGTCCCGCAGCCGCGCGCCGAGGCTCGCGAGCACGCCGAGCGCCCGCGCGATCGCCGCCGCGACCTCGCCGTCGAGGTCGGCGAAGAAGTGCGACCGGGCGACGCCGATGCGCGGCCGCGGCCGCTCGGCGTCGAGCGCGGCGTTGTAGCCGGGCACCGGCAGCATGGCGCTGGTGACGTCCAGCGGATCGTGGCCCGCGATCGCCTGGAGCACGAGCGCCGCGTCGCGCACGGTGCGCGTCATCGGCCCGACGTGGTCGTACGACGACGACAGCGGGATCACGCCGCGCAGGGGGACCAGGCCATAGGTCGGCATGAAGCCGACGATGCCGCACAGCGACGCGGGCAGCCGGATCGAGCCCGACGTATCGGTGCCGAGCGCGGCGTAGCACAGCCCGGCGGCGACCGCGGCGGCCGAGCCCGACGACGATCCGCCGCAGATGTGCGCGGGGCTGCGTGGGTTGCGCGTCGCGGGGAAGTGACCGACGACGCCGCTGCCGCCGTAGGCGAGCTCGTGCAGGTTGAGCTTGCCGAGCACCACCGCGCCGGCGGCCTGGAGCCGCCGCACGACCTCGGCGTCCTCGGCCGGGACGCGGTCCTCGAACAGCGCGCTCGCGCCGGTCGTCCGGATCCCGGCGGTGTCGATCAGGTCCTTCAAGGCGATCGGCACGCCGTGCAATGGACCGCGGTCGTAGCCGCGCGCGAGCTCGGCCTCGGCGGCGCGCGCCTGATCGAGCGCGAGGTCGGCGGTGACGGTGATGAACGCGTGGAGCGCGGGATCGAGGCGCGCGATCCGCGCGAGGCAGTGCTGGGTCACCTCGACGGGCGCCAGCCGCCGCACCCGGAACGCCGCGCCGAGCTCGGCGATCGTGAGCAGCGCCGGATCGCCGGCCGCGTCGCCGACCGCCGTCATCGCAGCCACCCGCGCGCGGTCCTGGCGTCGTCTGCGGACCGGGGCGTCGGGGCGGGCGGTGCGAGCATCGCTGCGACTTTATCTCGTCCCGGCCCATCCCGGCGTCGCGCGCGACGGCGAACCGGGGCTCATCGGCGGTGGCACGCGCCCCTACTCGTGCGCGTAGCCGGGCAGGGTCTGGTAGACCTCGATGAGCCGGCGGTCGACGTGCGGCCACTCGATGTCGAGGCTCATGTTCGAGGCGATCACGTTCGTGAGGTCCGTGGGGGCTTCCTCTCCGAGCGCGAGCTTCTGGAGGAACGCGGGGCTCGCGGCGCGCACCTCGCTCATGGAATGGACCAGCGTCGTGATGCGCTCGGCGCGCGCGCGGGAGCCCTGGTGGATGTGGTGCTCGATGTGATCCGAGGTCGGCACGATGTCGACCAGGTAGCCGATCGACCAGAACAGCTGATCTGGCTTGCGGAACGACGCGGGCGTGTCGACGACAGAGGTCGCCAGCAGCGCACCCTTGACGTCGTAGTGGCGCCACGTCCCGGCGACGTAGCCACGCGCAAATCGCCCCACCGCGATCCAGGCTTGCACCTCGGGCATGTCCGCCGCGATGTCCTCGATGAAGTCGTAGCGGTGCTGCTGGGCGATCTTCTCGGCGAGCGGCCGGCCCGCCGATTGTTCGATCAGGTAGCCGACCGCGCAGATCGTGTGGTGGTCATCGATGAACACTGGAACGCCGTGATCCAGGTGGTTCGCATCCGGTCGCCCGGTGCAGCGCGAGTGCCAGCAAGATTCGCGAACGAACACCTGCTCTTGCCGCAGTTTGTGGGCGTGTGGACACGCGCGTGTGTGGGGGCCCGAGGGCACCCGCCGGTCAGAACGCCGCGTCCAGGCGGACCAGGTGCTTGCTCCCTCTACCGTCCCCGTGGGAAAGCTTGGGGTCCAGGCATGCGACGGGGCGACCTCATCGGGGAGCGGTTCGAGATCGACAAGCACGTGGCATCGGGCGGCATGGGGCAGGTGTTTCGCGCCCGCGATGTCCAGAGTGGGGAGATCGTCGCCGTGAAGATGCTGCTCGGCGATCTGGCGGCGCACATCGCGCGCTTCGATCAAGAAGCGAGGGCGCTCGCGAAGCTGTCGCATCCGGGCATCGTCCGCTATGTCGCGCACGGCCTCACGGCAGCGGGCGAGCCCTACCTCGCGATGGAGTGGCTCGAGGGCGAAGACCTGTCGATCCGGCTGTCCCGCGGCAAGCTCACGCTCGAGCACAGCCTCGAGCTGGTCACCCGGGTGGCCGAGGCGCTGAGCGCCGCGCACGCGCGAGACATCGTCCACCGCGATCTCAAGCCGAGCAACATCTTCCTGGTGGACGGGCGCATCGATCGGATCAAGGTGCTGGATTTCGGCATCGCCCGCATGGAGAGCGGGACGCGCGTGACGCTCACGGGCACGATCCTCGGGACGCTCGGGTACATGGCCCCGGAGCAGGCGGGGAACGACCAAAGAGTCGACGCGCGCGCGGATGTGTTCTCCCTGGGCTGCGTGTTGTTCGAGTGCCTCACGGGCGGGCGCACGTTCGAGGCCGACCACCCGATGGCGCTGCTGACCAAGCTGGTGTTCGCCGAGCCACCACGGCTCAGAGACGTGCTGCCCGCGGTGCCGGAGGCGCTCGATGCGTTGGTCTGGCGCATGCTGGCGAAGGATCCCGCGGAGCGGCCGCAGCACGGCCGGGAGCTCGCGGACGCGCTGGTCACGCTGGGCTCGCAGGTGGCCGCCAGCGGCTCGACGCAGCCTCCGCTGGCCCTGACCCTGGACGAGCGCCGGATGATCTCGATCGTCCTGGTCGGCGGTGGGGCTGGGCGGGTGAGCAGCGACGAGGCGACGCTCCAGGATGTCCAGATCGCGAAGATGGAGCAGACCCTGCGGCACGGCGCGGCATCGTGGGGAGGCCGGCTCGAGCAGCTGTGGGACGGCTCGGTGGTGGTGGCGATCGGCGGCACGGGCCTGGTCACGGATCACGCGGCGCAGGCGGCGCGGTGCGCGCTCTGGCTGCGCACGCGCGCGGTCGGGCGGCTCGTGGCGCTGGCGACCGGGCGCGGCGATCGCACGGGGAGGGCGCCCGCCGCGGAGACCATCGATCGCGCGGCCGCGATGCTGTCGGCCGGCGCGGGGGAGGCCAGGGATGCTGTGCGAGACGGCATCGCGATCGATGAGGTCACGGCCCGGATGCTCGACGCGCAATTCGATGTTCGCAAGACCGCCAACGGGTACACCTTGCACGGCGAGCAGGAGCCCGCCGAGGGGGCGCGCGTGTTGCTCGGCAGGGCCACGCCGTGTGTCGGACGGGACCCGGAGCTCGGCACGCTCGAGCAGCTGTTCGAGGAATGCACCGAGGAGCCCGCCGCCCGTGCGGCGATCGTGACGGGCCCGCCGGGCGCCGGGAAGTCGCGGCTCGCCCACGAGTTCCTGCGCTCCGTGCGGGCGCGCCGCGTACTGGTGGCGATCCGGATGGGGCGTGGTGAACCGCACCGCGCGGGCTCCGCGTTCGGCCTGCTCTCGCAGATCCTGCGCAGCGCCTGCGGGATCCTCCACGGCGAGCCGCTCGACGTCCAGCGCGGCAAGCTCGTCGCGCGGGTGGCCGCGCGGGTCGACAAGAGCGAGCGAGCGCGGGTCGCGGAGTTCCTCGGCGAGATCGCCGGGGCGCCGTTTCCGGACGACGACAGCCTGCCACTCCGGGTGGCACGCCACGACGCCCAGCTCATGAACGAGCAGATGCGCGTGGCGTTCCTGGACTTCCTCAGGGCCGAGACCGCGGTGAGTCCCGTGCTGCTCGTGCTGGAAGACGTGCACTGGGGCGACCGCCCCAGCGTGCAGTTCCTCGACCTCGCCTTACGAGACCTGCGTGAGAGTCCGTTATTCATCCTTGCCCTGGCCCGCCCCGAGGTCCACGAGCTGTTCCCCAGGCTATGGGGGGAGCGGCCCATCCAGGAGATCCCGCTCAAGCCGCTCGGCAAGAAGGCGAGCGAGCGCCTGGTGCGCCACGTGCTCGGCGACGGCGCGGGGCTCGAGCTCGTCGACCGGCTGGTCCGGCTCTCCGAGGGCAATGCGTTCTATCTCGAGGAGTTGATCCGCGCCACCGCGGAAGGCCAGCGCGGAGACCTGCCCGACACGGTCGTGACCATGGTGCAATCGCGCCTTCGCGCGCTAGGCGACGGTGCGCGTCGCGTCCTGCGGGCGGCGTCCGTGTTCGGCGAGGTGTTCTGGCCCGGGGCCGTCGCGCGGCTGCTCGGCATCACCCAGCCTGCCACCGGGATGGCGCAGAAGCTCGAGGAGCTGACCAACCAGGAGCTGATCATCAAGCGCAAGCAGAGCCGGTTTCCCGACGAGGAGGAGTACGCGTTCCGCCACGCGCTGCTGCGCGAAGGCGCGTATACGATGCTGACGGAGGACGATCAGGTGCTCGGGCACCAGCTGGCCGGCGAATGGCTGGAGCAGCACGGGGAGCAGGATCCGCTCGCGCTCGCCGAGCACTTCGAGCGCGGCAAGCAGGGCGCGCGCGCCGGCCTGCACTACCTGCGTGCGGCGGAGCAGGCCAACCAGGGTGGCGATCTGACGGCGGCGATTGCCCGGACGAAGCGCGCGCTCGGCGACGAGCTGCCGGGCGAGCTCCGTACGCGCTGCCTCGGCATGCTCTGCGAGCTGCACTACTACAGCATGGACCTCCAGAGCGACGCGCTGCCTCACGCCGAGGAGGTGCTGCGGGTCGCGCCGCCAGGGTCCGGGCCCTGGAGCCAGGGCATGCTGCTGAAGGTCGTCGCCAGCATCCAGGCGGGGAAGCTCGACGAGTTCATGACGCTGCTCGGGATCGTGGGCCGGACGTCGCCCGCGCCGGAGGCGGCCAGTCCGTGGGCCACCTGTGTCGCCACCGGGATCTTCCTGCTCGATCTCCTGGGGCGCTCGCACGCCGAGCATCAGCTGCTCCACGAGCTCGTCACGGGCGTCCGCACCGCCGGCATTCACGAGCCGATTGCCTCGGTGCTGTTCCACGCGATCTTCACGATCCGGATGTCGTATGCGGAAGACGATCCGATGAAGGGGCTCGAGCACGGCGAGACGCTGTCGCGGATCGCCGTGACGACGGGGCAGCGGCGGTTCGTCGAGCTCGCGAAGAACTTCATCGGTATGAACCGCTGGTGCCTGGGCGCCCTCGCGGGCACCGATCGCCTGATCATGGACGTGTCCTTGTCGGACAACGAGTCCGGGCTGGCCTCGTCCTACCGGCCGTTCGTGGTTGCCTGGCTGCTCGCCGATCGCGGCGACTTCGAGGAGGCGCGGCGATGGGCCGGTCAGCTGATCGAGGCCGGCCGGGCGCGACGGGTGCCGCTCGATGAAGGACGCGGCCACTGGGCGCGGGCCGAGGTGCTCCGGCGTGCGGGTGAGCTCGAGGCCGCGGATACCGAGATCCAGGCCGCCCTCGCGATCCTGCGCATGGTCTCGCCGCTCGACACGCCCGGCGCGCTGGCCACGCTCGCCGGCGTTCGCCTGGCGCAAGGCAGGATCGCCGAGGCGCGCGCGGCCGCCGAGGACGGTGTGGCGAAGTACGAGGCGATGGCCGCCTGCGGGTTCTTCCGTGGCGGCTTTCTGCGCCTGGTCCACGCCGAGTGCCTCGAGGCGGCAGGCGACCACGAGGCCGCCAAGGTAGCCATTGCCGGCGCACGAGCACGCTTGTTCGTCATTGCCGCAAAAATCGGTGACCCGGAATACCGCAAGAGCTTCTTCGAAGGGGTGCCCGAGAACCGGCGGACCCTGGAGCTCGCGCGGCAATGGCTCGGTCCGGACGTCGCCGGCGAGCCGGGCGCGAGCGTGTCGTAGCGCCGGTCGACGGTGTCGATCCCCGGGACGGGCTGAAGCGGCGACACAGCGGCAGCATGCCGAGCGCGAGCGCGACGAGCAAGCCTCTGGACCCACCGTGCGTCAACGCACAGTCGACGCTGGGAGTAGACATTGGCAAACTCCGCCCGATGTCAATGACGCGTCTCGATCATGCAGACGACACGTTGCTCGGGGAGCAAGCGAAGATCCTCGAGATGATCGTCCGCGGCCGTCCGCTGGCCGAGGTGCTGGGCGCACTGTGCGAGGTCGTCGAGCAGTGCTCCGAACAGGTGGTACGAGCGGTGATCCTCCTGGTCGATGCCGGCGGCAAGCTCCGCACCGGGGCGGGTCCGAGCCTGGCCGCCGCGCACCTCCGTGCCATCGATAACCTCGCGATCGCGACCGACGTCGGCACCTGCGCTGCAGCCGCGGCCCGCGGCGAGGTCGTCGTTACCCGAGACATCGCGACGGATCCGAACTGGGCATCTCTGCGTGACCTGGCGCGCGAGTTCGGGCTCGGGTCTGCGTGGGCGATGCCGATCATGTCTTCGACCCAGACCGTGCTTGGAACGTTCGGTACGTACTTCGCGGAAGCGCGGGAGCCCGGTGCGCACGAGCGCCGGCTCGTGGCGGTCCTCGCCCGCACGGCGGCCCTGGCGATCGAGCGCGATCGCGCGGACCGGACGCTGCGCGATCACGCCGTACGGCAACGCTTCCTCGCCGAGCTCCAGGCCACGACCCAGGCGCTGTCCGAGCCGGCCGAGGTGATGGCGACGACGGCCCGCATGCTCGCCGAGCACCTCGGCGCGGATCGATGCGCGTACGCGGAGGTCGAGGACGAACGCGTGTTCGATATCACCGGCGATTACACCAGCGGCGTGCCGAGCATCATAGGTCGCTGGGAGATTGCCGCATTCGGGGCCGCGTGCCTGCGCCAGATGCTCGCCGGCGAGCCCTGCGTCGTCGAGGATGCCGAGGCAGATCCGCGCATCACGGCAGACGACGTGCTCGCGTATCGCGCAACGAGCATCCGCGCCGGCGTGTGCGTGCCGCTTCACAAGGGCGGCAAGTTGACCGCGGCGATGGCCGTGCACCAGACGATCCCGCGCCGGTGGTCGACCGAGGAGGTCGAGCTCGTGGCGGTCGTCGTGGCCCGCTGCTGGGAGGCGCTCGAGCGCACCCGGGTCACGCGCAACCTGCGCCGGAGCGAGGCACGGTATCGGGCGATCGTCGAGGCCTCGCCGGAGTGCGTGAAGCTCGTCGCGGCGGATGGGACGCTGTTGCAGATCAACGCCGCCGGGCTCCGCATGGTCGAAGTAGCGTCGGAGGCCGACGCGGTCGGCCGGAGCGTCTACGACGTGGTCGCGCCGGAATACCGCGACGCCTTCCGCGCGTTCAACGAGGCCGTGTGTCGAGGCGAACGTGGGACGCTCGCGTTCGATGTCGTCGGGATGCAGGGCACGCGTCGCTCGCTGGAGACGACCTCCGTGCCGCTGCCTTCCCCGACCGGCGGCTTCATGCACCTCGCGGTCACGCGCGACGTCTCGGCGCGAGTCGCCGCCGATCGTGCGCTGGCGCAGAGCCGCGCGCGCCTCGACTACGCGGTGCGGCTGTCCGGAGTCGGGTTCTGGTACTGCGACCTGCCGCTTGCGGAGCTGGACTGGGACGCCCGCGTCAAGGAGCACTTCTTCCTCCCACCCGACGCCCGGGTCACGATCGAGATGTTCTACGACCGCATCCATCCCGATGATCGCCAGCGGACCCGTGCCGCGGTCGATGCTGCGATTCACGATCGCGTGTCCTACGACATGACCTTCCGGACGGTCGATCCGCACACAGGGGCGATCAAGTGGCTCCACGCGCTCGGAGGAATCGCGTGTGCACGGGATGGCACTCCGACGCAGTTCGACGGCGTGATCCTCGACGTCACCGCGCAGAAGCTCGACGAAGAGCGCCTCGCCGGGGTTGCCAGCGCGGCGCTGACGATTCACTCGTCGAGCTCGCTGGCCACCGTGCTGCGCGTGGTGACCGAAGAGGCGCGCGGGCTGATCGGGGCACGCCGGGCCGTGACGAGCTTGATGGGCGACGACCCGGCGCAGGCGATCCGCACCGTCTCGCTGACCGACAAGGATCGGAGCGACCGCGAGCGCAACAGCGAATCCGCAGCGGTCGACGCCGTGATGAGCGGGATCGTTCGCCCGATGCGGATGACGCAGGCCAAGCTCGAGGCCATCCCGTCGTGGCACGGCCTGTCCGGACACGGTGACCGCGACGTGCCGGCGCGCGGCTTGCTCGCGGTCCCGTTCATCGGTCGCGATGGCGCGCGGCTCGGGTTCGTCCAGCTGTCCGACAAGATCGACGGCGAGTTCACCGCAGCGGATGAAGCGATCTTGATCCAGCTCGCGCAGCTCGCGGTCGTCGCGATCGAGAACGTGCGGCTCTACGACCAGCTCCGCGAGCAGGACCGCCGCAAGGACGAGTTCCTCGCGACCCTTGCCCACGAGCTGCGCAACCCGCTCGCCCCGATCCGGACGGGGCTGCACGTGTTGCGATGCGAGGTCACCGCCGAACAGGCGGCCGCCACGCGCGAGATGATGGAGCGGCAGCTCGGTCACCTCGTGCGCATGGTCGACGACCTGCTCGATATCTCGCGCGTGACGCTCGGCAAGATCACCCTCAAGAAGGAGCGCGTGGATCTCCGCGAGGTGCTGGACAGCGCCCTCGAGACCACGCGCTCGCTCGTGGAGTCCGGCGGCCACGAGCTCGTGGTGTGCTCACCGAAGCAGGCGCTACCGCTCGAGGTCGATCCGACGCGGCTCTCGCAGGTGTTTGCCAACCTGATCAACAACGCCGCGAAGTACACGCCCAACGGGGGGCGCATCGTGATCGCGGTCGAGGCGGAAGGCACGACGCTGCGCGTGCGCGTCAGCGACACCGGCGTCGGGATTCCCGCCGACATGCTGCCGTACGTGTTCGACATGTTCACGCAGGTCGGGCGTTCGATCGAGCGCTCGCAGGGTGGGCTCGGCATCGGCCTCACGCTGGTCCGTCGACTCGTCGAGCTGCACGGCGGCTCGGTCGTTGCCGAGAGCCGGGGCGCCGGGCAAGGCAGCTCGTTCGTGGTGACGATCCCGCTCGCCCTGAGGGAGGAAGCGACCACGGCGCGAACGCCGGCTCCGGCCGCTCCGGCGGCTCGAGACGTGGGGTTGCGGATCCTCGTGGTCGACGACAACGTCGACGCCGCCGAGGCCCTCGCCATGTTGCTCGAGCTCCGCGGCAACCAGACGCGGGTCGCGTACAGCGGCCTCCTGGCCCTCGATGCCGCCTCCGAATTTCGACCGCAGGTCGTCTTCCTCGATATCGGCCTGCCAGGGATCAACGGTTACGAGGTCGCGCGGCGACTGCGCGCCGACGCCATCCTGCCCCAGCCGCTGCTCGTCGCCTTGACCGGCTGGGGCACCGACGAGGATCGCCGCCAGGCCCAGGCCGCGGGGTTCGACCAGCACCTGGTCAAGCCGGTCGACTCCTCCAAGCTCGCGGCCGTGCTCGTCGATGCTCGGCGTGGCCTCGCCTGACGTATGCTCGCGGTGTGCAAGTCGACACCCTGCAGAGCGGCATCTGGCAGACCAACTCGACGATCGTCTCGCAGGGCGGGGCGTGCCTCGTCGTCGATCCGGCGTACTTTCCGCGCGAGCTCGACGCGGTCGCCGCGCGGGTGCGCGAGCTCGGCCACGCCGCCGCCGTGATCTTCACCCACGGCCACTGGGACCACGTGATGGGCCACGCCGCGTTGCCCGGCGCGCCCGTGTACGTCAGCGCGGTGCTCGCCGGCGCGGTCGCGCGCGACGATCCGCGCGCCGCGAAGTACCTCGAGGCCGCGCGCGAGTTCGATTCCCGGTGGTACGTCCCGCGGCCATCGGGTCATCGCTGGCCCACCGTGCTGCATGGCCTCGCCGAGGCCGACCACACCGAGCTCGCCGGGCTGGCGCTGCGCACGCTCCACCTGCCGGGGCATAGCCCCGATGGCCTCGGCCTGGTGATCGAGGATGTGCTGCTGGTGGGCGACTACCTGTCGCCGTGCGAGATCCCGTTTGTCGAGGATGCGCGGGCCTATCGCGCGACGCTCGCCCGGCTGGTCGAGCTCCTGCCCCACGTGCGCGAGGTCATCCCCGGCCACGGGCCGCGCCTGACCACGCGGGAGGCCGCCGCGATCGCGCACGCCGATCTCGACTACCTCGATCGCCTGCTCGCGGCGCGCGATCTCGCCGCCGCGCTCGCGGTCGTGCTGCCGCGCGCGGCCGACGTCGCCGGCATGGCCGATCATCATCGCGACAACTGCACCGCGGCGGCGGCGCAGTGGGACCGCTGACCGGCACGCGCCACCTCGGGCCAGGCTGATCAACGTCGCCCGGAGACTCCTGGAGAACGCGGACACGCGCGCTCGCGCCGCGGGGCTGGGTCGGGCGCTCGTCCGTTAACCACCGAATCGAGCATGCAGGGCGGTGCCATCTCCACGACCGGCCGACGATCCACCACCCGGCCGTGCAATCTATCTCGCGCCCAGACCCACCCCGCGGCGCTACGCTGCGCGTTGACGTCGGGCCTCCGCAGCGCAACCG
>Ga0137459_1000515_pt1 | contig 13700 bp, 10 predicted proteins | sample EasRivERMGT700_2_FD_104908 | JGI IMG/M metagenome (GOLD analysis project Ga0137459, IMG submission 104908) | Soil microbial communities from meander-bound floodplain in the East River, Colorado, USA - East River MetaG ERMGT700_2 | ecosystem: Environmental > Terrestrial > Soil > Floodplain ...
CCGGCCTTTCTCCGGGTTTGTCGGAGGGCACCACGCCGTGCTTTCGCTACCCCTGCGCGTCCTCCTAGCTTCGTAGCTGTGGTTCCTTGCTACGTCGAAATTTTCTTTCGCTGGGTTGCACCGCCTTCACCAGGGTTGCACCGCCTTTCACCAGGTCACTCCGGCCCGAGATAGATTGCACGGCCGGGTGGTGGATCGCCGGCCGGTCGTGGAGATGGCGCCGCCATCCATGCTCGATTCGGTGGTTGACAGACGAGCGCCGGACCCAGCCCCGCGTCGCTAGCAAGCGTGTCCGCGATCTCCCCGGTGCTGCGCAGCGGGCGCGTGGGGCGTGGGGCGCAGGGGGCGCGAGCGAGGGGAGAGGGGCGAGCAGCGCGTTGGCGGTCTACCCGGCTAGTCGTAGTACTCGGCGCCGAGGTGCGTGATCAGCTCGTCGCCCTTGGTGTAGCGGAGGGTGTTCTTCAGCTTCATGAGCTGGATGAACAGATCGTGCTCCGGGTAGAGGCCCTCGGGGGTCATCGGCGACTTCCAGTAGAACGACAGCCACTCCTGGATGCCGCTCATGCCGGCGCGATGCGCGAAGTCCATGAACAGCGCGAGATCGAGCACGATCGGCGCCGCGAGGATCGAGTCGCGGCACAGGAAGTTGACCTTGATCTGCATCGGGTAGCCGAGCCACCCGAAGATGTCGATGTTGTCCCAGCCCTCTTTGTTGTCGCCGCGCGGCGGGTAGTAGTTGATCCGCACGACGTGCGAGATGTTGCCGTAGAGGTCGGGGTAGAGCTGCGGCTGCAGGATGTGGTCGATCACGCCGAGCTTGGTGACCTCCTTGCTTTTGAACGACTCGGGATCGTCGAGCACCTCGCCGTCGCGGTTGCCCAGGATGTTGGTCGAGTACCAGCCGTTCAGGCCCAGCATGCGCGCCTTGAAGCCGGGCGCGAGGATCGTCTTCATGAGCGTCTGGCCGGTCTTGAAGTCCTTGCCGGCGACCGGCAGGCCCTGGCGGCGGGCGAGCTCGAGCAGCGCGGGCGTGTCGACCGAGAGGTTCGGCGCGCCGTTGGCGTAGGGCACGCCCATCTTGAGGCATGCGTATGCGTAGATCTGCGACGGGGCGACGTCGTCGTGCGAGGCGCGCAGCGCCGCCTCGAAGCTCTCGAGCGTGCGGTGGACCTCGGTCGGCTTGCGATAGACCTCGGTCGAGCCGCACCACACCGCGACCAGCCGGTCGCAGCCGTGGGTCTCCTTGAACGCCTTGATGTCGTCCATCACCTGCTCGGCGAGGTGCATCTTCGAGGTGCCCTTCTTGACGTTGGGCCCGGTGAGGTTCTTGACGTAGGCCTGCTCGAACACCGCCGTCATCGGCTTGATCGCCTCGAGCTCTTCCTTGAGCGGGTCGAGGTGCTTGCCGTCGAGCACGCCGGCGCGGACCGCGGCCTGGTAGGCGTTGTCGGGGAAGATGTCCCAGCCGCCGAACACGATGTCGTCGAGCTTCGCGAGCGAGACGTAGTCGTGGATCGCCGGCGAGTGATCCTCGGTGCGCTTGCCGATGCGAATGTGACCGAGCTGGGTCAACGAGCCGATCGGCTTTCCGATCCCGCGGCGGATCGCCTGCACGCCGGCGATGAAGGTTGTCGCGACGGCGCCCATGCCGGGCAGCAGGATGCCGAGCTTGCCTTTGGCCGGCTTGACGTCGACGCCTTTCTTGAGAGCCATGACCTACTCCAATCCAAGGATGGAAAGCTGCAAATTGCTCCGGAACCGATCCCCTTTCAAGGGCATCGAGCGGCGGCGGACGGCAATTCGTTGTGTCGAAGTTTCGACATCCCGCAAGCGTGCACCTGTTCAAGATTCACCGCCGACGATCGTGCGTAAAGTCATCGCGCGCCGAGGCCACGACGGTCCACGACGGCCTACGACGGCCTACGACGGCCTACGACGGATAGAACAGCGAGCGGACCGCGGTCGGATCGTTCGTGATGATGCCGTCGGCGCCCAGCTCGAGCAGCCGCGCGGCCTCGGCGCGATCGTCGACGGTCCAGAAGTCGACGCGCAGGCCGATGCTGTGGCACTTCGCGATGAACGCGGCGCGACCGAAGTGGATCCGCCCGGCGCGGACCGGGACCTGGGCGGCGGTGCCGGTGAACGGCAGCTGGCGCCACAGCATTGCGGGCAGCCCGAGGAGCGTCGCGACCTCACCCTGTGACAGCGCGGTCTCTCCCCCGTAGCCGTGGCGGCGAATCTGCACGAGCGTGCGCAGCTGGAAGCTCGCGAGCGTGACCCGGTCGTCGGCGTGCTTGCGGCGGATCAGGTCGAGCATGACGCCGACCGCGCGGTCGCCCTTGAGGTCGACGTTGATGCGCATGCGCGGGAACGCCTCGAGCACCTCCTCGAACCGCGGCACGCCGATCGCCTTGCCGGCGAACGGCCGGGTCCCATCCTTGGCGACGAAGCCCCAGCCGGCGTCGAGCCGGCGTGCGTCGGCCAGGTCGACCTCGCCCCACGCGACCTGCGCGCCGGTCGTCCGCGCCGCGGTGTCATCGTGCGCGACGATCAGGTGCTCGTCGCGGGTCAGGTGGACGTCCATCTCGAGCGCATCGACGCCGATCTCGATCGCGCGCTCGAACGCCGGCATCGTGTTCTCGGGGCGTTCGGCCGAGGCGCCGCGGTGCGCGTACAGCCGGCGCTGGTGCATCACTTCTCTTCTTCGAGCTCGAGCGCCTGCGCCGGCATCGGCGGCGGCCGTGGGTCCGAGACCTGGACCACCTCGACCGAGTACTTGATGTCCTTCTCGGCCAGCGGGTGGACCAGCCGGACGTCGACGTCGTCGCCGGTGACCTTCTCGATCCGCAGGACGACGTTCATGTCGTTGACGCCCTTGGCGACGAGCTGCTCGCCGGGGACCAGCTTCAGGTCCTTGGGAAACTCGGTCCGCTTCATCTTCTTGAGCGGGTGCATCGACGGGTTGCCGAACGCGTCCTTCGCCTTGAGGACGCCCTCGCGCTTGGCACCCTTCTCGAGGCCGGCCAGGACGCTCTCGAGCCCGACCAGCATCGTGCCCGCGCCGTGGATGTACTCGACGGTGCTCTTCTCGAGCGACCCGCCGCCGACAACGGAGAGGTCGACCTTCACAGTCACGCGGCGGCCCTTTTCGATCTTCACGCGTCGACGTTACACGTGAGCCATCCACGACATCAACGTCCGGAGCTGTGAACGCTCCTTGTCGACAAATCAACGCGCCGACGTGGTTGCAATAAGTTGCGCGCTGGCATGGAAGCCGCACAGTAGCGGCTCCGGAGATTCATGGTCCGCCGCTTCTGTTCCGTGTTCCTCGTAGCCCTCGCGCTCGGCCTCACCGTCGGGTGCCACGGTGGCAAGTCTCCCGAGCTGCGCGTGCTCGGTGTTCACGAGGAGCCGCGGCACGACGTCGTGTTCATGCAGGTCACCAACCCGGCGCGTCACGCGATGCGGCTGACCAAGCTCGAGTACACGTTCGCCGCCGCCGGCGCGAAGGTCTCGGAGGGTGAGGTCTCGCTGGCGCGCGAGGTTCCCGCCGGCGCCGCGGTGGTTGTCGAGATTCCGCTCACCAGCCCGTCGGAAAAGCCGATGACCATGTCGGGAAAGCTGACGGCCGAGCTGAATCAGATCGTCCAAACTTTTTCGGTGTCTGCGCAGATTCAGCCGCCCAAGTAGTTGAAAGACATGAGGTGTAGCGCACGTGCGCACACACCGTTTCTTGCGACCCTACCTCGGGCTGGTTCACACCTAGGGTCATGCGTAGAAACGTCCTCACAGGCTTCACGATCGCGGTCGTCGCCTTCCTCGTCGGGCTCGCAGCCCCGGCGATCGCAGGCGGCGGCAAGCAGGTGCGCTATGTCGGCATTCACCCGCTGCCCAAGGTGGAGGGCGGCGGCATCTGCTACATCGAAGGGCCGCACGTCCATCTGTTCGACGCCGACAAGATCCAGTACCGCGATCATCGCGGCTCCAACTACTTTGTCGGCGATCCCGTCGCGTACGGCTACGACGGCAAGCGCTACGCATACAAGGGCCACCACCCGATCCACGTCAACGTGGTGGTCGGCGATGACCACGAGGACAGCGAGTACTGCTACCTCAACGGGCCGCACTACCACTACTTCGCGCCGCCCGAGGGGCCGGAGTTCAGGGTGGTCGGCGACGCGTACTTCTACGTCGGTGAGCCGCCGCGCGTGTACGTCGATGCCCGGCCCGCGATGATGAAGATCAACGCGGTCTATCAGCCGATCACCTACGAGCGCCCGATGGTCACGGTCGATGCACCGGTCGGCTGGATCGGGGCGCGCGCCGAGTTCGTCGGTCCCGGCGCGGAGGTCGTGGTGGATGGGCCGCGTGGGGGCGTGGTCGTCGCGCCGCGCGGGGGCGTGGTCGTCGCGCCGCGCGCCGGCATATCGGTCGACGCGTACATTCCAGCGCCGAGCCTGCACGTCGATGTCGGCATCGGCGTTCCGGGCGTGATCGTGCACGAGCGCCCCTCCAGGGTGATCGTCCGGGAACGCCCGGTGATCATCCGGGAGCGCGTCAAGATCAAGCACGACAACGGCCGGCACCGCGGTCACCGCTGAGGAGGGCGAGGATGGTGATGCGTACAATGTTCGTCCTGCTCGCGCTCGTCGCCTGCAGCAAGAGCGGTGAGCCCGGCAAGCCCGCGAGTGGCGGCCCGCGCGACACGGTGATCGAGGCGTGGAAGGCTGCCAAGCTCACGCCGTCGGCGATGACCCCGGCCACGGTGACGTTTGCCAAGGACTGTCAGAGCGGCACCGCCGAGGGCGTCGATGTCCTCTTGTGCAACTTCGCGTCCGCGGCCGAGGCCAAGGCCGCCGAGGACCAGGGCAACACCTGGGTCGGCCAGGCCACGGGCACGTCGCAAGCGCACGGCGCGGCGCTGGTGGTGCTCGCGGATCGCCGCAAGACCGATCCGAGCGGCCGCACGATCAACCGGCTGATGAAGCTGGCGCCGAAGTAGCTGTTTCGATAGCGTGCCGGCCATGTCGTTGGTTGGCTCATCGCTTGGCTCATCGATCTGGTCGGCGCTGGCCGACAAGGCGCTCGCGGGCTCCGTGGTGACGCGCGAGGAAGCACGGGCGGTGCTGCACGCGCCGGCCGACGACGTGCTCGGCCTGCTCGACGCCGCGTTCCGGGTCCGGCGCGCGCACTGGGGCCGCCGGGTCTCGTTGCACGTGCTCGAGAACGCCAAGCTCGGGGCGTGTCCGGAGGATTGCGGGTTCTGCTCGCAGTCGAGCAAGCACGCGTCGCCGAGCGGCGAGGCGCCGATCAAGAGCGTCGACGAGCTGGTCGCCGGCGCCCGGCGGGCCCACGCGGCGCGCGCCAAGCGCTACTGCATGGTCACCGCGACGCGCGGGCCGTCGCAGCGCGATCTCGATACGATCTGCGCGGCGGCGACGCAGATCAAGGCCGAGCTGGACATCGAGCTGTGCGCATCGCTGGGCCTCTTGACCGAGGCCAAGGCGGTGCGGCTGGCGAGCGCGGGCGTCGATCGGTTCAACCACAACCTCGAGACCAGCGAGCGCCACTACGACAAGATCGTCTCGACCCACACGTGGCGCGATCGCGTCGCGACGGTCGAGATCGCCAAGCGCGCCGGGATGGATACCTGCTGCGGCGGGATCATCGGGCTCGGCGAGACCGAAGACGATCTGCTCGACCTCGCGTTCGCGCTGCGTGAGCTCGACGTCGACTCGGTGCCGGTGAACTTCCTCGACGCGCGGGCCGGCACCCCGCTGGCCGGGTATCCGCTCGTCGAGCCTGGCTTCGCGCTGCGCGCGCTGTGCATGTTCCGGTTCGTGCACCCGCGCACCGATCTACGGGTCGCCGGCGGCCGCGAGATCACGCTGCGCGCGCTCCAGGTCATGGCGCTGTATCCCGCCAACTCGATCTTCACGCAGGGCTACCTGACGACCGCCGGGGCCACGCCGCACGCCGATCACCAGATGATCCGCGATGCCGGCTTCGAGCTCGAGCTGGCGTCGGGCGAGGCCGTCCCGGCGGATCCCGAGGCGGTCGCGCACCTCGGTGCACCGTCGCGCCGGCCGTCGCTGCCCGTCGCGCGGAGCTAGTACCTCGGCGCAGAGGTCAAGGCGACCGAACCGCCGCCCTCTCAGCGGGCGAAGCGCGTGAGCCCCATACGCTTCGTCCCTGTAGTCCCCCCCGAAATTATGTGGCGAAGATCCGGCCCGGAGCCACACCCCAGCGTCGGCGGGCGGTCCGCTCGCCACATAACCGGGCTCGCCACATAAACCATCCGGCTCTTCCGCCGAGAGAGGCTCGTGGAGCTACCAGATCTGGACCCGGATCGTCGGGGCGGGCAGCGGGTAGCGCCTCGCTCGGCTCCTTGACCGGGTCGTGTCGATGGCTTCGACACCACTCGGCGGCGGCCATGCTGGCTCGCCGGAGCCGCGTACAGGTCTTCCCCCGTCAGCGACCGGTCACGCTACCCCGCCCATCACCGACCGCCGAGCTCCTGACGTTGCCGGTGGCGGTGCCGACGCCGCCGGTCGGCGAGCCCGCGCCATCGCCGTACGGGCTACCGGCGCCGCCGAGCGCTCCGGCCCTCAACTCGCGCGGAGACGGTGCGGGGACGTCGCTCGGAGTCGGAGGAGCAGGATCGGTAACCTCGGGGATGGGCGGCATGGCGCGCTCGGGCCGATCACCGTTGACGCCGCCCGGGTTGTCCATCGGGGGACGGTACGTCGCGGGATCCGGACGGTCGGCGTTCACCGTCGGTGGTGGCACCTGTTCGGGCGGTGCGATGTTCAGCCGCCACGCGGGGATGTAGCCCGGGCCTGGATCTTCGCCGGGGCGACTCTCCCACGGTTTGGGCTCGGTCGCCGGATCGGGAGCCTGCACGCGAGCGGCGGCGGCGGTGGTCGTCTCGCTCTCGCGCGCGACGGGGGCGCTGACCGAGGTGTGCACCTCCTGCGACAGCGCGCCGCGTGTGGTCGGCGCCGGAGCCGGCGGGTCGGGTCGCAGCGCGACGAGCAGGCCGACCGCGAGCCCCGCGACGGCGAGACCGCCCGCGATCAGGCTCCAGCTGGCGACGCGACGCGGCGCCTTCGGCTCGTTGGTAGGCGGCATGGTCTACTCGAAGTCCAGGGGAGGTGGAGGCGGCGGCGCCGGCTTGTACTGATCGAGCGGGACCTTCGCGGGCTCGCTGCCCTTCTCGAGCAGGTACCACTCCGCCTTGACGTGATCGGGCTTGCCCTTGTTGTAGACCGACTGATCGCTGTAGACGTGCGTGACAAACGGCGAGTCGGTTCCGCCGGTGAGCGTGTTGATCTTGCCCTTGATGAGCCCGTCGAAGGTCTGGCTCCCCTTCTCGCCCTCCTGCGTGTTGTGGATATCGAGGCGTCCGCCCAGCGCGGCTTGCTGACGCGTGACCTCGCCGGTCGTGATCGCGGCCTCGTACCCGCGGATCCGCACCGTCCCGTTGCCGGTGTTACCGCCGTTCTCGCTGATGTGCTCGAGTCCAGCCATCACGGCGGCGCCGGCACCGCTGTGCGCGTAGATCGTGCCGCCGTTCTTGATCGTCTCGGCCATCGATTCGCTGACTCCGGTCACGACCTTCTGCTCGGCCTTGGTGAGCTCGCTGAACTTCCGCTTGTCGAGCGCGTACTCCGACAGGTGCTGGACGGCCTTCTCGTCACCACCGCGGGTGATCCAGCCGTCGAAGGGCTGGAGCAGGCGGCCCTGGAACTTCTCGTTGTGGCTGTTGATGACGGAGCGGGTGAGCGGGTTGCCGAACAGCAGGACTCCTGCCCCCTGGATGCCCGCGATGGCCAGATCGCGGTTCTTCTCGCTCGGCTTGCCCTCGTGTCCGTCGACGTCGGTATTGTTGATCGGGTCGTTGATACCGTACGCGTACCGATTGAGCCCGACGTTCTGGTTGTTGGGGACGATCGCGTCGGCCGAGATGAACCGCGCCAGCGTCGGATCGAAGTACCGCGCGTGCAGGAAGTACAGCCCGGTCTCGTCCAGGCGCTGGCCGGTGAAGCCCGTGGTCTGGACGTGCGTCGTGGACGTGGAGATCCGATCTCCGAACGGGTGGTGATTGATCCGCTGGACCTCGGCGCGCGCCGCGTCGGTCACGACCTGGATCGAGCCGAGGTGATCGGTGTGGAGCCAGTACGTCGTCGTCCCGACGCGCTTGGCGACCGGCACGTTGCCGAGCGACAGGAACTTGGTCGCCACCCCGCCGGCCACCTCGTAGTCGTCGCCGACGTAGTACGTCACCGTCGCGCCGGCGGTCTTCTCGAGGCGCACGCCGTCGGCGTCGTACGCGAACGTCAAGCCGTCGATCGCGGACGGGCGCAGATCGCCGTCCCAGGTGATCGACCGCCCGGCGCCCGAGGTCATGCTGCCGTTGGCGTCATAGGTGTACGTGTTGGACCCTGCCGCGGTCGCGGCGTTCGACCGCGCACACGCAACGCCCGTCCCGCACCCGTTCGGACCCGACGCCGGGTAGGTGTACGTCCCGAGCCTCGAGCTGTAGGTGATGTTGCCGATCGCGTTGTACTGGTAGCTCTGCGTCAAGGACGCGTTGGCGCTCGTCGCCGAGGTCAGCCGGTGGAGATCGTCATATGCGTAGGTCCAGCCCTCGTCTGCGAACGGGCTCGTCAGGGCGGTGATCTTGCCCTCGGCGTCGCGCGTGTACGCGAGGTTCTGCAGCGTCGACGCACCGGTCGTGGTGATGCCGGTCAACCAGCCACGTTGCGCCGAGTACGCGTAGGTCGTGCTCGTGGCGTTCGCGTTGGCGTGCGTGAGCACGTGCCCCGCAGCGTCGTAGGTCGTGGTGTCCACGATGCCGGGGATCGTGTAGGGGCGCCCCGCGCCGTCGTAGACCAGCGGCGAGGTGGTGCTGCCGACGACGTCGCCATCGGGATACGTCGTCCCGAGCAGCAAGCCGCCCGCGTTGTAGCGGCGCTGGAAGTGATACGACTGGCCACTGATCACGCGGGTCGCGTCGACCTCGCGCCCCGCCGCGTCGTAGTTGCGCGCCATCGAACCCGCTGGGTCGGTGCCGGTCGTCCGCCGGCCGGCGTTGTAGTAGCCCGTGCGCGGTTCGTCGTAGGTCCACGAGAACGTGACCGCGTTCCCGGTGCCCGCGCGGCTGACCTTCTGGGTCGGACGGCCGAGCACGTCGTACGCCATCGTCGTCTGCTGGCTCAGCGCGTCGACCTGCGTGGAGAGCCGGCCGGCGGCGTCGTAGCCGTAGCTGCGGAGCCCGAGGTTGGGCTCGGCCATCTGCGTCTTGCGGCCGAGTGAGTCGTAGGCGTAGGTCGTGACGTTGCCGAGCGCGTCCGTCGTCTTCGTCGGGAAGCCGCGGACATCGATGGCGTAGGTCGTGCTGTGCCACGTGCCCGACAGCAGCTCCTTGTGCAGCGCGATGTTGCCGTAGGCGTCGTAGTCGTCGGCGGTCTGGTGACCGAGCGGATCGGTCGCCGTCACGGTGAACACGCCGTACGCCTTGCTCGTGAGCTTCGCGTCGGCGTAGGTCTCCTTGGTCGGGCGATCGAGCGCGTCGTAGTTGATCGTCGTCTTGTACTGGGTCCCGCTCGTGTAATACGGGAGCGTCTTGGTGTAGACGTTGCCGCGGTTGTCGTACGCGATGTCCTGGAAGATGCTCGACGTGCCCGGCCCCTTGGCGACCGTGCGCCACGTCCGGCCAACGCCGTCGAAGTACGTCTGCTCATACAGGTTGCCGCTGGGATCGGCCGCCGGGCGCTCGACCTTGATGTTCTGCGAGCCCGCGGTGCCGAAGCTGTTGTAGGTCCAGATCTCGAACCCGGCGAGCGGCGTGTCCTTCCGCGTCAACCGGCACAGCTTGTCGTAGGTGTACGTCGTCACCTGCACGTTCGAATCCGTGCTCGAGGACATCACCGAGCACAGCGTGTTCCAGACGTTGGTCGTGACCTGCCCCTTCGCGTTGGTAACCGACGTGGGGAACACGTGCAGCGTCGCGTCGTACGCCGTGGTGGTGGCGTTGTTGGTCTCGTCGTAGGACACCGTGACGTTGCCGTACGCGTCGTAGTCGGAGCGGGTCGCGACGTACGAGTTGTTGGTGTCGAGCCAGCGCGCCTGCTGGGTCAGGTTGCCCTTGGTCGGCGCGGTCGCGTAGCTAACGTTGCCGTCGTAGAAGTAGCGCTGGTCCGCGACCAGCGCGCCGGCCGTGCCGACGCCATCGTAGGTGCTCTGCGTTGCCAGGCGTCCAACGATGTATGCGGTCGTGTTCGGTGCGTACGTGAACGTGACGGTCTTCTCGTCACCGGTGGTGTCGTAGAACCCGTAGCTGATCTCGCGGGTGACGTTGCCGTAGGTGTCGAAGCACGGCGTCGTGCCGCACATGCGGCTGAGATACGTCCGCTTGTACGTCACGCCGGTCGGCTCGTACTGGTACTTCCAGACGCCGGTCTCGAGCGACGTGTACGGCACCGTCGCGCCGTTGGTCGTGTGCTCGAACTGCTCGGAGATCTGGAGCTTCCCCGCGCCCGTGCGGAGATCGATGCGCTCGGGCTTCGACACCGAGCCGTAGTCCTGCTTGAACCACGTCTCCTGGTATGGACATGTCGACTCGCCGGTGATGCACGGTAGCGTGCGCTTGACGTAGCGGAAGCCGAGGAACCGGCGATCGATCGGATCCCATAGCCCGCCCGAGTACGAGTACGTCGTCGTCGAGGTGTTGCCGCGCCCATCGGTGGTCGCCAGCGACACCACCGTCTGCGCCTGCGGCGGGTTGTTGGTGTTCGGCCACGCGGCCGACGACGCGTACGTCGGGGTGGTCGTCGAGCCGAGACCATTCGAGATCGATGCGACGGCGAACGGGGTCGCGGATCCGGACGCGGGATGCGCCCACACCTGGTAGCCGTTCCAGTGCTCGATCGCGTCGGACTGGCCGTCGCCGTCGACGTCGCCCATGAACAGCTCACCGGAGGCATTGGTCATCACGGTGTGCACGCCCGCGGAGAACGTCGCGTTGCCCTTTGACAGGTGGGACCACACGTCCTTGCCGGCCCAGTGCTGGAGCACGTCAGCCTTGCCGTCGCCGTTGACGTCGGCCATGCGGATCTCGCCCGACGTGCTCGCCAGCGCGGTGTACACGCCGGTCGAGAACGAGCCGTTGCCAAGCGATCGGTGAACCCAGATCTGGTAGCCATTCCAGTGCTCGACCGCATCGGCCATGCCGTCGCCGTCGATATCGGCCATCAGCACCTCGCCCGACGGGTTGGCCAGCGCGGTGTAGATGCCGGTCTGGAACGTCCCGTTGCCGTTCGACAGGTGGACCCACACCTGGTAGCCGCTCCAGTGCTGGACCACGTCGTCCTTGCCGTCTCCGTTGACGTCGGCGAGGAAGATCTCGCCCGACGTGTTCGCGAGCACCGTGTGGATCCCGGTCTGGAACGTCCCGTTGCCGTTCGACAGGTGGATCCACACGTCCTTGCCCGCCCAGTGCTCGACGAGATCGGCCTTGCCGTCGCCGTTGACGTCGGCCATGAACAGCTCGCCCGAGGAGTTCGCCATCGCGGTGAAGATCCCGGTCTGGAACGTCCCGTTGCCGTTCGACAGGTGGACCCACACCTGATAGCCGGCCCAGTGCTCGATCAGGTCGTCCTTGCCGTCGCCGTTGACGTCGCCCAGGAGCAACTCGCCCGACGAGTTCGCCATCACGGTGTGGGTGGCGGCGCCGAACGTGCCGTTGCCGTTCGACAGCTGGACCCAGACGTCCTTGCCGGCCCAGTGCTCGAACAGATCGGCCTTGCCGTCACCGTTGGCGTCACCGATCAGCAGCTCGCCCGACGGGTTGGCCATCGCCGTGAAGGTGCTCGCGGAGAACGCCCCGGTCGGCTCTGCGGGCCAGGTGGCGGTGATGGTCGGCTGCGCCGTCGTCCCGTCGGTCCCGTACTCCTTGACCGTCGACAGCACGAGTTGCAGCGTGGAGGCCATCGTGGTGTAGGCCGCGACGTACTTCCGGACCAGCGTGCCACCGGTCTTGATCTGGATGTCGTTGAGCCGGTAGGCGGTGGTCCCCTGGGTGGTGCCGCCGGTCGCGAACGTGCTCGTGTCGGTGCGACTCGACCACGACGCGGTGATGGTGGTGGTGTTGTAGGACGTGGTGGCGGGGTAGCAGTCACCTCCGGTGCAGGTCCACGTGTACGTGACCACGTTGCCGTTGGTGTCGGTGACGTTGGTGAGGCCCCACCGGAACGTGTTGCTCCCGACCGTGTAGATCGGCGAGTAGGTCGACTTGGTCCCGTTCTTGGCCCACGTGTACCAGAACGAGCCCGACTGCGTGATCCGCAGGTAGCCCTGGGTCTTGGTCGCGTGCGTGCCACCGAGCGCCGTCGACGCGACCAGCAGGTCGCCATCCAGCAGGTAGACGTCGCTGGTGTTGTACCTGGGTGCGCCTTTGCCGGGAGACGCTCGTTCGATCATCGACCAGCCGTTCAGGGACCAGCCGACGCCGACCGGACCGTTTCGCCGCGTCGACGACGAATAGCCGAGCGAGATCTTGGGCTCGAGCCCGTGGTAGGCTGGCACGCGGATCGGGATGTCCCACGCGAACATCCCGTAGAACGGCTCGACGTTCCCGTGGGTGATCGGGTAGCTGAACTGGGCGCCAGCTTCCAGCGCGTCGGCACGTGGTGACGCAAGCAAAAGGCCCGCGATCACTGCCGAAACAGATATCCATCGCATCGAATGCGCAGCACGACCGATCGCACGCATATTGCCCCCTCGAAAGACCACGTGCCCCAGAGGTATCACCGGCGAAGCGTATCCGTCAATGCATGCGACGTACCTTCAAATACAGAATGTTCAGGCAGAATGCAGAGTCGGTCGGACCAGTGCCCACGGCGGCCAGAACATACAAGCGGGGTTTCGGTCGCTCCTGGGTGTGGTGGGATCTCTCTCCGAGATCGGGGGCTGTGCACCGATCGCGCCGTGCTCGTCGTGATCGACGGCGGCAAGGCGCTCGCAAAGCCCGTTCGCAACGTGTTTGGCGCGAACGCAATCGTGCAACGCTGTCAGGCGCACAAAGTGCGCAACGTCGTGGAGGTATCGTGATGGACGACTCAATGGATATGTCGACACCGGTGACACGCGGCGAGCTACGAGAGGAGATCGAGCGCCTCGAGATACGCTTCGACCAGCTCGAGGTACGCCCTCGAGCAGAAGCTCGAGCAGAAGCTCGCGCACCTGGCGACCAAGACCGATCTCGAGCTCTGGGGTGGAGCACTGCTGGCGCGCGTGCTCGCGCGTATCGAGTCGGGGGAGCAGCGCATGATCGAGCGCATGGATGGCCTCGAGCAACGCTTGCTTGCAGAGCTCGCACGCCACACGAAGGCGATCTCCGAGTCGATGTCGGCCCAGATCGCGGTCATTGACGAGAAGTACGCCGATCTGCCGCACCGCGTGAGGCAGCTCGAGGCCAAGGTGTTCACGCCCCAGGCCGGGGCCACAACAGTTGCTCACGAAACGCCGCGACGGCCATCTCCTGCTACGAACGGTGCGACGCGAGCGACCTGCGAGCCATCTCCGGGTCTGCCTGCACCCGGCGTTCGACCGCCGCGATGATGGCGGCCGGATATCCCGCGCGGACGAGCAGCGCGAGCGCATTGCTCGCCGGCGAGACCCCGGGGCGCAGCTTGCGA
>Ga0137459_1000516_pt1 | contig 13699 bp, 10 predicted proteins | sample EasRivERMGT700_2_FD_104908 | JGI IMG/M metagenome (GOLD analysis project Ga0137459, IMG submission 104908) | Soil microbial communities from meander-bound floodplain in the East River, Colorado, USA - East River MetaG ERMGT700_2 | ecosystem: Environmental > Terrestrial > Soil > Floodplain ...
GGGACGTGGCGCGAGCTGACCGACAACGTCAACGTCATGGCGCGCAACCTCACCGAGCAGGTCCGCGGCATCGCGACGGTGGTCACCGCGGTCGCCAACGGTGATCTCGAGCGCAAGCTGACGCTCACCGCGCGCGGCGAGATCGCGACCCTGGTCGACACGATCAACGACATGATCGACACGCTGTCGACGTTCGCCGAGCAGGTGACCGGCGTGGCGCGCGACGTCGGGGTCGAGGGCAGCCTCGGCGGCCAGGCCGACGTCCCCGGCGCCGCCGGCGTGTGGCGCGACCTCACCAACAACGTCAACGAGCTCGCCGGCAACCTGACCGGCCAGGTCCGCGCGATCCGCGACGTCGCGACCGCGGTGACGCAGGGCGACCTCACGCGGTCGATCACGGTCGACGCGCGCGGCGAGATCGCGCAGCTCAAGGACACCGTCAACCAGATGATCCGCACGCTGGCGGAGACCACGAAGGTCAACCAGGAGCAGGACTGGCTCAAGACCAACGTCGCGCGGTTCACCCGGATGTTGCAGGGCCAGCGCGATCTGCTCCCGGTCGCCCGCCAGGTCCTGAACGAGCTCGCGCCGCTGGTCAACGCCCACCACGGCGCGTTCTACATGACCGCGACCGATGGCGACGACGGCGAGCACCTCAAGCTGTTCGCGTCGTACGCGTACCAGGAGCGCAAGACGGTGTCGAACGTGTGGCGGTTCGGCGAGGGCCTGGTCGGCCAGGCAGCGCTCGAGCGCAAGCGCATCGTGCTCTCGAAGGTCCCGTCGGACTACATCCAGATCTCGTCGGCGCTCGGCGAGGCGCCGCCGCACGCGATCGTGGTCGTGCCGATCCTGTTCGAGGGCCAGGTCAAGGGCGTGATCGAGCTGGCGTCGTTCGACCGGTTCTCCGGCATCCAGCTCGCGTTCCTCGATCAGATGCTCGAGTCGCTCGGCATCGTGATCGCGACGATCGAGGCGACGATGCGCACCGATGAGCTGCTCCGCCAGTCGACGAGCCTCACCGACAAGCTGCGCAGCCAGCAGAACGAGCTGCAGCAGACCAACGAGGAGCTCGAGGAGCGGGCCGTCCAGCTCTCCGATCAGAAAGCCGAGGTCGAGCGCAAGAACCGCCAGGTCGAGCTCGCCCGCCAGGAGCTCGAGGAGCAGGCCGTCCAGCTCCAGCTGACCTCGAAGTACAAGTCGCAGTTCCTCGCGAACATGTCGCACGAGCTGCGCACGCCGCTGAACTCGCTGCTCATCCTGTCGCGCCAGCTCGCCGACAACGTCGAGGGCAACCTGACCGACAAGCAGATCCGCTACGCCGACACGATCCGGCAGGCCGGCACCGATCTGATGACGCTGATCAACGAGATCCTCGATCTCGCCAAGATCGAGTCGGGGACCATGGCGATCGAGGTGTCCACGGTGCGGCTCGGCAACCTGCGCGACTACGTCGACCAGACGTTCCGCCAGGTCGCAGAGGAGAAGGGGCTGGCGTTCAGCGTCGAGCTCGCCCCGGACCTGCCGCCGTCGCTCGATACCGACGACATGCGGCTCCGGCAGGTGCTGCGAAATCTCTTGTCGAACGCGATGAAGTTCACCGAGCGCGGCAAGGTCAAGCTGCACATCTTCCGCGACCGCGCGGCGCCCAGCGGCGTGGCGTTCGCGGTGTCGGACACCGGCATCGGCATCTCCAAGGACAAGCATCGGCTGATCTTCGAGGCGTTCCACCAGGCGGATGGCTCGACCAGCCGCAAGTACGGCGGCACCGGCCTCGGCCTGACGATCTCGCGCGAGATCGCGGGCCTGCTCGGCGGCGATCTGCGGGTCGAGAGCACGGTCGGCGCCGGCAGCACCTTCACGCTGCGCCTGCCGATGGTCTACGACGCCAAGCTCCGCGAGCCCCGGCGCGCCCCGCTGGTCGCACCGCTGGCGCCGCTGGTGCTCGAGGCGCCAGCGGTGCCGCAGCGTGACGCCCCGGCCCCGCCGGTGGGCGGCGGGCCGAGCTCGCCGCTGGCCCGCTCGGTGCCCGACGACTACGAGGATCGCGAGCCCGGCGATCGCGTGCTGCTCGTGATCGAGGACGACCTGACGTTCGCGGCGACCTTGCTCGAGATGGCGCGGCAGTCCGGCTTCAAGGGCGTGGTCGCGACCACGGGCACCCAGGCGCTCGAGCTCGCGCGCGCCGTGGCACCCGACGCGATCACGCTCGACCTCCGGCTGCCCGACATCGACGGCTGGGTGCTGCTCGACCGGCTCAAACACGATCCCGCGACCCGGCACATCCCGGTGCACGTGATCTCGGGCCTCGACGAGGAGCGCCGCAGCCTGCAGTACGGCGCGCACGCCTTCTTGCAGAAGCCGGTCACCGCCGAGGGCCTCGCGTCCGAGCTGTCCGGGATCCACGACTTCGTCGAGAAGCGCATCAAGAACCTGCTGGTCGTCGAGGACGACCCGGTGCAGAGCCAGGCGATCACCGAGCTGATCGGCGACGGCGACGTCGCGACCACGAGCGTCGCCTCGGGTGAGAACGCGCTCGAGTCGCTGGGCCAGCGCCACTACGACTGCGTCGTGACCGATCTGCGGCTGCCCGGCATGTCGGGCTTCGAGCTGATCGAGCGGATCAAGGCCGACCCGCGGCACCGCCGGCTGCCGGTGATCGTGTACACCGGCCGCGAGCTGACCGACGACGACAAGCAGCGCCTGCACGGCCTGGCGCAGACCGTGATCATCAAGGACGTCACCACGATGGAGCGGCTGCTCGACGAGACCGCGCTGTTCCTGCACCGCGTCGAGGCCAACCTGCCCGAGCGCAAGCAGCGGGTGCTGCGCCGGCTCGCCAAGAGCGATCCGCAGCTCGCCGCCCGCAACGTGCTGATCGTCGACGATGATCTCCGCAACATCTTCGCGCTGACCTCGCTGCTCGAGGGCCACAAGATGCACGTGCAGTACGCCGAGAATGGCCACCGCGCGATCAGCAAGCTCGAGGACAGCGCCAAGATCGACGTCGTCTTGATGGACATCATGATGCCGGAGATGGACGGCTACGAGGCGCTGCGCAAGATCCGCGAGCGCGCGCAGTGGAAGGACCTCCCGGTGATCGCGCTGACCGCCAAGGCGATGAAGGGCGACCGCGAGAAGTGCCTCGAGGCCGGGGCGTCGGACTACATCACCAAGCCGGTCGACGCCGATCAGCTGCTCTCGCTGCTGCGCGTCTGGCTGTACCCGGCCGCGGGCTAGCGGACATCCCGGATCGCCCGCGCGAGATCGGGCCTGGGGCCGATCGCCCGCGAGGTGTCGCCGGCCTGCGGGGTCCCGGTCCGGCGCAGCAGGGCGCGGAGCTCGGTGGGGCCGAGCACGCGGCCGCGCTCGCGGGCGACGCCTTCGAGGATCACGGCGGCGCCGGCGACGATCGGCGACGCGCTCGAGGTGCCCGAGAACTCGCCGGTGTAGTGGCGGTGGTCGCCGGCGCACGCCTGCAGGTCGCCGTAGTCGAGCGTCGCGACCTTGCGGCCCCAGCCCTGGACGTCGACGCGGCTGCCGTAGTTCGAGAACTCGAGCCGCACGCGATCCGCGAAGCCGTCGCGGGGCGGCCCGCCGGCGCCGACCAGGATCGCCCCCGAGTCGCGGTGCCGGCGATCGGGCGCCGCCGCGCCCTCGGTGGCGAGCGTGGTCACCGGCGGCACGAACGCGACCTCGACGGCCGGATCGGCGAGCACCGCCGCGACCGCGCGCGCCGGGCCGTCCGGCACCGGCACCGCGAGTTGGATCCAGCGCTCGCGCCCATCGCGCGTCCCCGCCGGCAGGTGCATGAACAGCGGCGTGGGCGCCGCGCTGGTGATCGAGAGCCGCGCGCCCGGCGCTCGCAGCTTGACGTGCAGGTCGATCACCACCGGCACCACCGGCACCGCCGGCACCACCGGCGACGAGGATGGCCGGGGGCCGTGGTGTCTGCCCAGCGACACCGCCGCCAGCGCGATCAGCGCGACGACCGACTTCCCCGATGTCCGGACGTTGGTGGCGAGCATCCCATCATCGTAGCCGACCGCCGGGTCGTTTACAGGTGCGCCGCGTAGGCCGCGATGCGCGCGCGGAGCCGGGCCTCGAGCAGCGGGCTCGCGGCGCCGAGCGCGTCGGCGATCACGATCGCCTCGTCGCGGTAGGCTTGGCGCTTCTCGGCGGTCCACGACCGCGGCGGCACGTCGAGGTTGGTGATCCGATCCGCGAGCTTCACCATCCACACCGCGTGCGGCTGCGCCTGGATGCGGCGCAGGCTGTCGGCCATGCGCTCGGCCTTCGGGAGCGCGCTGTCCTTGCTGAGCGCGCGCACGCCGTCGGCGACCGCGAGCCCGAACCGATCGACGAGCTCGGCGTGCGTCGTCGCCGTGTCTTCGATCGTGTCGTGGAGCAGCGCACACGTGACGGCGAGGTCCGCGTCGACGCCGAGCACGAGGGCCGCGATCGTCTCGGCGGCGACCGACACGACATGGACGAGGTACGGATACTCGGAGTCGGGGACGCGCTGCGCGTGGTGGCGCTCGGCGGCGAACCGCAGCGCGGCGACGTAGCGTGCGGGATCGATCATGTGGCCCCGTTGTACCGGATCACGCGCCGATCGCACCTCCGTTGCCGGGACGGTCTGGCAGCGCGGCCGCTCGGTCACGCGTGGATCCGGATCGATCGCGGTTGCAAGGCCGGGCGCACCCACGCGCGAAGCTGGTGGAAGCCGTCATGTGCGGCGGCGATCACGCGATCGGCCTCGGCATCCGCCTGCGCGCAGCCATCGAGCGCGACACCGAGCGCCTGCCAGCGCTCGGGCGCCTCTTCGCCGTAACATCGCAGGTAGGCCGACGCGCGCCGGATGTCGGCCGGGATCTGGCGCGCGAGCTGATGCGCCAGCTGCTTGCCTCCGAGCGTCAGGCTCTCGACGACATACGTCCAGCCGAGCGCCTCGGGGAGCGCGAACGACGCCGGGCACGTCATGCGTGGAAGCTGCCCCAGCTCGCGAGGCGCGACGCCCAGCACGACCAGATCGTGGGCGAGCAGCGCCGCCTTGTGGTTGCGCAGCGCCGCGTCGGCGACGATCGTCGCGAGCTGCCGCGACGCCATCAGCGCAGGCTCGAGCGCCGTGTGGAACCCGTACATCCGGAGCAGATACGGCCGGTAATCGAGCCAGGCCACGCGACCACCGAGGGGCTCGCGAACCGTCGCGGTGGCGTCGCGCAGCTGGGCCATCAGGGTCGCCGGACCGGGATGCGACATCGCCCGCGGGCATTGCAAGAGCCGTACGCGCTCGTCGCGCGCGCCGCATGCGCGCTGGCCGGTGTGCGGTCGTACGATCGCGCCGCCGCGCTCACCGTGGCCGCATCGCACATGACAAGCTCCGCGGATGTCACGTGTAGCAGTCACGGGAGCCAGTGGGCTGCTCGGAGGGAACCTGGCCGCGGAGCTCGCCGCCGCGGGCCATCACGTCGTGGCGATCCGCCGCGCCGACACCAGGGTCTCGCACCTCGCGGACGTCGCGATCCAGTGGCACGACGCCGACCTCGGATCGACCGAAGCGATGACCCGCGCGTTCCGCGGCGCGGACGCTGTGTTCCACTGCGCCGCCGCCGTCAGCGTCAAGCGCGCCGTGACGCCCGAGATGACCGCGACCAACGTCACCGGCACCGCGAACGTGATCGACGCCGTGATTGCCGCCAAGGTCCCGCGGCTGGTGCACACCTCGTCGGTGGTCGCCGTGGGCCTGTCGACCGACGGCCGGCCGTGCGACGAGACCGCGACCTGGAACTTCGAGGCCCAGGGGCTGGTCGACGCCTACGCGATCACCAAGCGCCGCGCCGAGGACGTCGTCCACGGGGCGCGAGACCGCGTCGACGCCGTCATCGTCAACCCGACCTACATGTTCGGGCCGCGCGACGTCCGGCCGAGCTCGGGCCGGCTGATCGTCGACGTGGTGCGCGGCCGCGTCCCCGGCTGGACGCCCGGCTACAACAACTTCGTCGACGTCCGCGACGTCGCGCGCGGCATGATCGCGGCGTGGCAGCGCGGCCGGCGCGGCGAGCGCTACATCCTCGCGGGCCACGACATGACCTACGGCGACGTGATGCGCGCGATCGCAGCGGCCGCCGGCACCCGGCCACCGCGGCTGCGCGTGCCCAAGCCGGCCGCCTGGCTGTTCGGCAAGTGGGGCGACCTCGTCGAGCGCAGCGGCCGGGAGCCGGTCGTCAACTCGACCCAGATCCGCTACGCGTACACCGACAAGTTCCGGTTCCGCAGCGACAAGGCGGCCCAGGAGCTCGGCTACCAGTACGGCCCGCTCGAGCCCACGCTGCGCGACGCCCTCGCCTGGTTCCGCGCCCACGACATGCTGTAGGCGCGCCCCCCGCGCCGAGCAGCGGCGTTCCCGGAGAACGCACACACGCGCGCTGGCGACGCGGGTCTGGGCCACTCGCTCGTCCGTTCACCACCGTATCGCGATGTCCGGCGGTGCCATCACTGATACCGCGTCGCCTTGGACGACGGCGTCGATGTCGGTCGTCATCCGCTGTACGCCATGCGCGATCACCGCGATCCCGCCGATCACCATCCATGGGACCCCGGTCTCGGACAACGCCCTGCTCAGTGCAGCCAGCGCGGCCTCGATCCGGGATCTGTCAGGACCGCGCTGCGCGGGCACGTTGCTGGATGCGCGCCCAGCGGCGCCGCACCTCCTCGATCGCGCGCTCGCTGACCGCGTCGCGCGGGCCGGGCCATCGCCCCATGGTCTCCAGTGCCGAGAGCGCGGACAGCGACTGGGCGACCGCACGCGCTGGGCGCGGTCCCTCGATGGCTTGCAACGTGCGCTGCATGCGCGCCGACGCTCGCTGACCCGCCAGCCAGCGTTTCACTACCGCCCGCTCGTCGTCCATGGTGGCGGTAGTATGGCGCCCGCGCCGGATCTCCGCAAACCCTTGTGCGCGGGACCAGATGACGCGGGGGCGGACCCGACCGACGTTACTTACGACGAACGGTGGCGACCCTAGCGTCAGCCTTCGCGATCGAGCGGCTCGGCGACGCATTCCTCGCTCTGGTGCGCGCGGGCCACCCAGGGATACCGCAGGGCAACCGAGCTATGCCGAGCCCGCCACCGCCACCTGCGCGAACCGTCCCAGCCAGTACGTTCCCGGCGGGAACATCGCCGGGGCTCACGGCTGACCGGCTGACCGCGCCATGATTGCGCGAGCACAGCACGCCGGCCATACACCCTGCCGCCGGTGCGCTGTCGCTCCGCCGCGCGCTCAGCCTCGATCGCCTGGACGCGCTCCCGCAGCGCTGCCAGCCAACTCCGCCCTGAGCACCGGGCCCAGCAACGCTATCTTCGCTGTGCGTTCTGCGCCGCGGACACGCCGCCCTTGCGTTTGATCCCGGCTTCCAGCCGAAAGATGTCCGGAATGTTGATCTTGTCGTTGGGCCGGTCCTCGATGATGCCGATCGCCACCAGGTCCGCGATCAAGGCGTCTTCGAGGTTGCTGCGTTGCTCTTGCGCGGTGTCGAGTCGCACCGGCGGTAACTGCCCCCCCGATCGGCTCAGGATGTCCGTGCCGGTCCTTTGATCGCTCCACATCCGCTTCAAGGCCGCGCGCTCCATCGGAACATGTTGACCCTTCAGCGGTGCGAGGGCCAGCGAGATCCACCAGTAGTCCTCTTCGAGCTCCTGCAGCCGATCCTCGGAGGCTTTGCGGACGCCCTCGTGGATCCCACGATGATCGAGCGCTCGACGAGCGGGCGCAGGCTGGTAGTTCGCAGCCTCGCGCCACGCAGTGAGGAACGTGCGCGGCGAGGCTTCCCCACGTGCGTCGGACAGATGCAGCGGCAGCCACGTGTAGACGCGCCCGCGCTTCGGCGTCGCCCCCATGAATTCGCCCGCGATCAGCGTCACGAGCTGTTGGTGGATATCATCAGAAGCGAGCTTTGCCGCCGTGACGCGCTCCGCCATGAGCCGCGACAATGCGCTCGCTGCGGCCTCATCGCGCGCGAGCCACGAGAACAGAAGCGTATAGAGCTCGCTGGAGTGCCAGAGTAGCTCGACGCGCTCATTGGCGACCTTTGAGCCATCAGGGAACTGAAACAGCAGCGGATCCTCGAATTGATCACGCCGCATGAACAACTTGAGGCGAATCGCGCGATACGATCGTGCCGCGAGCGCGCGACGCAACAGAGCGCTGGCCAGCGAGCGCTTGGCTTGCCAATCTGTACCCAGCCGATCCAGAGCGTCGAACACGATAACCAGCTTTTGCTTGCGCTTCTCGTACTGATCGTCGAGCTCGGTCAGCATTCGATCGACCTGCTCGCCATGACCTCGGACCCACTTGGCCTGCGCTACGAAGTCCAGTGGAACGCCAGGCGGACGAGCAATTCCTTGCTGCCAGGTTCCTCTCACCAGCACGGTTCGCCACAGCGAATCAGCCTCACCGAGCTCCTGAAACGCGGAGTTCACCGAGTCCTCGGTCGGTGCAACGGGGTCGATCCGTGAAGAGGCGTTGAAACCGATCACAACGTCGATGGCGGTGAGCTCGCGAAATGTCCGAGCGACATACCCGCGCGTTTCGCGGTCCGCGAGCGCATGTGCCCAGAAGCTCTTGCCGACGCCACGATTGCCGATGACCAGCGCCCGGTCTGGATCCAGCGCCGCGCGGTGCGTTGGCACGAGGACGATCTCGTCCGGCGAGATCGATCCCCCAGGCGAATGGTGGGCCGTACGGGGGAGCCGTTGCAGCCCCCGGCGAATCGCGGCGAAGTCGCTCTCGCTAACTCTGACCATCGGGGGCATCCACAGCGAACAAGTCGTCGACGTACGCGAGCAAGTCGCCAAATGTGCGCGCGTAATAGGTCTCTATGAGCTGGTCCGGGCTCGCCACCGGATCCCAGTCGGCAAATGCGGTGTCGAGCGGGATCACGATCGGGTAGTGCGGCGCCTCGGCGGCATCCACATCGAAGTTGAACGCGTCGAGCTCCACCGCCTCGACGTAGAGGTAGGTGGAGAACAGGTCCCACACGGCATCGCGGAACGCGCTCACCCGGGCCGCCACGGATGCCTTGGCGTGAACCATCTTGAGCCGATCCCATTCGGAGGGGCGCGCGGCCCCCGTCAGGCTGGCGAGGTGGGCGAGCAGGAATCGGAGGTCCTGCAGGGTCTGTTGTTGATCGGTTCCGAACAGCAACACCTCGGTGTTGAGCGCCAGGAGCGGCCCGGCGGTGAGCTCGGCCAGGCCCGCGCGCACATCGATGAGCACGAGATCGTACCGGCGCGCGGCCTCCAGCGCCCCGAGCATCTCGCGCAGCTTGCCGGCCAGCGAGACGGGCTCCCCCGCCTCGCTGACCGCCTCGATCATCGCGCGCGATAGCTTGGCGAGGTAGTTGGCCGGTGCTTCGAGCGTGCGGCTTCCGACCGCGGGAACCACGTTGACCAGCCCTTGACCGTGGGTGAGCGCGCTGGTCCCCATCATGTCGTCCACCATCGCGCGATCGACGGAGCCAAAGTTGCGCTCGACGAGGAAGTCGATCGCTCCGAACGGCGGCGTACGATCGGCCGTCAGCAACAGCGAGCCGACGCCAGGGGCCTCGAGATCGAGGTCGAGCACCAGCACATTGCGACCCTTGCGTGCCTGATCGGCGGCTACTACGGTGAGCGCGGTGGTACGGCCCACGCCACCCTTCAAGCTCGCAAACGCTACGCGCAGGGCGCCGCGCTCGTTCGCGTTGCGAGCCTGCGCCTCGTCGATCGACGGCGCGCTCGGACGCCGCAACCAATCCGCCCCGACGATCCTGCGGTCGAGATACTGATACTGAACGCAGTATTGAACAACATCATTGCGATCCGGCTCATCGATGTCCGCGAAGTTCGCGAATAGCCGCAAGGCACCAGGATCGTCCAGCACGTTCCGTGCGCCAGGTTCGTCGGGACCCACGAGCTGGCGATCCGGCCGTGCATACGGCCCCAGCCGGACGCGCACCTTCTCGACCACCGCGTCCCGCTTCACGGGGTCGATCGCCGCGCGCGAGAAAAAGCTGAGCCGACCCGTCGCGTCGCGCAGCACCACGCCGTTCTCAACCTGCGCGCGCCCCAACTCGTCGTGGAGCACGCGCAGCAAACGAGGAGCACTCTCATCGAAGCGACAGCTCTCCGGCACTAGCAGTCCTCCATCGCGGCGATGATGTCCGTGGCTTGTTCGCGCCAGCGCTCGACCAGCCTGTCCGGCACGGCCTCCTCGAGCCGTACCTCATCTTGACATGCCACTCGTTCATGAACGCGTCGCACTCGACGAATCGACGCAGTACGCTAGCGTGGCGACCGTTCAGGTGATCGCGGGCCAACGACTTGAGGCCCGGAAAGTGAGCGTAAAATGCGCTGTCGTCGCGATCGACCCCGCGCCAGTCGGTCGACCGATGAAGGATCTGCTTGAACGCGCATTCCGCTGCGAGCCCGTAGAGATAGCCCGCGACGTCCCGACGCCGACACGGCGGCGCGCTGTCGTAGAGGCAGTCCGCAGCCTCGCGATGGCGGCGTGCCGCGTCGGCGAGATCCCTCGTGTATGCCATCGCGGTTGACCTGAGGCTCCGCGAACATACCAGCAATCACCGGCGCGCCGGCATCGGACGTGCGCGAACGGCTCGCTTCGCGGCCCGAGCCGCCGCATGCATCAGGCCATGCCGCCGCCGCGCCCCGCCCGCTGCCAGCCAACGCCGACCTCTCCGGCGCCCAGGGTCACCACCGAACAGGTTGCCGCCAGGGCCATCCAGCCCACCGCGGACAAGGTGGAGCCCGCGATCGGCAGCGAGGTGATCGATCCGCAGGCGACGGCCTTGGTGCTCGGCTGGATCAACTCCCTGTGATCCGAGACAGCCTCCCGATCGAGAGGCTAGCGTCGGTTGCGGCGCCGGATCTGCTCGAGCAGATCGGCGCAATCATCGAGGGACTTGCACAGCCGCTCCCTGAGGTCGTGATCCGCGGCGACGTCGTCGAACAGCCGCTCGCGGCGCGCGATCGAACGCAAGAACGCGGCGGCGTGCTCGGCATACTGGACGTGCCGCCGGGGATACGGCACCTCTGGCTCGTTCGGCGGCCCGGCGCTGGCGGCTCGTGCAGGTTGTCCGGTCACGACCTGGTACCCGACGCATCGCGCGGCGGTGCCGGCGACTCCCGGAGTCGTCCCGCGGCCGAGGTCAGGCACGACGCGTGGTCGCTCGGACATCCCGGGCGGCCGTGGTGACCATGCAGGGGGCTTGTCGCTCTGTGCGGCTGGACGCATCCACGCCGCGTGCGCCGATGCCGAATCGCCGCCGACCGATGCGATCGCCCCGCGATCGGTCTCGACCGTCACCGCGGTGACCGCGCTGGAGGTCATCGTCGCGACCTCCATGAGCTTGCCGACCCACTCCTCCGGCAACAGCTCGAACATCGACGCCTCGCCGATCCGCGGATCGCTATCGCGGATCACCACGTGCTCGCGATCGGTTCCGGGCAGGCCGCGCAGCACGACGAACTGGCGGCCCCGCTCCTCGTGAAAGCCGAGGATGTAGACGCTCGACTCGGTGGTCACGCGATAGACCGCGCTTGCAGCCCGGCGCAGGTCGACGAACATTGTCTTTCTGGGCACCCTTGTCCACTCCCTCGCCGAGTCGCGCCCGGCGGTCCGCTACGCGTCGCTCGCAGGTCCTGCTGTCCCGGCCATCATCGCCCAGGAGAACCCCGACAGGGCCATGTTTCGGTCTGGAGGATCTGCCCCCGGCTCGGCGTCATGCCGCGCGGCCGGCCGCCGATTCGCTGGACGTATCCGAGCATCCCGTCCGGATGGACGGCGCGCACGAGGGCAGTCCAGCCCGCTCAGCCCGCCGTAGGGCGACGCAGCGCACCGACGAGGCGGTTGACGTCGGCATCGCTGGTGAACAGGTGGGGCGCGACGCGCATGGTCTGACCGCGCACGCTGACGAAGATCTGCTGCGCGCGGAGCGCGTCGACCAGGCCGGCCGGCACGCCGTCGCGAAACCCGAGGCCGAGCAGGTGGGCCGCGCGCAGGGCCTCGGGGGCGACGCTGACGCCGAGCTCCGGCGCGTGCGCGGCGATCCGCGCGGTGATGCCGCTCAGCGTCGCGGTGATGGCCTCGGGCGTCCAGGCCAGGAGCTGCTCCAGCGCCGCGATGACCATCGGGATCAGCACGAAGCTGGCGCGCTCCCCCATGTCGTAGCGCCGCGCTCCCGGCTGGTAGCCGTCGCGGTACTCGACCAGGCCCGCGAAGTCCTCCGAGCGCTCGCGCGTGATCCAGTTGTAGTCGAGCGGCTCGCCGCCGTGGTGGCCCTCGGCGGCGTACAGGAACCCCAGGCTGTACGGCCCCAGCAGCCACTTGTAGGCGGCGCACGCCAGGTAGTCGATCTTGAGCTGGGTGACGTCGAGCGGCAGCACGCCGAGCGACTGGGTCACGTCGAGCACGAGCCGCGCGCCGATCCGCTGGAGCGCCGGGCTGATCCGCGCGAGGTCGACGTGGCCGCCGTCGGTCCAGTGGCAGTGCGGCAGCGCGGCGATCGCAACCCGCTCGTCGAGCGCCGCGAGGATCGCCGTGGTCCAGTCGGCATCCGCGGGCCGGCGCACCGTCACGATCTCACCACCGTCGCGCTTGGCCAGCGCGTGCCACGCGTAGACGTTGGACGGGAACTCCTCGTCCAGCAGCAGGATGGTCTGTCCCTTGCGCAACCGGAGATTGTGCGCCGCGGTCGAGATCCCGTACGACGCGGACGGGATGATCGCGATGTCGTCGGGCCGGGCGTGGATCAGCCGTGCGAACAGCGCCCGTGCCCGCTCGGGGGGCGTGAAGAAGTCGTCGGCGGTGACCTGCCACGGCCGGCCGGTCCGGACCATCGCCGCCTCGCCAGCGGCGCGCACGGCCTTGAGCATCGGCGCCATGTAGGCGCAGTTGAAGTAGGCCACGTCGTCGGGGATGTCGAACGCGTCCCGCTGGCAGGGGATCATGCTGTCATCGTCGCACGACGCCGAGGCCGCCGGCAGCACACGTGGCCCGCCCGGCGGCCGGTGCAGCCATCTCACGCGCTCGAGGCCGCGCTCGTGCCTGGTCTTGCGTGACGTGGACCGCGCCCCTGCCGACGTATGATGCGGCCGTGCCGATCACGCGCGCAGCCTCGCCCGACGCCGCCACCGCCTACGCCCTCGTCGCCCGGCTCCAGCGCCACATGGTGGAGGCAATGGAGGCGCTCGGCGGCGAGCCGTTCGTCGTCACGCAGTGGGCGCGCGACGGCGGCCGCCACGGCGGCGGCGAGCGCCTGGGCCTCGGCACCACGCCGGTGTTCGATCGGGCGAGCGTCAACGTCTCGCAGGTCCACTACGACGACGAGCCCGGCAAGAAGCTGGCCTCGGCCACCGCGCTGTCGACGATCATCCATCCGGCGCACCCGCGCGCGCCGTCGCTGCACCTCCACGTGAGCTGGACCGAGATGCGCGAGGCCGGCAGCTACTGGCGGGTCATGGCCGACCTCAACCCCGCGATCGCGGACGACGCGGCGACCGCCACGTTCGTGGCCAGCCTGCGAGCCGCCGCGCCGGACGTGTTCGCCCAGGCCGCCGCGCAGGGCGATCACTACTTCTGGATCCCGGCGCTCGGGCGCCACCGCGGCGTCGCGCACTTCTACCTCGAGGGCTACCGCACCGACC
>Ga0137459_1000517_pt1 | contig 13684 bp, 10 predicted proteins | sample EasRivERMGT700_2_FD_104908 | JGI IMG/M metagenome (GOLD analysis project Ga0137459, IMG submission 104908) | Soil microbial communities from meander-bound floodplain in the East River, Colorado, USA - East River MetaG ERMGT700_2 | ecosystem: Environmental > Terrestrial > Soil > Floodplain ...
CACGTCCGCAACCTCGCGGACTTCGGCATCGTCGTCGAGATCGAGGAAGGCATCGACGGCCTGGTCCACATCAGCGACATGTCGTGGACCCAGCGGGTCAAGCACCCGAGCGAGCTGTTCCAGAAGGGTGACGAGGTCGAGGCCGTGCTGCTCAACATCGATACCGGCGACGGCGACAAGCCGAAGATCTCGCTCGGCATCAAGCAGCTGGTCCCCGATCCGTGGGATCGGATCCCGTACGAGTACCCGGCCGGCAAGATCGTCGACGGCAAGGTCCTGAAGGTCCTCGACTTCGGCGCGTTCGTCGAGCTGGAGAAGGGCGTCGAAGGCCTCGTGCACGTCTCCGAGATCAGCGAAGACCACGTCGAGGATCCGCGCACGGTGCTGCAGCCGGGCGCCGCGGTGAAGGTCCAGGTGCTCCATGCCGATGGTGCGGAGCGCAAGATCGGCCTGTCCATCAAGGGCGCCTTGCGGGCGAAGGACGCGGCGGAAGCGCAGGGCTTCAACTCGTCGAACGCCGGCGGCGCGACCCTGGGCGACAAGTTCCGCGGCAAGCTCGACAAGCTGAAGCCCAAAGAGCAGCTGTAGCCCACCGCCGCTACGCCTGATCTGCTGTGACCAGCCGCCCTCCGAGGCGGCGTTCGTTTTGGTGCGGCGAACGCGGGGCCCGCAGGGCGTGTGGCGCCGGGGTCGGAGGTTCGTTGGCTGGGAGCGCCCTCGGCCTCGTAGTACATTGTCCGGGTGATTCGCTGGCTGCGCTTCATCGCCACCGCGACCATCATCCTGTCGATGATCGGGCTCGGCGTGGTCGCCGGGCTGTTCCTGGTGGCCAACGCCGGCTGGGTCCCGGTCGCGATTCCGCCGTGGCTCATCGAGCTGTTCGGCGATCGGCCGCATGAAGTCTGGTTACCGGCGCTGATCGCCGGCTGGGGCGCCAGCGCGGTGCTGCTCGCGGCGCTGGTCTTGTGGAGCATGTTCTACGTGTGGCGGCGCCGGCAGTACGAGTCGCTGGTGAGCCGGCTCGAGCGCGAGCTGACCAAGCTGCGCAACCTGCCGTTCGTGGATCCCGCGCCGCTCGAGGATCTGCCGGAGCTGCCGAGCGCGCACGCCGCCCGGGTCATGCACGAGCTCGACGACGGCCTCGATGCACCGTGAACGCGAGGTGATGGCCTGGCGTGAACGAGCCGGCGAGGAGACCGCTCCCCCTGGAACTTGCACTGCAATGCGATCAGATGGCTTCGTAGCCTCTGGCTCTGCCCTGGGAAGCCTCACAGCTCCCGGGGGCTTACATTCGGGCGCAGGATCAGCTCACCGTGAGACGAGGCTTGAGATCGGGGTATCATGTCACTCATGGGTAGTGGGCCATGGTCAGGGGTAGCTGTTCTGGGCTCACGTTGTGAGGGCGACGTTGACGGTATCTGTTGGCCCGCGTACGTTTACGGAGTAGGTGTCCGGTGAGTTTCCTGTTCGAACTCGAGGATGTCCCGGTCCAGACGACCTCGTGGGTGCAGGAGCGTTTCCAGCAGAAGCGTGGTGGGTGGATCTACGGAGCCACAGGGAGCGGTAAGTCGCACGCTGTACGGGCCGCCGGCTTGGCGGGCGCTAGCATTCACGTGGCGCCTGGCCCGCTGATGGGACAGCGCTTTGCGTCCGACCTGGCACGTCAGCTAGGTGCCGATGGGCGGCCCTTGCTCGAAGCAGCGAGGAGCGAGGGGCTCGCCGCGGCGCTCGCCGTTGCTGAGGGTGCCGTCAACGGGCATCCGCTCGTGGTGGACGGGGCCGAGCAACTGCTCGTCGAGCCCGTCAACCTGGATGAACCAGCTGCGGTGCTCTGGCAGGACGATAAGATCGTCATCAGGAGCTGGCTCATCGAGCGCATCGAGCGTTCGCCGACGTTCCTCATCAGCCGGTGGAGCACGGGTGACGAGCCAGCGTCGTACAAGCATCACGGGCCAGCGGCCTGGCCCATCAAGCTGCAGCATGCCCCGGACGGTTACCGGCCCTGGCCGCTGCTGGCGGAGCTTGCGAAGAAGAACCCGGCGGCCCTGATCTTGGCGCGGGCGCTCGTTCTCCGTACACCAGCCTCGGTCTTCAACGCTCTCATCTACGAAGCCCAGGCAGACGAAGCGAACGTGGCGATGCTGTGCCAGCGGCTGGGGCAGGCGTTTCGGTCGAGTGTGCCGAAGTCATGGCAACGGGTGCTGGCCCTCCTGGATGCCGTGGGCGAGGTTCCGCGCGATGCGGTCGAGGCCGCCCTTGTCGGGCGGTCCGGCGGCGAGTCCGAGGCACACGAACCCCTTGCTGACGATACGCTCTTGACGCTCCGTAGGCTTTTGCAACTCAGGCTTGTGGAAGAGCGGGGGGGGCGGCTCTCCGCGCTGTCGGCTTTGAGCGCCTTCGGCGCCATCCGGCCGCTCACCGATCTGGAGCGATCGGGGCTGGTGCCCAGCATCGCCCACCACCTGCTAGCACCTATCAACAACGTCCGGAGCCTCGAGCCCGAGCACGCGGATCGCGTGATCCGCGCGCACGCTATCTTCGTCGAGGTCGGAGACATGAGTAACGCGGAACGCACCGCGGCGCTGCATGTCCATGGTCTCGTCGATCTCGCCCGGCGTACCAGCTTGAACGAACGCTTCTCGGACGCATGGCAGCAGTACGACAGCGTGCTGCGTCTGTTGAGCTCCGGTGAGCTCGGGGTGAAGGACCGTGCCGGTCAGCGGCTGCTGTCGTACGTCCGACATTACCGTGCCTGGAACGGCTCTCGGGCGGGTGCGCTCGATGACGCGGCATGCCTCCCCGACTACCAGCAAGCGCTCGACGGATGGCCCGAGAACGCGCTCTGGCACCAGCGCGTCATCCAGTCCCTCGTCCGGCTCGGCCGCCTCGTCGATGCGCGACAGGCCGTCGGCTCCGCCTACGACCACGTCCAGCAACATCCAAGGTGCGACGAGTTGCTCCGGGTTCGCCCGGCGTGGACGGCGCTGGCGGCAAACGCGCTTGCGTTCTCACTCGAGCTCATCGAGCCGATCCTCGACGTATCACCGGATCGCTTTCCGGAGGTCGCCGACGGTCGCGATGCGCTGCTTCAGCGCTGGTTGCACGGGCTCGCCTTCGAAGAGCTGAGTTTTCGGTCCGATGGAGCGGGGGGCGAGCAGAGCGTGAAGCTCTTGCAGCCGATCGAGGTGCGCGTTCGCCGGATCGCGAGCGGCTGGGTCGCGCAGGTGCGGAGTCCAAGTATAGAGGGCCGAGCCGAGGGGCCGCTTGGCTCGGTAGAGGCGCTGGGCCGAGACCTCGCCAACGAAGTGCGCCGGCTCATTGGCGCGCCGACCTCGGACCTCAGCGACAAGGACGCACGGCGAAAGGGCCTCCTGCTCTCGTTCGTGGACGCGTTGAACAGCGACATCGGGCTCGCCCACGCTCGGGAACGCTGGATCGTGGGCCGGTTCGAGGACCGAAAGCTGATCCCGACCATGCGTCACCTGCCGCCAGTGGAAGTTCCACCCGAGTTGATGCCGGAGACACTGGAAGGTCTCTACTTTGCCCGGGTGCCCGTCCATCGCGATGGCATCCCGAGCGGCCCGGCCGAAGCCCTCAAGCCGGCAGGTAATGGCTTCGGCTTCCGTGACCTCGTCAAGCAGCTCGAGCGGATGAACGAGGAAGCCGCGTGAAAGACCGGCTCGCGGTCTACATGCTTGACGTCGGTCAGGGAGACTCCACGATCGTCTTGTTACCCGACGATCCCCGTCGCGCAGTGGTCTTCGACTGCGCTGATGACCATGTGCTGCGCAAGGTCCTCCATGACTGGCACGTCGGGGTGATCGAGGCCTTTGTGCTGAGCCACCTGGACCAGGACCACATCGCCGGTGCGCTTGCGTTCCTGCAGGAGTTCACCGGTGAGATTCGCCACGTCTACCTGTCGGTGGATCGCGACGTCTCCGGCGATCACGAGGAGGCGAAGCGGGCGAAGGCGCTTCTCGACCACGTCGCGGAGCAGAGCCAGGACGAGGGCGCGCGGAAGCGTCGCTGGGAGCTCCACCCGAACATGCGGGACCACAGAGCCATCGTTGAGGGCCCGGGATGGACGATCAGGCTCCTCGCGCCTGCCCATGCGCAGGCCGTGAAGCACGAGCGTGACGGAGCGTGGGAAGCGGCCAACCGGTACTCGTCGATCCTGCGTGTCGAGGCGGGTGGAAACGTCATGCTCGTCGGCGGCGATGCGCCACTGCTGTCCTGGAGCAAGCTTCCCAGCACAGAGCTGCCGGCGAAGGTGTTCCGGATCCCGCATCACGGAGGCGCCATGGATGATGATGGCGTGCCGCCGGGGTGGGACGTGGCTCGCGTGTACCGTGAGGTCGGCGCAGAGACCGCGCTCATCTCGGTGGGGACCAACAACGCCTACGGGCATCCGGCGAAGAGCTGGATCCAGCCGCTCACCGGGGGGGCATGCCGTCTCCTGTGCACGCAACTGACCGCGCGCTGCCATGGGCCGCTCGATGTGACGCAGGCCGACGGCACGACGGTTCGCGACCCCGACGAGGTCTCGGAGTTGCGGGAACGTGTGATTACCCAGCACCATCAGTGGACCGTGCCCCAGTACCGACACTTGACGGACAGGCACCGGGCGGTCCGGGCGGGGCAACTCGAGGTGCCATGCGCGGGCACCGTGGTGGTGACATTTCACCTGGATGGGCGGGTCGATGTGCTGCCGGCGCCCGGCGGGGGACATGACGGCATCGTGGACGGCTGGGAGCAGCCGCTTTGCCGAGCTTGACGAACCCACCCTGCCGTAACCCGGCGACGGGGCGCTCCGGTTGACGCAGCCCAGCATCGCCTACCCAGCAATGCTTGCATTGCCGCGCGCGCGGCGTCCATCATGATCGAGGGGTGAGGATGTTCCTGGCTCCGATCGGGGCTGCTGTCGTGCTCGGAGGGGGCGCCGCGGCGGCACCGGCTCCAAAAGCTCCGCTGCCGCCGCCGCCGCTGTGGATCGGCGTGTTCGATCCCAGGCTCCCCACGCACGCGCCCTGGGACAACGACAAGCTGACGCCGGTGCCGCACGGCGGCGTGGTGCGCGTGCTGGCGCCCGACCGCGGACCGACGGCGGCCGGTGACGTCGTGATCGTGCACCCGCTACTCGGCAAGGTGGCGGCCGGCAAGGTCGACAAGGGCACGGTCGCGCTCCCCGGGTTCGCGTTCGATCAGCGCGACGGCGATGACGCCGTGATCGTGTTACCCGGCGGCACGGCGGTGACGGTGATGGCGCCGAGCGCGGCCGACGTCGCCGCGATCAAGGCCGTGCTGGTCAAGACCGACATGCTCGCCGGGGTCCGGCGCGCACTCGCCGGGCTCGAGCTCGCGGCGATCGATGTCGACGGCGATGGCAAGGCCGACGTGGTCGCGACCTACGGGTGCACCGCGTGGTTCGACGGGTCTTGCCAGGCGAGGGGCCAGTTCTTTGTCGCGCGGCGCGGCGCACGCTGGGTGATCCTCGAATAGCGGCCCGGAGACGGAGGCCGAGACGGAGGTCGGGGCGGAGGCCAGGACGGAGGTCGGGGCGGAGGCCGGACTGAGGTAGTATCGCTGCGATGGGTGCAGCGCTGGTCTTGCTGCTCGTCGGGCTCGGCGCGCTGGCCGCGGGTGTCCTGATCGGGCGCTACTATGTCCCCGACGACCGCCAGCTGCGGCGTACGGCGCGCCATGGCCGGGCGTACATGCGCGCGCTGAGCCACCTGGTCGGCCGCGATCACGAGGCCGCGGTGGCCGAGCTGCGCACCGTCGTCGAGGAGAGCGTCGACGATGTCGAGCCGTACTTCGCGCTGGGCGCGATGTTTCGCAGCCGCGGCGAGCACGAGCGCGCGATCCGCGTGCATCAGGCGCTGGCGCAGCGCGAGCGCGACAAGCGCAAGCTCCGGCAGCGCGCGATGTACGAGCTGGGGCTCGATTTCCGCGCCGCCGGCATGCCGCGGCGGGCGACCCGCGCGATGGAAGAGGTGCTGCGCGACGAGCCCGGCCACGAGGGCGTGCTGCGCGTGCTGGCCGCGCTCTACGAGGAGCAGGCGCGGTTCAACGAGGCGGCGGGGCTGTGGCAGCGGCTCGGCAAGAAGCGCGGCGAGGACACCGGCCACCGCGAGCACCACCTGCTGGTCGCCGCCGCGCAGGCCGCGCTCGGCCGCGACGATCTCGCCTCGGCGAAGCAGCTGCTCAAGTCGGCACAGAAGCACGAGGAGTCGGCGCACTTCTTCGCGGCCGCCGCCGAGCTCGCCGCGGCCCGCGGCAACCATCGCGGCGCGAAGGAACGGCTCCAGCAGGCGCTGGTCGCCGATCCGGGGCTCGCGCCGCACCTGCTGCCGGGCTTGATCGCGGCGGAGCAGGGGCTCGCTCACGACGCCTCCGGCGAGCGCGGCAAGCACAGCGCCGACGATCTGGACGACGATGACCGCGCGGAGACCCCGCAGCTCGCCGCGGCCACGCCCGCGCAGCTCGCCGCGGCCACGCCCGCGCAGCTCGCATCGACGTCCGCGGCGCCCGAGACGGCGCTCGCGCTGGGCCCTGCAGCTTCGTTACCTGGGGCGACGGCGGAGCACGGCTCGCTCGTGCAGTCACCAGGCCAGCGCGAGACAAGCGCGCCAGGGCCCTCCGCAAGCCACGGGATTGCGTCGCTCGTCGCGGGCCGAAACGAGACAAAAGAGGCACCGTCCCCCGCAAGTCCGGGCCCTGCAGCTTCGTCACCGGTGGGCCCGGCGGAGCACGGCTCCATCGTGCGGTCACCAGGCCAAAGCGAGACAAAAGAGACACCGTCCCCCGCAAGTCACGGGATTGCGTCGCTTGTCGCGGGCCGAAACAAGACAAAAGAGACACCGTCCCCCGAGGGGATCTCGCTGGTGCCGTCGCACCGGCCGGCGGGGTCGGTGGCCGATCGCGTGCTCGCGGTGCTCGCCGAGGTGGAGGCGGAGCGCGGGCCGCGGCTCGAGATCGCGTTGATCCGCGCGCAGCTGGTCCCAGCCGGTGACGAGGCTGCCCGGGCGTCGCTCGCGAAGGAGCTGACGGCGCGGTTCCCCGGCTCGCTCGCGGCGCGCGTCGCGACGGCGCGGCTCGCGATCACGAGCGCGGATCCCGCGGCGCTGCGCGGCGCGCTCGAGGGGCTGGTGGCGGACGCCGGCGCGGTCTCCTGGGCGTTGCGCGGGCGCTGGCAGTGCGCGCATTGCGGCCACCGGCCGGGGCCGTTCCGCTGGCGGTGCGGTCACTGCCGGCGCTGGGACACGCTGCGGATCGAGACCGGCATCGAGGCGCCGCCGGTGCCGCCGCGCGAACGGCGTGCCGCACCGCGCGGGGGGCGTGCCGACGGCTTGTCGGGCGCGGCGGCCGATGAGGCGCTGCCGGCCGCCACGCTCGACGCCGGTTTGACCGACGCCGAGCTGGCGAGCGCCGGTACCCGCCGATCGCTGCTGGGCCGGGTCGGAGGTTGGGTGTCGGGGGTGTGGCGGCGCGACGGATCGTGATCGCCGCGAGGTCTGCTATACCCGCGCGGTGTCCCCGCCCGATCCGCCCGGTGAACCACCCTCTGGCGGCGTGCCACGCCCGATCGATCCGCTGCCGGGCGGAGCGGTCACCGGATCGATCACGCAGCCGATCTCGGCGCCGGTGTCGCGCACCCGCTCGCAGGCCTGGTTCGGCGAAGGCGGCGCGCTGCGTCGGTTCGTGACGCGGTGGGGCTTCCCGCTGTTCGTCGTCCTGATCCTGTTCCTGGGCCGCGAGGTCCTGCTGCCGTTCGTGTTTGCCGGGCTGATCGCGTACATCCTGGCGCCGGTCGTCCGCTGGATGGCGGATCGCGCGGACGGCACACGGCGGATGCCGCGCGGCCTCGCGATCGTGATCTGCTACCTGGTGTTCATCTCGCTGGTCGCGGGCTTCTTGCTGCTGCTCGTGCCGCGGCTGTCGCGCGATGTCGCGCGGCTGGGCCAGGAGGCTCCCGGCCTGTACCAGCGGATCAACGAGGAGTGGACGCCCGAGGCCGCGCGCTGGCTCGAGGACCGCTTCCCGTCGCTGGTCGGCGTCAAGGCCGCACCCGAGGAGCCCAGCGGCGGTCCGGAGCTGCCGCTGCCGCCCGGCACCGCGTTCACGGCGACGCCGCTGCCCGGCGGCCGCTACGCGATGCAGCTCGCGCCGAACGGGATCGACATCAAGCTGTTGCCGGACGGCTCGTATCGCATCCACGCGAACGAAGCGCGCGCCGAGCCGGCCTCGCTCGAGGACAAGCTGCGGGCGTTCGTCAAGAAGTCGTTGATCGGCCTGCAGTCGAAGCTGAACGATCTGGTGCGGCTCGGCCAGTCCCTGGTCGCCGGGTTCATCCGCGGCGTCTTCCTGTTCTTCTTCACCCTGATGATCGGCGCGTTCATCCTGATCGACCTCGAGAAGGTGCACGCGTTCCTGCGGAGCCTGTTCCCGGCGAACGTCCGCGACGACTACGACGTGATCATCGCCGGGATCGATCGCGGGCTGTCCGGCGTGATCCGCGGCCAGCTGCTGATCTGCGTGATCAACGGCGTCTTGACGTACATCGGCCTCCTGGTGTTCGACGTGAAGTACGGCCTGATCCTCGCGGTCGTCGCCGGGCTGATGAGCCTCATCCCGATCTTCGGATCGATCTTGTCCTCGGTGCCGATCGTGCTGGTCGCGCTGGTGCCGGGGGACGAGGGCATCGAGGTGTTTCGCGGCGTCGCGATGACCTTGTGGATCATCGGGATCCACTTCATCGAGGCGAACCTGCTCAACCCCAAGATCCTCGGGACGGCGGCGAAGATTCATCCGGTGCTCGTGATCTTCTCGCTGTTCCTCGGCGAGCACGCCTACGGGCTCGTCGGTGCCCTCCTCGCGGTGCCCGTGCTCTCGGCGATCTCGGTGGTGTTCATGTACCTCTACCGGAAGACCTGGAAGGACGCGCCGCGACCGCCGGGCCGGGGGGGCACCGGGCCGATCACCAGGCCGGCGGACGGGGTGCCGATCGCGATGACGCGTTCGTGAGCGTTCGGCGGCTTGCGTGACCTGGCGCATGTCGTCCGGCAGCGCGGGAGCGCCCGCATTGCCGGGTTGAATCGCGTGCTCGGCGGTGGTACCCCACTTCCATGCCTCGGGTGCGTGCAGTCCTGGCGCTGGTCGTGCTTGCAGCGATGGCGCGCGTCGCGGCGGCCCAGCCGGTCGATCCGTACAAGCAGCCCGCGCCGGCCGCGCCGGCGCCGGCACCCGCGGCCGACGAGCCGGAAGATCCGTATGCCCCGGCCCCGGTCGCGCCCGCGCCGGCCCCGGTCGGGGCCACGCCGGACTCGACGCTGACCGACCGCGTCGCCGAGGCGCTGGTCGCGCGCGCGCAGGAGCTGCTCGATACCCGCGTGTTCCTCGACGCCAAGCAGCTCGCGGTCGAGGCGCTCGTCCAGAGCCCGAAGGGCCGCTCCGCGGAGCACGCGCGGGCGATCATCCATGCGGTCAACGTGCAGCTCGGGATCCCCGAGGATTCCCCGAAGCCCGCGCCCAGGCCCGAGCCCGAGCCCAGGCCGACCGAGGACGTCGACACCTCGCCGATCGTGGATCCGACGCTGTCGTCCGGTCCGGCCGTGCCGCCGCCGGAGGGTGCGCTGCCGCGCGGCCGGCTCGCCGCGCGCGTGCACGGCGGGCTCTACGCGGGCCTGCTCGGCGCCACGATCGGCGCCTTCGTCTCGGAGGACACGCCGGCGGCGGGCGCGGTGCCCGTCGGTATCGCCGCCGGCGTCGCCGGTGCGCTCGCGCTGCCCTGGCTCGCCGACAAGCGGAGCTGGAGCGAGGCGGAGGTCCGCACGATCGGCGCCGCGACCGTGTGGGGTGGGGTGGTCGGGGGGCTGTTCGGCGACATCGCCAACACCGACGTCACGACGTCGCGGTCGGTCCTGGTCGCCGCGAGCGTCGGCTCGACCCTGGCCGGCCTCGGCGGCTACGCGCTGACGCGCACCCGGAAGCTCACGCGCGGCGACGTCGCGCTGGTCGATACGTTCGCGGGGATCGGCGCGGTCGGCGGCCTGACGCTCGGGATGGTGATGCAGCCCGCCGAGTCCGAGGCGTACTCGCTCAACTCGGTGCTCGGCATCGCCGGCGGCGTGGTCGTCGGACTCATCGCCGCGCCCCAGACCAGCACCACGCCGCGCCGGATGCTCCGCGTGGCCGGGCTCGCGACGCTCGGCGCCGGCGCGCCGTTCTTGCTGTACGCCGCGATCCAGGACTCCAGCTCGTCGGCCGACGAGCGCATCACCGGGCTGCTGTCGACCGGCGGGCTCGTGGTCGGCGCGTACCTCGGGTTCCGGTTCACCCGCGGCATGGACGATGGCCTCGACACGCTCGACGGCAAGCGCAAGCCGGCGGCCGTCGATGACGCGCCGATCGCGCTGGTCGGGCGCAGCTCCGCGGGGCGCTGGGCGCTCGGCGGGCTCGGGGTCCAGCCGCTGTCGCCGGCGCTCGCGCCGCAGCACGGCCTGGCGCTGCAGCTCGTGGGCGCGGCGTTCTGAAGCTCACGGCCGGCGCACGCGGAACACGAGCGCGCCGCCGAGCCGGACGTCCTCGTAGTCGGCGAAGCCGATGCGCTGCAGCCAGGCGCGCAGCTCGCTGGGATCGAACCGGCGGATGCCGGCGGCGCGCGCGGTGAGCCGGCCGAGCAGCGACGGCGCCTCGGCGAACGTCGAGCCGACGTAGTGGCCGCCGGGGGCCAGCACGCGGCGGATCTCGCGGAACACGAGCTCGGGATCGTCGTAGGCGTGGAGCGCGCCCGCATTGTTGACGCCGGCGAACGCGGCGTCGATGAACGGCAGCGCGTGGGCATCGGCGCGCACCAGCACGACGTTGGTGTAGCCGGCGGTGCGCTGCGCGGCGACCTCGAGCATCGCACGCGAGAGGTCCAGGCCGACGACCAGCGCGCCGGGGGCGGCAGCGGCCAGCGCGCGGGCGAACGCGCCGGGGCCACACGACAGATCGAGCCACGGCCCGGCCCGATCATCGAGCCCGAGGCCGTGCTTGTGGATGAACAGCTCGCCGGACAGCCCGCCGACCGAGGCGCCGGCGCCCTTGCCCGCGAGCAACCGCACGAACGTCGGCCGCCAGAACCGATCGTACATCCGCGCGATGAGCTCGCTCTCCATCAGGCGCTGCTCGGCGGTCACGGTGGGTGCTTGATCGGCGCTGTTATCGATCAGATCGAGCACACCGGGCGCCGACGCCGTCGGCTCGAGGCCGCAGGTCCGGCACCGCGGGGTGCGCAGATCCTTGAACGGAGCCTCGGTGTGGCAGCGCGGACAGGACAGGATCGGCAGGACGGCTGGATCCACGCCGTGGTTGTAGCCGAACCGCAGGTGGAAAGTACGGCTCAGCCGCCGCACTCCGTCGGCCGCGCGTGCCGGCAGGTGCGGCGTCGCGACCATGCGGACCGGCTCACGCCAGGTTGCGCGGATTGACACGCCGTCTCGTGCCGGTCAGGCTCAGGAGCCGTGGTGCGTCGGTTCAAGATCGTGATCTGCCGTGGTCCCGAGTGCGGCGATCGCCGCGGATCGGCCGCCCTCCACGACGTGTTCCGGACTGTGCTGGAATCGCACAATGCGGCATCGCACACAGAGCTGACGTGGCAGAGCTGCTTCGGACGGTGCACCCAGGGACCCAACGTCCTGGTGCGAGAGATCCTCACCACAGATCCGATGCCCACGCTCGGCAGCGGGTTTGCGACCCTCCCGGGCCCGCGAGGCGCGACCGCTCTGTATAATCGCATGGATCCCGAGCGCGCCGCGCATGTCGTCGCCGAGCACGTGAAGGGCGGACAGATCGTCCGCGAGTACGTCGAGCGACCTGGCATTCATCCGAGTGACCCTGTAGTAGTGAGGACGAAAGACAGCTAGCCATGACGCGTACATGCATCGTCACATCTCTGGCGGCGCTGATGGCCCTGGGCACCACCTCGGGTTGCAAAGGCGACAAAGTCATTCAACCTGACCCGCAGACCAAGGCGGATCTCGACCAGTGCCTCAAGGACAAGGCCGAGAAGGACAAGCTGATCAAGGCCGTGGAAGACGAGAACGCCCGGCTGATGCGAGAGAAGGGCAGCGGGGCCGAGATCGTCGTCTCGATCGAGGGCAACGCGCTCACGGTCAAGCCAGGGGGGCCCGGCGAGGTCCACCCGATGGACGACAAGGTGGTCGAGGAGGTCTCCAAGGAGTTCCTGAACGTCGTCGGCAAGTCGCGCGGCGCGATCCAGAAGTGCTACGAGCAGGCGCTCAAGAAGAACACCGGGCTGCAGGCCAGGACCGTGACGCTGTCGGTGTCGGCGAGCTTCGCCCCGTCGGGTCAGTTCAAGAGCTCGAACTTCGCGCCCTCGCTCGGTGACACGTTCGACAGCTGCATCCGGACCGTCGCGAGCAAGTGGGTGCTGTCGACGACCTCGCCGGCGATGACGTTCAAAGCACAGGTCTCGCTGACACCTTCGTAGCCGCGGTCGCGCCCGCGTTTCGCTGCACCATGAGCAAGCTCAAGGAGCTCGAGAAGCGGCTCCGGGACGAGCCGGACAACCTCGGGCTTCGCGTCACGCTGGCGGGGGTGCTGCACGAGGCGGGGCGGCTCGGCGACGCCGTCGAGCTCTACCGCTCGGTCGCGATCGCGTATCGCGCGCAGGGCCGGCTCCAGCAGGCGATCACGGTGTGCCGCAGCGTCCTCGAGATCGCCCCCGCCGACGAGTCCTGCACGGCGCTGCTCGCCACGATGCTCGCGCCCCGGCCGGCCTCCCTCGATGCACCGCCGTCCGAGCCGATCCCGGCGCCGCCGTCCAGGCCGTCCACGCCGTCCACGCCGCGGCTCCCGCCGCCGCCGTCCACGGAGCCCGCAGGCCATGACCGCGCGGCGCAGGCGCGACCGTCGTCGGGCGAGCTGACGCCGCTGCCGCTGCCGCTGCCGTATCACGTCGCCGATCCGACGATCACCTCCCTGCAACGGCTGTCGCGGTCGCAGCTGCCGCCGAGCCTCCTGAACGAGCTCGATAGCTACCCCGACCTCTCGGGCATCGCGAACGCGGCTCGCCAGATCTCCGAGTCGCTGATCGCCGCGAGCCGTCAGCGCGACGACGACCGGCGCGAGCACGACGACGCCATGATCGACATCATCGTCGAAGATGGCGGTGACGAGCTCGGCGGCGACGACGATCCGACGCTGCTGCCGGTCGGCCGGGCTCCCCACGCCGGGATCGGCGACGACGATGTGACCCTGCCGGTGGAGGCCAGGGCGATCCCCCGCGCGCGCATCATCGACGACGACAAGACCAGCCCGCACGAGCTGCCGCGCCGCGTCCAGCGATCGGCCGCCGCGCCGCACGGCTCGGCCGCCGCGTCGCCCGCGAGCGCGTTCCTGGCGCCCGTGCCGCCCGACAGCCGCGCCGCCGTGCAGCAGCGGTTGCGGCTCCGGAGCGTCGCGGCCGGCGCGACCCTCATCCGGCGCGGCGAGACCGGCCACGGGCTCGTCATCGTCGCGCGCGGCCGGCTCGAGGTGCATGCCCGGCGTGCCGACGGGGTGGTGGTCTCGCTCGAGCCGATCGCGCCCGGCGAGTACGCCGGCGAGGTCAGCTTGCTCGCGCGCACGCCGGCCGCGGCCGACCTGGTGGCGGTGGCCGATTCGGAGGTCCTGGTGCTCG
>Ga0137459_1000519_pt1 | contig 13663 bp, 9 predicted proteins | sample EasRivERMGT700_2_FD_104908 | JGI IMG/M metagenome (GOLD analysis project Ga0137459, IMG submission 104908) | Soil microbial communities from meander-bound floodplain in the East River, Colorado, USA - East River MetaG ERMGT700_2 | ecosystem: Environmental > Terrestrial > Soil > Floodplain ...
CGCTCGCCGGCGAGATCTGGGGCGAGGTGTCACGCCGGGCGGGCGCGCTCGGGGTCACGCCGCGCGAGCTCCAGCTCGACTGCGACTGGACCGACCACACGCGCGACGCCTACTTCGCGCTGCTGCGCGCGCTGCGCGAGACCGCGCACGTCTCGCTGAGCGCGACGATCCGCCTCCACCAGATCAAGTATCGCGAGCGCACCGGGGTGCCGCCGGTCGATCGCGGGATGCTGATGTTCTACAACATGGGCAAGTTCAGCGCGGACCCCGACGCGCGCGCGATCTTCGACGCCGGCAGCGCAGAGAAGTACCTCGCGCGGGTCGGCGAGTACCCGCTGCCGCTCGATCTGGCGCTGCCGATCTGGTCGTGGACGGTGCACGTGCGCGACGGCGCCGTCGCGGGCCTGATGCAGAGCACCGACCCCGCCGAGCTCGGCGCGGTCGACTTCCTCGACGCCGCCGGTGATGGCCGCTACGTCGCGACCCGCACGACGTTCCTCCACGGTACGCTGCTGCGCGAGGGCGACGTGCTCAAGACCGAGATCACCGGTCCCGACGAGACCCTCACGGCGGCCGTGCTGATCGCGCCGCACCTCGCCCCGGCCAACCCCACACGCACCGTCACCCTGTTCGAGCTGTCTGAAAGGAACCTCCGCCGTCATGACCTCCGCTCGCTCGACCGCGTGTTTCGCGCGATCCATTAGGCTCGCGGCCATCGCCGGCGCGCTGTGCACGGCGACCCTCGCGCTGCGGGGCGAGCAGCCCGCGCGCGCGTGCTCCGGAGGCGAGTCGTCGATCGCCGAGGACACGACCTTCGACCCCGGCGTGCTCGGCGATCCGGCGCTCGATGGCGTGTACTACGATCCGTATCATTCCGGATTCGGCGGCTACCAGCCCGCGTACGGCCAGGACGCGCTGGTCGCCGACTGGCACGGCTACCTGAAGGACGCCGTGGCCACCGCGGACTGGCGCAAGATCCTGTTCGAGGCGAGCGCCGCGGAGCTGGCCGCGCTCCAGCAGAAGCTCGCCGGCACGGCGGCGGCGGTGCCCAAGGCCTACGCGCGCAGCTCGCTGTGGAACCAGCCGGCCGCCAGGGCCAAGCTCGCCGCCGCCGTGGCGGTGGTGAAGCTCGCGCGCGACGTCGAGCCGTCGGCGACCTACTACGAGGCGTGGAACGGCGACTCGAGCGCACGACCGGTGCCGAGCGCCAAGCTGCTCGAGGCCGCCAAGGCCGGCATGACCGCGGCCGCGGTGGACCCGTTCCTGGCGCAGCGCTACGCGTTCCAGGCCGTGCGCGTCCTGTTCTACCAGCCCAGCCCGGAGGTGCTCGTCACGTTCGCCGACGACCACGCCGCCGTGCTCGCCGGGCCGTCGCCGGCGCTGCGCTGGCGCACCCGCTATTACCTCGCGGGGGCGCTGGCCCGGGCCGGACAGCGCGCGCGCGCCAGCTTCGAGCTCGCGCGCATCCACGCCAACTACCTGCCGCTCGCGGGCGCGGCCGCCGGCGACTTCCATCCGCAGGGCGACGCCGACTGGCGCGACGCGCTCAAGCTCGCGAAGACCCCGCGCGAACAAGCCGAGCTGTGGCGGCTGGTCGGCGTGAAGTTCGACGGCCTGGCCGCGATGCGCGAGATCGTGAAGCTCGATCCGAAGTCCGACCTGCTCGCCGTCTTGATGGTGCGCGAGCTGGCGCGCGCGGAGAGCTCGGGCCCACGCGTGGAAAGCAGCCCCGATCCCGCGGACGCCGAGGCCCACCGCAAGGCGATGTCCGAGCTCGAGCAGCTCGCGCTCCGGCTCGCGGCGACCCCCGGCTCCGACCGGCCCTGGCTGATGAACCTGGTCGCCGGCCACATCGCGGCGAAGCGTGGCGATCTCGGCGCCACCCGCGCCCGCCTCAAGCTAGCGCTCGCCGGCAAGCCCAACGCCCCCCGCGTCGCGAGCCAGGCCAACGCGAGCCTCGGGCTCGCCCTCGCCAGGACCTGGAAGATCGACGACGCCCACGAGCGCGAGCTCGGCCACGCGATGGTCACGCTCGACAAGACCTACGCGCGCGCCGAGACCGTGCACACCGAGGTGCGCGATCAGCTCGCGAAGCGCTACCTCGCCGCGGGCAAGCTCGTCGACGCCGAGTTCCTGCACCCCGGCAGCGTCGATCCGGGCGACGCCTCGGGGTTCTCGCCGCACCCGGGCAAGCTGCACTGGGCCGAGGTCGGCTTCATCAAGGACATGATCGCGCAGCTCGGCCAGAAGCCGACCGGCGAGTTCGACGTCTTCGTGGTCGGCCAGTCGGCGTTCACCGAGCCCGCGCTCCAGCAGGAGCTGGGGCTGCGCTACGCGCTCGACGGCGACTTCGCGGCCGCCAAGCAGACCTTCGAGACCACCCCGGCGACGTCGCAGCACCTCGAGGTCGATCCGTTCGTGACCCACATCAAGGACTGCCGCGAGTGCGACGAGGAGAAGTACGCCCACACGCCGTGGACCCACGCCAGCGTGATCGCCAAGCTCGCCAGCCTCGCGGTCAAGGCAAAGGGCACCGACGAGGCCGCCGCCGAAGCGTCGATCCAGATCGGCAACGCGCTCTACAACTTCACCTGGCTCGGCAACGCGCGCCGCGTGCTGCGGGGGACCCACCAGGACACCTTCGATACGCGCCCCGCCGAGCGCTGGTACAAGCGCGCCTACGAGCTGACCAGGAACAAGGAGCTCAAGGCCAAGGCCGCCTACCTCGCGGCGAAGGCCGAGCGCGACTACCGGTTCGACACCAGGTCCCCCGACGACGACACCCCGGGCCTGCCGATCGCCAAGATGTGGTTCCCCCGGCTCAAGCAGCTGTCCGGCACGAAGTACTACGAGGAGGTCCTGAAGGAGTGCGAGACGTTCCGCTCCTGGGCGGGCGCACCTGGCCCGTGACCTGGCAGGTGGCCCGCCCTGACATTTGTTTCTCTTTTATAATCAAATAGTTATATATTGCATGGCGCGTGACGTCCGCACGGCGTCAGGACCAGGCAGGACAAATTTTACCCGGCGTTCAATATTTCGTTATTTATGGCAGTGAACTGACTGCGACTGTCGGCAAACAGTAGCCTCAATACGACAATGGACGAGGTGGCCTATTAGCAGTAAAGTGGGATGCCCAGCGCAGATCACCGACGGTGAGGAGGCAATTGCGCCAGCCTCGGAACGCTGTTTTGTTCAGCGAAGATTAATAATCGAGCAACTGATTGATCGAGTGACGACACGGAATGGAAGTAGCAGAAAATATTGTCGTAAACGTTTGCCTCGAGCTGGGCGATCAGAGTAGGTTGGGCTAGATGAGTTGAGGGATTGGGCCCTCTCCTGAAGGAGCGCAGGATGCGCAATCCGCTAGTCGCCCGGGGTGTGATCGTGGCTTCGTGCTGTGTGGTCCAGGAGAGCCCGTGATGAATCCCGGTGGGGTCCAGATCGGTGCAGTACTCGCAGGCAAGTACCGCGTCGACCGGGTGCTCGGCCAGGGCGGGATGGGCATCGTCGTGCAGGCGATGCACCTCCAGCTGAATCAGCCGGTAGCGATGAAGTTCCTGCTTCCGGAAGTGCTCGGAAACCAGCAGGTCGTCCAGCGGTTCTTGCGGGAGGCGCAGGCGGCCGTGCGGCTGAAGAGCGAGCACGTGGCGCGTGTGATCGACGTCGGTTCTCTCGAGACGGGTGCGCCCTACATGGTGCTCGAGTACCTGGATGGCACCGATCTCTCGAACTTCCCTCGATCGCAGCTGACGGTCGGCGGGATCGTCGATTTCGTGCTGCAGGCATGTGAGGGCCTGGCCGAAGCGCACTCGCTCGGGATCGTCCATCGTGATATCAAGCCGGCGAACTTCTTCATCACGCGCGGAGCCGACGGGGCGCCGCTGCTCAAGGTGCTTGACTTCGGAATCTCGAAGACGCCGGTGACCGGCAGCAACCTCACCGCGACGCAGTCGGTGATGGGAACCCCGGCGTACATGTCGCCCGAGCAGATGCGCTCCTCACGTGATGTCGATCATCGCAGCGACATCTGGGCGCTGGGCGTCGTGCTCTACGAGCTGCTGCAGGGCGCCCCACCGTTCGGCGGCGACACGTTCTCGTCGATGGTCCTCAAGGTGGTGACCGATCCGCTTCCGCAGCTGACGGTTCAGTTACCCGGCGATCTCGCCGCCATCGTGTATCGCTGTCTCGAGAAAGACCCGGCGAGGCGGTTCCAGAACATCGCCGAGCTCGCGCAGGCGCTGGCGCCGTACGCGCAGTCCGAGACCCAGGCCTCGATCTCCGTGCAACGCACGCGGAGCATTATCGGGCTGAATGTACATCGCTCGGCGACCGACCCGGGCCCGGCCCGGCGCGCCATCCCGCCTTCGACGCTCTCGGGGGCTGCGGGTGCCAGGACCACGGCGTCAGCGGGCGGACGACGCTGGCCGACCTTGGCAGGCCTGGGCGTGCTGGCAGGCGTCGTCGCGATCGCGATCGTCGTCTCGAACGGCGGTGGCCGGGGCGATGGCAAGAAGGCCGACGGGTTGGCGCCGGCCGCGCGCCCCGAGATCGCGGCACCACCGGTCGCGGCTGCACCTGCTCCGCCACCGGCGACGTCGCCACCGGCGAGCGCCGTGGCAGCCATGCCAACAGCGCCGATCACGCCACCGGCCGCGACGACACCACCGGCCGCGACGACACCACCGGCCGCGACGACACCACCGGCCGCGACGACATCACCGCCTGCGACGACCCAGCCGGCGGCGATCGTGCAAGCGGCGCCGCCAGCGGGTGTGTCTCCCGGGTCGGCGGCGGTGACGCCGTCCGCCGGAACGGTGGCCAAGAAGTCGAAGAAGGCGAAGCACGGAGCGGGGCCAAAGCCAGACGGCTCGGCTGCCAAGCCACCGACATCGTCCGACGACGACGTCCTCGGGACACGTAACTGAGGCAGGGAAGAGTCATGAAACACGTACTTGGCGCACTCATGGTCGTGTCTGTCGTCGCGGGGCACGCGGACGCGCAGTCGCCATCCCCGTCGGGGAACTCGAGCGCGCTCGCCGAACAGCTGTTCAACCAGGCACGCGACTTCGCCAAGGCGAATCAATGGGCCGAAGCATGCCCCAAGTTCGAAGCGAGCTTGCGCTACGACCCGGTGCTCGGTACGCGGCTCAACCTGGCGACGTGCTACGAGCACATCGGCAAGCTGGCGAGCGCGTGGGGCCTCTATCGCGAGTCGCTCGAGCTCGCCCGGAAGGCCGGCGATATGAAACGAGCTGACTACGCGCAAAAGCAAGCAACCGCGCTCGAGTCGCGATTGCCCAAGCTTGCGATCTCGGCTCCGTCCAACCCGCCTGCCGGATTCATCGTCAAGCGCGATGACACGACGGTCGATGCCGGCGCGCTCGGCGTCGCGTTGTATGTCGATCCGGGGACCCACAAGGTGACCGCCTCGGCTCCAGGCTTCGAGGCATTCACGGTGACCGTCACGCTCGTCGAGGGCAAGACCGAGACGCTCGCGATCCCCGCCCTCGCCGCGAAGCCGGTCACGGCGCCGGTGGCGGATTCGACGTCGGCCGCGCAGCGCGCCGACACCGAGCCTGCTGCTCCACGATCGAAGACGCGCACCTATGCCGCCATCGGTGTGGGCGCCGCCGGTGTGGTTGCGGTCGGCGTCGGCCTAGTGTTCGGCGCCAAGGCGAGCTCGACCTACAACGATGCGAAGGCGCGATGTGGTGCAGACCTGGTCTGCAGCAACCCCGCTGACCTCGACAAGGCCCAGGATCTGATGCGCGACGCACGATCAAGGGCCACGCTCTCCACGGTGCTCGTGGTCGGTGGTGGAGCTGCGATTGCCGCTGGCGCCGTCTTGTTTCTCACCGCACCGCGCGCGCGCGAGCGAGCGACGGCGCGGATCATGCCGGTGACACACGACGGCGGCGCCGGGCTGGCGCTCACGGGGACATTCTGATCATGACCATGAAGACGTGCTTGATCGTGATGGTAGCCGTCGCGCTGGCCGCTGGATGCAGCCAGGTCCTGGGCTTCAAGGATCCCAAGCTCGAGGACACCGGAAGCAACACGGAGGACGCGGCGATCGATACGCCGCCCGGAGCCTGCGGGCCTGTGGTGTGCCCGTTCGGTTGTGACACGACGACGACCGCGTGCAGGGATGGCAAGCTGTGGGTGTACATGACGACGGGATCATTCCTGGGGGACAGCTTCGGCGGCAAGGACACCCCCCCCTCGGTGCGTGCGACCAGCGACGCCCTGTGCTTTTCCACGTTCTCGACAAAGTACATGACGAAGCAGTGCACTCAAGCCCGGACCCACGCGGTGCTCTCCGTGAGCACCGCCGACAGCCTCGCGCTGATGGCCACCAAGTACACCGTCCCGACCACCGCCCCGGTGCATCGCGCGGACGACGACGTCCTGGTCGCCAACACCTGGAACGATCTCATCGACACGACCAAGTCACCCCGTGCACCCGTCTCGACCGCAGCAACCGAGCCAGCTGGCATCGTCTGGTCCGGTGCGACCGAGTCGTCCACTTGCAAGAACTGGACGTCCGAGGCGACGGCCGATTTTGGGGTCCAGGGACACACCACCCTCACGTCTGCCAACTGGTTAGCGCGAGGTGCCGGCCAGTGCGATCTGCTGGCGCACCTCCTGTGCGTCTGCTGGTCCGGAGGAGACTAGGCATGCGGGCGATGTCGTGGGCATCATGCACCATCGTGATGGTCGTCGTCGCCGCGGGTTGCGCATCAGAGCCGCCCAGCGAGGTCGGGCCGATGGATGGCCGGGGCGGAGATCCCGACGCCGGCGTGGATGGAGAGCCGGAGCTCCCTGACGCCGGCAAGGAGCCCACGGACCTGGCCGAGATCTGCGGCGGCCAGGCGCCGGTGACCCTCGAGGAGTGGGAGGACTGCTACCAGAAGCGCAAGTGCGAATGGCAGGTGGGCTGCGTCCCGCTGAATCCGTATCGCGATGTGCAGGACTGCATCGCGTCGGGCGACGCGGTCGCGGGCGGCCGGCTGGTCGCGGACCGCCGCGATCGCCAGCGCGCGGTCGACCAGAGCCGGGCGTCGATCAACGTCGACGCCTTCACCAAATGCCTGATCAGGACGAACGCGACTCGCTGCAACACCGCGCTGTTCGACGTGGCGTGCTTGACCCGTTTCAACGGGACGATCGCCGACAACTCCGGCTGCTATACCGACGTCGATTGTACGTCTCCGGACGCAGTATGTATGTCGGACTGTCCCGATGCCTGCTGCGTGGGCACCTGCCAGCCCAAGTTCAAGGAAGGACAGGCGTGCATCACGTTCCGTTCGTGTGAACCGGGCTTGCAGTGTAGCAACGGCACCTGCATCGCCGGTGATATCAACACGCCGTGCACCGACACCGGCGATTGTGATCCCGAGGCGTGGTGCGATCTCCAGGCGCAGCGCTGCAAGCCCAGGCTCGCGGTGGGTGCTGAATGCACGGACATCCTCCAGTGCGATGGCGACACGTCCTGTATCGGCCTGTCGATCACCGCATCCAACCCCGGGCATTGCCTCCGGGACTCCCGCGCAGGCGATCCATGCGACACGGTATGCCATGGGAACCTGTTCTGCGACGGGTATGGGATCTGTCGAGCGCTGCCCGTGCTCGGCGAGACGTGCTCGCCGCTGACTCCCTGCGCCGGATCGAACACGATGTGCAGTAGTGGTGTTTGTGTCCTGCGAAGCGACATCGGTGTGTCTTGTGGCAACCGGACGTGTCTGCCGGGGTTGTTCTGTACCTCCGCACTCGGTGATCCGAAGCCAGCGTGTGCCGCCCGGCATGCGGTGGGGGAATCGTGCGCCGATCCCAGCCACTGCCAATCGTACTTGTGCTCAGGTAGTAAGACCAAGCTGGGTGTCTGTCTGGAGTGGATCGATAGATGTCCCTGATACGAGCTCGCTTGCGCTCTGCGGCCTGGACAGTCAATCGGTAAACCGCTAACAGATACATGCGTCTCTCGAGCGACAGGCTCCACTGGGGTCTGCTTGCTTTGTGGTTAACAGTGTCGCTAGTCGTCAGGAGAAAGAAGCGAAAATGAATAATGTCCGGACTTTGGCAATCGGTTTTATCATGGTGCTTGCCACCATGGCCGGGGGCAGCGCGACTGCCCACGCAGAAACACATATGCTGGTGCTGATCGACGCGAGCGGATCGATGACCACGCCGCGGCCCTTGGATCCGATAAACACGACCCGCTTCGCCGCGGCGAAGGAGCGCGCAAGGTCACAGATCCTATCGCAAGCGCTGCTGGGCCTTGACCGCGTCGCGGTCTACACGTTCAGCGGTTCCACGTCCACGTTGCAAACGGCTGGTGGTTTCGTCGATCCCAACGTCGCCCGCGCGGTGATCCTCGGCCTCAACCTCTTCGCTGTCGGCGGGGGCAGCACGCCGCTGGCGGGTAGCCTGTGCGACGCGGTCGATACGCTCGTCCTGGACGAGCTAGCCGATACCAAGATCCTGAAGCTGTATTCGGACGGCGAGGAGAACACGACGCCGCTTGGCCACCCCTGCCAGGGACCGTCCTCGACGACGGGGCCCCCGGTATACTCGAATGGCTCCTGGCAGCAGCTGGTGACGAACTATGTTGTCGACCACGGTATCCCTGTCGATGTTGACCTGCTAAACGCTACGCCGATCATCTCGCTTGCGGCGCCTGCCTTCACGGACCCGGAGGCGGAACTCACCGCGAAGGCCCGGCTGACCACTGCGACTGACTCCATCAACGCCGGCGACAAGCCGCCCACGCTCGAGGAGTTCTTTGACCAGCTCGCCCGGGTAAGCGGTGGTCGGTTGACCCTCGTCAATGACGATGCGCGGAAGCTCCCGGTGTTCGCGGATGCCAACAACAACAGCTGCGTCGACCGCAGCGACGCCATCTTGGTGGCACGGGCATTCGGCCAGTCGGGCCCGCCGCAGGACAACCCGCTCGATCTCAACCTGGATGGCCAGGTCAGCTTCGCGGACTACCTCGTTGCGGTCAGGAGCTTCAGCTTGGGTGGCTGTGGCATCGCGGATCCGTACGTGGCGAGGGCGCCGCTCGTCTGCAAGGGGGGAGGGGGGGTCGTGATCGACGGCCAGGCGATCGAGAATGGTGGCCTCACCATCGACGCCCGCGGTTCATGCGAGATCACCATCAAGAACAGCCTCATCGTGTCCGGTCAGAACGCCATCACGGTTGTCGGGAAGGCGAGGATCACGATCGATAACAGCATCATCGTCGGCCAGGACGCCGTGATCGTGCAGCATGGCGGAGGCGTGCTATCGGTGGGAACCTCGATCCTCCACGGCAAGACGAACTTCGACGGATCGCTCCAGGTGATCGATCGCGGCGGTAACATCTTCGAGTAGTCCACTCGTCGAGTGGCGCCGCGCACATCCTGTCTGACGATGACAGCGTGCTGCGGGCCGGCACGGCGCGGTGTCAGCACGAACCGTGGGTCACACCGACCGTCTCGGGCCAGTGCCCTGGCACGAACGCCGTGCTAGGGTACGTGCCCATGAGGGAATTACTGCGATGGTCTTGTGTCGTGGTGTGGATGGTCGGGTTCGCGGCATGCGGATCCGGCGGGCGATCCACGGGTGATGATGACGGTGGCGATGACGGTGGAATCGATGGGGACAGTGGTGATCCGCCATTGCCGTCTGCGAGTTGCGTCGGGTTGCCGAAGACGTGCGGTGCCACCGGCAACGATAGCTGTTGCGCGAGCTCCCAGGTCGCCGGGGGAGCGTTCTCCCGGGGCTACGACGTTGCAGGCGATTCCAATTCCGGAGACATGAGCTATCCAGCGACGGTCAGTAGCTTTCGTCTCGATAAGTACGAGGTCACGGTCGGCCGATTTCGGGCGTTCGTGCAGGCTGGTATGGGAACGCAGTCCAGCCCGCCGCTGGCAGGAGCTGGCGCGCATGCGAAGATCAGCGGGAGCGGCTGGGACACAAGCTGGAATACGAAGCTGGTTGCGACCACGGGGGCGCTCAGCGTGGCCCTGAAGTGCAATGCGACGTTTCAGACATGGACGGACACGCCGGGAGCCAACGAAGCTCGACCGGTGAGCTGCCTCACATGGTACGAAGCGATGGCATTTTGTGCGTGGGATGGCGGATATCTGCCGACGGAGGCGGAATGGAACTACGCGGCAGCGGGTGGTGACCAGCAGCACGCGTATCCGTGGTCATCACTGATCGTGGATGGCGCACACGCGAGCTACTACGATGGGACGAACTGCCTGGGGGATGGGATGGCAGGCTGCGCCTTGACGGATCTGGGCGTGGTCGGCACCAAGCCCGCTGGCGATGGTCGGTGGGGGCAGTCGGACCTTGCCGGCAATGTGGCAGAGTTGACGCTCGACTGGTTCAGTTTGTATCCGACTCCGTGCATGGATTGCGCCAATCTCGCCCTCGCGTCCGATCGAGTGGCTCGCGGCGGGAGCTTCGGCCAGATGGCGTTCTACATGAGGACGGTATCCCGTAGCCCCTTCGCTCCGATGAGTCGAAGCCACGGCGTGGGCGTTCGTTGCGCCAGGGCCCCGTGATCCCCGTGAGCGCGCCGCCTCGAGCGCTCAGATCAGGATGCCGGGCGCCGGGAACGTCGCGCACAGCTCGCGGATCTCGCCGGCGATCCGCTCGTGCAGCGTGGCGTCGCCGGGCGCGTTGACCACCGCGTCCATCCACGCCGCGATCTGCTGCATCTCGGGCTCGGCCATGCCGCGGCTGGTCACCGACGAGGTGCCGAGCCGGATGCCCGACGGATCGAATGGCTTGCGCGGATCGAACGGCACGGAGTTGTAGTTGAGCTCGATGCCGGCCGCGTCGAGCGCCTTCGCGGCGATCTTGCCGGAGACCTGCTTGGCCGTGAGGTCGGCGAGGATCAGGTGGTTGTCGGTGCCGCCGGTGATCAGCGCCCAGCCGCGCTCGACCAGGCCCGCCGCGAGCGCCCGGGCATTCGCGACGATCTGGTGCGCGTACTGCTTGAACTCCGCGGTCGCGGCTTCCTTGAGCGCGATCGCGATGCCGGCGGTCGTGTGGTTGTGCGGGCCGCCCTGCAGGCCCGGGAACACCGCGCGATCGATCGCCTTCTGGTGCGCCGCGGTGCACAGCAGCATGCCGCCGCGCGGCCCGCGCAGGGTCTTGTGCGTCGTCGTCGACACCACGTCGGCGACCGGGACCGGCGACGGATGCGCGCCCGCCGCGACCAGGCCGGCGATGTGCGCGATGTCGGCGACGAACACCGCGCCGACCTCCCGGGCGATCTCGCCGAACGTGGCGAAGTCGATCGTGCGCGGGATCGCCGTGCCGCCCGCGAACAGGAGCTTGGGGCGCTCCTTGCGCGCGAGCTCGCGGACCTCGTCGAAGTCGATCCGGTGGGTGTCCTTGCGGACGCCGTACTGCACCGCGCGGAACCAGGTGCCGGTCGCCGACACGTTCCAGCCGTGGGTCAGGTGACCGCCGGCCGGCAGCGCCATGCCCATCACCGTCTCGCCCGGCTTGACGAACGCGAGGTACACCGCGAGGTTCGCGGGCGAGCCCGAGTAGGGCTGGACGTTGGCGTGGTCCGCGCCGAACAGCGCCTTCGCCCGATCGATGCACAGCTGCTCGACGCGATCGATGACCTGCAGGCCCTCGTAGTAGCGCTTGCCCGGGTAGCCCTCGCTGTACTTGTTGGTGAGCACCGAGCCGGTCGCCGCGAGCACCGCCCCCGAGACGTAGTTCTCCGACGCGATCAGCCGGACCTTGTCGCGCTGCCGGCGCTCCTCGGCGGCGATCAGCTCGGCGATCTCCGGATCGACGGCGTTCAGCGTGGCATGCAGGGCAGGGTGCATCCCGCAAGTCATATCACGCGAGATCGATCGCGACGACGCGGCCCGCGGTCACGCGCCCGGGCGGGGCGCCATGGCGATCGCCCGCGGCAGCGCGTGCTGCGCGTCGGCGAGCTCCCGGCGCTCGCGGGTGACGATCCACTCCATCGCGCGCAACAGCGGCACGAACGGCAGCGCGGTGAGCGCGACGATGGCGGGCGGGACCGCGTACAGCAGCGCGAACGGCACGCACGAGGTCACCACGGTCGCGATGTAGATCTTGCGCGGCGACCACGTCGGCCGGCCGGTGACGAGCTGCTTGCCGCGCACGCGGAGTCGAAAATTCTGTTGCCCTTCGATCGGTCACCTCGTGGTCCACGATCCCCGACACGCGGCGCGCCTGGATCTGCCACGTCCGGCGCCGGAACGCTGGGGTATAACTGCGAGGCACGATGTACACGCCGTCCCGGGAAGAGTTCATGGTGGCCGCGATGAAGGGCAACCTCATCCCGGTGTATCGCGAGTTGCTCGCCGACGGCGATACCCCGGTCTCGGCGTATGCGGCCCTGGGCGCCGGCGAGCACTCGTTCCTGCTCGAGTCGGTGGTCGGTGGCGCGACCTGGGCCGCGTACTCGTTCGTCGGGGTCGCGCCGCGCGCGGTCGTGCGCTGGCGGGCCAACACGGCCAACGTCACCTGGTACGACGTCGACGGCGGCGGACCGCCGCGCACCGCCGAGTGGGAGACCGCCGATCCGATCGCCGCGCTGGCCGAGGTGCTGGGCGAGCTGCGCCCCGTCGACGTCCCGGGCCTGCCGCGGTTCTGGGGCGGTGCGGTCGGCTGGATCGCCTACGACTGCGTGCGCGCGTTCGAGGATCTGCCGGCGCGGGCGCGGCCGGCACCCAAGGTGGAGGCGGGCCAGCTCCGCTGGACCGCCGGGCTAGACCTGCCGCCGCTCTGCATGGTCGTGACCGACACGCTCCTCATCTTCGACAACCTGCGCCAGACGCTCAAGGTCGTCGCGACGCCGTACGTCGTGCGGCCGGAGCGCGCCGAGGCGGCCTACGACCGGGCCTGCGCGCGGATCGACGCGATCGTCGCGACGCTGCGCGCGCCGCGCAGGCACCTGCCGGACCTGACGCCGCCCCGGCCGGGTGAGGCGCCCGGCGCGATCCCGCCGTCGTCGTTCAGCAAGGCCGAGTTCTGCGCCGCGGTCGATCGGGTCAAGGAGTACGTCCTCGCCGGCGATGCGTTCCAGGTCGTGCTGTCGCAGCGGTTCGCCGAGCCCGCCGCGGGCGCGCGCCCGCTCGACGTGTATCGCGCGCTCCGCGTGATCAACCCATCGCCGTACATGTTCCACCTCGAGTTCCCCGAGGCCCGGGTCACCGGCGCGTCGCCCGAGACGCTGGTCCGGCTGAGCGAGGGCCGCGTCGAGCTCCGGCCGATCGCCGGCACCAAGCCGCGCGGCGCGACCGCGGCCGACGACGACCGCCTCGCGGCCGAGCTGCTCGCCGATCCGAAGGAGCGCGCCGAGCACCTGATGCTGATCGATCTGGGCCGCAACGACGTCGGCCGGGTCGCCGCGGTCGGCTCGGTGCAGGTCCCCGAGCAGATGGTGATCGAGAAGTACTCGCACGTGATGCACCTGACGTCGCACGTCGTCGGCACGCTCGCGGCGGGCAAGACCTGGCTCGACGTGTTGCGCGCGGCGTTCCCGGCCGGCACGCTGTCGGGCGCCCCGAAGATCCGCGCGATGGAGATCATCGACGAGCTCGAGCCGCACCAGCGCGGGATCTACGGCGGCGCCGTCGGCTACGTGAGCTACACCGGCAACCTCGATCTGGCGATC
>Ga0137459_1000520_pt1 | contig 13645 bp, 11 predicted proteins | sample EasRivERMGT700_2_FD_104908 | JGI IMG/M metagenome (GOLD analysis project Ga0137459, IMG submission 104908) | Soil microbial communities from meander-bound floodplain in the East River, Colorado, USA - East River MetaG ERMGT700_2 | ecosystem: Environmental > Terrestrial > Soil > Floodplain ...
CAAACGTTCGGGAAGAATTTGTTCCTGGAAGTGACCGGGGAAGGTCATCAGGTAATCGTATGCAACAGAGCCAGTAAGCAGAATGTCCATGTTTATCCTATTCGCAGTAAAAGGCGCACTCTGTGCGAGTGCGCCAGTGATAGCGAGCAAAAGTTTATCATGCACCGAATGGATTGTAAAGTTTTCAGACTGTCATTTCGGAAAAGGAAAATAAACGATAATTTTTTCATAGGGCTGAATTACATGCCAAAATAAAGGATGATAGAAAAATCATGTGGCGAATTTTTAAAAATATGCCATAATAAGCGTTCACAGCGGTTATGCTGATTGAGTTCGCAAATTATTGAAATGAATTCCAAGCTAATATTCAAGTTCAATCTCAGATGATTATGCGGCACTTCGTAAATCCGCGCCACACGCCAAATGCCCGCGTCGAAAAAATTTCAGACGCGCCCATGCATTATCGTTTATCAATCCCATCTGGATCTTCTGATGCATACCGCCTCGCGCAACTAGATGACTACGCGTCGCTTTCAAGAGGACGATTTCCTTATCGCCCCGCTACAAGTCTCAGCCTGTCTATTCGCACCTCAAGCGATTCTATCGCTGGGACCTGGGGCTTTGGGCTATGGAACGATCCATTTGGATTATCGCTTGGGTTTGGAGGCAGTCCGTTTCGGTTACCGGCGTTGCCGAATGCTGCCTGGTTCTTTGGGGCATCGAAGGAAAATTATTTGTCGTTTCGCGAAACAGGGCGGGGAGACCCCGCCCCTACAAGTGCTGCAAATGGATTCATCGCGCAAACATTTCGTTCGCCGAAATTTCATCCGTGGCTGATACTTGCGGGACTTGTGCTCCCCTTCTCGCGTAAGGTGGCGCGACGGTTGTTGGGAAAAGTCATCCACGATAATGGAGTCGCTCTCAGCGTAGATGTCACTCAATGGCACAGATACAGGCTCGATTGGAGTCTGAAGCGCGTGGCGTTCGAAGTGGATGATGTTCTCGTGTTTGAGTCGCCGGTGAGTCCGAATCCGCCGTTGGGGTTGGTCATCTGGATCGATAATCAATATGCGGCATTCACACCTGAGGGAAAGATCGCGATGGGAGTCTTGAAGGGAGAAGATGAATGGCTGGAGGTCAAAGACTTGGAAATAATAAATAGACCCTAAGGGTTTTAAAAACCCTTAGGGTCTATAACGAGAAAATTTAGATTACGCTTTCTTTGCTTTTACCATCTGCGCTTTTACAACGGCATAGACAATCCCAACGCCAATGACAATCGCACCGATCCAGTTGGTGGAAAGCGGCAGGTCAAGCGGCAGTTTACGGAAGAGGGTATCGAGCAAAATACCAACGACAAATAGTCCACCGAAACTGCGATTGTGATAGAAACAAAAGCCAGAGAACCAGGTGGGCCAGAAAGCTTCAAAGCCTTGCGGCGCAGCATCAGGGCGCGGCTTGGCAAGTACAGCAACCGCATACATAGCACGCTGTGCTGCAAACAGGATCAGCAACATGAAGGTGGAGAAATATCCGGTTGCGACGAGATAGATCACAATGCCATACGCAGCCACGATCGAGAAGATATCGGTGTAGCGTGCGAAGGTCTGCCCCACACGCACCGGGAAGGTACCCACACCTTTGGCTTTGTCATCTTTCATCTTGTCGATATGTTTGCCGATGTTGATACTGGCAACGCTTAAGCCAAAGGGCACGCCAGCCAACGCAACTTTCCACATATTGGCGGTATCACCACTACTGCCCAATGCCAGCACAAGATACACACCTGTCACCATGATGGGTCCCCAAATGAGGAAGATGGCGAATTCGCCCAACCCCCAGTATTTAAAAGGATAGGTATAGGCGAGCAATACAATCGCGCCGAACACGAACAAGCCGATGATGAGCGGATTGAAGCTTGTATAGTACAACCCAAATACGCCAGAGAGCGTGGCAAGCACGCCGCTGACTATGAACCACTGGATCTGTTTGCTCTTTGACCAGAAGTTTTGTACCAGCGGATGAACACCGTACTGCGTGCGGAAGTAATTATCGTTATCAACACCGCGTGAGTAATCTGTGTAGTCGTTGAGCAGGTTGTTCGTACCATGGGCGATGAACAACCCAAGGGTAATGACGATCCATGGCAACAGGGCAAAGACCCCATCGCGCCAGGCTAACATACCGGCGATGATACATGAATATACGGTCACCGCAGTGACGGCTGAACGCGTGGCGATCAGCCACTTGGAGATGACATCGAGCGCATCCCACTCTTGCTTGTCATCCATCTTGATGAGTTCCCATGAAGCCTTACGCCACATGGCAAAATTGATGTGCATAACTCTCTCTCCTTTGATAAAGCATCTTTCAAAAATCGAACGTTGGGATTATACTATCGTTTGTGAAATCGGATACAATTGGTCAGGTATCGGATTTTGGTAGAATTGAGCTTGACTAATACAGAACTATCGGAGAGAGTCTGACGCTGCAGTTGATAATACGCTGCCAAGTCGCGTCTGGCGGAGCAATGGCAATGACAAAATTAAGTTACAGCACCTTCGGGCTGACAAACCTCGATTTTTTGGACGCCATCGACGTCGTGGATCAGGCGGGATACCCCGGCATAGAACTTTCCTTTCACCGCGATCAATTCAACCCGTTCAATATCACAGATGAGTATCTCGAGGTGATCAAAAAAAAGTTTGAGAAGACGCGTGTGCGTCCCGCCTGTGTGGCGACGGCTTCTCATTTCTTTACTCCTTCCCGCCCGCATGAGCCATCCGTGTTGTGCATTGATACTGCCGGAAGAAAGCGCCGCATCGATCTGGTGAAACGGGGCATCGAAGTTGCCAGAAAACTGGGCGTGGACCTGGTCACGTTTGGAAGCGGTTTTATTCGAGATGAGCATGTCTCGAATCCATCCATCAATCCAAATGAATTGCTGGTGGATAGCATCCATCAGTGCTTGAAAGCTGTGAGAGACGACGAGGATATCACCCTGTTGATCGAGCCGGAGCCGGGCATGTTCATCGAAACGCTTGAACAGGGCATGAATTTGGTCAATGAGATCAATTCTTCAAAGTTCAAATTACATCTGGATCTATGTCACAACTACTGCGCCGAAAAGGATTACATCGACGCACTCGCCCTCGCTGCCCCGCATGCAAGATATTTGCACGTCTCTGATGCGCGGGAAGGCTACAACCTAAAGATCGTCAAAATGTCTGAGTCGCTGACGTTCAATATGAACTTTGCCTCCTATCTGGTGTATTTCCCTGAGAGCGCTGACTTTCTTCTGCTTGACCGCAATAACCCGATCTATTTTTACGATGATATGCCCAACAGTCAACAAAAGAAGATGGCCGATGATCTGACGGGCAAAGCAAATATCACAGCGCCAATTGCCTACGTGGATTACAACAGCCTGTATGCTGGCACAACCCAATTTGAACCCGAAATATTCACGTATTTGATCTCAGTTCCGGGGTTGAGTTTCGATGTGTTGGAAAGGGCCAGACCGATCCTCATCTATTTACGCAGCACAAAAAATTCGGAAGGCAAATTGCTGATGGACAAGATGGTGGCAAATACACTCACAGGCATTGTCCATTTTCATGAAATTCCCGGCGAGGGTACGCTTGATTTTGAGGCGAGTTTCAAGGCGTTGAATGACAATGGCTTCACAGGCTACGCATCTGTTGAACTATATCACCATGTGGCTTCATGGGAAAAAGCCTTAGCCGATAGTTTCGACCATCTTTCAAAATTTGTGGATGTCACTGTATGACATCCCAGGAGATAAGCATGATCAATCTTGAGCAATTAGGCTGGGAGACACGCACCATCGGAGAATTGGATCATCAACTATTGAAAGCGCCGCATGTCAAACTGCGTGCGTTGACAACCGGGGAAAACGGTGACGGGGTTTTCTCTGTGGATCTGCGCATTAACATACCAAACAACAACGACTACCTGTCCACAACAGAGCTTCACTCCTTTGAACATTTTTTATTATTCGGCTTTCAGAAGTATCTCCCACAAAATTTCATCAGCGTAGCTCCTATGGGCTGCCAGACAGGTTTCTATTTGATTTTATTGAATGAAGGTAATGCAGAAAAGGTCTGTAACATCTATGAAAGGATTCTCAACGACATATTGGTCGCCGCAGAAGTGCCCTATGCCAACATCAGGCAATGTGGTCACTATGAGAATCACAACCTTGAATTGGCACAGGCTGTGGCAAGAAAACTACTTGATAAAAGATCTGAGTGGCGAAAGGTACTATGACGAACGGAATGAACACCTGGCATGTCTCGCACCAACGGACCATCGAATATGAGGTGGCGAACTGCCCCGATATTTTCAACCCGCAGAATGAAGCGCTGTTATCCGTTGGCAAAAGGGAAAACACGTGCAGGTTTATCATCGTGGATGCGAACGTTGACAGGTATTTCTCGAAAGAAATAAAAGAATACTTCGACTTTCATAAGATCGACGCACGCATACTTGTTTTTCCATCGGGCGAGAAAAACAAATCTGTGGAAAATTACCTGTGGATCCTGCGCGAACTGGATGAGTTCCCAATCAATCGCCGGGACGAACCGATCATCGCCATCGGTGGCGGCGTCCTTACTGACATCGCCGGGTTCGTCGCCAGCAGTTATCGCCGCGGAGTCCCTCACATCAAAATACCGACAACCTTGATGGGCTATGTTGATGCGTCCGTGGGTATCAAGACTGCGATCAATTTTAATAATCACAAGAATCGACTCGGGTCTTTTGAGCCACCCAAAAAAGTTCTTCTAGATCGAAACTTTCTAAAGACCCTGCCAGAACGCCATATCTTGAATGGCATATGTGAAATGCTAAAATTGGCTGTCATTAAGGACCTCGCATTATTCGAACTGCTTGAAGCACACGGTCCGGCATCCATCAGTTCCAAATTTCAGGATGAGATCAGCGCTTCAATTCTGGACCGATCGGTTGGTGGCATGCTCGAGGAGCTTCAACCTAATCTGTATGAGGATGAACTCGCGCGCAAAGTTGACTTTGGTCACACTTTCAGTTACGGCCTTGAAACCCACGAAAACGCACATTTGCTGCATGGTGAAGCGGTTCTCATTGACATAGTGGTATCCTCAATATTAGCGAATGCCAGAAATTTATTGTCTAACCGGGAATTAGACAGGCTTTTCGAGTTGGTTTCCAAATTAGCCATCAACTTAAACAGTGAACTTGTCACACCCGAACTTTTATGGAACACCCTCGAGGAACGCACCTATCACAGAAACGGACTGCAAAGAGTCCCGCTACCCAAGGGCTTGGGACAGTGTACTTTTGTAAACGATATAAAATTTGAGGAAATCCAATCTGCATGCAAAATTCTTGAAGAACGGAAAACAAACAATGAGCCGATTTACCAATACTGATACGGAAGAGATAAAAAAATTTGATAACGTCGCTAATATCTGGTGGGACCTCAAAGGCGAGATGGGCACACTGCACACGATCAATCCTCTGCGGACAAAGTTCATCACTGACGGGTTGGATCTAGCAGGTCGCAAAGTGTTGGATGTGGGCTGTGGAGGCGGTATCTTAACCGAGGCGCTGGCAAAATGCGGCGCCCATGCAATCGGCATTGACCTCTCGAACGATTCCATCGAAGCGGCAAAGGTCCATGCCCACCAACAAGGCTTGGATGTCGAATACAGGTATGAGAATATTGAAGAAACAGCATCTAAACATGCTGGGGAATTCGACGCGATCACCTGCATGGAAATGCTGGAACATGTGCCGGAACCCGATAAAATCATCGCTGCCTGTTCTAAATTACTAAAGCCGGGCGGTCACGCTTTTTTTTCGACGATCAACCGCACGCCAAAAGCGTTCGTGTTTGTGATCTTCGGTGGTGAATATATTTTGCGTTTACTGCCACGGGGAACTCACACCTACAAGAAGTTGATCCGTCCAAGCGAGTTGAAACAATGGGCGCAGGAAAGTGGGCTTGAGTTCCGCCGCCTTGCGAGCCTGATCTACAATCCGTTCACCCGCATATTCAAAGTTGCCGAAGTAGAAGACAACAATTACATGGTTCATTTCGTCAAAACAAATCCGTAAATCAAGGTGTATCCATGAAGCGTTTCTTTGCATTATCACGAACATCCCACGGCGTTCTCGACCTGGCAACCCCAGCCTTTTGTGCGTTGCTCTGGGGAGGGCGCTTCCCGGATTGGACCGTGATCCTATTGTCCATATTCACTGCCTTTGCAGCATACACTGCCATCTATGCACTCAATGATCTTGTTGGCATGGCTGTGGACAGGGAAAAATTTTCCAAACACGAGTTGAATACAGGATATTCGGTCGAGGCATCCGAGTTACGGTACCCACTGGCTCGAAATATTTTGAGCGTCAAAAGCGGCCTGCTTTGGATGAGTTTCTGGCTCAGCCTGGCACTTGCAGGCTCCTACTTTTTAAATCCCACCATTGTTTTCATTCTTATTGCCGCCACCCTGCTGGAAATTGTTTATTGTCTGCTTCTGAAAGTTACCTATTTAAGAACCTTTGTAAGTGGCTTGGTAAAAGCAAGCGGTCCGATTGCGGCTGTTTTTGTTGTAGATCTATCCCCCTCCCCCATTTCCCTGTTGCTTTTACTCGTCTGGATCTTCTTCTGGGAGATCGGAGGGCAAAATGTTCCGGCAGACTGGAACGACACGGCTGAAGATAAAGGTATCAATGCCAAGACGATTCCCATCCATTTTGGCGTGGAGAAGGCCGGTTTAATCGTTCTTGTGACGCTGACAATAACTGTTATAGCAAGCGCGTTTTTGCCGCTGATTTCTCCAGCACCGCTCGGATTGCCTTATATACTGGCAAGCCTGGTTATTGGGTTCATATTCCTTTTGCAACCGGGCTTTCAACTCAATAAAAACAGGGATGGTCGTTACGCGGCAAAGTTATTCGACAAAGCCAGTTACTACCCCATGGCACAATTCGCGCTCATATCCATCATTCTGTTTGTTACCACATTGATCAGCTAGCTTCTACTATAGGCATATAAGCACCAAAAAGGAGCAGGCGGGGTGCCTGCTCCTTTTGATAGAAACCCGTTGTTTATCCCCAAAAATTCTTTACGAGTTCCGCCGTGAATGGAATGACTCGCAGGAGCACGTCAATCAGCAAGCCGAACATAAAGAGTGAGCCAAATTTGCGGTTGTTGTAAAAGGCATAACCCACAAAATACAGGGGCCAGCCCAGTTGCCCTTCGGGGCGGGTCGCAGGCTTGGGTTTTAGAAATATTGGATAATATTGCAGGAAGGTGGGAACAGCCAGGAATACCATCAGCATCACTGGCGTAAAGAATTTTGCAATGACAAGATATAGTGTGATGAAATACGGGGCGATCATCATTGCCAGCACAGCATAGCGGGAGGCTTTTTCACCGATCACCACAGGCAAAGTATGAATGCCTTTTTTCTGATCCATATCAAGCTTGTCAATGTGTTTGCCGAAGATGACCGTTGTAACTCCTAAAACATACGGAAGACTCGCAAGCACAACGGACCAACTCCACTCACCGGTAAGTACAAAGTGACCGCCACCGATCATCAAGGGTCCCCATACGATCAATACCGCGATCTCGCCCATGGCAAGTCCTTTAAGGGGCCAGGTATAGAACAGGAGGAAAAATGTGCCAAGACCAAGTAACGTCCAGGTGGTGGCACTAAAACCTGTATATGCGATCAGGTAAAGACCAATTGCAAGCGCGATCAAGGCGGTCACTGCAAAATACGTGAGATGCTGACGTTTGGTCATCAACCCGCTGGCAATCGGCTGGGCACCATAGATATTGCGATAGTAATTATCCTTATCCACGCCACGCACAAAGTCAGTGTAATCATTGAAGATATTGTTACTGGCATGCGCAAAGATAAAACCAAAAGTAAGCGCCAGCCAGGGCAGGAAGCTGAACGATCCATCGCGCCAGGCGAAAAGTCCAGCCAGAGCCGCTGAGATAAAGGTCATAATTAGGACAGCCGCACGCGTTGAGATCAACCACTTTGAGATGACATCCAAGCCATCCCATTCTTCCTTTGAAACTTCGGGAATCACGTTCAGGGCTTTACGCCACATTGCAAAATTCATGTCAAATACTCCTTAGGTTGTTTTGGACAAATTATATCCAAAACGGCTTAAATTAGTCTTTGACGTTTGTCAGATGGATTCTGGAAGTTCTTCCTGATTTAATTACCCCGCCAACGGCAGAGTGAAGAAGAAGGTCGATCCTTTTCCCGTTTCGCTCTCAATCCAAATCCTGCCTCCGTGAAATTCGACTATTCGCTTCACGAGGGCAAGTCCCACGCCTGTGCCTTCAGATTTGGGATCGAGTTTGTTGAACAAACCAAAGACGCGTTCGTGATATTCAGGGGCAATTCCAATGCCATTATCGCGCACAAATAGAATAGGTTTGCCATCCTCAGACGTATGTGTGCCTATATGAATTGTTGGCTGGGGTTGATTTCCCATATATTTTGCGGCGTTATCGATCAGATTCTGAACGACCTCAAGAAGTCGCTGACGATCTCCATAGACGACGGGCAGGCAACATTCGAAGTGCACATCAACTCCACGCTCTTGCAGTCTGCCGTGATTCAATTCAATGGCATCCACAACCAGTTCTTCAAATGCCACAATCTTAGGCTCGTTCATCATGCGCCCAACCCGGGAAAGCTCAAGAAGATCGTTCAAAAGGGCATGCATCTTGTCTGCGGCCTCGCCGATTCTTCGAATATCAGTTTGAAGGCGCGGTAAATTCCCGGCCAGAACATCGGCTTCCAGAAAACCCAAAAAGCCTCTAATGGTGATAATAGGCGCCTTTAAATCATGGGATACTGAATAGGCAAATTGTTCCAACTCTGCATTTTTCGCCTCCAGTTCTTTAATAAGACTTTCACGTTCCTGCTGAGCCCGCTTTTGGTCCGTAATATCCTGGACGGCGCCATAGATCCCGACTAGTTGATTCTTGCTCGAATCCCAGACCGGATGGGTATAGCTCCTGACCCAACGTGTCGATCCATCCTTGTGAATCGTGCGAATTTCTGAAACAACCTGTTGATTGTTTCGCAACATTTCCATATCATGGGTATCCTGCTCAAGATCCTCTGGGTGTACCGTGGAGACCCAGCCACCACGGGCGTTGAACTCCTCCAAGGTGTAGCCAGAGATCTGCTCGAGCGCACCTGCCGCCCAGTTTATGACAATTTCGCCTTTTTCATTTTGAATATTCGAGAAAATATAATCAGACATTACCGAGGAAACCATGCGGTAGCGCTCTTCACTCAGGCGCAACTCTTCTTCCATCCGCTTGCGTTCGGTCACATCCCGCGTGATAACGACCATACATTTTTGATCTCGAATTTCGATCACCTCGGCAGAAAGCAATGCATTCACCTTTGCCCCTGACCTGCGCTTGAGAAGCGTTTCAAATTCGCAGACCTCTCCATCCCGCAGAAGAATCTCGACCATCTTCCTGCGATCGTTCACATCTGCCCAGATATTCAACTCTTCGGCTGAATAGCCAATTGCCTCCTCCCGGGTATATCCGCTCATGGAGACAAAAGCATCGTTCACTTCAACAAACTTTCCCGTATCAATGAGCGAAATCGTAATCGCATCTGGGCTGGATCGAAACGACTTGGAAAACTTCTCCTCCGAGGCTCGCAGACTCTCTTCAATCCGCTTCCGCGCTGTAATATCCTGGATAATATACTGCAACCGCCCGTCCGGCATATAACTGCTGCTGACGATCACATTCAAGAGCGATCCATTTTTGTGAACCAGTACCCGCTCCCGTTCAATTGGTTCCGGACTCTTGATTTCCTCGAGAGGCCTAGGAGGACGGCGCGCAAGATCATCCATGGCAACGAACTCGGAAGGTAGATGACCGATCACTTCTTCCGGCGAATAACCCAACATCGCATAAACTACTGCGTTCGCCATGATGATCTGGTTGCTCTCATCCACAATCAGGATACCGTTGGGAGCCGACTCGAACAACATCCGATAATATGATTCACTGAGGGAGGCTCGCCTAATGGTATCGTTAAGACTCTTGAGAACAAGGCTTAGCAGGATAGCCACTGAGACAGAGAAAAACGTCTGGGTAATCCAAAGTTCCAGGTCGGTTTGCATCAGTTCCCGGCCCGGCAGGAAGCCGGCATTTTCCCAATAAAGAAGAAAAAGCCCTGAGAGCATATTCAGCAATGCGACGAGGATGGCAAATCTACCACTTATCAGCAGCCCGGCAGCGATCACAATCAGGATGTACCCCAGCATGCTGGCTCCATGCATCCCGTACCCATATGAAATAACCACGGAAGTTAAATTGAGCCAGGCGAGTAAAACGAACAACAGACCCGAAAGGTGCACATGGCCCCTTTTCATCAGGTGCAACAAGCCAGCGCCAAAGGGCAGTGCAGGAATCAAGAATACCAAGCTTTGAATTTCATGCCGGATAAAGCCAAGCAGGAGTGCGGCATACAATACGATACCGCCAAGACAGAGGGCTAATATGACATGAAGAACATATGCAGAGCGTGTCTTGCTTTCATCCCCTGGAAACACCGGCGGCTTTAACCAGTCGCTTACTACAGACGACATTTAACACTCCTATATCAATAAAAAGGATTCGCGAAATAAAATGGATTGATCTGGTCTTCCGAAGAGTAAAGTGAGACAACAAAAAAAACAGAATGTAAGAGACTCAAAACCTTGAAATCAACCGTTCTTCCAATCACGAAAGAGCTTCAACAGGTCCTGCCATTGTTGCGGAGCCAACACATCCTGACGCGCATGTCCCACAGCGCGGACCGTCTGCCTCATCTGTTCGAGATAATTAGTACAGCCATCGCACGATGAAAGATGTTGTTCAAAACGGATCACTTCTACATCCGGTAATTTTCCTTCCAGATAATCAGTCACCAACTCAACCAGTTCCTTACACGTCATTGCCAAAGTGTTAATTCTCCAATTTCAGGTAGTTTTCCAAAACTTCGCGAACTTTGGAACGGGATCGATGAAGAAGAACTCTTTGATTAGTCTCCGAAATGCCCAAAATGTTACAAACTTCATCCGACGAAAACCCATCAACATCATGCAGCGTAATCACCGCCCGCTGATTACCAGGCAGAGCGGCAATAGCGTCCTGAATAATATGAAACAGTTCTTGGGAAATAAATATCTCCTCTGGAAGTCTATCCCAGGAAGATGGAAAAGTGACCCAATGATCTGCAGAAGAAGCGGCGTTGGATGGTCTAAATCGTTCGGGGTTTACTGACGGCGCATTGTCGAATACATCATCTAGTTCAGAAAAAGATACCATTCGGTTTTCACGCTGTCCAAGAGTTTTAGCGCGATGTGCCAAAATAGAAAATATCCATGTCTTAATACTGGAACGAGCTTCAAAACGGTCCAATCCTTTTAGCACGGCGATCCAGGTTTCCTGCGCCGCTTCTTCAGCCAGCCTTGCCTCCTGAACAAAGGATAATGCAAGTCTCACCAATGAAGTATGATATTTTTGAACAAGCCAGGTATACGCATCTTCATCCCCATTACGAAGGGACTTTAACAGCAAAGTCTCATCCATATCTTCATATATTGCAATCACATTTCTGAGAATACATCAATATGATTGACGTGTCAAACAGTTTGAGCTATGTGTTCAAGACTGCATTTTCGGAAGGGTAAAGAAGAAAGTCGCACCATGCCCCAATTCACTTTCGATCCAGATCCTGCCGCCGTGTATTTCAACGATCCGCTTTACCAATGCCAGCCCAATGCCTGTGCCTTCCACTTCTTGGTCCAGCCGGTTGAATAAACCGAAGATACGTTCGTGATATTGCGGGTCGATCCCGATACCGTTATCACGCACATAGAGTATCGGCATATCATTTTCAAAACCTTGCACACCGATTTCAATCTGCGGCTCAGTTTGATCGCCCATGAATTTAGCTGCGTTATCCAATAAGTTTTGGACAACCTCCAACAAGCGTTGACGATCACCATACACGATCGGTAATTCTGTTGTGATGTTAATCTTTACTTCATGCTCCTGCAAACGCCCCTGTATCAGTTCGATCGCATCCCTTAGCAAATCCGCAAATAGCACGGCTTCGGATTGATTCATCATCCGACCGATCCGCGAAAGTTCAAGCAGGTCGTTCAACAAGGTATGCATCTTATCCGCCGCTTCGCCAATGCGGTGGATATCTGCCTCGAGCCGCCCAATATTCCCTGAGAGCGCATCCTCCTGCACAAATCCCAGAAAGCCTTTGATCGTGATCAATGGAGCTTTTAGGTCATGCGAGACGGTATAAGCAAAGCGTTCCAGCTCAGCATTTTTTGACTCCAGTTCCTGAATCAAGCGTTCGCGCTCCGCTTGCGTTCGTTGGTGTTCGGCGATCTCGTCTTCAAGATGCAGATTGGACTGCCGCAACTCAAGCGTACGGGCATCCACAAGATTTTCCAAATTCTTCTGATAGTGTCGAAGCTGTTCTTCGGCTTGTTCACGTTGGGCATTCAAGATCACACCTTGCAGAGCACTGCTCAACAAACCGCGCAATGCGCCGCAAACCACAGATTGAGCGGCATCCACTTCCAATAACATGAAGCCTAATTTCTCGGCCTTGGAATACAAAGCTTCAGCTACCAAACCAAATGGACCAGATCTTGAAAGCATATTTTCCGGGACCAATTGGTTCGAAGCAAAACGAACTTTGTCCCGATCCAAGTCAAGCCTGCCACGCTCATCAAACGCCAGGATCAGCCGCGACCATTCAATGGATTGGTTCACATCTTCGAATAGGGAAAGATAACCAGCTTTTATCCCAAGCCGGGGCAATTCCAAAACAACTACATCCATCACATCCGCAAGACTATGAGAAGACATCAGCATTTCGCTGATCTCACGTAACGCCATACTACGCTTTTCAACTTGCAAGCGTGAATGGGCCTCGTGTTTACGCGTCTCTGCGCCGATCAACACGCGCGCCTGCTGCCATAACATTTCTGCTTTGTGAATGACCGAGTCGGTCTTTATGTTTTGAAGCACAACCCGCCGTATCACGGATAATATTTCATGCCAAAAATCATCTGCATTTGGCAAAGCCAAACCGCGGTTGATAATATTTTCCAGTGTTTTTATAAATTTGCCATTTGTACTATCTTGCAAGTCATCCAAAAAGGCTGTAAATAATTCATCAGACCACGCCGCATATTGAGCAGTCAGGTGATCCGGCACAACTTTGAGGATGGCTTCGCAGGTCAACTCGCGCAAATCATTTACATCCAGCTCCGCAGGAGCAACACCTTTATACACAAATGCCGCATTCTGTAATTCTTGATTCTCACACCCGCATGACTGCCGGATAACCATCAAAGGCGATACGACAACCTGTTCAGGATTTTTTTCGCTCTGCAGTTTGGCGAGTAACATCTGTCCAGCCTGTTTCCCCATTTCATACACAGACTGGCGGATCGTAGTCAGCTGTGGGCTGCTGTGGCGGCCATCGTCCGAGTCATCAAACCCGGTAACTGCGATATCCTGCGGAACTCTATAGCCATTTATTCCAAGCACTTCAAGTGC
>Ga0137459_1000521_pt1 | contig 13603 bp, 13 predicted proteins | sample EasRivERMGT700_2_FD_104908 | JGI IMG/M metagenome (GOLD analysis project Ga0137459, IMG submission 104908) | Soil microbial communities from meander-bound floodplain in the East River, Colorado, USA - East River MetaG ERMGT700_2 | ecosystem: Environmental > Terrestrial > Soil > Floodplain ...
GCACGAAGCATGGGGCGGAAAATCCAACGAGGAGATCGAGCCCAGGGCCGTGAAAGCGACGCTCGCCGGCCGCATGATGCTCAAGCGCGTCATGGGCAAGGCGAGTTTCGCGACCGTGCAGGACATGAGCGGGCGCATCCAGCTCTACGTCACGCGCGACGCGATCGGCGAGGCGGCGTACGAGACTTTCAAGCACTACGACCTCGGCGACATCCTCGGCGCGCGCGGAGCCCTTTTCAAGACCAAGACGGGCGAGCTTTCGGTGAAAGTGACCGAACTGCGGTTGCTCGTGAAAGCGCTGCGGCCGCTGCCGGAGAAATTCCACGGGCTCGCGGACCAGGAGCAGAAGTACCGACAGCGCTACGTGGACCTCATCATGAGCGGGGAGACGCGCGCCGTGTTCCGGACGCGCTCCCGCATCGTGCAGGCGATCCGGGAATTCATGATGGGCAAGGGCTTCCTCGAGGTCGAGACGCCGATGATGCAACCGATTCCCGGCGGCGCGAACGCCCGGGCCTTCAAGACGCATCACAACGCGCTCGACATGGATCTTTTCCTGCGCGTCGCGCCCGAGCTCTACCTCAAGCGCCTGGTGGTGGGCGGATTCGAGAAGGTGTTCGAGATCAACCGAAACTTCAGGAACGAGGGCATCTCGACCCGGCACAACCCCGAATTCACCATGCTCGAGTTCTACGAGGCCTACCGCGATTACCGCTACCTCATGGATTTCACCGAGGAAATGCTGCGCGCGGTCGCGCAGAACGTGCTCGGCACGTTGCAGCTGAGTTACGGCGAGCACACGATCGATCTCTCCAGGCCATTCGAGCGGCTCACTATCGTGCAAGCGATCCGGAAGTTCCATCCGGAGATTTCTGCAGCGGATCTCGGCAACCGCGACGGCGTGGTAACGGTGCTGAGGAAACGCGGAATCGATTTCGGTCATCATGCCAAGGCCGGCTCCGGCGCGTTGCAGCTGCATCTCTTCGAGGAAACGACCGAAGCCCAGCTCATCCAGCCCACCTTCATCGTGGATTACCCTGCCGAAGTGTCGCCGCTCGCGCGGCGCAGCGACGCCGATCCCGAGCTTACCGACCGCTTCGAGCTGTACATCGCCGGGCGCGAGATCGCGAACGGCTTCTCCGAGCTGAACGATCCCGAAGATCAGGCGGCGCGTTTCGAGGAGCAGGCCAAGGCGAAGGCGGCGGGCGACGAGGAATCGATGTACTACGACGCCGATTACATCCGCGCGCTCGAATACGGCCTGCCGCCCGCGGCCGGAGAAGGCGTGGGCATCGACCGCCTGGTCATGCTCCTCACCAACAGCCCGAGCATTCGCGACGTGCTGCTCTTTCCCCATCTGCGCCAGGAAACCTGAAGCTTTTTGCAACAGCTGAAACACTCTGTTACATCAACGGTCTGGCGCCTCGCGCGTTATTGCGGGTAATCTTCCCACCCTGCAAAAGGAGATCACCATGGAAGCGCAAGCCGCACGTCAGACTCATCCTCTCATGATCATCGCCGCGATCGGGGTCACGCTGTTCAGCCTCGTGGGAATCGGAGCCGTTCTCGGCTGGATCCCGACTTCGGTCGGGAACCCGAGCACCGCAAGCACGCCGCTTGCCCAGACGCCCGAGCAGCCCGCGGCGCAGCCCGAAGCGGCAAAGCCCGCCGAGCGCAAGCCGGCGGTCAAGCCGAAACCGGTCGCGAAATCCCAGCCGCCACACGAAGCCGCACATGCAGCCGTTCCGCCTCCTCCGCCCGCCCCGATCGTGGCTCAAATCTGCCGCGAGTGCGCCGTGATCGAGGAAGTGCGCGAAATCGAGAAAGCCGGCACCGGGTCGGGCGCCGGGGCCGTCGGCGGCGCCGTGATCGGCGGCGTCCTCGGCCATCAGGTCGGCGGCGGCCGGGGCAAGGACGTCGCAACCGTCCTGGGCGCCATCGGCGGCGGTTTTGCCGGAAACCAGATCGAGAAGAACGTGAGAAAGACCATCGAGTACCAGATCATCGTCCGCTACGAGGACGGCACCCAGGGCCTGTTCACTCAAGCCACGCCGCCGAGCTGGCGGTCCGGCGACAAGGTGAAGATCATCAACGGGGTGATCCAGGAACGCGGCTAAACGAACTCACGGCCTAAAAAACGCGGGCGAGCACCCGCGTTTTTCTTTTGGAGGAGCGTTCCGCGAAAGGCGGGCCGCGGAATAAAATCGCGGCATGACCGGACTCGCCATCGCCCTGGTGCTGGGCGCCGCGCTCATCCACGCGAGCTGGAATTATCTTCTCAAGAAAAGCGGCGGAGGGATCGGCTTCGTCTGGGCGTTCGCCGCGCTGTCCTCGCTGATTTACGCACCGCTCGCCGTCGGCATCGTCATCGTCGAGCATTTTCAGTTCAGCCTCGAAGTACTCGCCTTCATCTGTGCGAGCGCTATTCTCCACACCGCCTACTACCTGCTCCTGGACCGAGGCTACCGGCACGGCGACCTCTCGGTCGTCTATCCGCTCGCGAGAGCGACCGGCCCCTTGCTGACCGTGCTCGTCGCTGTCGCCCTGCTCGGCGAGCGGCCGGGCATCGTCGCGATGTGCGGCGCGGCGCTCGTGGTGGGCGGAGCATTCTTTCTCGCGGCGAGCCCGGCGAAGCTCCGCGAGGCGGGCGCCGCGCGCGGAATCACGTTCGCGCTGCTCACCGGCTGCATGATCGCGTCGTACACAATCGTCGACAAACAGGCCGTGAGCGCCGTGCTCATCCCGCCCCTGCTCCTGGACTGGGGCGCCAACCTCGGCCGGGTCATCGTGATGGCTCCGCTCGCGCTCAGGCGCCGCGTAGAGGTGAAGGCCGCCTGGACCCGGCAGAGAAAAGCGGTGATCCTGGTCGCCCTGCTGTGCCCGCTCTCCTATATCCTCGTGCTGACCGCCATGGTCTTCACGCCGGTCAGCTATGTCGCGCCGGCGCGCGAGATCAGCATCCTGTTTGCCGCGTTGATGGGGGCTCACTGGCTCCGGGAAGGCGAAGTTCCGCGCCGCCTTGCCGCCGCCGCTGCGATGGCGCTGGGTGTGGTCGCGCTCGCGATCGGCTAGAGTAAGCTCGCTCCATGGAGATCTCTTTCGCCTCCGCCGTCGTGCTCCTGCTGCTGGTCACCGATCCGATCGGCAACATCCCGTTGTTCGTCTCTCTCCTTCGACACGTCGATCCGAAACGCCGCGTCCGCGTGATCGTGCGCGAGTGCGCGATCGCGCTTGCGGCGCTGCTGATATTCGCGCTTTTCGGAAGCTCTCTCCTCGAGCTCTTCGGATTGTCGGACCGTTCGCTCACCCTCGCCGGCGGCGTCATCCTGTTCCTGATTGCGTTGCGCATGATCTTTCGCGGGCCCGAGGGTATTTTCGGCGAAACGTTTTCGGGCGAGCCGTTCATCGTGCCGCTTGCGATTCCCTCGATAGCCGGGCCCGCCACAATCGCCACTGTCGTGCTGCTCGTGTCGCGGGCTCCGCAGCGCCTGCCGGAGTGGCTTCTCGCGGTGACCGTGGCGGTAGGGGTGTCGCTGGTGGTCCTGGTATTCGCCGAGCGCATCAGCAGGTGGGTGAGCGAACGGGTGCTCGCCGCGTTCGAGCGGCTGATGGGTTTGCTGTTGACGGCGATCGCGGTGGAGATGTTATTGCGCGGGATCGAGGGTTTCGTTCGTCACCTGCAATCCGGCTAGGACAGGTCCTTCGACTATCCGGGAATCGCGTTGCGGATGGCGGGCAGCATGCGCGTGACGGCGTCGCGTCCCTCCCTGATGGCGAATTCGGCGCGGTGGTAATCGAGCAAACCGAGATGACCCAGCCGCGGCGTGAGCAGCGCGTCGGGCGGCTCGCCCGCCAGGCGGCTGCGCGCGATCCGCAACTGCATGATGTTGATCGAGCCCATCAGCGTTTCCAGCAACGACGGCGACATGGACTCAGGCTCCCCCTGCCGCTGCTCGCTCGCCCGGCTGGACCTCGGCAGAAACCTGCTGATGAAGCCGCGTGGGGCAGTCTGCGTGGGCGCTCGGTCGTCGTCGCGCACGTAGCGCCCGACCAGATCCGAACCGAGATCGACCGCCAACACGATGTCCGCGCCCATCGCCCGGCACAATGAGACCGGGATCGGATTGACGACGCTTCCATCGACGAGATAGCGACCCTCGTACGGCACCGGCTGAAACAGGCCCGGCACGGCCATCGAAGCGCCGATCGCGGCCGATACCTGGCCCTCGCGCAACCAGATTTCCTGACCGGAATGCAGATCGGTCGCGACCGCGGAAAATGGCACCTGCAGTTCGGAAAACTCGCATTCCACGAACTGCTCGCGAAAAACTTCTCTGACGCGCTTGCCCTTGATGAGCCCGCCGCGCAGGCCGAAGTCCATCAGCCTGAGCATGCGCTTCCAGTCGAGCGCGAGCGCCCAGGCCTCCAGCTGATCGAGCCGGCCCGCGGCAAACGCGGCCCCGACCAGTGCGCCGATCGAGCAACCGGCGATGAGGTCGGGTTTGATGCCCGCCTCCAGGAGCGCGCGCAGCACGCCGATATGCGCCCAGCCGCGCGCCGACCCCGCGCCCAGAACGAATCCAATTTTAGGTCGGCGCGCCACCGGTCGAATCCCGCATCACATCCGCTCGAAGATCGCCGCGATCCCCTGCCCGCCGCCGATGCACATCGTGACCAGGGCGTAGCGCTTGCCCGTGCGGTGCAGCTCGTAAATCGCCTTCACGGTGAGGATGCAGCCGGTGGCTCCGATGGGGTGGCCGAGCGCGACCGCCCCGCCGTTGGGATTGACCTTCGCCGGATCGAGCCCCAGATCGCGCGTCACCGCCATCGCCTGGACAGCGAAGGCCTCGTTCGACTCGATCACATCCATGTCGGCGGGCTTCAGACCCGCTTTCTCGAAGACGCGCTTCACCGCAGGGATCGGTCCGAGGCCCATCAGGTGAGGCTCCACGCCCGCATGCGAGTACGCCACGAGACGCGCAAGGGGCTTCGCGCCCTGCTTCTGCGCCGCGGATTTTTCCATGAGCACGACGGCGGCCGCGGCGTCGTTGAGGCCCGAGGCGTTGCCCGCGGTGACGGTGCCGTCTTTCTTGAACACGGTCTTCAGCTTCTGCAGGTCCTCGATCTTCAGGTCCTTGCGCACATGCTCGTCGGTGTCGAACTGCGCGGGTCCTTTCTTCGATTTCACTTCGACCGGCACGATCTGGCTCTTGAACCAGCCGCCTTCCAGCGCCTTCGCGGCGCGCTTGTGGCTCTCCATCGAAAAGGCGTCCTGCTGCTCGCGCGTCATGCCGTATTTCGCCGCGATATTTTCCGCTGTCACGCCCATGTGGCCGTTGCCGAACGGATCGTGCAGAGCCCCGCTCATGGCGTCGATCAACTGCGCGTCCCCCATGCGCTGGCCCCAGCGCGCGGCGGGAATGAAGTAAGCGGCGCGGCTCATGCTTTCCGCGCCCGCGCCGATCGCGACGTCGGTATCACCGAGCAGGATGTGCTGGGAGGCCGAGACGATCGCCTGCAGGCCGCTGCCGCACAGGCGGTTCACCGTCAGGCACGGCGTGCCGACCGGCAGGCCGGCCTCGATCGCCGCGACGCGCGAGATGTACATGTCGCGCGCCTCGCCGTGGATCACGCTGCCGAGAACGACGTGGCCGACCGTCGCCGGATCGATCTTCGCCCGCGCCGCCGCTTCCTTGATCGCAATCGCGCCGAGCTTCGTCGGCGGAATGTCCTTGAGCGAGCCGCCGTAGTCGCCGATCGCAGTGCGCACGCCGCTCACCACCACCACCTCACGCTGTGACATGGGAATCTCCAAAATAAACTTCTAGAAAATTGTCATTCCGAGGGCGAAGCCCGAAGAATCCGCTTTTCGAAAAGCAGATCCTTCGCGGAGTTTACCCTTGAGCGCAGCGAAGGGCTCAGGATGACGCTACGGCATGGGACACTGCCCGTCGCGGTTTCGGATGCACTACCTGCCCCCAAAGATCGTGCGCGTCAGACCGCGTCACCTTCACCTGCGCCCAATCGCCGGGCTTGAGCTTCGAGCCGTCCTCGATATGCACCACGCCGTCGATTTCCGGGGCGTCGGCGGCGGAGCGTCCCACTGCTCCTCCCGCCTTCGCTTCGTCCACCAATACCTTGATGGTCTTACCCAGCTTGCGCTTCAGGCGCTTCGCGCTGATTTTTTCCTGCAGCTGCATCAGCCGCGCCCGGCGCTCCTCGCGCACTTCGTCAGGCAGCGCACCCGACAGCTCATTCGCTTTTGCGCCTTCGACCGGCGAATAGGCGAAACAGCCGACGCGGTCGAGCTCGGCTTCCTCGAGAAAGTCGAGCAGTTCCCGGAATTCCTCTTCGGTCTCGCCCGGGAAGCCGGCGATGAAGGTGCTGCGGATCGTGATGTCCGGGCAGATCCTGCGCCAGGCGCGGATGCGTCCGAGATTGTCCTCGCCGCTTGCAGGACGCTTCATGAGTTTCAATATCCGCCGGCTCGCGTGCTGAAACGGAACGTCGATGTAGGGAAGGACCCTGCCTTCGGCCATCAGCGGGATCACCTCGTCCACGTGGGGATAGGGATAAACGTAGTGGAGCCGCACCCACACGCCCAATGCTCCAAGTGCCGCCGCCAGATCGCCCATGCGCGCCTTGAGCGGCCGCCCGCCCCAGAAACCGGTGCGGTACTTGAGATCCACGCCGTAGGCGCTCGTGTCCTGCGAAATCACCAGCAGCTCCTTCACGCCCGCCTCGACGAGGTTTTCCGCCTCCCGCATCACCTCGCCGATCGGCCGGCTCACGAGGTCCCCGCGCAGGGACGGGATGATGCAGAACGTGCAGCGGTGATTGCAGCCTTCGGAGATCTTCAGGTAGGCGTAGTGCCGCGGGGTGAGCTTGATGCCCTGGGGAGGCACCAGGTCGGTGAAGGGGTCATGAGGCTTGGGCAGATGCTCGTGCACCGCGGCCATCACTTCTTCGAGCGCGTGCGGCCCCGTGACGGCGAGGACTTTCGGATGGGTCTGGCGAACCACGTCGCCCTTCGCGCCGAGGCAGCCCGTGACGATCACCCGGCCGTTCTCGGCGAGCGCCTCGCCTATGGCGCCGAGCGACTCCTGCACCGCCGATTCGATGAACCCGCAGGTATTGACGACGACCAGATCGGCCCCGTCGTACGAAGGCGAAATCGCGTAACCCTCCGCGCGCAGCCGCGTGAGGATGCCTTCGGAATCGACCAGAGCTTTGGGACAGCCGAGCGAAACGAACCCGACTTTGGGCGCTGCAGCCACCGGATCTACCCGGCCCGTGCGGGGTATGGAGGAACGGTCGCCGAACTGTGATTCAAGTCCGTTAACTTTTCTTGTCGCCGCCCGGCGATTTGTCGTCGCCCGGCGTTGGGTCGTTGCCCGGCGTCTTGTCGTCACCCGGCGGCTGTGCGCTGAATCCCGGCATGCCGGGGAATCCCGGAAAAGGGAAGCCGGGGAACATGTTGCGGGTCTGCTTCTGCAGCTGTTCCTGCATTTGCAGAAACACGCTGCGGCTCTGTTCCATGTACGCCGACATCATGCTCTGCATCGCCGGGCCCTGGAAGCTCATGAACTGCTTCCACAGGTCCTCGTTTGACTGGGTGGGTTCCCCGTGAAGCTTTTGCGCCTGCTCCTGCATGCTCTTCTGGATTTCCCCGAAGAGCTGCATGTTGCGCTCGAGATAGCCGCCGAGCATCCCCTGCATCGCGTTGCCGTAGGAGCGGATGAACTGCGTGAGAATGTCCGAGGAGAACATCGGCGCGCCGGCGGTCTCTTCTTCCAGAATGATCTGCAGCAGGATCGAACGCGTCAGGTCTTCCTTGGTCTTGTCGTCCACCACCTGGAATTCCTCCCCCTGCACGACGAGCTTCTTTACATCGGCGAGCGTGATGTACACGCTCGTCTTGGTATCGTAGAGCCGGCGATTCGGGTATTTCTTGATCAGTCGGGTGGGTTCGGACATGAGAGGACCCTTGCTTCAATGTGCCACGCGGGTGTTGCAGTGCCACATGATACTGGACTTTCCCTCTCGGTTCCATCCAGCCGGCCCTTCGGCTCGCCTACGCCATGTGCTGCCCGCCGTTGATGGCGATGTTGGCGCCGTTGACGAACGCCGCTTCCTCCGAGCAGAGGTAAATGATCAGCCCGGCGACTTCTTCGGGCTTGCCGAGCCGTCCGATGGGAATCTGCGGAATGATTTTCGAGTCGAGAATCTCTTTCGGGATCGCCGTCACCATCCTGGTCCCGATGTAGCCCGGCGAAATGGTATTGACGGTCACGCCCTTCTTCGCCACTTCCAGCGCGAGCGACTTGGTAAAGCCGTGCATGCCGGCCTTCGCCGCAGCGTAGTTGGTCTGGCCGAACGCGCCCTTCGAGCCATTCACCGAGGACACGTTGATCACGCGGCCCCAGCCGCGGTCCACCATTCCGTCGCAGACCTGCTTGGTCATGTTGAAGACGGAATCGAGGTTGGTGTGCAGGACCGCGTCCCAGTCGCCCTTGGTCATCTTCCTGAAGGTCATGTCGCGCGTAATTCCGGCGTTGTTGACGAGGATATCCACCGGGCCGAGGTCCTGGGTCACGCCCTCGACGCACGCCTTGCACGATTCGAAGTCGGCGACGTTGCAGGCATAGGCGCGAAAATCGTAGCCGTGCGATTTCATCTCGGCGGTCCACTGGCTTACCGTCTTGTTCGAGGGGGAATAAGTCACGGCTACGCGGTATCCGGCATCCGCCATCTTCGTGCTGATCGTCTCCCCCAGCCCGCCCATGCCTCCCGTGATCAGTGCCAGCCGCGTTGCCATGACTCCTCCTTGGTCCTTCGATTCGGTGCCTCGATTATTCCTAGGGATTATTGCACCAAAACCGACACCGGAAGGTATCGTCCTGAGCACAGGACCTGCTTGATCCTTCGCAAAGCGGATTTTTCGGGTGGAGTTTACCCTCGAGCGAAGCGAAGGGCCCTCAGAGCGACACCTCGGACACTAGGCCATGTGCAGGCCGCCGTTGATCGAGATGTTCGCGCCGGTAATGTAACCCGCTTCCTCAGAGGCGAGATACGCGACGAGGCCGGCGACTTCCTCGGGCCGTGCGAGCCGGCCCATCGGGATCTGCTCGACGATCGAGTTCAGGATTTCCGGTTTCATCGCCCGGACCATGTCCGTCTGGACGTAGCCCGGCGAGACGGTATTGACGGTCACGCCTTTCTTCACGACCTCCTGCGCCAACGCCTTGGCGAATCCGTGCATTCCCGCCTTGGCTGCCGAGTAGTTGGTCTGGCCGAACTGGCCCTTGAGCGCGTTCACCGATGAAATATTGACGATACGACCCCAGCCGCGTTCCATCATGCCCTCGATCACCTGGCGCGTGACGTTGAAGACGCTGTTGAGATTGGTATTGATCACCGCGTACCAGTCGGTGGGCGACATGCGTTTGAAAACGCCGTCGCGCGTGATGCCGGCATTGTTGACGAGGATGTCGACCGGGCCGATCACCGAGCCGATCTGATAGAACATGTCGGCGCAGGACTCGTAGTCGTCGACGTCGCCCTCGGCGGCGTGGACCAGCAGGCCTTCGCCGTGCATCCTCGCGATCCAGTCATCCTTCTTTTCGTAACCGGGCAAGCAGCCCGCAACGACCTTGACGCCGCTTCGCGCCAGGCGCCGGCACACTGCCGTGCCGATTCCGCCCATGCCGCCGCTCACGAACGCGATGCGCTGCTCGAGGGGGAGCACAGCTTCCTGCACCGGCTCCGTGCCGGAGCTTGCGCCCGCGCGTCTCACTGCTGCTGCCGCCGTCGCCATAGTTCGATCTCTCCCTGAAAAATCGTGTCCGTTGCGATGCTCATACGATCCGGTGCTTGACATAGCGCCCGGGCGCAGGCTCGATGGGTTTGAATTTCGTATTGCCCAGTCGCGTTCGTGCTTTGACGCGCCCACCGCCGAAACCCTCGAGCCAGGCGCACCAGTCGGGCCACCAGCTTCCGGGCTCTTCCGTTGCTTCGGCGAGCCACGCGTCCGCGTCCCCGGGCAGGTCCTCTCCAATCCAGTGGCTCCGCTTGTTTTTCGACGCAGGATTGACGATCCCCGCGATGTGGCCGCTCGCACCGAGCACAAAGCGCGTCTCGCCGGCCAGCAACTGCGTCGTTCGATACGCGGTAGGCCAGGGGACGATGTGGTCCTCTCGCGTGGCGAGCACGTAGGCCGGGGTCTCGACGCTTGCGAGATCGACGGGCACGCCCATCACCGAGGTTTTCCCGGGCTCGCGCAGATTGTTCTCGAGATAGGTGTTGCGCACGTACCAGCAGTACATAGGGCCGGGAAGATTCGTCGAATCCGCGTTCCAATAGAGCAAATCGAACGCGTCGGGCTGCTTTCCCTTGAGATAGTTGTTGACCACGTAGGACCAGACGAGATCGTTCGCGCGCAGCGCCGAGAATACGAGAGCGAGATCCCGCCCGGACATGACGCCGCCCTTGCCGATCGCCGCCTCGCGCAGCGCCACGCTCGGCTCGTCGATGAAAAGCCCGATGTCGCCCGTGTCGGCGAAATCGAGCATCGAGGCGAGGAAAGTCGCGCTCTCCACCCGCTTTTCGCCCTTCGCGGCCATGACTGCGAGCGCCGCGCCGAGCATGGTGCCGCCGACGCAGAAGCCGAGCGCGTTGACCTTTTCGGCGGCGCAGATCGCGCGCGCCACTTCGAGCGCTTTGAGTACGCCTTTTTCGATGTAATCGTCCCAGGTGAGATGGCCGAGTTCCTCGGTGATGTTGCGCCAGGACACCATGAACACGGGATGACCCTGCTCCACCGCATGGCGCACCAGGGAATTTTCCGGCTGAAGATCCAGGATGTAGTACTTGTTGATGCAGGGCGGGATCATCACGAGCGGGCGCTTGAATACAGTCGGCGTGACCGGCTTGTACTGGATGAGCTGGATCAGCTCATTCTCGAAAACCACAGCGCCCGCGGTGACCGCGAGATTCCTGCCGACCTCGAACACCGACTCGTCCGTGGTCGAAATGCGCCCCTTGTGCGCGTCCTCGATGAGCTGGCGAATGCCCTGGGTGAGGCTCTCGCCCTTGGTCTCGAGCGCGAGCTTGAGCGCTTCCGGATTGGTCGCGGCGAAATTCGCCGGGCTCATTGCGTCGGAAACCTGGCGCGCGATGAAGCGCAGGCGCTCTTTTGCGCGCGGTTCCGCTTCGAGCGCCTCGATCCAATCCGATAGAAAGCGCGAATTGATGAGGTAGCTCTGGCGCAGGTAATCGAACCAGGGATTCCTCTGCCACTCGGCAGAGGAAAAGCGGCGGTCGCCGCGATCGGGCGCTGCGATGGGCGTGGCGTCGCGCCCGGCCTCGCGGCCAAGGGTCGACTGCCACAGCGCCGCATGCAGCTGGACGTAACGCGCTTGAAGGGCCGCGACCTTGGCGGAGTCGACCCCAACCGACTGCAGCGAGCGGGCAAACTCGGAATCGGGCGGGACACCCGCCGAGCCGAGGAAATTCTGCAGGAACGCCTGGGCGGCGACCGTGAATTGCTCGACCGGAGATGAGGCTTCGATTGCCACGCGACCTCCGCTTAAGGTCATGAAATATTTGAAAAGATGACGGAATATTGCGCCGCACAATCAGCGAAGTCAAGGAGGGATTAATCGACACGACGGACTCTGAGCTAACTGCCTGTCCAGACTCCGAAATCAGCATTCGCGCCCGGCCGCGTGGAAAGCGGGGCGACCGGAAACGGGAGGCGTCCAGGCCGAATCTCTGCCCAACCGCGCAAAGCCCGGGGAGGAGCTCCCAAACACGCGTTCGGCGCAAGTCATCGGTCAAGTCTTGTTGTCAGGCAACGCTGCTGACGTCCGGGGTTCAAACCCGGCCTCCCATACGGTGTTTGCCTGCTTCGCGCATTTCCTCCGCGCGGCGCTTGCCGTGCTTCGCCACCCGGCTGAGAAGGTCCACGCCCGGCGCGTGGGGCGACGCGCCGAGACTTCAGCGAATGCGCGCCGGGGTTGACAGGGGTTTTTTTTTGGGATATATTTCCCAAATCATGAATAGGAAATCGACTCCAAAACCCCGAGTTGGCCCGGCTCTGACAGCCGCACTAGAGCGGATTCTTCGCCCCCTGTTTCGAGTGGTGCTTCGTAACAACATGTCTTTCAAGGCATTTCTTGATATAGCGAAGCATACTTATGTGGAGGTGGCGGCGACCGAGTTCGGCATCCCGGGAAAAAAGCAATCAGTCTCACGAATTGCCCTGCTCTCCGGACTGACCCGCAAAGAGGTCCAGCGCCTGCTGGAGGCTCCGGCCGCGAACGACCGCGATGCAGGCGAGCGCTACAACCGCGCCGCACGCGTTGTGGGCGGCTGGGTGCGCGACGCGGATTTCTGCGACGCCGCCGGCAATCCCAAGGTACTCGCACTGCAGGACGGCGCAACGGAAAGTGAAGCGAGTTTCGCCGAACTCGTACGCCGCTTCAGCGGCGATATTCCATTCCGCGCGGTGCTCGACGAGTTGCTGCGCGTAGGCGTGGTCGAGAAACTCGACGAGGGCACGCTCCAGCTCAAAACCCGTGCGTATATTCCCGAAAGCGGCGACGCCGACAAGCTCAACATCCTCGGAACAGACGTCTCCGACCTCGTCACCACCATCGACCACAACCTCGAGCACGGCACGGCGGATCCCTTCTTCCAGAGAAAGGTGATGTACGACAACGTTCCCGCCGAAGCCCTGCAGGAATTCCGCCGCCTGAGCGGTGCCCAGGCGCAGGCGCTGCTCGAGCGGCTGGACAAATGGCTGTCCCAGCATGACCGCGACACGCATCCGGGGACAAACGGGACCGGGCGGGCGCGCACCGGTATCGGTATCTATTACTTCGAGGAAAACATGACCTCGCAGACGCCAAAGGACTCATGACCATGAAGATGTTTCTACTGGACGATATTCTCTTGATCGGCGAAGTGCCCGACCGCCTGAACGGCACCGAGGCGCAGGCGCTATTCGAACAGATCGACAAATGGTTTCGCAGCCGCGACGGCGATGCCGCCGCGCCCGGAACGGGGCGTACGCGCGGCGAAACCAGCATCCATCACTTCGAGCAAGACATGACGTCGCAAACGAAGAAGGATTCGTGATCATGGGATTTTCATCAAGCGAAACTCTCTTGATCGGTGCCCTGCTCGACCGCTTGGGCGACACCCAGGCCCAGGCGCTGCTCGAGCGTATGGGCAATTGGCTGCAGCATGATCGCGAAACCCGTCCCAAAACCAGCGGGCTCAGCAGAAGGCGCGCGGAAATCGGAAATCATCACCTCAGGGAAAACAAGGCATCACAAATGCGAAAGGACTACTCATCATGAAAACTCCATTACTTAGTACTCTCTTATTCGGGGCATTGCTCGCGCTTGCGAGCTGCGGCGGCGGCACTGGCGGAACCGGGGCGGCCGGAGGCGGCAGCACCCCCGCCGTTTCCACCGGCGTCATGACCAAGGGCAGCACCATCGTCAACGGCGTGCGCTTCGAAGATACGACCGCCAACATATTCATAGACGATACGCCGAAGACGGCGGCCGCTCTGCAGAACGGCATGGTCGTGAAA
>Ga0137459_1000522_pt1 | contig 13580 bp, 9 predicted proteins | sample EasRivERMGT700_2_FD_104908 | JGI IMG/M metagenome (GOLD analysis project Ga0137459, IMG submission 104908) | Soil microbial communities from meander-bound floodplain in the East River, Colorado, USA - East River MetaG ERMGT700_2 | ecosystem: Environmental > Terrestrial > Soil > Floodplain ...
ACGAGTTCCTCGCCACGCTGTCGCACGAGCTGCGCAACCCGCTGACGCCGCTCAAGGTCGCGCTCGACGTCGCCAGGCTGGCCGGCGGCGATCCGCCGCAGCTCGAGCGCTCGCTCGGGATCATGGACCGCCAGGTCGCCCAGCTCGCCCAGCTGGTCGACGAGCTGCTCGATCTGTCGCGGATCACCCAGGGCAAGATCGAGATCGAGCGCGCCGCCGTCGATCCGGTGCGGGTGGTCGAGGCGGCGCTCGAGGCGACCCGGCCGCTGTTCCACCAGCGCGATCAGCGGATCGAGATCGAGCTGCCCGTGCCGTCGTGCCGGGTGCTCGGCGACCAGGGTCGCCTGACGCAGGTGGTCACGAACCTCATGACCAACGCCGCGAAGTACACGCCCCGTGGCGGCCACGTCGCGCTCGCGCTCGCCGTCGATCGGACGCGCGACGTGCTCGCGATCCGCGTCCGCGACGACGGCGACGGGATCACGCCCGAGCTGCTGCCGCAGATCTTCGAGATCTTCGTCCAGTCGCGAGACGCGGGCGGGCGCTCGCTCGGCGGGCTCGGCGTCGGCCTCAACCTGGTCCGCCGCCTGGTCGAGCTGCACGGCGGCAGCGTCTCGGCCACCAGCGCCGGCCCCGGCCAGGGCAGCGAGTTCGTCGTCGAGCTCCCGCTCGTGACGGGGAGGGTCACCAGCCGTGACGATCGACGGTAACCAGGCGAACCCGCGGTTCCGCGTGCTCGTGGTCGATGACTATCCCGACTCCGCCGAGACCGCGTCGATGCTGCTGACGCTGCACGGCCACGACTGCCGGACCGCGGTCACCGGACAGGGCGCCCTCGACGAAGCCGCGGCGTTCGAACCCGACATCGTGATCCTCGATATCGGCTTGCCGGACATCAGCGGCTACGAGGTCGCGCGCGCGCTGCGGGCCCGCGCCGGTGGTCGCATGCTGTACCTCGCGGCGGTGACCGGCTGGGGCCAGCCCGAGGACCGCCTGAAGGCGCTGGCCGCGGGGTTCGATCACCACCTCCTCAAGCCGACCAACTCCGAGAAGATCTTGCAGATCCTGCGGCTCGCCCGCGACCGCCGCACGCTGTCGTGATCCCGGCTAGCTACCTGGGACGGCTCGGCTCGAGCATGCACTGCCGGGCGACCTCGACCTGCTGCCCGGTCTCTCGCGCGCGGCTCGCGAACGGTTATCGCCGGCTACGAGCCACGCGGCTTGCGGCGCCGATCCGTCGTCGAGATCGAAGCTCGGCCGGGCGCCGGTGTCGCGATCCCGATCGCCGGCACGCCGGCACGCCGCGCGGCCTCCGCGGCCCGGCGGATCACGCAACCCTCGAGGTGATCGTCGACCAGCCCCATCGCCTGCATGAACGCGTAGACCGTGGTCGGCCCGACGAACGTCCAGCCGCGCCGCTTGAGGTCCCTGGACAGCGCGACCGAGGTCGGCGTCTGCGTCATCGCACGCAGCGCGGCGCGCGTGACCACACGCGGGCGCTCACCGGCGGCCGGCACGAAGCTCCACACGTACGCCGCCAGCGAGCCGCGCTCGGCGATCATCTCGAGCGCGCGGGCGGCGTTGTTGATCGTCGACTCGATCTTGCCGCGGTGGCGGACGATCCCGGCATCGCCGAGCAGCCGGGTCACGTCGCGCGCGCCGAACCGCGCGACCGCCGCCGGATCGAAGCCGGCGAACCCGCGGCGAAACGCGTCGCGCTTGCGCAGGATCGTGAGCCACGACAGCCCGGCCTGGAAGCCCTCGATGCAGAGCTTCTCGAACAGGCGGCGATCATCGACGACCGGGAACCCCCACTCGCGATCGTGGTAGTCGACATAGTCCGGCGCCGACACGCCCCAGAAGCAGCGCGGCTGGCCGTCGGGGCCGTGGGCGAGGCCGCTGGCGGGAACCTTGCTCATCGCCGCCGAGGGTAGCCGAGCCCCCGGAGCTAGCGGACCAGCTGCATCCAGCTACCGCCGCCGCCGACGGTCACCATGGAGAGCTGCGTGAGCACGCCGTTGGCGCCGACCTGGGTCACGAGGGTCCCCGAGTAGCCGCGGCCCGTGATGTAGAGCAGGTTCGGCACGGCCGGATCCATCGTCGCGCCGTCCATCGTGGTGCCGCTCTGGAGGAACGGGCTCCCGGGGATCCCCGTGAGCAGGCCATTGGGGGCGATGGTGAACACGTACACCTCGGTCCCGGTGACGAACAGCCGGCCGCCGGGCGGATCGATCGTGATCTGCTGCGTGGTGGCCCCGATGGAGGCCGAGGCCAGCGTGGTGAGCCCGCAGGTCGCGCCGAGCACGTACGACTGGATCGTGCCGTTGCCCCCCAGGTAGACGAAGCCGCCCCCGGGGTGCACGGCCAGCCCGCGCGGAAGGCTCGGGCCGGTGGCGGAACCGCTGGCGACCACCGCGCCCGTGGTCGTGTTGAACTGAAAGGCCAGGATGCGGCTGGCCGCCGGTCCAGTCAGATCGGAGAAGTACAGGCAGCTGCCGTTCGGCGAGAACGCCGGGGCGGTCGGGATCACGCCCGCGGTCGTGAACGTCGGTGCACCGAGCGCGCCGGTGGCCCCGACCGGCACGATGGTGAACTGCGCGTTGCTACACCCGACCGCCAGGAACTTGCCGCCGGGGTGCAGCTTCGCCGAGATCGGCGCGCAGGGCGCGATCGAGGTGATGGGGACCTGCTGGGTCAGAGTACCATCGGACCCGATCGCGTAGTCGACGATCTGACTTCCCGAGCTGACCACCGCGTAGAGGTGCGTGCCTTCCTTGTTGGACACCCCCGAGGGCGCGCCGCCGGCCACCGTCGGGCTGGGATCGGCGAGCGTCAACGCGCCGGTCCCCGGGTTCTTGTTCAGGCGATAGATGCCGGTCTGGGAGTCGAACAGGTATCCCCGGGTCAGCACGTCGGGGTTGATCGCGTCGGTCGCGGCGTCTTCGCCCGGACCACCATCTCCGAGGTGCGTGAACTGCTCGTCGGGGATCCGGCACGCGGCGAGCGCCACCAGCAGGGCTACCTTGGACTGCATCAGAACCTCCCCAGGAAGGTGATCGTGGTCGTGTCGGGCGTGATCGACGGAACGATCGCGACGCGACGTCGCGAGCGCTCCGGCGCTCCGGTGAACCACAGCACGCCGGCCGCGATGGCGGTGGCACCCGCGACCCCGAACGCGACGTTGGCGCCGAGCGCACGGCGCTGACCGGCCTTGAGCAGCGCCTGCGCCTGGTCGGCCCCGGCGCACGGCGTCCCCGCTTCGGGGCACACCGCGTGGGCGTCGTCCTGCTTGGCCTTGGCCTGGGTGCCGAGCACGATGCCCGCGGCGACGCCGGCCACGGCGACGCCGGACACGCCGAGCGCGACCTTGCGCCTGGTCGTCCACCGGCCGGGCAGATCACCCTGATCGCGCGCTGGTTCGCCCGGCGGCTGGGTCCCGAGCCCCACCCGGTCCACCGGCGGCCGGTCCGCCGGCGGCCGATCCGCCGGTGGCGTCGCGGACCTGGCGAGCTCCTTGAACCTGGGGACCTCGACGCTGATCTTGCCCGCCTCGTTCGGGACGGTGACGGTGGCCTTCCACTCCTCGTATCCCGGCGCGGTCCCGGCGATCACGTACTCGCCGCCGTTGACCGGGACGGGCCGGTTCCACAGCGCCGGATCGAACGGCTGGCCGTTGCGCGTCAGCGCCAGCCCGTCGACGCGGTTGGGGTCGGGCACCGCCACGGTCAGGTACGACAGCTTGGCTTCGAGCTGGCTGATCCGGCCGGTCGCGATCGCCTTCTTCTTGGCGTCCTTCACGCGGGTCAGCGCGTCCTTGTAGGCGGACCACGCGGACGCGAGCTGGTGGTTCTTCTCGCGGCACTCGCCCAGGCGGATCAAGGTGCCCGCGCGCGTCTCGATCCGGTTCGATGCCTCGAACGCGTCACACGCCTCGGCGACCTTGCCTTGCTTCATCAGCGCGTCGCCCTCCGAGAACAATGCCTCGGCCTCCGCGCTCTGCGCGCGCACCGCGGCCGTGTGCGCGAGCACGCAGCTGATGCTAATCGCCGCGATCCACGGTCGCCGCAGAGCCCGTTCCAGTCGGTCGTGCATGGTCGTTACCCCCACGAGTGTGCTTCCGCAGTTTCGGACGCTTCCCGACCGGTACGCCGGCGTCGGGCGCGGTTTCGACGACCATCGCGGCATCGATCACACCGGCCACACCGGCCACACCGGCATCCGCGGGCTGGGTGACGGCCACCGGCGCGCCGTCGGGCGGCACCACCGCCACCGCGGCATCGAGCGAGGCGGGCGCCGCGGCGCTCGCGGTTCCCGCCCCTGCCGCGCGTGGATCATCGGGCGCGGCGCGCCCACCGCCTCCGGACATCATCACGAGCACGACCACGGCCACGGCGACCCCGCCCACGATCCCGAGCGCCACGGCCATCCCGCGGCGGCTCGTCGTCGGCGTCGTCGTGGCCCCGCCCGCGACGCTGCTGAGCGTGGTCGGCTGCGAGGCGACGCCGGACGCCGGGTAGCCGCCCGGCGGCGCCGGCGTCGGTCCCGACGGCAGGTAGCCCGGCGGTGGCGGCGTCGGCCCCGACGGCAGGTAGCCCGGTGGCGCCGGCGTCGGCCCCGATCGTGCGCGGCCCGGCAGCGGCGTCGCCCCCGACGGCAGGTAGCCCGGTGGCGGCGGCGTCGGCCCCGATCGCGCGTGGCCCGGCAGCGGCGTCGGCCCCGACGGCAGGAACCCCGGCGGCGCCCCCCACGCACCCACCCCGGGTAAGCCGGGTGACGAGGCGCCCGGCATCCCGTAGATCACGTGCTCGGCCTGACCCAGCGCCTGCGCGAGCTCGGCCATCGAGGCAAAGCGCTGGCCGGGGTCCTTCGCGAGGCAGCACTGCAGGATCTGATCGATGATCGGCGGCAACCCGGGCACCCGCGACGCCGCGAACGGGGGCACCGCCTGCATGTGCGCGACGATCAGCTCGCCCGTGCCGCTGCCCTCGAACGGCGGCCGGCCGGTCAGCATCGTCATCAGCACGCAGCCGATCGAGTAGATGTCGGATCGATGATCAACCTCGCCGGCGCCGCGGCACTGCTCCGGGGACATGTACACCGGCGTGCCCATCATGACCCCGGTCTGCGTCTTCATCATGCCGGGATCGTCGCGCGACAGCTTCGCGATCCCGAAATCGAGGATCTTGGCGCGCTCGCCGCCGGTCACCGCCGGATCACCGACGACGAAGATGTTCTCCGGCTTGAGGTCGCGGTGGATGATGCCCTTGGCGTGCGCCGCGTACAGCGAGGTGCAGATCAGCCGCATGAGGCGCACGGCATCGGCCGGCGTGAGCCGTCCGACCCGCTGCAGCCGCTTGTCCAGCGGCTCGCCCTCGAGCAGCTCCATGATGATGAAGGCGCTGCCCTCCTGGTCGTAGCCGAAGTCGAACACCTGCACGATGCCGGGGTCGGCGATCTGCGTCACCGCCTTGGCTTCGTTGAAGAAGCGATGGACGATCTCCTTGTTGGCGGACAGCTCGGGCAGCAGGACCTTGATGGCCGCCTTGCGGCCGAGCAACGTGTGCTCGCCGACGTAGACCACGCCCATGCCGCCCTCGCCCACCTTGTGAAGGACCCGATACGTACCGATCGTGGAACCCTCGGAAGCCACCTGGGCACATCGTAACACACGGTGTCACGGCATCAGGCCGTGATCCGGACCTCGTCATGCTCGCGTCGCGCGTCCCCGGTGCGGGAGCGTCCTCGACGCTACGGTGAGGCACCCCACGGGGGTTACACGCCGCCAGTTTCCCGGCCCGCCGGCGCCGGCGCGCACTCGTATCCGCTGTGACGCACGCCGGCCGCCGGCCACGCCGGAATGACCTCAATCGGTGGGTAGCAGGACACGGAACGTCGTCCCGTCGTCGTGGGTCGAGTCGACGGTGATCGTGCCGCCATGCGCCTGGACGATCTCGTGCACGATGTAGAGCCCGAGCCCGATGCTGTGGTTCGTGCTCGTGAGCCCGGCACGTTCGAGCGGCTCGAACATCCTGGTCCTGAGGCCCTCGGGGATCGGTGGCCCGACGTTATGCACCGAGATCTCGTGGCTGCGGTCGCCGTGCGATCGAAGCGTGACGCGCACCGTCGATCCGGCCGTGCTGTGCTGGACCGCGTTTCCGATCAGGTTATTGATCACCTGCGAGATGCGCTTGGCGTCGCAACTGGCGATCTGCACCGCGGGCGCCTCCAGGACGATCGTGTGGCCGGTGTCGCGCGCGCGATGCTCCTCCGTGGCCTGCTCGGCCAGGCGGGCGAGATCGACCGGCGCCCGATCGATCGGCAGCAAGCCGCCGAGCCGGGCCCGCGTGGCGTCGAGCAGGTCGTCGACGAGGCCGTTCGCACGGTGGACCGCCGCGAGCGCAAGTGTGATCCAGGGCGTCGTCAGGCCTGGGGCCTCGATCAACAGCTGCTCGCAGCTGAGCGCGATGGCCTGGAGCGGCCCGCGCAGATCGTGGCTGACCACGCCGACCAGGAGCTGCTCGACGTCCTGCAACCGCTTGCGCTCGATCGCCAGCCGCGCGATCCGCGGCAACAGCACGGCGTCGGCATGGCCCTTGACCAGGTACTCCTGCGCGCCGCGGCGCATCGCTTCGACCGCGACGTCGACGCTGTCCTGCCCGGACAACACGACGATCGGCAACCGCGGATGCGCGCCGTGGAACGCGTCGACCGTCGCGACACCGTCGCTGTCCGGCAGCCCGAGATCGAGCATGACGACCTGGGGCGCACAGCTTGACGCCGCGCCGATCGCCTCGGTGAGGCTCGCCGCCGTCGCGACGATGTCCAGCTCGGTCCGGTCGCGCAGTTGCTCGCGGATGAGGCGCGCATACGCGGCATCATCCTCGACGAGCAGGATCCGGATCGGCGTCATCCAGGGACCAGCTTCGGCAGCTTCACGATGGAGAACCAGAAGTCCTGGATCTGCTGCACGACGTTGATGAACTGTTCGAGGTCGACCGGCTTCACGATGTAGCAGTTCGTGTGGTGCTGGTAGGCGTTGAAGATGTCGCTCTCCGCGCGGGACGTCGTCAGGATGCACACCGGGATCGACAGCAGCGCAGGATCGGTCTTGATCTCCTGCAAGACCTCGCGGCCGTCGATCCCTGGGAGGTTGAGATCGAGCAAGACCAGGTCGGGTCTGCGGCGCGTGCGATCTCGCAGGATCGCCAGCGCGGCCTCACCGTCCTCCGCCACGTGGAGCGTGTTGTGGAGCTTCGCTTGCTTGAAGACCTCGACGGTCAGCCGGACATCGGCGGGATTGTCCTCGACGAGCAAGATCTCGATCGCCGCGGTGAGGTGCTCGGTCATCGTGCCTGGACCGGTAGAGTGAACTGGAAGGTTGTGCCCTGTCCAGGTACGGACGAGGCACGGATCGTGCCGCCATGGCGCTCCACGATCTTCTTGCAGATCGCGAGGCCGATCCCGGTGCCGGGGTGCTTGCGCTGGAGGCGGCGGAACAGCAGAAATACCCGCTCCGCGTGCCGGTTGTCGAAGCCGATCCCGTGGTCGTGGACCTCGATCACGTGGTGGTCGCCGGCGACGGTGGCGCTGATCGAGATGGCGGGGGAAGCGGCGCCGCGAAACTTGATCGCGTTCGCGATCAGGTTCTGGAACAGCTGGCCGAGCTGGATGCGGTCGCCGTGGACCACCGGGAGGGCGGTGCGCCGGATCTCGGCGGCGGTCTCGGTGATCGCGCGTTCGAGCGCATGGAGCGTCTCGTCCAGGACCTCGTCGAGCGAGACCGGTACGAGGACGCGCTCGCGGCTCGTCACGCGCGAGTAGGCGAGCAACGCCTCGATCAGCTCCTGCATGCGCCGCGCACCCTCCACGGCGAACCCGATGAACTCGTGACCGTCGGCGTCGAGCCGGTCGCCGTAGCGTTGCTCGATCAGCTGCAGGTATCCTGCGACCGTGCGCAGCGGCTCCTGGAGATCGTGCGAGGCGATGTACGCGAACTGCTCGAGCTCGCGGTTGCGCTCCTGGAGCTCCGCGGTTCGCTCGGCGACGCGCTGTTCGAGCCGGCCCCGGGCGTCTCGCAGATCCTCGATGACGTTGACCATCGCGCGCTGGCTACGCTGCAGCCGCTCGGCGTGCGCCCCGGACTGCTCGCGCAGCGCCTCGGCGCGGGCGGTTTCCTGATCGCGGTCGTGGACGAGCTGGTCCGCGAGGCGCTGGAAGCGATACTCCTGCAAGCGCAGCAGATCGTCGAGCGAGCGCGCGCGGACGGCGCTGATCCGCTCCGGCGGCAGCGTCTGGTCGGTGGCGTCGAGCAGCGCGAGCCGGGCATGAATGCCGATCACGTCGAGCTCGCCGGCGGTCGTCTCGGGAATCGTGGCCGCCGCGAACACGATCATGGCGAACGCCTCGCCATCGGGCAGCGGCCCTCCGAAACCGATGACCGAGCGCACCCCGTAGCGCAACACGAACTCACGCTGCACGGGGACGACCGGGCTGGCGACCGCGTCGGCCACGTAGAACACGTTCGTCCGATCGAGCTGGTCGACCGGCGCGGCGTCGCGGTGGTGCGGCACGCGCAAGCTCGCGAGCCAGGGCGCCATCATGGGGAGCTGGCGGATCGCCGCCTCGCTGGACAGCGCGATCACCCGGTGCGCGACCGACGCCGTCACGTCGTTCCACGCCGGCTCGATCCCGCGGCTGCCGACGAGGACCAGGCAGCGCGTGGCGTCCGACAGCTCGTCCGCGGACGTCGCGCGCGCCCGGTCCGCGAGGTCGGTGGGTAAGGCGCCGAACGCGCGCGTGTGGAACGCACGGATGAGCGCGAGCCGGGGCACGGTCTCCTCGTAGACGAGGTCGACGATCGCCGCGGCGATCTGATCGGTCGTCCAGCGCCGGTGCTCGGCGATCCGCCGGATCCGCGCGCCCAGCGCGACGAGGGACGAGCCGTGCAGTCCCGCAGGATCGACGCGCATGGCGATCAGTCCGGCTTGCGATCGCGCAGCTGCGCGAGCTCCGCCTTGAGCTCCATCATGCGCTCTTCGCGATCGATCAGCGCCGTGTTCAGGCGCTCGAGCTCGGAGACCTTGGCCACGAGCTGCTCGTTCACCGCCTCGAGGTCGGCCTGGAGCCTGGCGCGGGCCCGCTGCTGCTCGTCATGACGAACCCGCGCGTCGAGGACCGGCGCGATGAACTCGCAGGTCTGCACGAGGAGCGTGACGTCGTCGTCGGTGTAGTCGCGCGACCGGTTCGCGAAGTGAAGCTGGCCGATCAACGTGCTGCGATACATGATCGGACTGCCGAACGAGCGCCCGATCGGCAGGTGACCGATCGGCACCTTGTGGACGGCGTTCTTGGTCAGCGGCCGGCGCTCCAGGAGAATCTGCCCCCACAGGCCGCCCCAGATCGCGCGCGGAAACACGACGTCCTTGTCGGGTACCTGACACGCCGGGAAGATGTGGCGCGTCATCGACGGGCATACGAGATCGCCTGCCGAATTGATGTAGCCGAAGTAGCCATACTCGCTGTCGAACACGCCGAGCAACAGGTCGAGGACGTCGGCGTACATCCGCTCCTCGGGCGTGACCAGCATGATCTGGGTGATCCGCTCGCGGACCGCATCGAAGGTCAGCACGGCGCAAATCTAGCAGCTCGCTCGGCCGGTGACGCGAACCTCGGTCGCCGTGGTCCTCGCCGTGACGCGGTCCGCGTCGCCTGGTACCTCGTCGCAGTGGGTTGATCGGTTGCGCCGGCAGTGCGGGCCAGGAGCTCCTGGAGACTCTTAGAGAACGCGGACACGCGCGCTGGCACCGCGGGCTTGGGTTCGTCGCTCGTCCGTCGACCACCGAATCGAGCATGGAGGGCGGCGCCATCTCCACGACCGGCCGGCGATCCACCACCCGGCCGTGCAATCTATCTCGCGCCGTAACCCAGCCCGCGGTGCTGCGCTGCGCGTTGGCGCCGGTGCGGCGGGACCAGAGATGCTCCCCCCGAGCCGCTCCGCAGCGCAACCGGTCAGATCCTCTGCGGCAGGGTACTAGTTAGTTAGTTCGAGCGCCTGCCGCGCTCGAGCAGCGCGCGCGCCTGCTCCGCGACCCCGCTCCACACCTCGTGCCACCGGCGCCGGGTGATCTCGGCGAGCAGCGCGTCGCCCTCGGCGGTCCGGCCCAGCGCGATCAATGCCTGGGCCTTGCGCAGCCGCGGCGTCGGGTCGGTCTGATCGATCACGATCGCCTGGTGCCAGAGCGCCAGCGCGTCGGCGATCCGGCCCTGGCGCTCGAACGCCTCGGCGACCGTGGTGTAGCCGGCGCCCGACCACGGATCGCGCTCGATCGTCGACGACAGCTGCCGCCACGCCGCCTTGCGGTCGCCGACCGCGAGCATGACCTCGCCCAGCCGCTGGTCGATGTCGGGGTTGGCCTCGTCGATCGCGCGCCACCTGCGGCCCCACGCCAGCGCGCGGGCGACCGCCCGATCGCGATCCGCCCCGGTCGACGCGATCGCGACCCGGCGCGCGAGCTCGATGATCTGCCCGAGCTCGCCGCGCACGGTCGCCAGGTCGACGGCATCGTCGGCGCCCGCGTCCTGGGCGGCCTCCAGATCGGCGAGCGCCTCGCCGAGCCGGCCCTGCTGGAGCTCGATGCTCGCGACGAGCTGGTACAGATCGTGGCTCGGCTGGGCCTTGAGCAGCGGCCGGACCAGCGCATCGGCCCACGCGCCCTGGCCGCGGCCGATCGCCAGCTGCGCCAGCACGAGCCGCTTGCCCGGGTCGTCGCCGGCGAGCTCGGCCGCGCGCGCGAGCATCGGCATGACCTCGCCGCCCTGCTGCACCGACGCGGCCAGGAGCGCCATCACGTGCGCGTAGCTGGTCCCGGCGAGCACCCGCTCGCGCCACATCGCCCACACCATCTGCCAGCCCGCCGGGCCGCGGCGCGACTGCTGGAACCAGTACATCATGCCGTCGAGCCGCGGCGGCAGCGCCGCGAGGTCGAGGTCCGCCACGAGCTGGGCCACGCGCTCCGCGCCGGCGTCGTACTTGCCGCGCTGGAACAGCGCCTGGGCGGCGGCCGCGCGCGCCACGTTGCGGTACGGGCCGGCGGCGACCGTGTCCCACGCACGCGCGACGTCATCGCCGCCGAGCTCCCACTGGGTGCCGCACGCGGCGGCGCCGAGCAGCCGCAGCCCGGGCGCGCGGTCGCCCATCGCGACCAGCTCGTCGGCGGCGGCCTTGCCATTGCCGGCGCGAGCGTAGGCGGTGACCGCGCGCAGCGACCACAGCGCCCGGACGAGTCCATCGCCGAGGCCGTCGCTGAGCCCCGGCACCCCGGGGCGCGACGCCGGCCCGAGCCGCTCGGGCCGCTGCGACGTGCTGAACGCGCGGCCGGCGATCAGGTAGCGCGCCAGCGGCTCGTGCGCGTGTGGCGCGACGGCCGCCGCAAACTGCGCGTCGGTCGTGCCCGAGGCGACGCCGCCGCTGGCCAGCGCCAGGTCGCCGAGCTCGGCGCCGCCGCGCGTGCGCAGCTGATCGTACGCCTGCCACAGGCCGGCACGGTCCTGGGTCGCCGCGAGCGCGACCATCCGCTGGCGCTGCGCGTGGCGCCACACCGGGCTACCCGCGGCCTCGGCCGCCACCCTGGCCTGCCAGTACGCCGGCAGGTGCGCCGGCAGGTCGATCACGACCCTCGGCGTGACCCCCGGCACGCCCCCCGGCACGCCCCCCGGCCCCGCGTCGCGGTGCGCCCACTGCGCCGCGTCCGGCACCGCCTGGCCGGTGAACCCGACCGCGAGCTCGTCGCCCCCGACGCGCGCGCCGGTCGGGCCGGCCGCCCCGGCCGCCCCGGCCATCCACGATACCTCGACGAGCTTTTCGCCCGCGGGCCCGGTGATCGCGACGAGCCGCGACCGGTCGTCGAACGCGAGCACCAGCACCACCTGGGCGTGGCCGCGCACGCGGCGCGACAGCACGACCTCGCGCGGGCCGCGCAGGGTGACCTCGAACCACCGCGCGTAGTGCGCCGGCTCGGCGATCCACACCGGCAGGTGGCCGAGCTGGAGCGCGACGTCGTCGTCGGCCACGCCGCGCGTGACCTCGAGGCCGAGCTCGGCGTAGCGCCGCGTCCAGGTCGTGCCGTCGAACGACGCGGTCTCGGCGAGGCCGGCCTCGGTCGTGCGGCGCCAGCCGATCCGGCGGGCGTCGTCGACCGCGAGCTCGACGTCGCCCCAGCGGTAGATCCCGGTGGGGAGCGCGCGCCGCGCCGCCGCGAGCACCGCCTTCGCCGCGTCGTCCATCGCATGCGGCGCCCCGTGCGGGTCGCCCTGGCCGTCACCCGCCGCCTGGAGCTCGGCGCGCCAGCGATCGGCGGCGTCCGGCAACAGCGCCGGGATGAACGCGGTCACGTCGTCGAACGCGGGATCGGCCGGGGTGCCGAGCCGCGCCGCCGTCGGCTGTCCGTAGCCCCACGGCGATGCACTGCCCCCCTTGCCGGCGCCGGCCCAGCCGGACTCGAGGTCGCCGATGAACCCGCCGCCGACCACGACGCTGCGCGCCTTGGCCTTGTCCTCGCCGAGCTCGGCGTGGAATGGATCGCGCAGCGCCGCGCGCGCCGCGGCCTTCTCGGTCAGCGTCAGGCTCACCGTCCGATCGATGGTCCCGGTCAGGGCCTGCTGCTGCTCCGGGTCCGCGGAGATCCGCAGGTGGGCCCGGGTCGAGCCCATCGGCTGGGCCGTCGAGCCCATGGCCGGGCCCGCGTTGGCAGTCGTGACAGCCATCGGCGCGAAGTCGCCGCCGCGAAGGCCCCGCCGGCCGGCCAGGTGCAGTTCGCGCTGCGCCTTCCGGGCGACGCCGAAGTTGCCCTCCACGCCCCCGAAGTCCTCCCGGTAGCCGTCGGTGTTGTAGAACACCTGCAGCGGCGCGCGGTAGAGTTCGGCGTCGTCGGCGAGGTTCGACGCCACCACCACCGGCTGCGTCGCGGCCGCAACCGGGATCGTCCGCGGCATCGCGTACGGCGCCCAGGTCTCGCCCGCGCCCTTGGTGACGCCGTACCGCGTGTACATATCGTCGTTCTCGAGCACGAGCAGCGACGTGTGGCGCGACAGGAGGAAGTACTGCTTGCCGAGCAAGACGATGTCCTTGCGGATCGCTTCATCGCGCGCCTCGCGCAGCTCCGCCTCGGTCGGGCATACCGCTGCTGGCTTGCCTCGCACGGCGGCGCCACCGCTGCACGGCGGCACCACCACCGGCTCGTGCTTCGCGAGCAGGCGGGCGGCGATGTGGCGCTGCGCCCACAGCCGCGGCAGGTAGCCGGCCGAGGCGCTGGAGCTGGCGCCCAGCGCGATCGTCCGCCGCCACGGCGCGCCGTTCAGCGTGCCGGTCAGCTCGACCGCCGCCGGCGTGCCGCTGCCGGCCAGCCGGGCGACCAGCTCGAGCTCCTCGCCGTCCGCCAGCTGCGATCCGAGGTACGTCGCCGACGGCACCCCCTGGCCGCTCGCGTCGACCAGCCGCGCCTCGAGCCCGATCACCCGCGACGTGTGCAGCGCCGCGACCAGATCGAACGCGCGCCAGCCCAGATCGTCGGCGAGATCCATCG
>Ga0137459_1000526_pt1 | contig 13527 bp, 13 predicted proteins | sample EasRivERMGT700_2_FD_104908 | JGI IMG/M metagenome (GOLD analysis project Ga0137459, IMG submission 104908) | Soil microbial communities from meander-bound floodplain in the East River, Colorado, USA - East River MetaG ERMGT700_2 | ecosystem: Environmental > Terrestrial > Soil > Floodplain ...
CTACATGCTCGATTCGGTGGTTAACGGACGAGCGTCCGACCCAGCCCCGCGGCGCGAGCGCGCGTGTCCGCGTTCTCCAGGAGTCTCCGGGAGCTCATGGCCCGCACTGCCGGCGCAACCGATGACACGGCCGTCCTGTAGGCTCGGTAGCACAGCTTACCGAACAACGTTGCCGCTTGACGTTCCCCCGCGCGGCAGCCGAAGGTTGCCGTGGTGAAAAAATCCTGGCTGGCGTGCCTGACCGTAGGAGTTGCGGCCTGGGCGCTCGCTGCCTGCCCTGCTCCCAACGGTGGGCGGCCGCTGCCCGACGCGGTCCCTGGGATCGATGGGCCGCTGCCGCCCGATGCGATGGTGCCGCCCGATGCGATGGCGCTACCGCCCGATGCGATGGTGCCGCCCGACGCGATGGTGCTGCCCGATGCATCGCCGCCACCGTCCGGGCACCTTCGGCTCGTCGCCGGGAACATCACCAGCGGTAACCTACAGGCCTACGAGGCGCCCGGCATCCGGATCTTCCGCGGCCTCGCGCCCGATGTGGCGATGGTGCAGGAGTTCAACGTGGGGACGAACTCGACCGCCGATCTGCGCTCGTTCGTCGACCAGGCGTTTGGCCCCGAGTTCTCGTTCACCCGCGGTGCGCCCGCGCAGATCCCCAATGGCATCGTCAGTCGCTATCCGATCATCGCGAGCGGCGAGTGGCTGGACACCCAGGTCGCGAACCGCGACTTCGTGTGGGCGCGGATCGACATTCCCGGCCCGATCGACCTGTACGCGGTGAGCGTGCACCTGCTCACCGCGAATGCGACCGAGCGTAACATCGAGGCCAACGAGCTCGTGCAGAACATCAGAGATCTGCCGGCCGGCTCGTACGTCGTGCTCGCCGGCGACTTCAACACGGACACGCGCAGCGAGCCGTGCATCTCGACGCTGTCGGCGGTGCTGACCACGGCCGGGCCATTCCCGGTCGACCAGGCGAGCAACGGCGACACGAACAGCAACCGCAACAAGCCGTACGACTGGGTCCTGGTCAACCCCGCGCTCCAGGCGCTCGAGACCGGGGTGGGCATCGGCAACAACGTGTTCGACCATGGCTTCGTCGCCGACACGCGGGTCTACACGCCGATCGCAGACCTCGCGCCTGCGCTCACCAGCGACAGCGCCGCGCTGAACATGCAGCACATGGCGGTGGTGCGCGAGTTCGCGCTGACGAGCGGGCCGCCGCCGCCGCCAGCCGTGCAGGTCACCGCGCCCGACGGCGGCGAGGCCTGGTCGGCGGGCGGAAGCCAGACGATCACCTGGACCTCGAGCGGCGTCGCGAACGTGAGCGTCGAGCTGTCCACGGATGGCACGACGTTCACCTCGCTATCGGCCTCGACCCCGGCGGCTGCCGGCCGGCTGACCGTGACCGCGCCCGCCACGGAGACCACCGTCGCGCTGGTCCGGGTGACCGCCGTGCCCGGTGGCACCCCGAGCGATGTGTCGAACGCGCCGTTCACGATCACCCTGGCGCCTCCGCCGGTGGGCCGCGTGTTCCTCAACGAGGTGCTCGCCAACGAGCCCGGCTCCGACGTCACCAAGGAGTACGTCGAGCTCGTCAACAGCGGCGCCGGGGACGCGGACCTGTCGGGCTGGACGATCTCCGATGCGGTCTCGGTGCACCACGTGTTCGCCGCCGGGACCGTGCTTCCGGCCGGGCGGGCGCTGGTCGTGTTCGGCGATACGGCCGGCATCCCCGCCGGGCTCGGCAACGCGATCGCGGCGTCGACCCACAGCCTGAACCTCTCCAACGGCGGCGACACGGTCACGCTGGCGAGCCCGGCCGGCACGGTCGACAGCGTCACGTACACGTCGGCGCAGGCGATCGACGGCGTGTCGATGAACCGCAACCCCGACGGCAGCGCGACCGCTGCGTTCGTCCTGCACACGGCGCTGTCGGCCGCGACGAGCTCGCCGGGGATGCGCGTCGACGGCGCGGCGTTCTAGGTCAGAAGTCGAAGCCGGCGGACACCGACAGCGTGGTCTGGGCCGCCGCGGTGTCCTTGGCGTCGCAGTTGGTCGTCTCCGAGCCCGGCTGGCACGCGTCGGAGGTGCCGAGCCGGTCGTCGACCGACGTGCCGGCGAGCGCGTACTGGGCCTCGATGGTCAGCTGGACGACGGAGTACTGGAACTTCGCGCCGGCGAGGATCCGATGGCGATAGATGTTCGCCTGATCGTTGAACACGAAGTTGTTGCCGAGGTCCATCGGGTTGGTGAGCGGGTCGACGTCGGGCGTCGCGTCGATCACCTCGGAGCGCGGGATGATCATGAGGAGGTCCCAGCCGGCGAACGGATCGAAGCGCCACGTGCCGCCGATGCCGAAGTGCTTGGAGATGGTGACGTCGACCGACGCGACGGTCAGGTCGAGCTCGCGCTGGTTCATCATCCGCGACACCGCACCGCGAACCGCCAGGCTCGGGATCGGGAGGTCGTGGTAGCCCTCGTGGAGGCCGACCTTGGCGTAGACCTGGCCGGTCCACGTGGTGGAGTCGACCAGGTGCACCGCGCCGACGCCGAGCTCGAACGACGGGATGGGGAACCACATGCCCTTGTGCGCGAACATGCCGATCGTGCGGAGCATCTTGGGGCCGCCGCCGCCCATGGCGCCGGTCGGATCGGAGCTACCGGCGCGCGCCCGCCAGTAGGGCTGCTTGCCGTCGATCGTCGTCTGCGAGGCCGAGACGTCGAACTGGAAGCCGCCGAAGCCGAGGGTGTCGGCGGGGGTGAGCAGGTGCGGCGCCAGGACGACGCCGAGCTGCGACGCGAGCGCGCGGAGCTCGAGGCTCTGGCCGACCACGCCGGTCAGCTTGCCGGTGGTATCGTCGACGATCCGCGTCGCGAGCCGCGACAGCACGAGGTCGTTCGGATCCGCCGCGGCGAGCCGCGACATGCAGACGAGGGTGAGCGCGGTCAGCGCCCTACGAGCCATGGGGAAAGCGTAGGCCCGTGTATGACCGGGTGTCAACGCGGCCCGGCTGCACGTGGTGCGATCGCGACGGACGCCGGGCGCGAGGTGCGTGGTACACCGCGCGTATGGCCGTGTATGCCACGATCCTGGTCGAGCAAGCCGGGCCGGTCGTTCGGGTCACGCTGAACCGCCCCGAGAAGCGCAACCCGATCGGGCCGGCGACGTGCGGCGAGCTGGTGCAGGCGCTCGCCGAGATCAAGGCCGCGGCCGAGGCGCGGGTCGTGGTGCTCACCGGCGCGGGCACGGTGTTCTCGGCCGGCGGCGACCTGTCGGCGATGCAGCCGGTGGCGAGCGGGCCGACCGCCAGCCTCGTCGACCTGCTGCTCGCGATGCACGAGCTCGGCAAGCCGATCATCGCGATGGTCAACGGCCCCGCGCTGGCCGGCGGGCTCGGTCTCATGGTCGCGTGTGACCTGGTGGTCGCCGCCGACACCGCGACGTTCGGCACGACCGAGATCGCGGTCGGGCTGTGGCCGATGATGATCACGGCGGAGATCACGCGTAGCGTCGGCCGCAAGAAGACGCTCGAGATGATGCTGACCGGGCGCAAGCTCGATGCCGCCGAGGCGCTCGCCGCAGGGCTCGTCACGCGGGTCGTCCCGGCGGCCGAGCTCGAAGCGGCGACGGCCGGGCTCGCGGCCGAGCTCGCCGACAAGAGCCCCGCCGCGCTCGCGCTGGGGCTGCACGCGTTCTATCGCTGCCAGGACATGGAGCTCGCGCCGCAGCTGCGCTATCTGCAGGACGAGCTGGGGCGCGTGCTCGCGCTCGACGACGCCCGCGAAGGCATCGCGGCGTTCCTTGGCAAGCGCAAGCCGGTCTGGACGGGCAAGTGAACGAGCGCCGGAGCGCGAAGCAAACCATGACCATGCGAGGAGGAACGCCATGAAGATCGTCGCGATCGACCACGTGCAGCTGGCGATTCCCTCGGACGGGGAGCCGGCGGCCCGCAAGTTCTACGGCGAGGTCCTCGGGCTGGTCGAGCTGCCCAAGCCCGAGGCGATGCGCGCGCGGGGCGGGATGTGGTTCCAGGCCGGGCCGGTGCAGATCCACCTCGGGATCGAGCCCGGCATGCGGCCGTCGATCAAGGCGCACCCGGCGCTGGTGGTCACCGAGCTCGACGCGTGGCTCGCCCGGCTGGCCGCCGCGGGCTGCCGGTGGCAGGTCGCCGACGAGATCCCGGGCACGCGGCGCGGCCACACCTGGGATCCGTTCGGCAACCGGATCGAGCTGATCGAGGCGACGTGATAGATCCGGCGAGCTACGCCGACTAGCTGGCGGCCGAGCACCCGGTATCGCGCCGACACGGCTGGAGCTGAACGCCGTCGCGTAGCGGCCATCTGCAGACAGTCGGCCTGCGAGGATGCTCGACTGAGACACGCTCGCGATCGTCAGGGTCTGCTGCTGAACGTCGCGGATGCGAGGAGCGCCTTCCTTCTCCTCCATGGACGGAGCTCGATCGCGTGGGTCGCGTTGCGATCGTCACTTTGTCATGTGGCAAAGTGCGGCATCCGCGCGGCCTCACACGCCGTCGATCTCGGCGCGAACGCTGAGGTTCGCGGCGCGGATGTGGCGCCGCGCATCACCGGTCGGCACGGGCAGACGGCTTGTCGCGCACGATCGACCAGCCGCGCCCGAGCTCGAAGCCGAACATCTCCTCGATGCGGCCGGGGCGCTGCGAGATCTCGCCGCGGCCGCCGGGGCGACCAACCTCCCCGGCGCGCCCGTGGCGGCCGTCGCGGCCCTTCGCGCCCTCGCGCCCCTCGCGGCCCGCCTGGGTGGAGCACGCCCGGCTGGGATCCGCGGTCGACCCGGCGGAGCCGCCGTTGCCGCCACGGCGGCCGTCGCCGCCCTCGCCACCCTCGCCGCCCTGCCCGCCGCCGCCGCCCGCGCCCCCCGCGACCGAGATGTCGACCACCCGGGCCAGCTCCGGGAACGCGACCGGGTACACGACGGTAACCAACCTTCCGTTCCCCCCGTCGCCGCCACGGCCGCCGGGCTGTCCGTCGGTGCCGTCCTGCCCGTCGCTGCCGGGAGCCCCGTCCCGCCCGTCCTCGCACAGGCCGCCGGAGGCGCCGTCGGCGCCGCGGGTGCCGCTCGAGCCGTGGCTGCCGCGGCTGCCGGCAGCGCCACCGCCGCCGTCGCCGCCGTCGGCGGAGATCACGAGTCGATGCGCGGAGCGCGGGTCGACGAGGAAGTACTCCCACCTGCCGAGATCGCGATCGCTCACCCGCACGAGGACCAGGCGCCCGTTCAGCGTGGTCTCGACGTACGCGAGCGCGACCTCGACGCGCGGCCCCGGCCCACCGGCTTCGCCGTCGCCTCCCGACGAGCCCGCGTACCCGTCGAGCCCGCTCACGTCGGCGGTGCCCCCGCAGTCGAACCGGGGGGTGACGCGCAGCTCCGCCGTCATCTCGGGGCGCTTCGGGACGCTCGCCCGCACCACGAACGCTCGATCGTGCCAGGGGAGCAGGTCCCTGGGCAGCTGGAGCACACCGCTGTCGTCGACGGTTCCCACCTCGGTCGTCCACGCGAGCTCGCGTGGGCGCAGGTTGCCCTTGCGGTTCGTGGGGGTGCGGGTCACGAGTGGTTGGCCTTCGTCGTAGGCGACGATGGCTACCAGCTCCGGCGCCGCGCCCGTTGGACAGACGGTCTCGCCGCGGTCGACCAGGACGACGCGCACGCTGCGGACGCGCTTCGCGTCGAGCCGCACCAGGCCCGAGCCACAGCCCGGCATCAGCGCGCCGCAGCACAGGACCGCCGCCGGTAGGTACCGCGAGGGCCGCATCATCGCTCGCCCTCGGCGGCGAGCGCCTTCTGGCAATCGGCGTCGCAGGTCACGCCGATCGTGTGGATCTTCACCGCGAGCTCGGGACGGGCGGCCTCTGCCATGACGCTGGCGTACGTGCGCGGGTCGTCGGCGTAGTCCTCGTGAGGGGGCGCGTCGCCGATCAGCACGATGTGGTGCGAGGCGGCCGGACGCCACGGCTGCTCGTGGAGGGCCATGTCGAGCCCCGCGTAGACGTGCTCGCGCAGGTCGCCGCCGCCGCCGGTTCGCAGCGAGTCGATCCCCGCCTGGATCCGCCGCTCGTCGACGTCGAGCGCCAGGACGACCCTGGCGACGTAGGCGTCGCCGCGATCGCGGTAGGCGACGATCCCGACCTTGCGGTCGGGGTGCTGCCGCGTGAGATCGGCGAGGGTCGCCCGCATCTGCGCCTTGGCGGCGTTGATGTCGTCCCCCATCGAGCCGGTGGTATCGACGACGTACACCAGGTCCACGGGCGCGCCGCTCGGGAGCCCGTCGCGGTTGACCCGGCGCATCTGCTCGGGGACATCGTCGGCGCCCTTCGACGTCGCGGTGACCGCGCCCGACGCGTTCGACAGGCGGGCCCAGGCATCGACGGTCACCCGGAGGTTCCCGGAGGCCGTGAAGATCGGGAGCCGGGTGGACAGTCGGCAGGCGGGAGCCAGGGAGAGCGCGACGAGCAAGCCAAGCCACTGCCTCATGGGACGTTCCTCCGCACGGTCGACCGATTCACGATCGCATGCGCGCCCCGTCAAGGCTACCCGCGCGGCGCCCTCCTCCGGCTGCCCCGTGCCGGCGTCGATGTGGACGCGCCCCGAGACCCGCGCACCGCCGACTGCCGCAGGCCGGACGTAGATCGGACGTAGATCGGACGTAGATCGGACGTCGCGTGGGCGCGGATCGGGCGCCGACGACCGGCCGTCCCAGGTCCTCTCGCACGCAAGTTCCCGCTAGCCGTCCGAACCCAGCGATCACGCCGCGGCTGGCGTCGCCGGCATGTCGGCTGCACAAGGAGTCCTCATGCGCAATCAAGATCACCGGCATCGCACGCATCGCCTTCCGTCGCTTCCCCGGACCTCCCTGGCGCTCCTCATGTTCCTCAGCGGCGCCTGCCTGGAGGCCCCGCTGTCGGGAAGCGACTCCGAGGAGGCGCAGGCCACTGCGTCCGATGGGCTCACCGCGAGCGGCACCCTGCATCTGGTCCGCGAGAGGAAGCTCTCGCAGATCATCCCGCTCTCCGGCATCAACGACTACGAGGCGAGCGGCGTCCAGCTCCACGCCGGCCAGCTCTACATCGTCTTCAACAACATGACCAAGATCGGCCACGTCGCGCTCGACCTCCTGAGCGGCGGCTACGCCTCGGGTGGCTCGTCGAGTGCCCAGTCGCAGTACGAGGGCATCACCTTCGACGACAACGCAACGCAGCACTTCTATGTCGTCGTGGAGCAGACCAACGCCGAGGTGGTCCAGTACGACGACGTGGCGAGCGGCAGCAGCACCGACCACCAGTCGACCAACGTCACCTTCAGCAGCGGGAACAAGGGCTTCGAGGGGCTCGCCTGGCTGCGCCGGAACACCAACGACTACCTCCTTGGCCTGTGCGAGGGCTTCGACTGCACGTCAAACCACGGCGGCTCCGGCGGCCGCGGCGCCATCCGGGTCATGGCCCAGAACGGATCAAGCTGGGCGGCCGATCCCACCTCCCTGCGCCTGCCCCTGGCCGTGACCTTCAAGGACTACTCCGATCTGGCGCTCCGCCTCAACCCCGACGGCACCTACCAGGTAGCCGTGACCTCGCAGGAGTCCAAGGCACTGTGGATCGGCCGGCTGAGCGCCACGAGCTGGAGCTTTCTCGACGATGGCACCATCTACCCGCTGCCGTCGAGCGACTACTGCAACGTCGAGGGCGTCAGCTTCCTGAGCGCGAGCCGTGTGGCCCTCGTGTCCGACATGAGCGACCCGACCAGCTGCAACAATAAAGACGAGATGGTCCACATCTTCGACCTGCAGTAACGCCGATCGAGGTAGGTCGGCTTGAACTACTCCCTCGTCGCAGTGGTTCTGACCGGTTGCCATGCGACATCGTGTGGGCTCGTTCTTGCCATCGCCGACCTGCGGGAGAACGTCCGCACGCGCGCTGGCGACGCGGTCTGGGTCCCTCCCTCATCTGTCGACCGCCGTAGCACGATGAGCGTCGGTGCCATCCCCACGACCGACCGACGACCCACCACCCGGCCTGGGAATCTATTTCGGTCGGTGACCCAGCCCGTCGTCGCTGCGCTGCGCGTTGCCGCGGCCAGGGACGGCGGCCGGACGACCCTATGACGCCAACCGGTCAAAACCTCCACGTACGGGCGTCCCGTACTTGTGCTGGTAGATCTGGAAGTGCACGCGCGAGAAGATCCACTGATCGAGCAGGACTGGTAATGCTAAGCTCATGCTGCGTGCTTCCCAGTAGCCGGGCAACGTCCATCATCCGAAGACGATCCCCATGCCGCTAAGTACCCCGATCATTCGGAATCGACCGTCCCGGCGCTCCGCAAGTCGGCCTCCAAGTTTCCGCCCGTGAAGGCTGTCTTGGTCTGCCATCCCACGGGGACCCTAGCACCTGTGTTCAGAAGATTGCTTGTCTGCGCTGAGGAAGCGCGGCAGAGAAACGTCGATACATTCATAAGCTCGAAGGTTATAAAGCCTTGATACGAACGCTAGATCGATGCTGATCGTCAGGAGCGCCGTAGAACGCGGCACAGCGCCCTAAGTGCCCCGCGGTGATCGATGTGCGGCGCCTGGCTCGTTGTCATCCAGGGGCCGTTCCCACCCGGTCGCTTGCCGTCGCCTCCTCATCGTCGGGCAGGCGCTTGACGAACCACCAGGCGAGCGGCGCGTAGAACACGACCACCATCGGGAAGTAGGCGGCCTCGTACGCTGCGGTGGGAAACAGCGGTACCCCGGCGTAGCTCGTCAACAGCCGCGTCGCGTTGCGTAGCGCGGTGAACACGAACACCGCCTGGATCACGCGGTCCACCGGGCGGCCGGTCGCGAACAGCCAGGTCGCCAGGACACTGCCGATCAGCACCGACAGGCCAAGCGGGAGGTACAACGCGTGCTGGACCGCACCGAACGTCGCGGCCTTGTCGAGGATCGCCGGGGCGGGGGAGGCGGCGTACGCGGCCGGCAGGGCGATCTCGCCCGATGTGGCCGGCTGGCGCCGCGAACGCCTGCCCAGGATGCCCCGCAAGGGACCGATCACCGTCGTCCCTGACTGGGTCTGCGAGATCTTGTCGCCGACGACGCGGCGCCACGACATGATCCACAAGCTGCCGTACTACGCCAGGGTCGGTGTGCCCCACCTCTGGCTCGTCGACCTCGTTATCGCAGGGGCTCACAAAATTGGCAGAGAGGTAGGGGCTTGCCATTGAGGTTCGAGAGCGCCGGCGGTTTTCCTTGCGAGTCCGGTCGAGTCCGGGGCATAACGCTTGCCTTGCTGCGAACCGGTGGTGAAGACCAGCGCGAGCCCTGGGCGACGTGGGCGAACCTCGTGACCGCGATCCGGCTGGTCGCCGGGCTGGTCGTGTTCGCGTACGCCGCGGTCGCGCGCGACGAGCTGTGGAACTTCATCGGCCTCGGCGTCTACTGGGTGCTCGACGTGGTCGATGGCTTCCTGGCGCGTCGCTTCGATCAGGAGACGCGGCTCGGGGCGCAATTCGACATCCTGGCCGATCGCGTCCTGGTGGCGTTCTTCTACCTCAACTACGTCACGCTGTATCCGCAGCTGATCGTGCCGATCGTGCTGTTCCTGGTGGGGTTCATGGCGATCGACCACTTCCTGTCGAACCAGTTCATGCGCTGGCCGATCAAGAGCCCGAACTACTTCGACCAGGTCGATCACACGATCTGGTGGTGGAACTGGTCGCCCGGCGGCAAGCTGGTCAACAGCGTGGTGGTGACCGGCGTGCTCGTGCTCACCCACTCGGCGGTGATCGGCACCATCGTGTGCGGATCGATCCTCGTGCTCAAGTGCTGGACGGTCGTGCGGATGTACCGGTTGCCGCCGCCCGAGCCGGGCTGGACGCCGCTTCAGCGCTCGAGCCGGAACAGCGCGAGCCCGGCATCGGCGACCACGATCGCGAACCCGCCGAGTGTCGCGAGCGACGGCGCGATATCCGAGATCGACGTGCCCTCGCGGACCAGCACGTCGTCGTAGTCGCCCGGCCAGCCGAGCGTCGGATCCGCTCCGGCGCGCGCGCGGGCGACGGCCGTCCGATCGGGCTGATGGTGCGCAAGCCATCGAGATCGCAGGCGGTCACAAACGGGAGCCGCGGGCCGTCTAATCCGCCGTTCTCGAAAGGAACTCACTCATGCATACCCGCTCGTTTCCCGTCATCGTCCTCTCCACCGCTCTCCTCGCCCTGTCGATCTCCACCGCCGCGCGCGCCGATGCGCCGTCCGCCGAGGCCAACAAGGCCGTCGTCCGCAAGTTCGAGGACGAGTTCAAGAACAAGGCGAACCACGCGATCGTCGATGAGCTGATGGCGCCGACGTTCCAGGGGCGCGGCTTTGGCCCGGCCCCGATCGACCGCGAGGGGCTCAAGCAGCTCGGCAAGATGGTCGTCGGGGCGTTCCCCGACGTCCACACCACGATCGAGTCGAGCGTCGCCGAGGGCGATCTCGTGGTCACGCGTATCGCGGTCACCGGCACGCACAAGGGCGCGTTCCAGGGCGTCCCGGCGACCGGCAAGAAGATTCAGTTCACCGAGATGCACATGTACCAGCTCAAAGCAGGCAAGATCGTCGCGCAGTGGTCGAACGTGGACCTGCTGGCGATCCTGATGCAGATCGGCGCCGTGCCGGCGCCCAAGAGGTGAACGTGGACAAGCCGAAGCCGCACTGGGGCATGTACTACCTGATGGGTTACCTGTCGCTGACCGGGCTCGCGTTCTTGAGCGCGCCGGCGCAGGCCCTGCGGCTGCTCGGCGCGACCGGCTCTACCGCGTCGCCACCAACGCCCTGCTCGACACCCGGAAGGCCCTGAGGCGGCGCGAGTCGACGTTCGACGAGCTCGGCCACGCGCTCGACGCGGCGGTCGCGGCGTGGACGCCGCCGCCGGTCCCCGAGGACAAGCTGGTGCTCGACGAGGCCAAGCAGGTGTGCACGCAGGGCATGCTGCTCTGCCTCGATCGCCCGCACCGCCTCGCCTACATCCTGGGCGAGATCCTCGAGCTCGCGGGCGACGAGGCCGCCGCGATCCTCGACATCACGCCCGCCGCGTACCGCAAGCGGCTGTCGCGCGCGCGCGCGGACATGGAGGCGTTCCTCGCCGGGCGCTGCGGCCTCGCGAACCCCGACGTCACGTGCCGGTGCCACAAGCTCTTGCCCGCCGCCGTCGCTCAGGGGCTCGTCGATCCGAAGCGGCTCGTGCTGGCGACGCTGCCCGTGTCCCGCGCCGATCGGCTCCCGATCGACATCGAGCGGGCGCGCACCGCGGCCGAGGTGTTCCGCAGCCTGGCCGCGTACGCCTCGACCGAGGACTTCGGGACGCAGCTCCGCGAGATCCTCGACGGCGACCGCAACTGATCGATGGACGCGATCGCCTACGTTCGCGCTCGAACACGATCTGGTGCTCGCCGGTCTCCAGGCCACTTCGGGCGGGCTGCGTCGCGGTCACCTCTTCCCGTTCTGCTTCGCTTCCTCGAGGAGCGAGCGAAGCAGCGCCAGGTTGTCGCCGCCGCTCTGCCATCGCGTCTGGAGCTTCACCTTGGAGAAAAACTTCGAGGCGTAGAGGCGCCTTGGACGCCTTCTTCAGCTCCGCGTCGCCCGACTCGGCGACGGCCTGCTGGACCTGGGTCTCGAAGCTCTGGGCGTCCTGGTCGCGCTTGACAACGGATTTCTGCGATTCCTTCTTTTGCTGACGGATGTATTCGTCCCGCAGATCGGGACCGGACCGTCGCTGCTGCCGGCGAGCCCGGCCGCGCGCGCCACGATGGAGCAATGGATCAGCGCGATCAACTGCTACGTCGCGCTACTCGACCGGGCCTACGCCGGCGGGTCGTGGATCGCGGGCGACGCCTTGAGCCTGGTCGATCTGCACGCCGAAGCGTTCCGCTAGATTGCAACCTCCGATACGACGGACCGCACGTTGCGCACCGCGTCGCCGTGGTCGGGCCGCGGTTGTCGGTTGCATCCGGACCACAGGTCGTGGATGAAATCCTGGGATGAGCCTTCCCTCGCATCCCGCGCCTCCCCTGGATCCCCTGGCCACGGCAAAGATCCGGCCCATCGTCGACATCGCGGCGCGGCTCGGCCTTTCGCCCGACGAGATCGAGCCGTACGGCCGGTTCAAGGCGAAGCTCCCGCTCGGGCGCATCGATCCGGCGCGCACGGCTGCCGCGAAGTTGATCCTGGTCTCCGCCGTCACGCCGACGCCGGCCGGCGAGGGCAAGACGACCACGTCGATCGGCCTGGCGGATGGGCTGTCGCGCCTGGGCAAGCGCGCGGTCGCGGTGCTGCGCGAGCCCTCGCTCGGTCCGGTGTTCGGCATGAAGGGCGGCGCCACCGGCGGCGGCCGCGCGCGCCTGTTGCCGCACGCGGACATCAACCTTCACTTCAACGGCGACTTCTCCGCGGTCGAGAAGGCCCACAACCTGCTGGCGGCGGTCGTCGACAACCACCTGCACAGCAAGAAGACCACGCTGGACCTCGATCCGCTGACCGTGCGGTGGAAGCGCGTGATCGACATGAACGACCGGTCGTTGCGCCGGATCGTCATCGGGCTGGGCGGGCGCGGCAGCGGCGTGCCCCGGGAGAGCGGCTTCGACATCACGGCGGCGTCCGAGGTGATGGCCATCCTGTGCCTCGCGCAATCGCCCGCCGACCTGAAGGAGCGGCTCGGCAAGATCTTCATCGGGTTCAGCCGCGGCCGGACCCCCGTGTACGCGCGCGATCTCAAGGTCCACGGTGCGATGGCGGTGCTGCTGCGCGAGGCGATGCTGCCGAACCTGGTGCAGACCCTCGAGGGCACGCCCGCGATCCTGCACGGCGGGCCGTTCGGCAACATCGCCCAGGGCACGAACTCCGTGCTCGCCACGCAGCTGGGCCTCAGCCTCGCCGACTGGGTGGTCACGGAGGCCGGCTTCGGCTTCGACCTCGGCGGCGAGAAGTTCCTCGATCTGAAGTGTCGCGCGTCGGGGCTGTGGCCGGACGCGCTCGTGCTCGTCGCCACCATCCGCGCGCTCAAGTACCAGGGCGGCGTGGCGGCCAAGGAGCTGACCGCGCCGAACGCCGAGGCGATCCGCCAGGGCTTCGCGAACCTCGCGAGGCACCTCGACAACGCGCGGTTCTTCGGCCTCCCGCCGGTCGTCGTTATCAATCGCTTCCCCACGGATCACGACGACGAGATGGCGGTGGTGCGCGAGCTGTGCGCGGCGCAGGGGGCCACGGCGGTGGCGAGCGATCATTTCGGGCACGGCGGAGAGGGCGCGATGGAGGCCGCGGCGGCCGTGATCGCGGCGGCGGAGAGCGGCCCGCGCACCCCCAAGTTCGCCTACGCGCTGAGCGCGCCGGTGGAGGCGAAGATCGAGGCGCTGGCCCGCGGGCTCTACGGCGCCGGCGAGATCATCCTCGAGGCCAAGGCGCGCACGGATCTGAAGACGATCGCCGAGCCCGGCCTCTCGCACCTGCCGCTCTGCATGGCCAAGACCCAGTACTCGTTCTCCGATCAGCC
>Ga0137459_1000527_pt1 | contig 13505 bp, 12 predicted proteins | sample EasRivERMGT700_2_FD_104908 | JGI IMG/M metagenome (GOLD analysis project Ga0137459, IMG submission 104908) | Soil microbial communities from meander-bound floodplain in the East River, Colorado, USA - East River MetaG ERMGT700_2 | ecosystem: Environmental > Terrestrial > Soil > Floodplain ...
AGTCGTAGCCGTTGAACCACACTCTGACCACGTAAAGGGGTTCATCCGGAACCTCTGAGAGGACAAAGGTCGCATCGCTATTGCGATCAGCGTTCACCTTCGCAAGGCGGAAGAGGTACTCGCTAGTGGCATAGAGATCCTTGCCCTTGCCGATCATTCGATACCGGCCAGGATGCGCTTCAACGAAGGAGCCGACTTGATCCCACCCTGCGATCTTGACACGGACGGAAGGCTTCATCCTCGTCAGATACGTGAGCTTCAATCCGTAGCCAAGGTCCTTCGCAAGGACGTCGCCAAAGACCGAAGCACCGATGACCGAAACACCTTCGCGACGAAGCTCCTCCGCTGTAGCACCGAACCCTTCAGCGTCGAAGTAAAAGATCGCGTCCTTTCCTGCGATCTCAATGGCCTCCGCTGTCGTGCTGGAAGCTGGGAACGTCTCCACCAACCCTCGTCCTGCATTGCTTCTCCGAGCGTTGTACCAGACTTGGTTGCCTTCTTTCGCAAGCCGCTGAGCCAACCAGGTTGACTCGCCTTGCGCTGAGATAATCACGAACTTCATCGCGCCTCCTCGTATCGCCGTAGGTAGTCTCCACGCCTCCCTTCCTGCGCGGAGAAGGCCTTGGACGCGTTGATTGCTTGAAGGATGGTGTCAAAGCTAGGCAATGCTTCCCCTCCTTGCTGCCTAGCGAGTGCCCGGCTGATCGCCGTCTCGAACTGCGGCTCCGTTGGCCTTCCTCCTGAGAGCAGCTCCGCCAATCCAGTCTGCCCCTGCGCAAGCATGGGGATGTTGGTTGGTCGCCCTGCGTTGAGACGGGGGTCCGTCATCGACATGCCGTAGGTTGTCGCGTAGCCCCCTCCGGGGACAGGTACATCCCCAAGCTCCCCTGCCATGCCAGGGACGTCCATGGAGAGAACGCGATCTGGCATGATGCGCATGAGGGCAAGCTGGAGAGGCGTTGGCATTAGTCACCTCCCGTCAGTCGCTTGAAGAACTCAGCGTTGCGCAGGAAGTCTGGCGTGTTCAGATCCGCTGCTGGTCCCATGTTCTGAAGGATGCGTTGCAACGGTGTCAATGGCGATCCTCCAGGGGGAGGTACTTCACTGCCCAGTTCCCACACTGGTCCTGACCCTTTCCACCCCGGTGACGGGGTTGTTCGGCCTTCCGCAAGGCCACCTTTGTAGATGCCCGACCAAGGGCGATTCAATCCTGTCCACTGCGCCTCGGTTTTCATGGGCGCCTCCCCGAACATGCCAAGCGCCTTCTGCAAGGCCGAGGGGATGTTGACCTTCGGTCCCTTGAGAGGGCCGCTTGACAAACCCATCGCATAGTCCCCGACGGTCCATTTGCTGGGCTCCATCCCAAACGCTCGCTCGACCAGTTGATAGAGGAGAGGGGAACTCATCGGCTGGTCTAGCCCTGTGTCTGGCCCTCCGATCGACTGCGCTTGCCCTGCCCAGGTGGGCTGTTCTAACAGAGCCTCAAGCCCTCGTGGCATCTCACTGCTCCTGTAGCGCTCGGTAGCGTAGTTCCTGCGGAAGGCTCCGCATCGCTCGCTGCTTCGGATCCATCCTCTGCGTCTCCGCGAACTTCATGATCTCGCTGGCGGTGATCGGTCGACCCCACTTGCCCATGAAGGACTGGGCCAACTTGCCATCTCCCGCAAGCAACTTCGCGATGGCCTGCTCTTTATCGAAGCGGTACTCCTCAGCAAGCGAACGAATCGCTCGGACTTGTTCTCGCTGCTTGAACGTATCCTCAGGCCCAACGCCGATCAGTCGAAGCATCTCCCCCGCTGGCGTTGTGCTGTAGATGTTGCGGCCAAGGGCATCAACTGCATAGCCTCGCTGGATATTGCTGTATACGCGCTCGACCTTGCTCCCGTACCGGAACTGCGGAACGAACATGGTTCCGATTGCGTTGGAGAAATCGCTACGCGCCTGTTCCTTGGAATACGGGCTCGAGCCAAGGACGGCGTTGTACGCAGAGCCGACTAGCTTGAAAGCTGGCAAGCCAAGGGAGACGAACCCCTTGCCCCAGGTGTTGCGCACGTCAACTCCTGCCTGCGAGAAGAGAAGAGGTGCGCCGAAGGTGAACCCCGTCAGGGCGAGGTATCGCGCTGCCTTGCCCGAGGCCCTGGTACTGATTGCGTCAGTAATACCATTGGCCAAGAACTGCAGCTGTCGGGTAGGGTAGCTGAGAAACAGCGTGCTGATTCGCGCAAGGGGATTCTGGAGTAGCGGACTCGCTAGCTCTGGCGTATAGCCAAACTGTGTCTTCAGCATCCCCTTGAGTCCTTCAAGCTGCGCTGCCGTCAACTCCAGGTTTGGTACAACCTGACTTGTCGAGCCCATCCCGACCTTGACGGCTTCGGTAAAGTTCAACCCTCGGCGCATGGCATCTTCAAGGCCAGCGTGGAAAGCCAGGCCTCGGTTGATGAACTCCGTCATCCGCATCGGAGAGAGAACGATGCGAGTCAATGCCTGATCGATCTGCTGCAACTTGCCAGTGGAGAAGGCAGCGACATCTTCCCCAACGCTGAACGCGAACTCCCGGGTGATGCCAGGCACGTCAGGAATCTCCCCTCGCTTGGCGATCGTCCGCAGGATGGGAATGCGTCCGTACTCTGCCCACGTGTTCAGGCTCTGCGTCAAGTTGATGAACGCGGAGTCGATTCCAAGGGCACCACGGTAGACACCCCTCCGCCAGGCACCGATCGCCTGGTTGAGGATGTCTGGATTGAGCAACTGCTTGCCAAGCATCTCATTGGTCTTGTTCACGAGCGTCGAGACGACGCGCTCGGTTGAGCTTGGCTTTCGCAGTACGGTCCGCTCGATGTAGTTGTTCAGATACCACCGCTCGCTAAGCGGAACGTTGGCACCTGGCAAAGATTCGATCAACGGTCGCACCGCTGCCATCACCGGATCGAAGGAGGCCTTGTGTTCCATCGTTGGCACGTAGCGATCGAACGCGGTGATCAGACTGCGCTTGTAAGGAACACCGCCAACACGGGGCAGCATGTAGGGGGAGAAGATCTCCTTGGGCAGCTTCTCCTTCACCCCTGGCGGGAGCAGATCCCACGTGGTGGCTGCGTCTTCCCACTCGAACAGCTCAGCCTTGATGTCCTGCCGGAGATTGCTTGGCACCTCCCGCCAGGTCTTGAACTTCTCAAGGATGCTCTGGTACCGGTGGTGCTGGCCAGGAGTCAGCTTCAACTGCCAGGCGGCATCGAGCTGGCCATACGACTTGTTCAGCTCTCCCCGCATCGTGTCAAGCAACGTATCGAAGTCCGTCACGTGCGTTGCATAGTTCTCCCACTCCGGTAACCCCATCCGTCGCGCAAAGTCTCGCTTCATGGAGTTGTAGAAGTTGACGGCAGCCTGCACCCTTGGCTTGGTTGTGACCTTGTCCCCCTGGGCAACGTCGAAGGCCTCAACGTCAAACGGAGTGTCAATCCCTCCAAGGTTCTTGATCAACGCCTCCTCCCGAGCCTTGAACCAGTTGGACAACCGGTACCGCATCCCCATCGCGCCCTTCCAAACTTCCTCCGCGACGAAGCGAACGGTTGGACTCTTGGAGGAGATCGGTGAACCAAACACATCCTGCGGACCGACGAAGCGAACACGAGCAGGACCTTCGGTTGCCGCACGAGGCGCCATTGGCTCAGCGATTGAAGCTGCGCCAGGGCCCATCCCAGGACCGCCAACTGGCGGAGGAGGTGGAGGTAGACTGGCTTCGGCCTTCTTCAGTTGCGCGTAGACCTTGTCTAGCAAAGCCAGTCGTCCAGGAACGCCTTGGTTGGAACTGAGGATGCCCTCCACATTCTGAATCACGTCGTCTGGCACCCGACCTCGGAGTCTATCCAACTGCTGGCGGATGATGGCTTCCCCCCGGGCCTCTGGATTCTTAGCCCCCTCGACGATCTCCGCCGCCCCTGGTGTTAGAGACAGGTCAGGACTGGCTGCTGCAGGCAACTGCTGGAGTTCAACCGCTGGCCCCCGTGGTTTGGTCGCCCGGTAGATGTTGACCTCCCGGGTGTTCCAAGGGCCAAGGTCGATGATGTAAGCTGTCTGCCCAGCTCGCAAACTACCAGACCCGCCACGAGCTGCTCCAGTGTTGAGGATCGTATCGTAGCTTCCTGAAGCGCCTTGCGTCAACGTGCCATCCACATCCCGGAGGAGTGTGTAACGGTAGGTCGCGTCATGCCAAGTTGGACGAACGTTCATCGGTTCGCCCTCTGGCACCTCAACGATGTCGACGCTGAACTTCCGCTTGCCCTTCAGTTCAGGATGGCCGATCTCATCGAACAAGCCGAACACTTCATCCCGCAAGGGGCCAGCGGCAATTGGTCCAGGTTCCGCCCTGGGTGTCTTCACCGCAGGGGTTGGTTCAGCCACGGATGCCGGTGTTGGCTTCGCAGGGGGTGCTGGGACTTCAGGCGCCAGGACCTCTGGAGTCAAGGCCGGTGGACCCTTGGGCCCAACGGGCTTCGCCAGCATCTCCTCGAGCTCTGGTTGAATCGCATCTCGGACAAGCTGCCCAATCGCATCCGATTCGCCAGGCTCAAGGCCAAACACTTGCTCCGCTTTGCGACTGCGGAATAGAAGGCCTTGCTTCTTCCTCGCGACCTTGACGGCAGGAGTCTCATTGCCAGCCACAGCGTGGTCAAAGGCAGTGGCACCATCTGGAGCGACCGTCGCCTCGATGGGTTGGATCTCGATGGTTGGCAACTCCCGGAGGTATTGATTGGCCTCCGCCAGGGTATCAAACGTACGAACTCCTCCCCCTCGCGAGACCACTTGCATCTGCACGCCCTTGGGGCCAACGATCGGTGTGATATCCTGGCCTCGTGTCTTGCCAAGAGCTTGCAAACCCTTGAGCGTTACGGCCTCAGCCACCGGCGGAGGTACGGGTTCAAAGGTATAGCCGCCACCTGGTAGCTCAACCATCACCGTCTGGTTGGGCTGTTCAATTCGTGTCGGTGCTTGCGGAGCAGTCCTCGCTTCAGCGTAGGCTCGGCGAGAGGCTGCTGCTGTACGCATCCCCTCCCGGCCAAGGTCTTCAGCGATAGTGTTCGCCTGGACAGTTGGCTCCTCCATCGCCAAGGGCAATCGCCTCTCGAAGGCCATCTCCGCTGCGAACTCCTGCGCAGTCACCGGAGAGGGGAGAGGAGTGGCCGTTGGCTCTGACGTGAGCGCAGTTGTCTTCGGCGGTGCCACCCCCGGAGGCATGTCCGTGGAGTTCAACACGGCTTCTGCCTCAGGAGGCAGACCCGTCGACTCATCCAGCAGATTCAACGCTTGCTGAATCGGGGACTCCGGCGGAGTCGAAGGGGTTGGGCCCGGGGGAGGAGCAGGCTCCCCCGGACCCGCGGGCGGCGGAGGTGCAGCACGGCGGGGCCCGACTTCGCGATATGTTTTTGGTCGCGTGAGGTCAGCCTGCTCGCCGACCTGCAACGTGTTCCACGGCGTTGGCCCTTCCCGCATGGTGGGGAAGGTCATCTGTGTCGGAGGCTCGTAGGTTGCGCTTGCGCCTGGCTTCAACAGCCGATCAAGCTGGGTGCCCATTCTCTCCCGGGCGGCAGCTGCATTCACCGCTCCAACCTCCGCAGCGATGCCAAGTGGAGCACCGGCAAGGGTACCAACGGTCAAACCCTTGAGGGTGTTCTGCACCCGTGTGCTAAGGTCTTCCGCAGGAGCAGCACCGCCAAGGATTCCTCCTGCCGCTCCGGAACGGAGGGTGGTTGAGAGGGCAGGACGGAGAGCCTTGCCACCGACTTGCAGGGCCTTGAGGGGAGTGGTGAGTCCCCAGCTCGCTAGGCCAGGACCAATCCCTCCCGCTAGTTCTCCGAGTACCCGTCCCGTGATGCTCGTTTCCGGCGTGACTTCTGGGGACACGTAGCCAAGGGTTGCGCCAGAGGCTGCCCCCTTCCCGATGTCCTCCACGAACTGAAGAGCCTGCTCGATAGGAGTCTGCTCCAACGGGCCTTTATGAACTGGCTCACCTGCGAGCATCCCGCCAAGGTCAAGATTCGACATGCCCGTGGCCCGGGCAGAGGCAATACCCTGACGGACCTGAGCTTCGATTTCGTCATCGGAATACCCCGCCAGGCGTTGCAGGGCTATCTGCCGAGCGAGTCCTGGATACTGATATTCAAGGCTCATGGCGCTCCCTGCAACATGAAGGTGCCAGGGTTAATCCCCTGACCTGGGGCACCGGATGCCTGTCCCCCCTGGGGCATCAGCAAAGCCAGGGTCCGAGCGAGGAAGCGCCTGCCTTCCTGCGTGGACAGCACATCCTGGTGACTCCCAATGAGTTGCTGCAACTTCATTTCGAACACCTTGTCCATCGTCGCAGCGAGCTTGGGATTCGTCTGCGGGTCGATGGCGATCGACTTGTTGTAGTAATCCTCCACGGCATCGGTGATGTCCTTCTTTGCCTTGTCGAATCGACCGATGTCGACATTCCCCTGCTTCAGATTGTGGCTGAACAACGTGGACAGCAACTTCTGAAGGAGGGGACTCTTGAAGAGACCACCCTGCGCTTCAGCAGCTGCCGCCTCGGCTTTCGCCTTAGTCCCCTGCGCCTCGGCCAAACCAGCAGCCGCGACGTTCTTCCGGCGCTCAGCGTCCAACGTCGGGAGGATCTGCTCCTCGACGTATCTCTTCTCCGCCTGGGAAGCCTGGCCAGTTACGTAGCGCCGCAAGCTCTGCTGGCTGACATCCTCCTCCTTCACGCCAAGGATGGCCTTCTGAGTGGCAGACAACTCCGGCCCCACCCCCTGCGCAGTGCGGGTCTTGAAGCGCGTACCTTCATTGCCCAGCTCTAACCCGGTGATCTCCTCAGCTCCCTTCGCCACCTGTTGCGAACGAAGCTTCTGCTGCGTGTTGAGGACGTCAGTTACCTGCGGTCCCATGAGCGTGTCACCCCGGGGACCAGCTCCCACTTCGTAACTCCCCGCCAGCGAAGCCATGACTGTCGGGTCATTGGCGAAGAGAGGATTCTGCATCAGCGCATGGACGAGGGCCCGGTTCTGCCCACTCTGCGCGTCCATCGACTTCCGCATTCCAGGGCTGATCCCTGCGGTGATATCTCCAATGTCGCCCGAGGTGTCGTAGGTGGAGGGCTCCATGAAGGTGTCGAAGATCGCACCCCCTGGTCCACCCATCTCTCGGAGGACAGTTCTGCGCTGTGCCATTGTGTCCTCCTACCCCAGTGCCGACATGAGGATCGACAGAAGTTGGTTCGTTTGCTGCGACTGCGTGAGAGAAGCCTTTGCCCGGGCTGCCGTTCTCTCCCGCGTAAAGGCCGAGGCCAGATCCTGCGACGCCTGGTCAAACGCCGTCGAAGTTGTTGACCGGCCGAGGGCTCCGAAGCGATTGGTCAAGGCATTCGTAGCTCCCTGCTCCCGCTGGCCGATGTCTCCGAGCATGGAGTTGAGAACGTCGGACTCTCCTCCACTTCCACCCTGGCCTCCGATGCTGAGACCAAGTCCTCCCCCTCCCCCACCGATGATGGACTGGAGAAGTTGGTTCCGCATGTTGGTCCCTGCGGTGTCCGCGTTTATCCGGCCAGTCTCCGCGATCATTTGATCTTCCTTGCGTAGCCAGCCGGGGGAGACCACGCCACCCCAAGGACCAAGCATCGCCATTGTCCGGGACTTGTCCGTTGGGACGCCGACCCAGTTCGCTGGCTGTTGCGCATTCTGTTGCGTATAGCTGGTCAGTGCCATCTCTCTCCCCCCTCTCACTCAGCGGGTTCAGTCCCGCATTCAGGGTAATACGTTCGGAAGCAAACCTTGAAGGTGTCCCACATATTGGTGACAGTGACACCCAGGCCTTCTTCGCCAAGGCTCTCACCTACGCAGGACTTCGCACCTGAGGGATAGTACGCCCCTGGCGGTCGGCACTCAGCAGCGCCAGTTAACGCGACGACTGTGCAACTCTTCGTTCCGTCCTCGGCCTGCAAGTAAACAGCCGTCGCTGGCTGGTACGCGTTGTAGGAACCATTGCGCAAGCCATAGCCATGTTCAACCACCACGGTAAGACCACCACGGCTGAGGGGGGCCTTCCCCGCCGTGACTTGTAGATCCCCTGCGCTGTCAGGTGTGGGATGCAAGCCTTCGTACTCATTGAGCAACCAACACGGGTCAACCCACATCAAGCCACTCAACAGCACCTCATCCTGTTCCTTGCCCTTGGTATTCTCAGGCGTCCTCGGCTCGAATGGACTGTCCTGCTCTGACACACCCGTGCGGGGCTGGTTCGGACCAAGGACCCTCGGTCCTGACAAGCCACCGGGCTCGTCCCAATCCTGGTCAGGGAACTGCGTGCCAAACGCTCCGTATCTGATCATGTCCTCCGTCACGTACACGAAGCGGATGGGGTCAAATCTCTCCAAGGATTTCCTCCGGTGCGATCATCCCAACGAGCCGCCAGTAGCCTGACGCCTGGAACAGGAACTCGATGCCCCAACCTTGCTGGTTGGGGAGGGGGATCTGAACCCGGGTCAAGCTAGCCCCGAGGATGGCACTCTTCGCTGGAGCAGCCACCGTCGTACCCTCCACGTAGATTGTTGGGGTGACGGTGACAGTTACACCTTGTGTCCCACGGAGCAAGACGATAACCTTCCCAACCGAACCAAACCCCTTGGGGTTCATCGGATCTCCGAACACCTTCGTCTTCAACCACGCGTTGATGGGAGTCGTGAGATCAAGGGAACCACGCATCTCGGCGATTACGCCGTCGGTGCGACCAATCGTAACATACTTGCCAGACCACGCAGAGCAAGTCGCCTGGAGGCGATGCTCCGTAACCGACCGTTCCTTGAAGTCGAAGCTGACCATGCGTTGGAGGACGCCCGCGTCGTCTGGCAGCCAAAGGTACATGCGACCACGATGCGTATCCCAGGTTGCGTGGGCAACGGTAAAGTCAAGGCGCTTCGCCCAATCCAACCAGCGAACAGAAATTGGCTCGCTCAACGGAGGGAAGATCAACGACCCAACAGCGTTGAGCAAACCAGCTGACTGGCCGTGGATGAAGAAGTTGCCATGGCCAACCTTGGTAATCACCCGGGGTGCATCCGTCCCAACGTCAGCAGAAATTGCTCGGAACGCCCAGCTAGTTGGATCTGCTCCCTCTCGTAGGTAGAGTCGGTCAGGCTTGTAGATGGCAAGGCTCTCACCTACAAAGTTCCCAATCGCCATGATTGGAGAGTCGTCAGGTCCCACGATCTCCTGGCCAGCGCCACTCGCCTTGGTGAAGTCGGACATCTTGTCAAGAACTGACCAACCCCAACTGTCAGGGCCAAGGTCCGTCGGCGCAACGAAGAACCGTCGGGCGACAGAGTCGAAGCTCGCGACGCGCACTGGCCATGCCGCGGGGGTGGGGTAGTTCTTCCAAACTCCATCCGCCGGGTCTCGCCATCGCGGTGTGCCGCTAGGGTCAAGGATGACGATCGCCCCGAGGCCGGAGGTGATGAATGGGGCAGAGCCAGTCAAGCCACTGAGGACTTGGCCTGCATCCTCCCACACAGTTCCATTCGCAAGCACCGCCACGCGATGGTTCGTCCCATCCGGCCGACGATAGAAATGGAGGCCGACGACAGCCACACCGGGCGCGTGGGTGACGATCTCAGTTATTCCTAACCGAGTGCCGTCGACCTCCATGTTCATGGCGTCTTGCCACTCGTCCTCCCGCAAGGCAACCGGATCGATATCGTCGCGGATGCCAAGCCACCGGAGGGGAATGATCTTGCGTGGTTCTTTCTCAGCCATTAGCTTTTCACCCACGCGTCTGCGTTGACGCCATCTTTCACCCACACGTCAGCGGCAACTCCATCCTTCACCCAGATATCACCATCGGCACCTGCCTGAGCCCACTCGGCGAGGGCGCTGAACGACAAGGGGATCTGACGGTCGAACGCTTGTTCTATCCGCCACGCGAGCGGAATAGTCCGGTCGAAGGTCTCGATCGCTGGCTCTCGGAAGAGGAGAGGAATCGTGCGATCGTACTCCATCGCAGCGCGGAACAAGAGAGGGAACTCTCGCAGGTACTGCTCCTGCACACTCGCGAAGCCAAGAGGGATCACGCGATCGTATGTTGATGTCCCTCGGAACCCTAGCGGAATCGCCCTCGTGTACTCTGGCTGGCCTCGGAACAGGAGGGGGATGGCACGGTCGTAGGTCTCCGGGGGTGGCCCCATGTTGGCAGCGAGGATGGACACTCGGAAGTTCCCCGCTGTCCCTCTCCCCACCATCACCAGCAACTGGCCGTCAAGCAACGTGGAGTTCATGAACAGAGCAGGAACGCTAGCTGCGAAAGATCGACAAGCCACAGCCAAACTCGTCGTCAGTTCCCCATCCCAGTTGGTCGAGCCGTCTGCCCAGCTCCGAGTCCTCAACGTCGTGAGGCTGCCACTGAACAAGTAGTGGAAAACGCAGCCATCCGTTCTAGCCGAGGGCCAGACAAAACCGCTCTGGCCACCAGGAACAGCAGTGCTTTGGAGGCCACTCCAATCAAGGGTGGTTCCATCCCCAGACTCAACGACTCGCCGGGCGTAGATGGTTTGAGCTCCCGCGGCCTGATCCCAGATAGCGATCCAACCCCGCTTGGGAGTAGCCACCCGCTGCCTCGCGACATGGCAATAGCCAGTTACATCAGCTGTGTCCACCAACCAGGTTTGAGCGCCGTAGGTATTCGGAGAATCAACATGCTTGCGGCTGACGAAGGTGACTCCATAGTTCCCCGTGACAGCCCAGTAGTTGACGAAGATGGTGTTGAACTCCAAGCACATCACTCCCGTCGTGGAGCCAGTGATTCCGAGGATGCCATTGAGTGTTGTACTCGTCCAGCTAGATCCGTCATTGTCAGAATAGCTAGTGTTCAACCCACGGTTGCCACCGGCATCCCCGTGGACGTAACCACACCAAACACGGCCTCCAGGCTCAATGTCAATTCCTGCAGAAGCCCAGAACTCCGTTGCGACGGCTCCTCGGATTGTCGCTCCGTTGATGGCCACGCTAAACGACTTGGTCGCAGAGTTGTAGTCTATCCGCCAGAACGTAAGTGCGACGTTGTTCGTCGCTGACGCCCTCACGCAGTACCACTTGTCACCGATGAGATAGGTATAGACAGCCGAATGCGAGTTCGTCGTGAAGGTGAGCTTGAGCGCGTAGGTCGAGCCAGCGTCTTCCGACAGCCAGACCTCGAAGTCCCAGTTCGCCCCATTGGCTTTGCGGGCGATGCACGTGATGTTGCTATCGCTCAGTAGTCCCGCAGGGGACCAGGCGCCTTCAATCTGAGAGTAAACGTCCTGGACGAGAGTCTCAACTATTGGCATTAGACACTCACGCCAGCCAGCCGCATCGTGAAGGTGGTGTCAGCAGGAGTCTTCCCTGCTGGCAGTCGGCAACGAGTCCAGAAGCCTTGGGCAGCGCCAGCCGTCAAACTCCCACTGTTCGCGACAGCTTTGGCTGTGGAGTCGAACACAAAGCCTGCCGGCGCAACCAACCGGTTGTTCCCAGCGCCATTGTCCGTCGTCCCGTTGAGGACAGACTCCAACGCGAAGTCGATGACGGCCTGGGGATCCAACGTCTTCGCAAGCGTTGAGCCCGTCAGCGTCAGCGTACCGTCAAGGTTCTTGATGAACATCTTCTCGAAGTAGTCCTTCTGCGCTCCGCTCGCGGCATTGGCAATTGCGTTGTAGTGCGGACGGCGAAGCTCCAGAGTTTGGACTGGCAAGGTCCCGAGGGTAGCTCCAGCCACTGACTTACGAACGGTGACAGTCCGAGCGGCGTCCGTCGCGGAGAGGAGCATCCGAAGGATTGAATTCATCGTCGCGGCGAAGATGACAGCCACAGCGCCGGTCAAAGCCTTCGCTTCACTCGAGAGGACTCCTGCCGCGGTGAGATAGTAGATCGTGAGCGTCCGGGTGTCTGCCCCGTCCGATATCGCTTCAACCGGCCCAGCAGGATCGATGTCCGTGAAGACCATCCGTTTCTGCGTGTCAATGCCACCGCCGATCTGTGTGACCGTGTCATCCACAGGCATGACAGCTGAACCGTACACAACGATGTTTGAATCAGCGATTGGCATTCCTGTTACCTCCTCCCACTCTTGTCATGTTCCCGCAGGTCTCGAACCAGTCCATCAATCGTGTTCTGCATAGCACTGAAGTTACGGTCAACGGCCCGGTCCACGGACTCGAGCACTGCCAGCCTTGCCTCGATCGTCGCGAATCGATCCGATCGACCTGCCACGATAGTTTCCACGTTGGACAAGCGACTCGTCAAAACCCCTGTCCAAAGGGCGGTCACCGCAGAGAGGGCAGCGAAGAGGACAGCAATGATCGACCTCATCAGCCAAGCCATCGTGACAGATTCTGATCTGCGCTCTCCCATCCCGTTGGGCTCAGCCATGGTAGAAAGGATTCGCCCAGAACTCCGACGGAGGCGCTGCCGCAGTTCGAAAAGGCTCAAGGAATACCTCGTCACGGTCTCGCCCCTTCTCCTGCTCCACAAGGCGTTTCAACAATGCCTCCGCCGCGGTTAGCTTCGCAAGGGCCTTCTCGCCTTCCCGCAATGAGTCATAGCCACGCCAGAGCATGTAGAGCTTCTGCACCTGCTCGAGCGAACCTGGTAGTAGACTTGCACTTGCGCTCGCGACAGGGGGGTGGATGATGTAGTAATCCAACCCCAGCGTTGCTACGCTATCAGGAGGAGGACCGAGGAGGAACTCCAATCCCAACTCTGTGAAGTGGACTGGGCGACCATTGGAGGCTCCGCCATAGAGACGACGGAAGCGTTCGGGATCAAGCTTCTTCAGTTTGGGTTGGTCCTGCGCAGAGAACTCGATGGTGATGCCACGGTGGTCTCGGAAGTCCACTGGTACACCATAGTGGCTTTGGCCAACAACCGTAGCCCGCGTCGCTGTGCGAACGAGAAAAGTCCAGAGGTGAGCAGCGAGGATCAACTCCAGGCCTGTGTCAAACCAGTCCTCCGCCTCACTCTGCGTAGCTGGTGGAACAACCACAGCCTTGTCAGAGCGACCGATCTCTGTTGCGATCATCAAAGCGAGCACTGATTTCTGTGTTGCCACGCGACCCTCCTAGGTGATCGAACCGTCAACCTCGAAAGCAAGGATCTCAAGAATCCCCGTACCAGTTAGCACCCGGGCATATCCAATCTCTGCCTCCATCTGCGGTGTCTGCAGACGAAGACACCGCTTCGGCTCGACGGTGAAGAACACGGTTCCGTTTGGGTCGTCTGACCACAAGAACGCTTTGTTCTGTCGCAGAGTGAAGACCACAGTACGGAACGGCTCCGTAAGGATGACTGGTGCCCACGAAGTGGTGAGTGGAACGTTCATGACCTCCGTCTCCGTAGGCCGGTGAGGCATCGGTTTCTCCTGAGGGGAGGCCTCTTGCGAGGCCTCCCCGGCAGGTTGTTGAAGAGGTTACTCGCAGGCCAGGAAGACCAGCGCCTTGCGATTGACCTGGTCGGTTG
>Ga0137459_1000528_pt1 | contig 13499 bp, 13 predicted proteins | sample EasRivERMGT700_2_FD_104908 | JGI IMG/M metagenome (GOLD analysis project Ga0137459, IMG submission 104908) | Soil microbial communities from meander-bound floodplain in the East River, Colorado, USA - East River MetaG ERMGT700_2 | ecosystem: Environmental > Terrestrial > Soil > Floodplain ...
CCTCACCATGGCAACGACACCTTCACGGCGCCTCCACCGGGAAGCGGCGCGAGCTCGACCGAGCGACCGTGATCCCGCGCCCGGATCACCAGCACGGCACCTGCGGCGAGTCCCACGATCCCGAGCCCCGTGCCGACGATCCCGAGCGACTTCGTCTTGTAGATGTCTCGACATACATAGTTGTGGTGGTTGGTTGGATCCCGATAGCGAATCACGGCACCGGGCGCCGGGAAAATGGGTTCGTCCCCGGGCGAGCACATGCCGCTTCCATCGATCGCGATCAGATAGATGCCACCTGCGAGCACGACGGCACCGGCCGCACCGATCGCGATCCCCGGAGCCATCGAGCGCGATCCGCGCTTGGGCTGGGATCGTGGCTGCCCAGGCGGTTGCGGATGGTTCTCCACCGCCAGCTTCGCGCGTCGCTCGCGAGCCTCCACGGCACGTGCGCGGAGCGTCGACGCCGCCAGGCCGAGACGCTCGGACAGCTCGGTCTCGCCGCACAGCTCGCAGACCTCGTGCACCTCGGCTTCTTGCTGCGTGGTGCTCGCATCGAACAGCCGCATCGTGATCACGGTGTTGTCATTCTGGCCGACGATCGTCGCGTACACCACCGCCTGCACCGCGAGTGCTTCGCCCACCGATCGGACGCAAGCACCTTCGCGGCACCGCGCGAGCTCATCGATCAGCGGTTGCCCCTTGGCGCCTCGCACGACGTCGTATCCAGCAGCCGCGAGGCCCGCTTCGATCTGCGCGGTCACCTTTGCGGCGAGGTACGTCGGTACCGTCGTTCCGAGATCGATCGCGGCGACCACGGCACGTTCACGCGGCTTCGAATCCGCCAGGGCGCTCTGCCCGATGGTGATGCTCGCGACGATGAGAACGAAGATCGACCCGGTGCTTCGAAGACGCATCGTGGCTCTATTCGGCGCTGGCCGGCGCTGAGGGGGGACCCGGTGGAGAGGTTACCAGGTGCGCCGCGCCGTCGGCGAATGAGCATGGATGACAAGGCTCTGTCAGCCTCTTCCACAGGTGTAGGCGAGCTCGTCTCCCGATCCCGACGTGCTTCGTCAGCTTCCCCGCCTTGAGCAAGTGGCGGTGTTGACGGTATGCCATCGGCGCGTTGTTCGTTCGCAACCACACGCACGTCGACATCACCGAGCAAATGCCATGGCCATGACTCATCGTCTTCACTCTTCCTCGTGTCGTGTCCTGCTCTCGCTGGCCGTGATCTCGGCGGCGGCGGCGGCGTGCAAACCCAAGGCTACGGCCCCGTCGGAGCGGGCCGAGATCCTGATCGGCGCCACGCTGCCGCTCACCGGCGCCGAGGCCCGCATCGGTGGCTTCTTCAAGGAAGGCTATGAGCTGGCGTTCGACGAGGTGAACCAGCAGGGCGGGCTGGAGGTGGGCGGGAAGCAGCGCCCGGTCAAGCTGCAGCTCGATGACGACACCACCAACCAGGCGACCGCCGTCAGCCTGGCCGACAAGTTGATCAACAGCGACAAGGTGGACTTCCTCCTGGGCACCTATTCCACCGCGCTGGTGGAAGCGCAGACCACCGTCGCCGAGCAGAACAAGGTGCCGTACGTCAACGGCGGCGGGGCGGCGAGCGAGATCTACCAGCGCGGCTACCGGTACATCTTCGGCGCGCTGTCGCCGGTCGAGCTGCTCGGCACCACGCTGATGACCTGGATCGACGAGCAGCAGCGCGCCGGCAAGCTGCCCCGGCCGTCGAAGATCGCGCTCCTGTGGGAGAACACCTCGCACGGCAAGGACTTCCGCAAGGGCGTCTCGGCGTACGCCGGCAAGCGCGCCGGCGGCTACGAGATCGCCGTCGACGAGTCGTTCGAGCTGGGCGGCAAGGACTTCGGCGCGCTGCTGGGCAAGGTGAAGGCCGCGGGCGCCGATGTGTTCCTGGTCGACGCGCACCTGCCGGACTACCTCACGATGCACCGCCAGTACCTGGACGCGGGGCTGTGCCACAAGGTCGTGAGCTACGGCGCACGCGGCTCGGAGCAGGCGGCGATCGACGCGCTCGGCGCCGACCACGTGACGTACGTGCTGTCCGGGGTGTGGTGGAACGCGCAGCTCGCCGACACCATCCCGCTGGCCAGGAAGTTCGTGGAGGCGTTCAAGGCGAAGTACGGCGGCCGGACGCCCGAGTGGTTCCAGGCGCTCGGCTACGAGGCGGCGCGCGCGCTGTTCACGGCGATCCGGCAGGCCGGCTCGACCGATCGGGAGGCGGTGCGCGCGAAGCTGGCGGCGCTCCGGATCGACTCGCTGCTCCCCGGCGGGACCCTCGCGTTCTCCGCCGCGCATGGCGGCGCCGCGCAGAACGCGTTCGTCGTGCAGCAGAACCTGCCCGACGGCAGCGCGCCGATCATCTTCCCCCGGGACGTCGCCAAGGTCGCCGGGGTCGCGCCCAGTCCGCGCTGCACGCCGTGACGTGATGGCGCGCCTGCTCGACATGGGGCTGTCGGCGGTGCTGCTCGCCGGGCTGTACGCCACGATGGCGTACGGGCTGGGCCTCATCTACGGCGTGCTCCGCGTGGTCAACCTCGCCCACGGCGGCGTGCTCATGGCCGGCGCGTACCTGGGCTTCTGCCTGCACGAACGGTTCGGGATCGATCCGTACCTCTCGCTCCCGATCGTCGCTGCGGCCGGCTTCGCGCTCGGCGTCGTGCTGTACCAGGGCCTGGTGCGCCGGATCCCGCGCGGCGCCGCCGGCGGCCCCGCGTCGCTGCTGCTGCTGTTCGGGGTCTGGCTGGTGCTGCGCAACCTCGCGTACCTGGTGTTCACCGGCAACGACCGCACGATCCGCACCGCGTACGTCGCGAGCTCGGTGGCGATCGGCGGCTCGCACGTCTCGGTGAACCGCCTGATCGTCCTCGGGATCTCTGCGGTGATCGCGGTGGCGCTGCACGTCCTGCTCCGGCGCACCCAGATCGGCCGCGCGATCCGCGCCGTGGCCCAGAACGCCGACAGCTGCACGCTCGCCGGCATCGACGTCCACCGGGTCTATGCGCTGAGCTTCGGTCTCGGGACCGCGTTGTCGGGCGTGGCGGGCGTGCTGCTGGCGACGATCTTCTCGTTCAACCCGAGCTCCGGCTCCTCGGAGCTCTTGAAGTCGTTCGTGGTGGTGGTGCTGGGGGGCCTCGGCAGCATCTCCGGCGTGGCGCTCGCCGCGCTGCTCGTCGCGACGGCGGAGGTGTTCGCGATCCTGATCCTGCCGGCATACCTCACCACGGCGGTCGGGTTCCTGCTGCTGGTGCTCGTACTGGTCGTGCGGCCGGGCGGGCTGTTCGGCCACCGGGTGCTGTCATGACGGCGATCCGGCCGAGGGCCGCGTGGCGGCGGGTGGACGTCGGGTGCGGGGCCGCATGCGCGATCCTGGCGCTCCTGCCGCCGGTGCTGGAGCTGTCTGCCTACGCCCATAACCTCATGACGCTCACCTTCCTCATGATCGCCGGCGCGCTGGCGTGGAACTGGATGGGCGGCTTCGTCGGCCAGGTCAGCTTCGGCCACGCCGCGATGTTCGGCGTCGGCGGCTTCGTCGCCGGCCGGCTGATGTTGAGCCTGCACCTGCCCGCGCCGATCTGCTGGCTCGGCGGCGCGATCGTCGCCGGCATCTTCGCGCTGGGCGCGCACCCCATGCTCCGGCTGCGCGGCCCGTACTTCTCGATCGCGACGATCGGCATCGGCGAGGCCAGCCGGCTGGTCTTCACCTACTGGGACCGGTTCACCGGCGGCGCCTCCGGCCTCTCGCTGCCGCTCGATGGGGATCTGAAGTACCAGCTCTACTGGTGGGCGCTGGCGTTCGCCGCGCTGGTGGCCGCGAGCTCGGTGGTCATCCGCCGCTCGAGCCTGGGCCTGAAGCTCCTGGCGATCAAGGCCGACGCCGATGCGGCCGCCGACGTGGGCATCTCGGCGACGTTCTACCAGGACCTGATCTTCGTCCTGTCGGGCGCGGTGGTGGGCCTGTCGGGCGGGCTCTACGCGTCGTACTTCAGCTACATCGAGCCGGGCGACATGTTCGGCTTCGATCGCTCCATCAGCTTCGTGCTGATGGCGGTGATCGGCGGCGTCGGCACCTCGCTGGGGCCGATCCTGGGCGCGGTGGTGTTCGTCCTCGTGCGGACCTACCTCCTGGCGTCGTACCCCCAGCTCTACCTCGGCCTCTACGGGCTCCTCTTGATCGTCATCATCCTGTTCGAGCCGCTCGGCCTCACCGGGCTGGCGCGGCGCGTGCTCCGCCGGATCCGGCCCGCGCCCGGAGGGGCGCCGCCATGACGCGGCTGTCGACACGCGGCCTGACGAAGCGGTTCGGCGGGCTGTGCGCGGTGGACGGCGTCGCGCTCGAGCTCGGCGAGCGGGAGATCCTCGGCGTCATCGGGCCCAACGGCGCCGGCAAGACCACGCTGTTCAGCCTGATCGCCGGATCGCTCCGCCCGACCTCCGGCGACATCTTCCTCGACGGCGAGCGGGTGACCGGGCTGCCGGCGCACCGCTGCGTCCGCGCGGGCATCGTCCGGACGCACCAGATCGTGCGCCCGTTCGGCAACCTCACCGTGCTCGAGAACGTGGTGGTGGCGGCGATGCATGCGCGCGGCGGCGCCACCGGCCACGCCCGCGACCGGGCCGCCGAGGTGCTCGCGTTCGTCGACCTCACCGGCCGCGACGGCCAGTACCCGGGCACGCTCACCCTGGCCGGCCGCAAGCGGCTCGAGCTCGCGCGCGCGCTGGCCACCGGGCCGCGCGTGATCCTGCTCGACGAGGTCGTCGCCGGCACGAGCCCGGTCGAGGCGCAGGCGTTCGCCGCGCTGATCCGGCGGATCCGCGACGAGCGCGGGATCTCGGTGATCATGACCGAGCACGTGATGCCGGCGGTCATGACCCTGTCCGATCGCGTCATCGTCCTCGATCGCGGCAAGTCGATCGCCCTGGGCACGCCGCAGGAGGTGGTCGCGAACCCGCGCGTCATCACGGCGTACCTGGGCACGGCGGCGGACGAGGCCGCTGCGCCATGACCCCGCCGGGCACGTCCTCGTCGGGCGAGTCCCCGCTGGGCGAGTCCCCGTCGGGCGAGCCCCCGCGTGACGACGCGGCGAGCCCGCCGCTGCTCGAGGTCGCCCAGATCGACGTGTTCTACGACGACGTCCAGGTGCTCCACGGCCTCGATCTGGCGGTGCGGCGCGGCGAGCTCGTCACCCTGCTCGGGTCCAACGGGGCCGGCAAGACCACGACCCTGCGCGCCATCATGGGGCTGTGCCCGCCACGCGCCGGAGACATCCGGTTCGGCGGCCGGTCGCTGGCCGCGGTGCCTGCCGCCGGCCGCGCCGAGCTCGGCATCGCGCTCGTCCCCGAGGGCAGGGAGCTGTGGCCGCAGCTCACGGTGCTCGAGAACCTCCAGCTCGGCGCGTACACCCGGCGGGCGCGGCGCAACGCGCGCCAGACGTTGCAGCGCATGTTCGCGCTGTTCCCGCGGCTCGACGAGCGCCGGGACCAGGCGGCCGGCAGCCTGTCGGGCGGCGAGCAGCAGATGTGCGCGATCGCGCGGGCCCTCATGAGCGAGCCCACGCTGCTCCTGATCGACGAGCTCAGCCTGGGCCTGGCGCCGGTGCTGGTCGATCAGCTCATGCAGACCATCGCCGAGCTCCACGCGGGCGGCATGACGATCCTGCTCGTCGAGCAGAACCTGCGCAAGGCGCTCGGCGTCGCGCAGCGCGGGCTCGTCATCGAGACCGGGCGCCTGCGGCTCGCGGGCACGAGCGCCGAGCTCGCCGGCAATCCCGAGATCCGCGCCGCCTATCTGGGGATCTGAGTCGTGGCTCGACGCTCCAAGTGGTTCGACGGGACGGCAATCACAGGTTGCGAAGAACACCGTTCGGCCTTCGCTCGGTGAGCGGATGGCAGGTCCCTGGAAAGGGAGACGCGATACCGAGCGCGTCCGCGAGATCGTCGAACAGCGAGCTCGCGAAGGCAATGCCGGTTGGTTCGTACATGAACACCTGCGCCCAGTCGAGCGTCGCCAAGGCATCCCGCCCCTGTCGGGTCTCCCGGTACCTGCCCATGTTCTCCTCGGTGGGATCGTTCAGGAACTTCAGGTAGCGCTTCGGATGGAGCTTGCGGTCCTCGCTACGCCACGGATGGTCACGAACGCTTGGCGAGGCCAGAAACGATGGATCGACCGAGGTGAACGCTTCGAGGTGCCGTGTTGCATCGAGCTCAGCAGGTCGCGTCGCGCCCGCACGGAGGAGCGCGGCCGGCTCCCCGAAGAAGTACGCCTCCACCATGGGGCACAAGAAGTGAACCGAGCATCGGTCCTGGAAGCGCTGTGCTTCGCGATGGGTGGCGCGAGCAGGGGAGGCAAGCACCGCATCCCGGACCAGCGCCACCACGTGGTGTGGTGTGGCTGCATTCGCGAGCTCGAGGTCATCGACGGCAAAGACGAAGTCGGGCGCGTTTCGCTGGGAGATCGTCGCGACGATCGCAGCAACGAAGTCGTCGACATACGTCCGGCCCGGCGGCGCCGGATGGCTGAGGCGATTGCTCGTGAACGAGTGAACTGGTCTGGCGAAGCACAGCTCGAACTGGACATCCTGGTCTGCGAACACGCGAGCGAGCGAAGGAGCAAGCGCACGTTGCTCGCAGTCACCGGTCGTGATGAGGCCGATCCTCGTCGTCATCGCTCGGTGCCCCAAATTCCTCACGCGCGTAGAGATCCCCCAGGGAGAAATGAGCGAGCCACGCAGGCTCCTTGAGCTCGCTCAAGCGAATCGGCAGTGATCGATCGGCATGCTCCATGACGTAGAGCCGCTCTGGACAGTCTCGGAATGCGTCGATGATCACGGGAGAGTGGGTGGCGAGGAGGATCGTCGTCGAGTGGCGTTGCGCCCAGGTTCGCATGTGCTGGAGCAGGAGCTTGATGGCGTGCGGGTGGAGTGCGTTTTCCGGCTCGTCGATCGCGATGAGATCGCCGGGATTGGTCGACGCCACGGCCGTGAGATGAAGGAGCGCTGCAAACCACCCGTCGGGCGCAAGGCTCGCCGAGATCGTCTTCTCGCCAGGGAGGCGAAGCTCCGCGCCGATGACTTGCGCAGCCTTCGAGAAATCGAGATCTTCGAAGAAATCGCGAAACAGGTCACGTAGGCCATCGAGCACGAAGCTGTAGCGATGGCGATCTTCCTTCTTGTCACGCCAGTTCCGGAGCACGCTGAATACATTGCTGCCATCCTGCGCCAGGCGTCGCTCTGTCGAATCCGCTGAACCACTGCGGCGCAGCGCTCGAAGATCGTAGTGCGCATATAACCGGTACCGCGAGAGCAGGCTTCCAAGTGCGATGACGCCATCGACCAGCGGATTGCTGGACTGGTTGCGTGCGAGTTCGTCCACCGCAATGCGGAATGCCAGAACGTCTCGCGCGGGCACCGAGTCCCCCATCACGAGCGCCAAATCCGCGCCGGCTTCCCGGGCAACGATGGTCACCATCTCTTGGGTGACGTGCTCTTCTGGTCGAAATCCGCTGGCAGTCTCCACGGGGGCCATGTGCCAGTAGATCGCATCGGCACCGACCTGAAAATCATAGGGCTCGCCCTCGTCCGCGTAGCTGTTCCGGGCGTTCGCTGCCCCTCCGTGCTCCTCGAGAGCCCGCGCGAGCCCGCGTTCGAGCGCATCTCGTAGCAGCGCCGGAACGTCGAGCAGGGTGGTCTTGCCCGAGCCGTTGGCACCGACGAGCGCGCACACCCCATCGGGCCTCCAGTCGATCTCGCGGAGCCCTCTGTAGTTGCGCACCTTGAGGCTGAACCTCATCCGCAGAAATTGTACTCGCGTTTGGTGTCCCAGGGTCGTCCCCGAGATGAAAAGGGGGTCGAAACTCGGCCGAGGCTTGCAGCTTCGACGAGCCCAGGTGCGCTCCGAGCTCGAACCGTGATCTGGGGCTCCTCCCGATCCCTCGCTGGCCTGAAGATCCTGGCGAGGGCGGCCGCGCTCTCCGGCTTCGATCTCGTCGGCGGAGCTGGCCTCGGCGGTGAGGCCGCGGCACACGGCGAGCCACGTGCCCATGTTGATGAGCTCAGCCGCCACCATCGTGATCGAGCCGCCCCGCCTGCGCCATCGCCGTGCTACGCGAAGCCATGACGCTCTCGATCGCTCCGCTCATCGACGCCTTCACCGCGGCGTTCAACCGCAACGATCTCGACGCCGTGATGGCCGCGTTCGCCGAGGACGCCGAGTACCGCCCGGGCGACGGCTCGACGCACCGCGGGCGCGCCGCGATCCGCCAGGCCTTCGCGCCGCAGTTCGCGGGCGCGTTCGGCGCGATGCGGTTCGATCCGGAGGACCAGCTGGTCGACGAGGTCGCACGCAAGGCCGCGCTGCGCTGGATCTGCCGCCACGACTTCACGGGCGCGCACGGCCGCCGGATGTCCCGGCTGCTCAAGCTCGCCCTGCGGGCACGGCATGGCACGCGCGTCGGCTGGCACGGCGTCGACGTGTTCCACTTCGACGCGGCCGGCAAGATCACCGGCAAGTACACCTACGCGAGCTACGATCGCCCGAAGCTCGAGCGCGGGCTCGGCGTCGCGTTGTAGGGTCGCGCGACCGGCTCACAGCGGTGATGGCGGCGCGGCGTGCGGGCGAGCATCTAGACGCCACGATAGCGCGCGGCAAGCTGGCCGGTGGCCGCGGCCAGGTCGAGATCCGCGACGAGCAGCCCTGGCTTGCCGTACGGCTGTCGCGTTGTAGCGTCGCGCGGCGCAGCGTGAGGTGCGTATCGCCGAGGTTCTGCGAGGATCTCGCTGCGCTCGCGAGGGCGTGTCCCGAGTGGGTAGATCGGGACTCTGGATCTGCGCAAGTGTCATACGTGAGTCGATTGCAGTGACAAGGTACCATCGGAGTTCGTCTGTCCCCGCGCGGGGCCGCCCTGAGAGCTTACTGAATACAGCAGGAGGTCGATGGTCGTGGCTACATGGTTCAGATCACGACAACGCCACGGCGCGCGGGGCCGCTGGCACCGGGCGCGATGTTCCTGCTCTCGGCCGGCTGCATGGCCCTCGACATGGGCTCGAGCCCTGATGCGCAGCTGGGCTCGACAGCCATGATCGAGCAGGGGCTACATGTACGCGAGAATGCCAGTACGCCCACCCGGCCCTTGCTACACGCGCTCACCGGCGTTGCGCTGGACGATGCTCCCTGGGTTCGCCACACGATCGCCCAGGGCGCGCAGACCGGGCTGTATCGCGGCGCTGATGGCGCCGACCTGCGCGGCGATGCCGGCGGGCTCCACATCGCGACCGCGTGGGAGGAAGGCGGCATCGTCACGGTGTCGACGCTCGCGCCCGGCGCCGATCCGCGCGCGCCGTGGCCGACCGTGATCGCGGCGAGCAAGCCGTTCGTGGAGGACGCGAAGTTCGGCGACTTCGACGGCGATGGCCGGCTCGACGTCGCCAGCTCGAGCGACGGCGGCCAGCGGATCTACCTGTCGTTCGCGGGCGCGACGGGGGCGTACACGACCACCACGTTGACGAGTTCGGCGGGACACGGACGCTGGATGCAGATCGTGCCGATCGACGTCGATGGCGACGGGCTCCTCGATCTCGCCGCGGGCTCGCGGGTCGGGACGCCCGCCGTGGTCGCCTGGTTTCGCAACCCGGGCGCCATGGCGCGCGACGGCGCGACGTGGACCTATCACCAGGCCACCAGGGCCGGCTGGATCATGTCGCTGCTCGCGCTCGACGTCGATGGCGACGGCGACCAGGACCTCGTGGCCAGCGACCGCAGCTACTACCTGGACGCGGCCGGCGTTCGCCGGTGGGACCTGACCGGCGCGAGGTGGATCGAGAACGTCGACCACGGCGCGAGCTGGCTCAACCACGCGATGGAGACGCCGGGCACGTGCGCGACGTGCACGCCGGGTGACGAGATGATGCTGGCGCTCGCCGACCTCGACGGCGATGGCCGGCTGGACGTGATCGACGGGCAAAGCTCCACCGGGCATGCCAATCGCGTCGCGGTCCACCGCAACCCCGGATGGTTCACGCCGCCGCCGTGGCCCACGGCGCTGGTTCCGACGGTCGAGGTGAACACCGCCATGGGCCACTACCAGGCCGTCGCGGTCGGCGACGTCGATCGCGATGGCGTGCTCGATCTCGTCATCTCGACCTGGGAGACCAGCGCGCTGCCGACGTCGCTGCTGACCGGCGTGTACTGGCTCCGCAACCTCGGCGCCGGCGCGTGGCAGCACCACGATATCAGCGGCCCCGAGGGCTCGAAGTGGGATAACGGCGTGCTGTACGACCTCGACGGCGACGGCGACCTCGACGTGATCGAGACCGAGCAGATCGATAACCTCGGGATCGTCTGGTTCGAGAACCCCTGTGCGATCGCCGCGCGTTAGGTGGCCGTCAGCGGTGGGTCACACCGGGAACCGCGCCGCGATCGCGGCGGGCAGGCGGTCGCGGGCGACGTCGCGCAGCACGGTGCCGTGTCCGGGGATCAGGTGGCGGAACGGCAGCTGGACGAGGCGGGCGAAGTCCTCGCGCACGTTCGGCCCCATCCGCTTGAGCCACGGCTTGCCGATCATCGTCGGACCGAACCCCATGCGGGGGATGATCCGCCGCGCGAGCCACGAGCAATGCTCGAGCGTCGTCCAGTTCTGGTAGCTGTCGCCGGTGACCAGGACACCACCGTCGACCGGCAAGACGATCGCGAGCTCGGGCTGGCTCGCGCGCTCGAAGCGGAACACGCTGGCGTCGGCGAACGGGTGGGCGTCCGGCAGCAGATCCTTGCCGGGGACGGCGTGCCTGGTGCCGGGCGCGCCCCACAGCGTCGCGCCGAACCGCTCGACGAAGTACGCGTCGTCGGCCCCGTGGAGCGCCGCCACGCGCACGACATGCGTCACCTTGCCGAGCTTGCCGAGCTGGGCCTCGCCGTCGTCGCCGAGCCGGGCCGAATTGACGATCACGAGCTCGCCGCCCTGGCGGAGCACGGTCATGTTGCGCTCGAACCGGACCCCCACGCCGGGGCGGAACGAGCTGCGGACCACGAACACGTCGGGGAACACCTCTTCGAGCGAACCGTGCGGCATCGCGGGACGATGAGCCATGGCGGCGAGACTAGCGCAAAGCAGCGCGCCGCGGAGCGCCTGCGGTCGCGGCGAGGCCGCAGCCGGCGACCCGCCGGATCACGGACGGCGCCTGCGGTGGCGATAGCCGCGCGCCCCGGCGGGGCGGTACCCTCCTCACGTGCCGGTGGCGAACAACCCCGTGGCCGCGCTGCTCGCGGCCTCGCCCGTCGTGCTCGCGCCGATGGAGGACGTGACCGACGCGGCGTTTCGCCGGATCTGCCGCGCGCTCGGCGCGGTCGTGTGCGTGACCGAGTTCGTCGGGGTCGAGCAGATCCTCAGCGACTCGCGGCTGGCGCGCCGCCGCACGACCCTGGCCGACGACGACCGGCCGACGGCGATCCAGATCTACGGCGGCGATCCGGAGCTCTTGCTCGCGGCCGCCCGGCGCGTCGCCGAGGCCCGGCCGGCCTACGTCGACCTCAACTGTGGCTGCTGGGTGCCGAGCGTGGTGGGACGCAACGCGGGGGCGGCGTGGCTGCGGGATCCGGCGGCGATGGTCGAGATGGCGCGCCGGATCGCGGCGGCGATCGCGCTGCCCGTCACGGTCAAGACCCGGATCGGCTGGGGCCCCGAATCGCACATGCCGGTCGTCGACCTCGCCCGCCGGCTCGAGGATGCCGGGGTCGCCGCGCTCGCCATCCATTGTCGCACCGCCGCGATGGGCCACCGCGGGCCGGCCGACTGGAGCTGGGCGCGGCGCGCCCGCGAGGTGGTCGCGATCCCGGTGATCGTCAACGGCGACGTGCGGAGCGCCGAGGACGCCGTCCGCGCGATCGGCGAGACCGGGTGCGCCGGCGTGATGGTCGGCCGCGCGGCGATCGATCACCCGTGGATCTTCCGCGAGGCCCGCGCGCGGCTCGCCGGTGCAGCGATCGCGCCGCCGGAGGACGACGAGCGCCGCACGGCGTACCGCGCGGTCCTCGAAGCGAGCGTGGCCGCGCGCGGCGAGCGAGCCGGCGTCGCCTCGGCGAAGCGCCATCTGAACATGCTCGGTCCGCTGGCACCGGCGCTGCGGCCGCGCCTGGTCCGCGCGCACACGCTGGCCGAGGCGCTCGCCGCGCTCGCGACCGCGGCCATGTGATGCGGCGGGCTCGGGCCGGACGTGCGTCGGGCCGCGCGCGGTGAGCTTCTCGGGGTGACGGGCGAAGATCTCGGGGTACTGTTCGGCCCGTGCATCGCGCGTTCGCCGTGGTCCTGCTCGCGGTGGCCGCGTGCGCCCGCCGCCCCGCGCCCGTCGAGCCGTCGGCGCGCGCGCTGTTTCGCGACCTCGAGCGCCAGGTCACGGTGGCGGCGGCGACCGGCTGGGGCGTGGATCGCATCGAGGTCGAGGCGACGCTCGACAACGCGCTCGACGCGAGCTGCCGGGTCGATCCGGTCACCCGCCGGCTGCTGCGGCGCTGGCTCGACGATCGCATCGTCGCGCTGGGCGGGCCGGTGGAGGTCGCCTATCGCGCCCGCGGCAAGGACCTGTCGCGCGTCGACGAGCTCCTGATGGTGTCGCGGGTCCGGCTGGTGCTCGCGCGCGCCGAGGAGGTCGCGGCCGACTGCCCGTTCTGGCTCGAGCCCGAGCAGCCGTTCCGCGGTCGCCAGATCTCCGACGATCGCTGGCAGCTGACGTTCGGCGGCGGCGGCAAGGGTATCGTCATCCGTCAGGGCGATCGCATCGACGGCAGTTTCGGCGGCGCCGGCCGGGTGCTGCTCGGCCGCACGTTCGTCGAAGGCCACGGCGTCTACGCCGGTGTCGAGCTCGGCGGCAACGCGACGTTCCCGAAGGATCCGACCGGCGTGCGGACCTCGCTCACGATCGGCGCGGACCTCGTCGTGCCGGTGATGTACCGCCACACGCTCACGAGCAGCTACCTCGAGGCCGAGGCCGGGTGGCTCGGCCACGCGACCGAGCGCGACTGGGGCGCGCTCGATCACGGCATCCACCTCGGCGCCTCGATCGGTGCCCGGGCGCTGCGCACGCGGTTCGTGTTCCCGGGCGTGGCGTTCGGCGTGTCCTGGGAGCGGACCTTCCTGCCCGGCGACGACCTGACCACCCTCAAGATCGGCCTGCGCGTCGCGTTCGATCTCGACCTGTGAGCACGGCGTGCTCGCGCGATTCCGCGGAATCGTCCATCCGGGCAGGCTCGATGATCCGCAATGCCATGGATTTGCATCGCGCCGGCTCGTTCTTGCTGTCGCCGACCTGCGGGAGGACGCGCACACGCGCGCTGGCGACCCGGGTCTGGGTCCCTCCCTCTGAACGATCTAAATAGCAGTAAACACTGAGGTTCCTTCCCTCGACGACGTCTCGGCTGCCACGTGGCTGCCACGCGCACCGAGCATCCGGAGGATCCGGGTGTCGGGGTCCGTTTCGTTCATCGCTGCGAGC
>Ga0137459_1000529_pt1 | contig 13475 bp, 8 predicted proteins | sample EasRivERMGT700_2_FD_104908 | JGI IMG/M metagenome (GOLD analysis project Ga0137459, IMG submission 104908) | Soil microbial communities from meander-bound floodplain in the East River, Colorado, USA - East River MetaG ERMGT700_2 | ecosystem: Environmental > Terrestrial > Soil > Floodplain ...
ATAGTTGGAACACGATGTGAATAGCTTTTGGGAAGAGACAAGCAGGGCTGGGAAGGTGGCAGGCAGGAGGGGACGGGCGGGAGGCGACGAAGCTGGGCAGGGCGGGATGGGCGAGGAGGGTGGGGGGGCGGGGCGCGGCGGAGCGGGGGAGGGGGGGGGGGGGGAGGGGGGGGGGGGGGGGGGGGCGACGAAGCGGGAAGGGGGTGGGGGGAGGGAGGGGACGGGCGGGCGGCGACGAATCGGGGAAGGGCGTGACGAGGTCGGACGGAGGGGACGGGCGGCGACGAATCGGGGAAGGGCGTGACGGGGTCGGACGGAGGGAAGGGCGGGGGACGACGATCTGGGAAGGGCGTGACGGGTGGCAGGAGGGGACGGGCGGCAAACGAAGCTGGGCAGGGCGCGATGGCGGATGGCTGGGCAGGGCGCGATGGCGGATGGCTGGGCAGGGCGCGATGAACCTGGACAGGGCGGGAGAGGCGTGACGGGCGGGGGCGCGATGAAGCTGGGTGGGTAATGGGGGTGATGGGCGTGATGGGCTGAGCGTGCTTGCGTGAGCGGGCGTGATGGGTTGGGCCGTACGTGACGGACAACGGCGTGATGGGCTGTGGCAGGGCGGGCTGGGTTGGAGGCAGTGCGTGGTCGTGACGCGATGATTCGCCATTAGGGGCGTGTCGTCGTGCGTGCACGGGTGTGCGACTGTGACCCGCGGTGAAACGTAGCTCGGCGCCAGGCATACGAGCGATCGCGGAACTCGCCGTCGGAGCATGCGGTTCTCCGCAGCCGGCGGCGCCCGCGGCCGACGGCGCCCACCGGCTATACCGCCGGCGGCGCCGCCGTGTGGCTCGAGATCGCCAAGGCCGGCCTCGACGACGCGGCGATCGCCGGCGCGATGACGGTGGTCCCGGCGGCCTACGGGGGGCTTGCCGTTCGGGATCGCGAAAGGGCGCCGCGGCCACCTTCGTGGTGCTCGACGGCGATCCGCGGCGCGACGTGGCCACGCTGCTGGCGCCACGCGCCGCCTGGCTCCGCGGTCACCGCGTGCGGTAGAACGCGCTAGAACCCTGGGGCATGCGCGGGCCGATCCTCACTGCTGTCATTGCGGTGGCCGCGGTGGCCGTGGTGGCTACGCGGGCGGACGCGCACCAGACCTCGGTCAAGTACGTCGACGTCACGGTCGACGGGACGCGCGCGACGATCAAGCTGACGGTCGCCCCCGGCGACGTGACCGAGCCGCTCGGGCTGGCTCCGGACGCCCGGCCCGACCTGGCCGCGGCGACCACGCCGCAGGTCGCCGCGTACGTCGCGCGCTGGCTCGCGCTCGGTCCCGACGGCCAGCCGCCGTGTCCGGCCGCGCCGCCGCGCATTCACCCGGACGCCGACGCCCGGTTCGTCGTCGTCGAGTGGGAGGTCACGTGCGCGGACGACCTGGCGCGCCTCGCGATCGACCTCCGCGGGTTCTTCGCGGTCGACCAGCGTCACGAGGCGATCGTCACCGTGCACGCGCCGGACGCGGCCGGCGACGCTGCCGTGGTGCGCGCCGCCGATCCGATCCTCCACGTCCACGCCGACGATGCGGTCGGGCTGGCCGCGTGGATCGCCGCGGGGATCGCGCACATCTGGGACGGCCGCGATCACGTGTGCTTCGTGCTCGCGCTGCTGCTCGTCGTGATGCTCGTGCGGCGCGACGGCCGGTGGGCGACGCGGCCGCCGCGCGCGACGCTGCGCCACACCGCGGCGATCATCACGGCGTTCACGGTCGCGCACAGCCTGTCGCTGTCCGCCGCGTCGCTCGGCCTGGTCAGCTTGCCGGCCCGCTTCGTCGAGTGGATGATCGCGCTCTCGATCCTCTACACGGCGGTGGAGAACATCGCCCGTCCCGACGTCCGGTGGCGGTTCGTCGGGACGTTCGGGTTCGGGCTGATGCACGGCCTCGGGTTCGCGAGCGTGCTCCGGGTGACGCTGCCGCCCGACCACGTGATCGGCCCTCTGCTCGGCTTCAACCTCGGCGTCGAGCTCGGCCAGCTGGTGATCGTGGTGATCGCGCTGCCGCTGGCCTGGCTGTGCGCCCGCGAGCTCGGGGCCGAGCGCTACCGCCGCCGCGTGATGCCGGCGCTGTCGATCGCCATCGCCCTCATCGCTTGCAAGTGGCTGATCGAGCGAACGTTTTCGATCGCCCTGCCCACGTTCTGGGGGATGTAGGCAGAAGGCTCGCACCCGCGGCCCTTCCCAGCCCCGACGCCAAGGTCGATACTCCTCCGACATTGGCATTCGACGAGACGGAACCGCCAGTCGTGGAAGACCCTGGGAAGCCGATCGTCGTCTGCGTCGACGACGATCGCAACAACCTCAACGCCCTCGGCCGCGTCCTGGGGGCGCGCTGCACGGTGCTGCTGGCCACCGACGGCCTCGAGGCGCTCGACCACATCGAGAGCAACACCGACGTCGCGTGCGTGCTCGCGGACCTGCGCATGCCGGGCCTGCCCGGCGCCGAGCTGCTCGCCCGGGTCGCGCAGATCCGGCCGCAGTGCCGGCTCGCGGTGGTCACCGGGTACCCCGAGTCCGAGGATCTGATCAACGCGATCAACGCCGGGCACCTGCACTACGTCATCACGAAGCCGTGGAAGCTGCAGGACCTGTTGCAGGTCGTCGATCAGCTCGTCCACACGTTTCGCCTCGAGCGCGACAACGCGCGGCTCGTCACCGAGCTCCGGCTCGCGAACCAGCAGCTCCGCGAGCACGAGCGCGTCCTGGTGGCGCAGCTCGAGTCGCGTGGCCGCGAGATCTCGGCGGCGGCCGAGCAGCTCGTGCAGATGGGGGTCCAGCTCGACGCGCTCACCCTGCGCGACGGGCTGACCGGCCTCTACACCCACCGCGCGTTCCAGGAGCGGCTGCGCGAGGAGTGCGCGCGTGCGCTGCGCTACGGCCAGCCGATGGCGCTCCTGATCGGCGACATCGACGGCTTCGCGACCGTCAACTACGACCTCGGCTATCAGGTCGGCGACGCCATCCTGCGCCGCATCGCGGCCGTGCTGCAGGAGGACGGCTCGCCCGACCGGGTGCGCAGCGCCGACATCGTCGCGCGCTACTCCGGCGAGGAGTTCGTGCTGCTCATGCCCGAGACCGGCAAGGCCGGCGCGCTCACCAAGGCGGCGCGGCTGCGCGACGCGGTGGCGCTCGCCGAGATGCCGGGCGGCCGCCACATGTCGATGTCGATCGGCGTCGCGTCGCTGCCCGACGACGCCGCGGATCCGGAGGGCCTGCTCACCGCCGCGGAGGCTGCCGTGCGCGGCGCCAAGCGGGGTGGCCCGGGCCGCGTCCACTTCTTCTCCGCCGGGGATGACACCTCGGTGGTGCGCTCGGCGACCCGGCCGTTCACCCAGCTGCCGCCGCTCGATCGGTTCCGCCCGTACCAGGAGCGGATGCACGAGGTGACGGCGATCCTGATGCGCGATCGCTCGCTGTCGTGCCTGCAGGTCGATCTGTCGCGGCTGCACCGCGTCGAGCTCGACCAGGGCGTCGCCCACCACAGCGAGATCTACGACCACGCGGCGACGCTGCTCGATCAGCTGCGCGACACGGTGCTCGATCCCGCGGATCTGATCTGCCGCTCGGGCGACGGCGATGGCTACTTCGTGATCCTGTCGCCGCGCCACGGCCAGCGCATCGATCTCGAGGGGCTCGCGGCGAGCGTCGAGCGGTCCGTCGAGGAGGGCCTCGCGCCGATGGTCACCGAGGTGCTGCGCGAGCAGCCGCGGATCACGGTCGGATCGGCCCGCGTGCTCGGCAACTCGCTGCTCCGCCCCGAGCGGATCACGGCGCGGCTGGTCACCGACGCCGGCGCGGCGACCCGCAACTCGCGCGAGCGCAAGGCGCACCGCGATCGCTCGACCCTGCAGGACATCATCCTCGGCGACGGCCTGACCTCGGTCTATCAGCCGATCGTCGATCTCGGCAGCGGCGACATCTTCGCCTACGAGGCGCTGACCCGCGGGCCGCGTGCCACCTCGCTCGAATCGCCCGCGACGCTGTTCGCGATCGCCGACGAGGTCGATCTCACGGTCGAGCTCGATCGTGCGTGCTTCCGCGGCGCGTTGCGCAGCGCGCTGACGCTCGAGCCGGTGCACCGGCTGTTCGTCAACCTGTTGCCGATGTCGTTCTACGACGCCGCGTTCATCGAGGTCGAGGTCGGCAACCTGTTGACCGCCGCCGGCCTGACCCCGGCGAACATCGTGTTCGAGATCACCGAGCGCCTCGCGATCGAGAACTTCGCGTCGTTCAAGCGCGCGCTCGCCGCGTACACCGCGATGGGGTTCGGCGTGGCGATCGACGACGTCGGCACCCGGCACTCGAACCTCGAGACGGTCATGTCGCTGCGCCCGCACTTCATCAAGATCAGCGACGTGCTGGTCCGCGGGATCGCGCGCTCAACGGTCAAGCGCGAGATGCTGCGCTCGCTGCGCCACATCGCCGAGACGATCGACGCGGTGATGATCGCCGAGGGCATCGAGCACCTCGAGGACGTCGTCGCGCTGCGCGACCTCGGCCTGCGCTACGGCCAGGGCTACTACATGGCGCGCCCGGGGCCGGGCTTCCCGACGCTGAGCGACGAGGTGCGCAGCGAGCTGCGCAACGTGACCGTGAACGCACCGGCGACCGCGCTGGCGACCAGCGACGACGAGGACGACGATGACGATCGCGATCTGGCGTCCGGCGCTCCGGCCGCGCGGCGCCCGATCTCGATGGCGATCCCGCGCCACGGCTTCGGCCGCCACGAGGACGAGATCACGAGCGACTTCGAGCTGATCGATCCGGAGCCCGAGGCGCGGGCGCGTGGATCGCTGGCCGCGGTGCGGATCGAGCCCGCGGCCCAGCCGCTCCCGGTGTGGCGGCCGTTGATCGACGACGAGGTCGGCACGAGCCCGGACGCCGAGCCGCTGCTCGACAGCCTGCGGCGCACGCGCGCCGAGACCATCCCCGATGGCGAGCCCAAGGGCGGCCGGCCCGGGTTGAACTGACGCAAGCCGGCGAACCGGCGGCACCGACCGAACGCAAAGCGATGGCCATGGACCGCGATCCACGCGGGCGCGAGCCTCGAGGAGCTCGCGCGCGCGCCGCGCGTCGACTGAGTGTCAGCGGATCGTCAGCGGCGGCCGCGCCCGCCGCGGCCCGGTGCCGGCGGCGGCACGCTCGGCGGCGGCGTACGCGCAGGTGGCGCTGCCCCGCCGGGCGAGCGCGATGGCGCCGGGGCGCCGGTCGGCGCGGGCGGAGGCGGCTGATAGACGCCGCCGGTGGCGGGCCGCTGCGACGGGCCGGGCGGGTTGACGTAGATCGGGCCGCCGGTCGCCGGGGGCGGCTGATAGACGCCGCCGGTGGCGGGCCGCTGCGACGGGCCGGGCGGGTTGACGTAGATCGGACCGCCGGTCGGCGCGGGAGGCGGCTGGCGATGGACGCCACCGGCGGCGGGCGGCCGCGTCGGGGCGGGTTGCCAGGTCGGCGGCGAGGAGATCGGCGGCGAGGAGACCGGCGGCGAGGAAGCCGGCGGCGTGGTGCCCGGCGCATCGACCGGTGGCATCCGGGTCGGCGCCGGGTGGATGGTCCCGCCGCTCGGTTCGGGCTCGCTCGCCGGTGGATACGTCGACGGGTAGGTCGGTGGATACGTCCGGGCTCCGCCTCCGCGCGCCGGGGGCGGCCTGTAGGTCGTACCCGAATTGCCGGGCGGGTCGTAGGGCCCACCGCGTGGGTTGCCGCGTGGCGGGCGCGTGCCTCCGCTGCCTGCCGGCGGGGCGTAGGGCGGGGAGTACACCGTCGTGCCGCCACCGGAGCTCGGCGGGCGGTAGCCACCGGTCCCTGCGGGGGGCGGGGTCATCCCGGGCCGGCCGTTGCGATGATCGCGCCCGTTGCCGCCGTCGGAGCCCGCGGGCGGCGGGATCGCGGGCCGGCCGGTGCGGTGATCGCGCACGTCGACATTGCCTCCGGTCTCCCCGGAGATCGGGGGACGGTAGCCTCCGGTGCCGGCCGGCGGCGCGACGACCGTCGGGCGGCCGTCGCGGTGATCGCGCACGTTCCAGCCGCGCGGCACGCGATCGGGCTGCGACCAGTAGCCCGGCGTGTAGACGTACTGTTCGCCGACGTAGTCGTAGTTCGGCTCGACGTACACGTAGCCGGCTTGCTCGCGCTCCCACCGGCCGTTGACCCACACCCATTCGTAGCCGTTCCAGTGCCAGTAGCCGTCGATCCAGACCGATCCGTCACCGGGTGACGTCGTCATCTGCTCGTAGAGCGGCTCGGGAGGTGAGCTCGCGACGTAGTACGGCGATGGCTCGCCGACCGAGACGCTCGCGGAGGCCGCCGACCGGGTGCCGTAGCCCCCATACCCGTACCCAGGATTCACAGGCGCCGTGTCGCGAACGACGCACGCCTGCAGTCCCAGGGCGAGGCCTGCGCTTCCGATCCACGGAGCCAGGGGGCGAAAAAGCGGGCGACCAAGGAGTCGGCCTAGGAGTCGAGGAAACAGTCGCATCTGCATGGAGTTCCTCCAGAGACTTCAAATTTCGACGGCGAGGGCGCCCGAAGCTTCACAGTCTAGTTGACGGGTATTCCCACCACAAGTACACAGAACGCCGATGAAAACGGTCTTCTCGGGCATCCAGCCGACGGGGGAGCTCCATCTCGGCAACTACCTCGGCGCGGTTCGAAACTGGGTGGCGCTGCAAGACCAGTACCGGTCCATCTTCTGCATCGTCGATTATCACGCGCTGACGCAGGACTACGACACGAAGGAGATGGCGAAGCGCGTCACCGAGATGGTGATCGACCTCCTCGCGCTCGGGATCGATCCGGACAGGTCGCTGCTGTTTCTCCAGTCGATGGTCCCCGAGCACACCGAGCTCGCGTGGGTGCTGACCAACGTCACCGGGTTCGGCGACCTCGAGCGGATGACGCAGTTCAAGGACAAGATCGAATCGCAGCCCGAGAACATCAACGTCGGCCTGTTCCAGTACCCGGTCCTGCAAGCCGCCGACATCCTGCTGTACAAGGCCGAGCTCGTGCCGGTCGGCCAGGATCAGGTGCAGCACATCGAGCTCGCGCGGCGGATCGCGCGCAGCTTCAACCATCGCTGGGGCAAGGTGTTCCCCGAGTGCGAGCCGCTGCTCACCAACCTGCCGAAGCTGCTCGGGCTCGACGGCAAGAAGAAGATGAGCAAGTCGCTCGGCAACCACATCCCGCTGTCGGTGTTCGGTCCGGGCGGGTCCGACAAGCAGCTCCGCAAGCTGCTGGGCCGCGCCGTCACCGACGAGAAGCGCGTGACGCGCGAGGATCCCGGCAACCCCGACGACTGCAACGTCGGCACGATGCACAAGGCGGTGTCGCCGCCCGACGATCTGGCGTGGGTCACCCAGGGCTGCACGACCGCGGGCATCGGCTGCGTCGACTGCAAGGGCAAGCTCGCCGACAACCTGACCGCGCACTTCGCGAGCTACGCGGTGCGCCGCGCCGAGCTGCTCGCCACGCCCGAGCGGGTGACCGAGGTGCTCGAGCAAGGCGCGGCGAAGGCCCGCGTGATCGCGCAGCGGACGCTCGCCGACGTGCGCAAGAAGCTGGGGCTATGGCCCTCGCGCTGACGTCGCGTCGCGGGGCGCTGGCGGCGGTCGCGAGCGCGCTCGCGGCGATGGCGCTCGCCGCGGCGGTCGCCGGGCGCAGCTGCCGGGTGACGCAGCCGGGGCCCGAGGCCGCGGTGCGCGACATGATCCAGGCCGCCAAGGCCCTCGATCACAACAGGGTGTTCGAGCTGCTCACCCCCGCGACCCGCGATCGGCTCGACGCCCAGGCCAGGCGCGCGACCGATCTGGTCGGGGCGTCGCAGCGCTACACCGCGAAGGATCTGATCTCGATCGGCAGCTCCGAGGGCGTCGCCGATCCGACCGACATCACGGTGCTCGAGGAGCACGGCGAGCGCGCCGTCGTGGAGATCGTCTCGCCCGGGGGCCGCGCGCGGGTCGACCTCGTCAAGCTCGAGGGCCGCTGGCGCATCGACCTGCCGCAGTACGGCAGCCTGTAAACGTCTTCAGCGCCGCGCGCCGCGTCATCGGCCGCGTGTCTCGCCAGATCGCTCGACGGCGGCCGGGCCCCGGTGTACATCACGCCGCATGCGCAGGCTGTTGCCGATCGTGCTCGTCGCTTGTGGTGGTGGGGCGCCGGCTGCGCGCGTCCCGGTCGATCCGCCGGTGGGCGCGATGACCGAACCCCCAGCAAAGCCACCCGAGGTCCCGATGCCGTCTTCCCATCCCTGGGCTCATCCCTGGCCGGCGACGCACGCCGGCGACGTCAGCGATACCGTGCACGGCCAGAAGATCGCAGATCCGTACCGCTGGCTCGAGGACGAGAAGGCGTCCGAGGTCCAGGCGTGGATGACCGCGCAGGACACCTACGCGCGCGCGCAGCTCGCGAAGTCGCCGCGCCGCGACGAGCTCGCCGCCCGGCTCAAGCAGCTGTTCTACTTCGACGCGGTCAGCGCGCCGGTCCACCGCCGCGGCCGGTTCTTCTACACGCGCAAGCACGCCGACAAGGAGAAGACGATCGTCTACTGGAAGCAGGGCGAGACCGGCGCCGAAAAGGTGCTGTTCGATCCGAACCAGTGGAGCACCGACGGCAGCACGGGCCTCGGGGACTGGGCGCCGAGCTGGGACGGCAAGTACGTCGCGTACGCGGTCAAGGAGCACAACTCCGACGAGTCCGTGATGCGCGTGCTCGACGTCGCGGCCGGCAAGGACCTGGCCGATTCGATCGAGGGTACGAAGTACGCCCAGGCGTCGTGGACGCCCGACGGCCACGGCTTCTATTACACGTGGGTCCCGCCGGTCGGTGACAAGGTCACGGTCGCCGACCGCCCGGGCTTCGCGGAGCTGCGGTTCCACAAGCTCGGCACCCCTCCCGCCACCGATCCGGTCGTGCACCCGGCGACCGGCAACGCCGGGACGTTCCTCGGCGGCCGCGTGTCGCGCGACGGCCACTGGTTGGTGGTCGCGATCCAGCACGGCTGGAACTCGTCGGACCTCTACGTCAAGGATCTTCGCAAGCCGGGCGCGGCGTGGACCACGCTGGTCGCCGGGGTCGACGCGAACTTCGACCTCGCGATCTGGCGCGACCAGTTCTACGTCACCACCAACGACGGCGCGCCGAGGAACCGGGTGTTCAAGGTCGATCCGCGCCACCTCGAGCGCGCGGCGTGGCACGAGATCGTGAAGCAGAGCGACGCGACGATCGAGCACACGACCATCGTCGGCGAGCACCTCGTGCTGACCTACCTGCGCAACGCCGCGAGCGAGATCGAGGTCCGCGACCTCGCCGGCAAGCTGGTGCGCAAGGTCGCGATCCCGGCGCTCGGCAGCTCGGCCGGCATTTCGGGCAACCCCGACGAGGACACCGGCTACGTCGACTACACGTCGTTCACCGAGCCGCACATCATCTACCAGACGTCGATCAAGACCGGCAAGACCGCCGAGTGGGCGCGGATCACGCTGCCGATCGACACCGCGCAGCTCTCGGCCGAGCAAGTGTTCTTCCCGTCGAAGGACGGCACGAAGATCTCGATGTTCATCCTGTCGAAGCAGGGCGCCAAGCGCGACGGCGCCAACCCGACGATCCTCTACGGCTACGGCGGGTTCAACGTGAACCTGACCCCGGGGTTCACCGGCGCGCGCGCGGCGTGGCTCGAGCGCGGCGGCGTCTACGCGATCCCGAACCTGCGCGGCGGCGGCGAGTACGGCGAGGACTGGCACCGCGCCGGCAAGCTGCTGCAGAAGCAGAACGTGTTCGACGACTTCATCGCGGCTGCCGAGTACCTCATCGCCGAGCGCTGGACCTCGCGCGATCACCTGGCGATCAGCGGCGGCTCGAACGGCGGCCTGCTGGTCGGCGCGGTGGTCACCCAGCGTCCGGACCTGTTCAAGGCCGTGATCTGCGCGGTCCCGCTGCTCGACATGCTGCGGTTCCACCTGTTCGGCTCGGGCAAGACCTGGGTGCCGGAGTATGGCTCCGCCGAGGATCCCGCGCAGTTCAAGGCGCTCTACCAGTACTCGCCGTACCGGGTCGCGGTCGATGCCGGTCAGCGCGCGTACCCCGCGGTGCTGTTCGACTCGGCCGATCACGACGATCGCGTCGATCCGATGCACGCCCGCAAGCTCGCGGCCCAGCTGCAGGCCGCGCAGACCGGCGATGCGCCGATCTTGCTCCGCATCGAGCGCAACTCGGGCCACGGCGGCGCCGATCTGGTGAAGCAGCAGGTCGAGCGCGCGGCCGATCAGCTCGGCTTCCTCGACGGCCTCTTGCGCTAGCGCGTTTCCCATACGGCAGGTCGCCCGGGAGGTGCTCCCCTGGGAGTTCTACGAGCGCCAACACGCGCGCTGACGGCCCGGGAGGTTCAGCAGAACGCGGACACGCGCGCTCACGGCGATGGGGGCCTCGCCTCGCGGGAGACAGCGTACGGCCGGATCGTGCAGGACCCGCCGGCGCAACACTCAGCTACCTGTGCCCCGCAGCCACCGGCCGTGGAAGCTACCGCTCGTCGAGGCCCCCATCGCCTTCCGCGCGCGTTGACGCGTCCCCTTCACCCACACAACGCGGGCTTCGCTGCTGCGCCCGATGATCCAGAGCCGCTCCCCGACAAGGTGGAGGTGCCCGAGCTTGGCTCTGTGGAGAGGCAATCCTATGTCGACAAGCTGCCAGAGCCGCCGGACCAGGTTCCGGAATCGGCCAAGCTCTCGGCATCGGATCGCGCGGCACGATCTGCCTGAACGCTCACCTCCAGGACATCGGCTGGCAGGGCTGGGTATGCCGGGCGGCCGGCAGCGTCGCCTCGGTCGGGACGACGGGGCAATCTCCGCGCATGGAGGCGCTCGCCGTGGTCAGCTTCGGCACCGGCGGCGGCTGCGCGATCGCACACGTACAAGGCATTGGCTGGTAGGGCTGGGCCTGTGGGGTCGAGGGCCAGATGATCGCGGTCGGCACCACCGGTGAGCGCCCGGTGCACCGGTGACTCCCGCTAGTCGGGGCTCGGCGACACATGCTAGGTTCCCAACATGGGATTCGAGGTCGGTCGTCGTGGTCGTGATGGATCGCAGAGCCACGGAGAGGTCCGATCCTCGGGTTCGCCGGGCAAGACACCCTGACCGAGCAGCTGGCCGTCCAGCCCGCGCCGCTCGTCGTTGCGCGCAAGGAAGCTGGGCCGCCGGTGTTCACGGGGCCGGCCGCGACGCAAGCGTGCGCGATGATCGGCGCCGAGGCGTTCACGTTCGGGAACACGCTCGCGTTCTCCAGCCCCACGCCGCCGATCGCGACCGTGATGCACGAGGTCACGCACGCGCTCCAGCAGGGTGGCCACCGCATGGTGGGTGACGGGGCCGTCCCCGACGACGTCAAGCTGTCGAGCGCCGGCGACGCCGCCGAGCACCAGGCCACCGAGGCCGAGGCCCAGGGCGACCACGCCCCCAGCGACGCTGGTGGGGTCGGACAGCGCATCGCCGCCGAGAGCCTGCCCGCCGAGCCCGTCGTCGCGCGCAAGCCCAAGGCGACCGACTTCTGCAAGGTCAAGCTCGCGACGCCGCTGCTCGACAAGCCCGCCGGCAAGAAGGTCGCCGATCTCCCGCTCGGCACGTTCCTCCGGGTCGATTCGGACATCGGCGGCGTGGTTTACAACTAGCCTCCCGATCTTTTTTTCAGTACGGCTGGTCGGCGCCGATCAACACGAACGCGGCGTTGGTCGCGGTCACGTACTCGGCTCCGATCCAGGCCGGGGCGCAGGCGATGCCGGAGATCCGGACCTCGTCGATGTCGCCGTGCCAGAACCGCTGGCCACCCGTTGTAGACTCCGAGTTGCGGCCGATCGCGACCGGCTCGTTGTTCTGATCGATCGTGAGGGCATAGCTCCGGGTGGCGTTCTGCACGCCGTCGACGTAGAGCAGCTTCGTCGCCCCGTCGTAGACGATCGCGGCGTGATGCCACTGCTTGTTGTCGACGTTGGTCGTGCCCTCCTGGTTGTCGTTGATGCCACCACTCCTGGTGCCGAACCCGACGTGATTGGAGGTGTTCTCGCGGTGGATGCGCCAGGTCGAGTCGCCCTTGGTGACGATCGCCTGGTAGTCCAGATCGAACGTGGTGACCCGGATCCATGCCGATACCGTGAGCGTGGTCGTGAAGTCGTAGGCATTCTCGCCGGCGAGCGTGACGTAGTCGCTGGTGCCGTTGAACCGGCGCGCACCACCGAGCGGGCTGTCCGAGATCGCCCCGGGGTTCCCGGTCGTCGTCCCATCATGGGGATGGCCGGTGGCGTCATTGTAGTCGGCGCCCAGGTGGTGGACGCTGACGTGGGCATCGCCGAATACCTTGGCGCCACTCGTGATCGCGGGCGCGCTGGCGTTGCCGTGATAGAGGAAGAGCTGCTGCGCTGCCGTGGGCGTGATCGCCGGGATGCCGACCCAGATCAGCGAGGTCCCGTTGGGTACGAACGTATCGATCTCGTATGGCAGCACGGTCGTCTGGTCGGGTAGCACGAAGCGAAGATCCGAGCCGTCGGGGTTGACCGCGGCATAGTCGATCGTCAGCGGAGTCAGCTTGACGAGCACCGGGAACCCGGCGAGCGGATAGCCGGTCAACGTCGCGGACAGCTTGCTGGTGTCGATCGTGATCGGGTGGCGATGGGTCCAGCGGGCGTCCCACCAGTCGGTGCGCGCCGCGTCGGGGGCGGCGTCGCGCGGGCTATCGATCGGTGGATTCGCCGCGTCGATCGGGGGCTGCATGCCGCCATGTGCGGAGAAGCTGCAACCGACCAGGAACAGGAGGGCCAACGTCCGCGGATTCGGTGAGCTTGACGGCATCTCGATGAGGTTCGGCAAGATAGCGATCGACCCCCAGCGAGTAAAGACAAACCCGATCACCGACCTTGTCGCCCTGGACTCCTTTGGTGCCCTGTCGGGACCACGAGCCGATCCACCGTGCGAGTACGTGGTCAGATTGTGGGATCGATCACGCTGCGAGCTGCCGTGCAGCGGCCGGATCAGCCCGCGCCGGAACATCACCGCCTTGAACGGCAAGCCAACCTAGACCTTAATCAAGCGCTACTAGGCCTCAAAATTGCAGCCGGCAGGCTGACCGGATCGCGGGCGCACGAAGGGCGGATTCGGGTTCGTCCCGACTCGTCCCCCGCCGTGTGCTGAGGTGACTCCTTGGTCTTGTTTGTGGTTGTGTGAGCGGGCCTGCCTGCGCAGGAGTGCGCCAGGAGGCGACTGCCGAGTTACAAGGCGTCGAGTAAGCGGAAGAAGACCGAAAGGTCAGGACGCCACGCCAACAAGCGACAGATGAGTCGCCGCCCTGTTCGAATGATTTGAGCGGGCACGAGCATGAACCGCTGGACAAAGGTTCGGAACTCCATGCGCAGGACGCGTGTGCGATCGGCCTCGTGCTGGGCCCGCCAGCGCGGC
>Ga0137459_1000530_pt1 | contig 13472 bp, 13 predicted proteins | sample EasRivERMGT700_2_FD_104908 | JGI IMG/M metagenome (GOLD analysis project Ga0137459, IMG submission 104908) | Soil microbial communities from meander-bound floodplain in the East River, Colorado, USA - East River MetaG ERMGT700_2 | ecosystem: Environmental > Terrestrial > Soil > Floodplain ...
TCAACGCCGTGGCCAACCCCAAGGCCCCGGTGTGGTCGCGCCACCTGTGCGAGTTCACGCTCAACCAAGAGCGGTTCCTCGCGCACTACCACCGCCGGTCGAACGTCGAGACGGTCTTCGCGATGATGAAGGCGCGCTTCGGAGCCGCGGTCGCGTCGCGGCTGCCGACCGCGCAAGTCAACGAGGTGCTCGCGATGTGCGTCGCCCACAACCTGTGCTGCCTGGTCAAGGCCATCTTCACCACGGGGCTCGCGCCCGCGTTCTGGCAGGACGCGCCCGCCGCGCTCCCCACGGAGGTGTCGTGAGCGACCTCACCGCCAAGGAGCAGCGCGCAGTGCGCACGGCGCTCCGGTTCCTGCGGCTGCGCGTCGGAGCATGGGCGCCGCTGGCCAAGGTCCTGCGCTGCGAGCCGGACACCATCCACAAGGTCGCGGCAGGAAGGCGCGGAGTCACGCCAGCACTGGCCCTGCGCGTCGCGCGGTTCGCCGGGGTGCCGATGGAGGAGCTACTCGCGGGCCAGTGGCTGTCATCCCGGGTGTGCCCGCACTGCGGTCACCCGCCGGATGACTTCGTGGACGAGGAAACGGTGGTCGAGTAGAGCGTCATTGCGGCAGATGCTGACGGACCCACGCGCGCGCGACGCGTCCCGGGCGTGCCGGTGCTGGTGCCGGTGCGCCGGAGGGCAGCAACTTCCGCACGGCGCGGTCGATACGTGCGCCATGGGCGATCTTCTGCATCCACACAACCCGATGAGCTATAAAGTCGAGCGAGTTAGCGACCTTAGCAGGTGCTCGCCTCCGTCTGGTAGGCTAGCAGATGTGCGCGACCGATGAGCCGAGCCGACCTCCAACGAGAGAAGCTTCTGCAGGCGATCGTCTTCTTCGTCAAGAACACGCGCGCCTGCCACAAGCTCAAGCTGTTCAAGCTTCTCTTCTTCCTCGACTTCAAAATCTACCGGGAGACCGGACTGACGGTGACGGGGCTCCAGTACTTCGCGTGGCCGATGGGGCCGGTACCGAACAGGTTGTTCGACGAGTTCAGAGCACCGCGGGCGGACATGACGGCGGTGGTCTCCGTCAGGACCACGACGGAAGACGACCCCGGCTTCGGCAAGCGCCTGATCATCACGCCTCGAATGGCGTTCAACGACGGGTGCTTCACCAATCGCGAGTTGGAGGAAATGAAGCGGCTGGCGGAGATCTTTCGGGATGCGGACTCGGACCAGATGTCCGATGCCTCGCACTTCCCTGGACAGCCTTGGCGCCAAGTCTACAAGATCGAGGGCAAGCACCAGGGGCTGATCGCTTACAAGCTTGCGCTGGACTCGAAGCCGGGATCGATCACGGAGGAGCAGGCTGAGCAGATCGACGAGGAGGCGCGCGAAGCCAACGCGCTCTTCAAATGACGCTGGGGTATTGCGCGGGCGCCGTCTGGACCGGGCAGATCGATTTCGGCGACGGGACGGGGGAGCGAAAAAAGTACTTCGTACTGCTCAACGACTGCTTGGATGGCGAACAGTTCTTCGTCGCGCTTACGACGTCGCAGACCCGGTATGGGGAGACCCCGTCGCCGTGTGGTTGTCCTAACGCTCCGTGCTACCGCATCGAGCCGAGGGAGGTGGCCTGCTTTACCGTTAGGACGTGGATCCAGTTCGACAACTCCGGCTACCTGAGCCGTGCCGGGCTGGAGAACCTGACCAAGGAGGGGAAGGTGACCTTTCTCCAAATGCTCGACGAAGACAAGATCCGGTCGGTTCTCGCGTGCGCAAAGAAGTCCCTCGACATCCCGAGGCGCAACCTCGCGTTGATCGACCGTACGCTCAGGGAAAAACTCGAGCAGAGGAAGACGACCGCGGAAAAGAAGACGCCGATTCCTACTTCGCTGCCCAGCACGGCCAGTAAAGAGGTGCTGGCGGTGCGCGCGCAGTTCAACCAGCGCTGCACGAGCTGCCGGACTGAATTCGTCGTCCTTCTTGGGATCGCCGAGGCTGACCTCGTGCCCATCTTCCTGGGATCGAAGCCACCGCCTGTCAGTTTTTTAGGCGATGCCGAAGTTGGGTTCGCCTTGATGACGTGCGCCGTTTGCGCGCCGTGAGTGATCCCGGGGCTCGGAGCGCGGCTGCACATTTATTCGGAGCGGCTGCACTTCTATTCGGTCGCCCGACGGAAAAACGTGCAAAGCCGACAGCGCAGCGACGCGTGGCAGCTAAGGTCCGGTCAACCCAGCCGGTTCTGCATCCGAATCCCGGTCCTTACCGCCACCGTCCCTACCGCGGCCCCTACTTTCCGGCCGTACGACCGACTCGTGTTGATGGCAGCCTGATCCCGTCGCGATCTGACGGTTGAGGTCGATCGAGTGATCGATTCCTTCGAACATCAAACGGATCGGTGCTCTAGGGGGGCAGCCCAACACGAACGCGCAAACTGGTACGAAGCGAGGACAGTTCCAACGGCATTCGACCGGTATCAACCTGGCGTTGTATCACCGCCTGCAGCAACGCTGCGTGCTTGTCTGGTACAACGCCCCTTGTGAAAACGAAGTCCGAGACTTGCTGGAACACCTGCTTCCCCGAGAGCTCGCTCCGCCACGTGCCATTAGCGATCGTTGCAGAGATACGGGCTTCCTCGGCTCGTAATTCAGTAGTAAGCCAGCCCATCGTCGCCAACCCGGCGAGCGTGGCCGCAGTCTTTGAGAACCAGTCAGCGGACGTGATGCACGCGAGCGCCGACGATTCACTCGTTACACGCGCGACGGCTGGAAACGGAGGGAATCCCGCATTGCGACGACCCTTAACGGTCATGAGCACCGAGCAGCACGCCATCCACCAGTTCATGCCGGCGGCGATCTCCTGTAGCTTCGTTTCGATCTCGGCTTCTGTACGGCCGGCTGTGTTGTATGCGCATTCAGCGATCGAGAGTGGGTCGAGTGCCAGCGTCTCAATCTCGGGTGATTGAAGCACATACACGCGGAGGCTATTCGGGGGAGATAGCCACTGCGCGTTGTTACTCCGGCCGTGGTCGCGATCGACGACGCCGAAGACATGATTGATCCCATTCCGCCATGCGTCATTCACGACGGCGCGAATCGTGTCATTGCTACCGCCGATGTGGATCGCTACCGAATCGCCAGCCCATGCGGTCGTAAGTGCGATCCGTGTCGCTTCGTCCTCGACCCACACGAACAAAGGCTGCGATCCATACAACGCAGAAAGTCCGACAGAGCTCATTTATCCTGCTGCCTCGCGCGGACGCCTGGGGTCTCCTGGTGCAAGGAGCAAGACGCGCTGGTATGGGAGTGCTTGATCCCAGGGATACGAGGAGTGCGTTGCTACGATGAGTTGTGCACCCGGAGCCAGCTTGCGTAGCGTCGGCAACAGCCGGGCCTGCCATTGCGGGTGGAGGTGCAACTCGGGCTCATCGATGAGCAGCAAGCCGTCAAAGTTTTCCGTGATCAGGGTCCCTGCGAGCGTAACCCACTCGAGCTCACCCGAACTTGCCATGTCGAGGGGACACACCGGTTGAGGCCCATAGCCAACATCCTTAACGAGGAACAGATCGAAGGGGCGATCGGGGTTCCCGGTCTCAAGCGCGTCGATCTTGGTCTCCGCACCATCGTGCCAGCTATCCCATACCTCATTGAGACGCGCCAGCCACAACGAATCGAACGTATCGCGCCCGGAGAACCCGCGCGCCGAGCGTTCGTTGATAATACGCTGCTTGAGGCGAAAGAATCGGTAGCGCTCATCCTGCGGGATCTCGGACAGCGTCGCGGAGGCCCGCAGCCCACCGATCTGGAATGAACCGCGCCAAGACGAGAGATACTCGACGGAGACGTCCTCCAGAAAGCTTTGTCGGATCTGATCCTGCAGCGGCTGCACTTGATCATCTCGGACCAAATCGAGGTGCCAGTCTCCAGCGGTCCGGACTAGGCGAACCTGGCACGGCGCATATGTGCCGAGCTCTGTTCCTGGAGCGCTCTCTACGTCAAACACGAGCGCGATCCTCGCGCTATCGGGCAACTCAGCGCGCCAGTGCCCGGTCACGACCTCGCTAACGAGAGTGTGCTGGATGAGCGACTCTCGCCCCATCGCCAGCAGGATTGCCTCGAGGAGACTAGTCTTGCCCGTACCGTTGGGTCCGGCGATGACGATGACGTCGCTCGGCGAGCCGAGAGGGCTCCTGAGCGAGACCTCGAAAGAAGCCTGAAACGCGCGGAAGCCCTCCACATGGATCGAGACGAGGCGAACGCCGCTCATCCTTCCACCATCGGCACGACAGGGTGCGCGCGCTCACGCGGGGTTCCGGGGTATGGCTGGTACCAGACACGGCGGCCCACCCGCGGAGTTGTCCCGAACACGCTATCGACGTGAAAGAACACGGGGGCACCACCGTCGTGCGGACGGATGAAGCCAAAACTGCGTGCTGGGTAGCTCTCGACGACGCCTTGTCTGCGACCGCTGATCGGGCTGTAGCAGAGACGATCACACAAAGCGACGAGCTCCGCAGCCGTAGGACGAGCCGAGGGGTCCTTCTGCAGGCACTCCAAGATGATGCCGTGGATCTCGCGAGCGAGATGCCCGAACTGCGTGTGGGTCTTCGTACCTGCGGGCAGATCGGGAGGAACCGCCGCTTGGATCCGAGGAACCGCGGCGAACCCCTGACCGAAGGGGAAGCTACCTGATAGCAGCTGGAAAGTCAGCGCTCCCACGGCCCAGATGTCCGCAGGAAGCGTCGGTGTCTCGGGCGTCTCGATGACCTCGGGTGCCATATAGGGGAGCGCGCCGATCGCGGTCTTGGACGTGGTTACCGTTCCGATCCTGACTGCTTCCTCGATTTCGATCTCGGCCATGCGTGCAACACCAAAATCGGTGATCTTCAGCCCTCTGAACTCCAACCCGTTCACAATCATGATGTTGCCTGGCTTGAGATCACGATGGACGACCACATGCCGGTGCACGGCGGCGAGCCCGCGCGCCAAGTGGTGCACGACGTAGGCGCACACGTCGGGATCGAAGGCCGGCACCGACGAGAGTACCTCACTGAGGTTCTGCCCCTCGATGAACTCTTCGACTAAATGCTGTTCGTTGTCTCTTGCGAGGTAGTCCAGCGTGCGAGCCGCGTTGGGGTGATTGACCTTCGCGCTGAGTATGGCGCTGCGATCGAAGCGCTTACGAGCAGACTGATTCAGGGGCACCTTCAGCGCCACACGACTACCAAGGACGGTATCCTCGGCCAGATACACCTCCTGCATTCCGCCTTCGGAGACATATGAGGCGATCTGATAGCGATCGCCAATGACGGCAGCGGTGTCGTACGTGTGCGGCATCAGAAAACCACTTCGGGTTGAGACGCATCGAATGTGATGAAGTGACGCTCGGCCCAGCTTCGCGTGGGCGCGCCGAGCGTTAGGATGCACGAGTTGGGCATCTGCGTTGGAGCCGAAATTGGAACGTTGTTCAGATAGGCCTCGCCCGTTGGCTTGATGACGAACGTGATCCCATCGTAGGAGATCGTGGCCTTGGCAACCCCTTCCGCCGGGTGCGTCAGCGTGAGCGCTCTGTTCTTGGCGCTCAGCTCCATGGGTCGCTGTCGATAGACGACCATCGCGCGATGTTGGTCGCGAACGACACAGGCATGGAGACGCTGATGGTAGGCGTCCAGCGCGTAGGCACCCGACGGGGCACCTTGCCACAGCTCACGCAGCATCGGGTCCGAGAGCGCAGGGACGATGGTTGGCCCGGCGAAGTGTCGCGTCGCGCGTTGTTTGGCGTACGCTGCCAGGTAGCGTACGTCCTCTGCGCGCCGAGCTTCCGTCAGCTGCAGGGGGATCACCCCCCCTCGTCCCGATGGGCTCGCGACGAACACGGAAAGGTTGAGTAAGCCATCGGCGTCGAACCTCCAGTGCCCGGCCTCCAGCGAAGGAGCGCTCAGACCGTAGGAGTGGAGCGCCGCCACCGCTCCTGTCATTTGGAGCAGGACGCGGAGCACCTCGCCTTCGTTGCGGGACGTCGACGAGTCCCAGGTGGCGAGGTCGCTGCCAGTCAGGCGCTCCTCAACGATGGCTAGCCCATTGCCCGGATTCATTTCGACGAGGTCGTAGACGTCCGCGATATGCTTGTTCTGCAGTCCTGCGACCGACGCGATGATCCGTCGCAGCGCGTCGCGGTCTGCAGCGGACCACCATGGCTTGAGCAGGACGTCCCGCTGGAGATGCGCGTCGTGGGCCCCTCGACTCGTACCGACAGTGGTGCCATCGAGGATATAGCGCGGTGCAGCGCTCAATCGCCGTCTCCCTTCGGCTCGCCAGCGGGGGCGGACTGTGGGTTCCTGGTGACCTCGGACAGACCGGCATCGGTCGTCGAGGCGACGCTGCCGGTGACAGACGGAGGCTCTCGATGCTCCTCCGGATCAGACGCTGATACGGGTGCCTCGTCATTGGAAACCTGTATCATGACCTCGCCCAACGCCTCGTCGGGCCGCACCTTCGCCGACCTATGGTTGTCTCGCCGCGGAGGATCATCGTCGGAAAACTGGATCGAGACCTCGCCCAGCGCTTCGTCGGGCCGCACCTTCGCCGGCCTATGGTTGTCTCGCCGCGGAGGATCGAGATGTTCTCGGCGTGGTCGCCGCCCCTCGGTTCGGGGTTCCCTCGCCGGAGGGGACGACGGCTCGTCGCGCAACGTGTGATGCATGCCCGGGGTCCACACATCCATGTCCACGTCTGGCGCCGACTCGAGCGCCCCCACGGTGAGGGAGGCGATGGCTGTGGTTGCGTTGTCGCCGCCGCCACACCAGGTCGCGAGGTGCGTGAGCCTGTCGATGAACATGCGCATGTCGCCCTTGGCCGCGCGAACGAGATGGGTAAATAGCGCGTCCACGTAGTTGTGCGCGCCGTCCGACGTGAGGAGTACACGCACGAAACGCGGCGCCACGTCATGGATGTGGGGCGCAAGATCGGTTCCCATGCCCACAAACTGCAAGAGCCCGGGGATCGTGGGCATGGTGTCGTCCTGGGTGAGCAGAACGGTTTGGTCCTCGCGGTCGATCCCGTAGATCCTCGAGTCCCCCACGTTCACGAGCCTCCTGCGCTGGCCGCGGACCATCACCGCCGACAGAGTCGTCCCTTCTTTGCCACGCCAGCGCTCGAAGACGGCGCGATTCGCCAACTCCGTGGCTTTTGCGAGGCGGAGGTCCAACTCTTGTCTGCTGTCGATGAGCGCCGCGACGAACCACGCGAGAGCGATCGACGCGGCCTCGGCGCCCGCCTTACCGCTTCCGATGCCGTCTGCCACCCCTATGACCCAGCACGCTTCGCCTCGCTCGGTCCACCGAGCGACCACGACGCGATCCTCGTTCTCCGCGCGCACGAGACCCGGATGGGAGCGAAGGGCAAACCAGTCATGGACGCTGGCGACGGCGTCGCGATCCGGCGCTGGGGAGATGCAAGCTCTCAGAAACGCAGAGATCCTGGTCAGCGGTTCGGTCATGCGATCGCGACGGCACTGTACCCTATCGACACCCTATGGGTCGAACGGCCCCGCAGGAGTCCGCGAGTTTGCGCCCGCCCCACAGCCGTGGGGCCGAGGAGCAACGCCGCCAGCTTCCCCTGCGTCGTGGGGACGCCCAACGAGCAGCACGACCTCCACTGCTGCGGCAACCTCGCCCGCGGGTGCGCAAGATCGGGATCTCCCCGGTAGCCCGGCGAGCAGGCCACTTGTGCCGAGCTCGCGCAGATCAAGGCCGGCCGGCGCCGTGCTGGGCGGCGTAAACGCGGGCTAGAGCGCGACGGGATGCGTGACCGGACTCGGCTACCAGCGGTACAAATCGGGCGGCGGGGCTCGTGACCGCAGCCGCAGCGACGAGCTGAACGCGCAGCAGTTCCCGAGCAGTGAGCCGTGCGTGCTCACCGAGCGCTGCGCCTACCGCCCCAGGCTACGCCGCTGCGTCGTTACTCGTCGTGCTCTAGCTCGTTCACGACGCCGGGCCGGTCACCGGCGCGACCGAGCGCGAGGGCACGCGGTGAAGGCCCTGCCCCCACCAGGAACGCGGCCGCGCGCGGCGGCCGAGCGCTCGCTCGACCTGGACGCCGACGACGCGGCGCAGCGCACCGACCGTGAGTCGGCAGTTGGTCGCGGGGCAGCGATCTTGCCGAGGTGATGGCGGTGACCTCGGCGGCAGCGAGCTCGGTCGCCCCGAGCCCTGCCCGTGACCGGCACGATCGAGCAGGCGGTCGTCAAGCTCGGCGGAGCGCCGGGCGCGATCGGGGACGAGGTGCGTCCGCCGATCACCGACCGTCTGCTGAAGCGATTGGCCGAGTTCCATGTTGTGCCGGCGTCCGTCGCGACGACCGCTGCGACCTGACGAAGCCTCGCGATGGGACGCGAGCGACATCGTCGAGTCCACGGCAGATCGACGACGCTCGTCGGGTTACGTCGTCGTTCCAACGGCGGTCCCAACCGCGTCCCAACCGCGATCTCGTCCCTACTTCGGTCCCTACTTTTCCGTGACGCCGTGAAACGCCCGGACACGCGTGGAACAGGTAACGTGTCGGAACTCGTAGATTCTCTAGTAGTTTCGATGTGATCCGCTGCCGTTCGAGATCCGGCCGGATGCTCGGATGGCTCCTGAGATCCGCGTCCAATATCAAGCGTTTCGTGGGCGTTGCTCGCGGCCCGGCGCGCGGCAGGACGAGGATCTCGGCGCGAACACCGTGATGATCCGGCTCGCCCTGGCGGTGGCGCGGTAGCCGCGGCGAACGCGGGCTTCGTGAGCCGCAGGGCTTGAGTCCGTGCCCCCCGCCTACTACGCTGGCGCGTGATGCACGGGGGCATCGAGTGGTTCGTCGATGGTCACGATTGTGTCCCCGCGAAGTTGCGTGACCGCGCCGCGGTGCTCGGGTTGCTCGATCGGATCGTCGTCGCGATGGAGCTTCACGTCGTGTCGACCGCGGTGCACGTGTTCCCCGGCGCGGGTGGGATCACCGCGCTGTACCTGCTGGCCGAGTCTCACCTGACGATCCACACGTTTCCGGAGACCGGCACCGCGACGCTCAACGCGTACTGCTGCCGGCCGCGGGTCCCGGCGCCGTGGCGCGAGCTGTTCGGCGAGCTGCTCGGCGCCGGCGACGTGATCGCGACCGAGCACGTGCGAGGCCGGAAGTGACCGTCGGCTGCCCGACGTGCGGCGCGGAGGTCGAGTTCCGCTACGACGACTCGTTCGTCCGCGTGTGCGGGCACTGCCGGTCGGCCGTCGTGCGCACCGATCGCGGCGCCGAGACGCTCGGGCGGTTCGCCGATCTGGTGCCGATCTCGTCGGCGCTGCAGCTGTTTGCGGAGGGCCGCTACGGCACCACCGGGTTCCTGCTGATCGGCATGGCACAGCTCCGCCACGCGGCGGGCGGCGTGTGGCAGGAATGGTACGCCAAGCTCGACGGCGGGCAGTGGGCGTGGATCTCCGAGGCGCAGGGCCGGATCTACCTCACGTTCGAGCGGCCGGACGTGGCCGCGCCGCCGATCGAGTCGCTGGCGCCGGGCACCGCGGTGGAGCTCGCCGGGGCGACGTTCACGGTCGCCGAGCGCGGCACCGCGACGTATGTCTCGGCGCAGGGCGAGATCCCGTACCGCCTGGTGCCGTCGTCGACGTTCCAGTTCGTCGATCTGTCCGATGGCCGCGGCGGGTTCGCGACGATCGACTACGGCGACGGCAGCGACGCGCCGGCGGTCTACCTCGGCTACCAGGTCACGCCGCAGGGGCTCGGGCTGTCCGGCGGCGAGGCCCAGCCGCAGCTGGCGAAGCCCGCCACCGGGGCGCGGCTGGCGTGCCCCAACTGCAACGGCTCGCTCGAGCTGCGCGCGCCGGATCAGACGCTGCGGGTCGCGTGTCCGTACTGCAACAGCCTGGTCAGCGTCGAGGGCGGCGCGCTCGCGATCATCGCGAAGCAGGCCAAGAAGCCGCAGCTGGTGATCGCGCTGGGCAGCAAGGGCACGTTCGCCGACGGCGAGCTGACGGTGATCGGCTACGTCGCGCGCAGCGCGTACGTCGACGGCTCGTGGTGGCCGTTCGAGGAGTACCTGCTGTACGCCCCGAGCGTCGGGTTCCGCTGGCTGGTGTGCTCCGACGGTCACTGGAGCTACGTGCAGCCGGTCGCGACCGGCGCGGTGTCGGTCGGCCTCGATGCAACGTACGACGGCGTCACGTTCCAGCGGTTCCAGACCGCGCAACTGCGGGTCGACAGCGTGCTCGGTGAATTCTACTGGCGCGTCGAGGCCGGCGAGCAGGTGCGCGCGGAGGACTACATCGCGCCGCCCGCGATGCTGTCGATCGAGTCCAGCGCCTCGGAGCAGAACTGGTCGCTATCGACCTACCTGACCACGCAGGAGGTCGACAAGGCGTTCGGCCAGAAGCTGGGGCTGCCGCCGCCGATGGGCGTGGGCCCGAACCAGCCGTCCGGCACGGGGCTGAACAAGGTCATGGCGCTTGTCACCGTGGCGTTCTTCGCGGTCGGCATCGGCAAGTGCGCGAGCGCCCCGGCTGCCGAGAAGCTGCGCCAGCACTTCAACGTGCCGATGAACGCCGGCAAGTCGACGTCGCCCCCCGTGGTCGACCCGACCGATCCGACGGCGACCCCGGCGGATGGCAGCGCGGCGGCGCCCGCCGAGCCCGCCGGCGAGGTGACGTTCTCCAACAAGTTTCAGCTCCAAGGCGGCAAGAACATCCTCGTCGATCTGTCGTCGGACGTCAGCAACAACTGGCTGTACGCGACGCTCGATCTCGTCAACGACGACACCGGCAGCGTGGTCAGCATCGACAAGACCCTCGAGTACTACTCGGGCTACGACGACGAAGGCTCGTGGTCGGAGGGCTCGACGACCGCCAGCGAGGTGCTGGGTCCCGTCGCGGCCGGCACCTACGTGCTGCGGGTCGAGGGCCAGCACGGCGGGGTCGGCAGCGTCGACCTCGGCGTCGTGATCCACCAGGGCGTGTTCCGCTGGATCTGGTTCTGGCTGTTCTTCGGCGTGCTGGCGATCCCGTTCGGCATCGCCGGCCTGCAGGCATGGTCGTTCCGCAAGAAGCGGTGGCAGAACAGCAACGTCGGGGGCGGGGGCCTGGGCCTCGGATCGAGCTCGAGCTACGACGGAGACGATGATGACGACTGACGCAGCTGCCGGGCCACCGGCCGCGCCGCCCGCCACCCCGCTGGCCGATCACCCCGCGGTGCCGCGCGCCAAGCTCTCGAAGGCGACGATCGCGCTCGCGGTGTTCGGCGCGCTCGTCGTCGGCGGCTACTCGGCGTTCGCGTACACCGACTACGAGCCCGGGGCGCCCGAGCGCGCCGAGCTTCCGGCGAGCGTGCGGTCGTCGCCGGGCGGCTATCGGTCGTATCACTTCTGGCACAGCGGCTACCACGGAGGTAAATGATGAAGCTCGCAGACATGGGCGACGCAGTCGTCTCGACGGCGGTGTTCGCAGGCATCGGGCTCGCCGTGTTCGGCATCGCGTTCTGGTTGATGACCAAGATCGCGCCGTTCTCGGTCAAGAAGGAGATCGAGGAGGACCAGAACGTCGCGCTCGCGGTGATCATGGCCGGCGTCCTGATCGGCATCTCGCTCATCATCTCGTCGGCGGTACATGGCTGAGCTCCCGCCCCCGGCCGATCCGGCGCCGGAGACGACGAGCGACGAGCCAGCCCCGAGGCCCGCACGTGCTGCGCGGCGCGATCCGGGAGGCAGTGCCGGGCGCATCCGGGCCAGCGCGCTGTACCTCAACGTCTTCATCGTCGCGATCTGCGGCCTGGTCTACGAGCTGCTCGCCGGCACGCTCGGCAGCTACCTGCTCGGCGACTCGGTCACCCAGTTCTCGCTGGTGATCGGCCTCTACCTCTCGGCGATGGGCGTCGGCGCGTGGCTGTCGCGCCGGCTCGAGACCAGGCTCGCCCAGCGCTTCCTCGACATCGAGCTGGCGGTCGCCGTGGTCGGCGGCCTGTCGGCGCCGGTCCTGTTCCTGTCGTTCGGCTCGGTCGCGCACTTCCAGATCGTGCTGCTCGGCTTCGTCGCGGCGATCGGCGTCCTGGTCGGCCTCGAGCTCCCGCTGCTGATGCGGCTGCTCGAGGGCCAGATCGCGTTCAAGGACCTGGTCTCGCGGGTGTTGACGTTCGATTACATCGGCGCGCTCGCCGCGGCGGTGATGTTCCCGCTCGTGCTCGTGCCCAAGCTCGGCCTGGTGCGGTCGTCGCTTGCGATGGGCGCCGCGAACGCCGGCATCGCGCTGTGGGGCACGTGGCTCTTGCGCGAGCGGCTCGGCGCCACGCGGACCGGCCTCCGGATCCGCGCGATCGCCGTGCTCGCCGGCATGCTCGTCGCGATCGGGTTCGCCGACCGGTTCACGACCTGGGCCGAGGACGAGATGTACGCCGATCCGGTCGTGTTCACCGAGACCACGCCGTACCAGCGCATCGTCGTGACGCGCGGCCGCGCCGGGTTCCAGCTGTTCCTGAACGGCAACCTCCAGTTCGCGTCGGCCGACGAGTACCGCTACCACGAGGCGCTGGTTCACCCCGCGATGGCGGCGGCCGATGCCGCGCCGCGCCGCGTGCTGATCCTCGGCGGCGGCGACGGCCTCGCGCTGCGCGAGGTGCTGGCCCACCCCTCGGTCGACGCGGTCACGCTGGTCGACCTCGATCCCGCGATGACCCGGCTGGCGCGGCGGTTCCCGGCGCTCGGCGAGCTCAACCGGCAGGCGTTCACCGATCGGCGCGTCACCGTGGTCAACGACGACGCCATGGTCTGGCTCGACGAGCACCCCGGGACCTGGGACGCGATCATCGTCGACTTCCCCGATCCGAACACGTTCGCGCTCGGCAAGCTGTACACCAAGTTGTTCTATCGCCGGCTGGTCGCGCGGCTGTCGCCGGGCGGCGCGGTCAGCGTCCAGGCGACGTCGCCGCTGTTCGCGCGGCGCTCGTACTGGTGCATCATCGAGACGATGCGCGCGGCGGGCTTCTTCGTGGTGCCCTACCAGGCCACCGTGCCGTCGTTCGGCGTGTGGGGCTACGCGCTGGCGCGCCGGGTCGCGTTCCAGCCGCCGGCGCACGTGCCCCGGATCGCGCTCCGGTTCCTCAACGACGCCGCGCTCGCCGCGATGTTCGAGATGCCGGCCGACATGACGCCGGTCGCGGTCGAGATCAACCAGCTCGATAACCAGGCGCTCGTCCGCTACTACGAGAAGGAGTGGCGGCGGTGGGAGTGACCGAGCCCGGGAAGTGCGCCGGAACGCGGCGGACAAGGGGAGGTACCTCGCCGCAGAGGTTTTGACCGGTTGGAGCCAGGGTCGTCCGGCAGCCGTCCGTGGCCGCGTCAACGCGCAGCGCAGCGACCCGGGGCTGGGTCACCGACCGAAATAGATTCCCAGGCCGGGTGGTGGGTCGTCGGTCGGTCGTGGGGATGGCACCGACGATCATCGTGATCCGGTGGTCGA
>Ga0137459_1000531_pt1 | contig 13453 bp, 15 predicted proteins | sample EasRivERMGT700_2_FD_104908 | JGI IMG/M metagenome (GOLD analysis project Ga0137459, IMG submission 104908) | Soil microbial communities from meander-bound floodplain in the East River, Colorado, USA - East River MetaG ERMGT700_2 | ecosystem: Environmental > Terrestrial > Soil > Floodplain ...
CGCCCCGCCGGCAAAGCCGTCGGGGTCCCCACCCCCCGCGACTACGCTTCGCTCGTCGATCCGCGACAGCTCTCCCGCGACCTCGCGCCGCGACTCGAGGGGCGGCGGCCACACAGGCCTGATGGCCGCGTCGACCACGGTCGCGCCGTCCGGATCGGGGCTCCCGAGCCCGAGCCCGGCGTCGCGGCGCGCGGGCGTGGCGGCACCGGTCGCGGGATCCGCGGCGCCGTAGCCGTGGACCACGTGGGCGACCACGGCCCGGCACTCGGCGCAGCGATCGAGGTGCGCGTGGACGGCGACGATCTCGGCGGCGACGAGCACACCGGCCGCGAGGTCGATCACGCTCTGTTCGGCGAGGTGGTCCATGCGTGCGCGAACAAGCTACCATGCACGCAGATGATCGATTCCGGCGATGCGCGCGTGGCCGAGGCGATCGCGGCGTGCGCGCGCGCGTGGCCCGACGTGCGCGTCGACCGCGCCATCGTGGCCGAGCGGCTGGGCCGGCTCGATGCCGGCGGGCTCGGCGGGCTCGGCGGGCTCGACGGGCTCAATGACAGCCGGCTCGCCGAGCTCTGCCTGGTGTGGGCGTGCCTGACCGGCGACCCCGCGGCCCAGCGCGCCATCGATCGCGCGATCCGGGCCGAGGCCCAGCGCGCGGTGACCGAGCTGCGCAAGCCGGCGTGGCTCGTCGACGACGTCCACCAGGAGCTCGGGCAGCGGCTGCTGATCGCCGGCGACGGCGGCGAGCCTCGCCTCGCGAGCTACGAGGGCAAGGCCGCGCTGGGCCGCTGGCTCGGCGTCACCGCGATGCGCACGGCGATCAACCTCACGCGGCGCGACCGCCCCGAGGCGCCGCTGGCCGACGACGTCGCGGCGGCGCTGATCCCGCCCGAGCTGGCCGTCGTCCGCGACCGCTACCGCGCCGAGGTCGAGGCCGCGATCCGCGCGGCGTTCGGCGCGCTCGACAACCCGCGCGATCGCAACCTGCTCCGGCTCTATTACCTGGAGCACGTCGGGCTCGACCAGCTCGGCCAGATGTTCGGCGTCCACGGCTCCACGGTGTCGCGCTGGCTGACCGCGCTGCGTGAGGGCATCGTCGCGGACACCCGCGGCTACCTCGCCGAGCGGCTAGGCCCGGCGGGGAACTACGCGGATATCGACAGCTTGATCCGCGCCGTCCACTCCGAGCTCGATCTCACGCTGAGCCGGATCCTCGCCGCTCCGTAAAAATCGTTCGATCGCCGTGCAAGGTTCTCCGCGACCCGTGTCTGGAGTCGTGAAGGACAACCACAGATGAGACTCACAACGATTTTCCTCACGACGCTTATCTCCGCGGGTGCGCTCGGCTGCGAGGGCGATCCGGGGCCAACCGGGTCCGCTGGACCCGCTGGACCCGCTGGACCCGCCGGAGGCCTCGATCCGAGCGCGACGGCGATCGACAAGGCGTTCACGGGCCTGGGCGGCCGCGATGCCGTCGCGACGCTCGCGAGCTTCCAGTTCCGTGCGACCGGTGAGCGGCTGGTGACGCTCGAGGGCTTCGCGCCCGAAGACGATTCGTCGGTGACCAGCACGTTCACGGCGGACGTCACCGCGGACGTCACGGGCGATCGGCTCCGGATCGCCTACCAGCGCAAGCTGTTGTTTTTCGGGCCGACGACCAGCTACCGCGTGATCGTCAAGGGCAACGTCGGCGTGGTCGACGGGATCGAGAGCGCGTTCGGCGCACCCGGCGGTCCCATGCCGTCGGACCGCTGGGCCGCGACGGTGCAGCAGCACCGGCTCCTGAACCCGCAGCTCCTGCTGCGCGACGTCGCGCTCGGCAAGGCGACCGCGACCGATGCCGGCCTCGCGCTGCGCGACGGCGAGCTGCGCCACCAGATCGACATCGCGAACGACGTGCACCCGATCTCGCTGTTCGTCGATCGCAACACCGGTGAGATCACCGATCTCGCGACGCTGCAGAACGACTTCGTCACCGGCGACGTCAAGCTCGAGGTCCACTATGCCAGCTGGCAGTCATCCGACGGCAAGGTGCGGTTCCCCGCGGACGTCGTGCTCGCGGTCGACGATCAGATCTGGCACTCCGAGCGCCGCACCTCGGTGACGACCAAGGTCGCGCTCGACGACGCGCAGTTCGCGTTCCCCGCGGGCGCGGCGCCCAGCTACGTCGCCGCCGACGCCGCGCGCGGCGCTCGCCACGGCGAGTTCCACGAGGCGTTCGCCGGGATCGGCGTCCCGCTCGACGGGCTCCAGACCACGATCGACGCGAAGTTGCTGGCGACCGGCGTGTGGCACCTGCGCGGCGGTTCGCACAACTCGCTCGTGGTCGAGCAGGCGGCGGGCGTCGTGATCGTCGACGCGCCGCTCTACGAGGCACGCGCGCAGGCCATCTTCGACTGGCTCGCGATCAACATCCCCGGCAAGCCGGTGACCGACGTCGTCCTGACGCACCACCACCGCGATCACGTCGGCAGCCTGCGGACCTTCGTGGCGCGCGGCGCCAAGGTGGTCATCGGCGAGGCCGCGCGGCCGTTGTTCGGCCGCACGCTCAAGGCCGCGCACACGATCGAGCCCGACGAGCTGACCGCGGCGCCGCGCACGGCGACGTTCATCACCGTGCCGGCGGGCGACGAGATCACGCTCGCCGACGCGACCCGGCCGGTGCGCGTGCTCGCCATCGACTCGACCCACGCGGCCGACATGGTCGTCGCGTACACGCCGAACCAGCGCGTGCTGTTCGTGACCGACATCTACAGCCCCGGCCTGCCGCCCAACCCGGCCGGCGCGCGCGAGGTGCGCGACGCGGTGCTGGCACGCGGCCTCGCGATCGACACGATCGCGGGCGGTCACGGCGTCTCCGGACCGCGCGCAGACCTCGACACCGCCGCCGGTCTGTAGCCGCGGCGCTGTGGTACATCGGCGGCGTGTCCCTGCTCGAAGACTGCTTCGCCGCCAACCGACGCTGGGCCGAGGCCGCGATCGCCAAGGATCCCGGGTTCTTCTCGCGGCTCGAGAAGCTGCAGAGCCCCGAGCTCCTGTGGATCGGCTGCTCCGACAGCCGGCTGCCCCCCAACGAGATCATCGGGCGCGCGCCGGGCGAGCTGTTCGTCCACCGCAACGTCGGCAACCTGGTCGAGCACACCGACGTCAATTGCCTGTCGGTGCTGCAGTACGCGATCGACGTGCTGCACGTGAAGCACGTGATCGTCTGCGGCCACTACGGCTGCGGCGGGGTCCGCGCGGCGATGTCGCCCCAGCCGCTCGGCCTGATCGACAACTGGCTCCGCCACATCCGCGACGTCCTGCTGTGGCACCGCGCCGAGCTATCGGAGCTCCGCGACTTCGACACCCGCGCCAACCGGCTGGCCGAGCTCAACGTCGAGGCCCAGGTCGCCAACGTGTGCCACACGACGATCGTGCAGGACGCCTGGCGCCGCGGGCAGTCCGTCACCGTGCACGGCTGGATCTACGCGCTCCACGATGGGCTGCTCCGCGACCTCGGCAAGCCGATCACGTGCCCCGAGCAGATCCACGAGGAGTACCGGCTGTCGTACTGACGGATCGATCCGCAGCTTGCCGCAGCGGGCGTGCGTCCTCACCATTCGTGGAAGGAAAGAGATCAGCTCGGACCAGGAACTCGTCGTGTTCTACGAGAATCCTCGTGACCCGCTCGTCAACGAGGTGCTCCGCGATGCCTGCGGGCGCCTTAACCAGCGCTCGCTGCAACGCGATGACCGGCACCTGCGTTTCGTCGTCGAGCGGCCTCCCACGGCGACTGGCCGGTCCGACTGATCTGATCCTGAGTTACCGGGCGTGGCCGAACTCCCTGTCTGATGGTCCTGAGCTTCGACGCCAAGGGCATCGCGACCCTACATCGCGACCTGCGCGAGGCAACGCGCAAGGCCGCGGAAGCCACGCCACGACGTCTGGAGACGCGATTGGTCCAGGGAGAGAAGCCGAATCGCAAGCGCATGGCCGAGGTCGCGACGGTGTACACGATCGAGCAGTGGCCACGCACGATTGCCGGCGTGCTCCACGGTGTCCACGACGAGCACGACAAGGCGGCGCGACGCCCCCGCCCGACGAACAAGCGTGTGTGGGCGAGCATCGAGCATTCCCCCCAGCACGTCATCGACGACGCGTTCGCAGAGGCGCTTCGGCGAGACCCTGAGCGTTGCCGTCGCTGGGTCGTGCTTGTCGACGGCAACAAGGACCAGATCGCAAGGATCAAGCGCGCCGCGCGGAACGCGGGCGTCGAGATCCGGCTCGTCCTCGACCTCGTGCACGTGCTCGAATACCTGTGGCGTGCCGCGTACGCGTTCCATGCCGCAGGAAGCGACGAAGCCGAGAAGTGGGTCGAGGCGCGGCTCCTGGCTTTGCTGAACGGGCGCAGCGCCGGCCAAATCGCCAAGAGCCTGCGGGCGATGAGCAAGCGCCACGCCCTGAACGCGAGCGCGGCCAAGCCCGTCATACGCGCCACGAAGTACCTCGTCAACAACTCGCAGTTACTGCGCTACGACCAGGCCCTCGCCGAGGGCTTGCCGATCGCGACAGGCGTGATCGAGGGTGCCTGTCGCTATCTCGTGCAGGACCGGATGGGCCGCACCGGTGCTCGCTGGTCCGCGACGGCCGCCGAGGCGATCTTACGGTTGCGTGCGCTTCGTGCGAGCGGCGACTTCGACGATTACTGGTCGTTTCATATGGCGAAGGAGTACGAGCGCACACATCAGTCACGCTACACCGACAACGTTGTGCCCAACCCGCTGCCGCCACGTCGACCGCGGCTGAGGCTTGTCAAGTGATCGTTTTCGCTCCCGTCGAGCCCCGATATGAAAGAGCCGCACCCAACGCAATATGGCCCCCAAAAGGATCGAGCCACTTGCTGTTGCGGTGCACGACCGAGTCACTCTACCTAACAAATGGTCCCCTGGGGCTGAAATGAATTTCCCGGTGCGGCCGGACACTGGACCGTTACCGTGGTGCAAGAACTTTTCGTTCAAGCTGTCCAGGGCGGGAGCGGGGGGCCCCGCGACTACCAGGCGCGCCGGTAGATCCTCATACAAAGCGCGCGATGAGGACGCCGGGGCCGAAGATTTGGAGGTGTTTGATTCCACACATCTCCTACCCGATCTGGCGCCGGCCATTCTCATAGACCGAATCTCCACCCACCAGGGCAAAATGCCCCTGGGGTCCTTGACGCTCACCCCATGCGCCTTGATATGAAGGCCACATCGGGCGCTGATCGACTGGCCTTTCACCATCGGCTGTGCCCCAAAAGGAGAGTTGTTATGCAAAAGGGGATTCTTCTCGCATTGGGTTACGCTGTTCTGTTGATCGGATGCAGCGGCGTCACCAATGGTGTCGATGAGGACACCACTGGCGCGAGCGATGGTGTCGATGAGGGCCTCACTGGCGCCAGCAATGGCCTCGATGAGGGCCTCACTGGCATCACCGAAACGGCATTGACCAGCTACGCGGACTACCAATCCGCCACCGCCGGCCGGGTCGAGTTCGCCGTCAGCTCGCTCGAGCGGGGTAACCTCACCGACATCGCCAGTCGTCCCGTCAACGATCTCATCGGCGTTCCCGACTACTCGGTGCGCATGCAGCAGCGCGGCACCGACATCATCGACGTGGTGCGCGAGCCGCGCAATCTAGCGATCGACGAGTGGAGCCATGACATCGATCTGCACCGCTTCGACCAGATCGGCCGCCCGCTGGCCGAGGGCACCTACGATCTGCTGTCGGTCCGCATGACCCTCGATGGTGAGGTCAGCGAGCACAAGGCGCTGGAGGTGTGCTGGGCGGCGCAGGACTACTGCATCGTCATGGATCCGGTGGTGCAACAGCTGAGCTCCTTTGTCGAGAGCCGCCGGAATCTGCTCGCCGCCGGCTGGAAGGTCAACGCCGTGCCCACCAGCGAGTTCGCGAGCCACCCCAGCGGAGCAACCGCGAGTTCCACCGTCTGCTCGCTGAACTCGCGCCCGACGGCAGGTGGCATCACCTTCACCTGGGGCGCGTATGGCGTGTCCTACAAGAACGTCTTCGGCATCACCCTGGTGAGCAAGAGCCTGGGTGCGCAACAGACGGGCATCTCCTGCTTCATCTCCAATGGAGCCTGTCGCAGCTCAGGCAACGGGTTCAGCTCCTCCTCCAGTTGCTCGGCCACGCTCGGCTACAACTGCAGCTGCTCCAACAGCGGCAACGTCGCCGGTAGCACCCAGCCGCAGACGCGCGATTGGGCAGAGACCAAGTGCACCCATGCCTTTGCCGGTAACACCTCCATCTCCTTCTCATTCAAGGGCACCGGCGCCAGCCTGTCGCTGGTCTGGAATACCAATGGCTCCGTTGACTCCAACGGCGGCCAGGCGTTCGACGCCTGCTCCTTCCATACCATCTGATCTGACAGGGACTTCGGCCGGCGGGGAATCGACGCAGCCCTCAACGTAAAAACGACGACGATGACGCGATCCGAGCAAAAAGCTGATTGACAGCCGAGCCTCGACGTGATCAGTAGTAAATGTGTACGAGCCTGTAGCAGCGGAACTCGTTCGAGTCAAGTCACGCATCTCTGCCGATTCGTGGCAACAGCGCATCGAGAAGGCACAGCGCGACGAGCCACTCGTGCGGGCGATCCTCGACAAGGTCGCTAACGGGATGTCGTTGAACGCGGCGATCGCAAAGGTGCTGCCCGCGAACCGGCGGAGCTGGGCACTGCGGCGCATCCCGGCGTATGGCGAGCAGGGGTTCGAGGCGTTGATCGATGCGCGGACACCCCGAGAACCGAAGGTGTCTGGCGCATGCGCGCAAGCGGTGCAAGCGGCACGAGAAGTGAATCCACGGGTGACAGTGAGTGAGGTATTGGAAGTTCTGCGCAAGCAGCGGATCTCGCCGCTGCCGTCAGCTTCGACGATCAAGCGGGAGTTCGCGCGCGTCGATGAGCGGCGCAAGTACGAGCGGAAGAAGGCCGCGCGCGACGCCACGGAGGTGATCGAGCTGCCGCTCGCCGGAGGCGAACTGCTCGCCGCCGCAGAGGTCGAGACCGGCGGAATCGCAGCGCTGACCGACGTGGTCGTCAAACTCGGGGTGCAAGCCGTCGAAGCATCGGAGGGAAAGACGCCGACCAAGGACGTGGAGCTACGCGACGCACACGGGAAGTTCACTGGTCGGTACAATCGAGCACGGCGCCGCAAGCGTGGCGAGGAAGTCGCGTCCTATCTGCGCACGGCAGAGGAGAAAGCGGAAGGCGTGTACCGTCGTGGCCGAGGTTTGTTTGCGCGAGTACCTGCCGTCGATGCCGATGACCCCGCAGACCTTCGTCCAGCGAGTCCTCTGTGTACACGGCCGCAAGGAAATCACTAGCGACCACGAACTCGTCGTCTTCTACGAGAACCCTCGCGACCCGCTCATCAACGAAGTACTCCGCAAAGCTTGCGAGCGCATCAACCGGCGGGAGCTTCGCCGCAACAGTAGGAAGCTCCGATTCGCCGTCGAGTCGTCACCTGCGAAGCGCGACCGGTTCGACTGATCTGATCTCTCGCTCCCCAGGCTGGCCGAAGTCCCTGTCTGACGCCCCTCCGTCACGCCCGGCGCTCGGCGGATCGCTCCTGACGGCTATGCGCTTCACGCAGAACCAGTGGCGCGTGGGTGCGTATACCGCGAGCACGGCCGCCGGTGGCTTCCAGAAGTGGACCGAGATCGATACGCTCGCGCTGCCTCGCCCGACGTATCCGACATTCGGAAACAATCTCGACATCAACGTCGCGACCCAGATCTTCCCGAATCCGAACTACTCCCTCGTCGACTGCAGTCTCTACGCGGACGCGGGCACGGTCACCAAGGTGAACACGAGCGTGACCGGGTTCTACGTGAACGGGTTCTGCACCTCGAGCTGCTACACCCCGATCAGCAGATCATGTTCTCGGACGGCCCCGAGGCGATCATCGACGCGACGAACTCGCTCCGCACCGGGGTGAGGACGCTCACGCCGGGCTCGACGCTGGACAAATTCACGTTCAAGACCGACGACGTGGAGAGCTTCACGCGCGAGATTCACGACTCGACCCACGTCATCTTCGACATCAAGACCGCGTCCGGCGGAGAGCTCAAGGTCACCGCAAGCACCCGGTGCTCGTGGGCAGCGGACGGATCGTGGCGCATAGCGTGCGCTGGCTGCGCGCGACGTCGTGGACGACGATCTGGCCGTCGAGTGTCGCCAGCACGAGCAGGTTGTCGGTGGCGGACGCGGCAACGTCGATGTCGCCCGGCAGGCCGAGCGGAGCGCGGCTATGCGCCAATTGGAGGCCCAGTACGGGCGCGGCTTCAACGAGAAGTCGCTGCGGCGAATGGTGCAGTTCGCATCGGCGTACCCCGATGCTCCGATTGTCGCGACGCTGTCGCGACAATTGGGGTGGTCCCACTTCGTCGAGCTGATCCCGCTCAAGGACGCGCTCGCGCGTGACTTCTACGCCGAGATGTGCCGCGTCGAGCAGTGGAGCGTACGCCAACTCCGTGAGCGGATCGACAGCATGCTCTACGAGCACACCGCGCTGTCGAAGAAGCCCGATGCCCTGATCCGTCAGGAGCTGGCGACGCTGCGCGACAAGGACGAGCTGAGCCCGGCGCTCGTGTTCCGCGACCCGTACATGCTCGACTTCCTCGATCTCGCGGACACCTACAGCGAGAAGGACCTCGAGTCGGCGATCCTGCGCGAGATCGAGCGATTCCCCCTCGAGCTGGGCGCCGGCTTCGCGTTCGTCGAGCGGCAGAAGCGGATCACGATCGACGGCGACGACACTACCTCGACCTGCTGTTCTTCCAGCGGCGCATGCAGCGCCTGGTCGCGATCGAGCTGAAGCTCGGCGACTTCAAGCCCGCCGGCTCAGGCCAGATGGAGCTGTACCTGCGCTGGCTTGATCGCCACGAACGCCAGCCATCGGAACAGGCGCCGCTCGGCATCATCCTGTGCGCCGGCAAAAGCGCGAGATGGTCGAGTACCTCGACCTCGACACGCGCGGGATCCACGTCGCCGAGTACCTGACCGAGCTGCCGCCGCGCGCGGTGCTCGAAGATCGGCTGCATCGCGCGATCAAGGCCGCGCGCGAGCGTCTTGCGATCGCGGCTGACCAAACCGAGGTTCCGCGCGCCGTGGCGCCGACGTCGGCGCGGGCGCCGAAGCGTCGCTCCACGAAGCTCCGAGCCCGGCGATGACGATGGTCGCTCGCGTCACGGCGGCTCGCGTTCGGCTGCAGATCGACGTCAGGTTCGGCGACGCCGTCACGCCTCCACCGGTGCGGATGGATCTCCCTGTGCTGCTCGACTTCCCCATGCCGCGCCTGCTGGTATATTCGCGCGAAACCGTCGTGGCCGAGAAGCTCGATGCGCTCGTGCAGTTCGGCACCGCGAACAGCCGGATGAAGGACTCCGAACTCGCAACTTCGCGACCTCGCCACAAATCACCGTGGGAGAACCCACCGTTTGCGTCGGCCACGTGCCGCCATTCCTCAAGCGACGGCGCAAGCTGACCATGCTCGCGCGCTCAGGAACCGACGCTCAAACACTCGACCGGAGACCCACCACTCGTGATCTGTGTCGAAACGAATCGATAGCATCTAGAACCCCACTCGAATGATAGTGGAATTGGCGAGCGTGTCCACATAGGTGCGCACTGCGGAGATCTGGTGCGGTTCGAATCCGGTCAAGTCGATCACGGCGGCGCGGCTGTCGCGGTCGAGCTTGATGTCGCAGCTGACGCGATCGCATGGGGAACGGTCCTCCGAACGACCCCTCCGACTACTCGTCCAAGAGCTCCTCGATCCTGCGCAGCGCGCGGCGCAGGGCCTTCGGGTCGGCGCCGGTCCGGAGCAGCGCCAGCGCGGCCTCGAACTCGGCAGCGACGGGATCCGCGACGGTCTCCAGCGGTTCCGCTGCGCTCCACTGCGCTCGGCGCACTATCGACGAACTAGCATCCGAGCGCACCTCGACCGCGCCTACCGTCGTCTCGCGCGGCGAGGCTCCGCGCGGCTCGGCTCAGCCTTCAGCGGTCCTTTCCGGTCTCCTACTATAATCGCCAGATCTGGTGCGATGGCGGCAATCGCTGCCTGCATGGTGTCAAGCCGCGGCGAGTGTTCACCCCGCTCCATGCGCGCGTAGATGGACCGTGAGCTCGCCCCGATTCGGACCGCCGCATCCGCGATCGACATGTCCCGCCGCTCGCGCTGGTAGCGCAAGAGGCCGCCAAACAGTTGCGCCGGGTTCGACCCGGTAATCAGCACGTCCTCGCCTCCGATGTCGTCCACCCTCGCAAGAAACCCACTCTGCCCGACCTTGAGCTCAACAAGTTCGGCAAGCATCGAGATCGCATCCTTTCGCGTCCGCCCCTGGGTGAAGGCCCCGAGCGCATCGCAGTGGGCCGCCCAACCGGGGCCGTCCTTGAAGATCCGTCCGTGTAGCATCATGCAATCTTACCCTTCCGCCTCGTCGAGGAGGCGCTCGGCCGTTGAGTCGAGGATGAGTTCCTCGATCGGGACGTAGATGGAGTGACGCTTCTTCGGGTGCCGCCACACCGCGTGGCGGATGCCGCTGGCCTCGCCGGTGGATCGCCACCCCATCTCGGTCAGCTTCCTTTCCAGGTCCGTCCGACGCATGATCCTGTTGTACTCATTTTTGAGTACAGGGCAAGCGATTTCGGCGCCCCGCTGCTGCGCCGGTCGGCACGCCGGGGTACATGGCGCCGAGCAGGAGAAGAGGACGGCGTTGTCCAATCTAGGTCGTGGGCGCCGACCACCGCCACCGCCCGCAGAGCTCGGCGAGCAGCGCCTAGGGACACCAAGCTCTTGGATGTGCAGCAAGCGCTCGGTCTTGTTGGCGTCCGGTAGTTTTCCGATTCTCGCCACCTCCACTTTGCTTCGCTCGTCCGCTTCGACCGCAAAGCTGATGGGACGACGTCGCCTGGGAAACGGTACGCGCCGAGTTACGTGCTGCTCCGATGCGATGAGCAAAGCCGGTCCGGCCTTGCCCGTGAAGCTCGCGCCGAGCTGGACGAGGCGGCGCGACGCTACGGAGAGAAGCGCCCCGAGCTGCGGATCGAATTCTTGGCCGTGGTTGACGAGGCCATGGAGCGCATGGTCCGACTCGCGAAGCACCTGCGCTCCCCGCCGGGTTGCGCGCCTGCCTCGTGTGCGTCATGCGCGTCTCGAACACATCGGGGTCGGCGCCATCCTCGATCGCCAGCGTGATGAACGTTGCCCGCCTCTCCGATCTGACCGGAGCTCGAAGCCGCGCTGGTGCTGCGCCGGACCGGGCTGATGCGAAGGCCTTGCGCCGAGCACTGCGCCGGATCTAGGAGCTGCTGGATGAGTAGTTGGGACGATGATCACAAACCTGCAAGGAGCCGTGCCGAACATCTCGCGCCACTCCTGGCCCGGTAGGTGATTGACAACCGCAGGTCCGCAACGATGCGGACACCCGCCGCCGTGTCAAGAAAGTTGTTACCGGTCTGCCTCGGCAGGTACCGTCGAGGCATGCGCTGGCCCGAGGTGTGTGCTGCTCATCCAGATCAATGGCTATCGAGTCCCTGGACGCACACTCTGAAAATGATCATCGTATTTTTGATCGCATCGCGGTGATCGACGTCTGCGCGGATGGCCGGACAACAATGAAGCGCTACAGCGAGCTCCGGCGCCAGCATCCACATCGCGAGTTCTGCTTCGTGCACACGAGCATGGTCGAGCTGAAGATCGAGGAGCGGCTTTGGCTCGGCATCCGAGGACTGCGTGCAACTGACCTCACGGCATGAGCTCGCGTTCGTCACCGCAACGCTGACGTATCGCGTGGTGGACACGGGCGCAGCGAGCACCGTGCTCAACGAGGCACCTCCCTGATCTTGGTGTTCGCGAAGCGGCACGGAGCAACGACGATCATCCACGTTGCTTCGCCGCACGCCGCCGGCGCGGCACGAGCAACGCGGCCAGCACCAGGCCGAGCGCCGCGTCGGGCCACGCGCCCCGGCCGGTCGCCGAGCAGCCGCCGCCGCCACCACCACCGCCCTCACCCTCCAGGTGCACGCTGACCATGACCGCCGTGCTGGCCAGCCCGCCGCCCTCATTGGTCACGACCACGTCGTACATGCCGGAGTCCTCGACGCGCGCGTCGGGCTTGGTCCACGTTGCGCCGGTGGCCCCGGCGATCGGCGCGGCATTCTTGCGCCACTGGAACGTGAGCGGCGTCGCGCTGTTCGGGTTCGTCGCGGTGACGGTGAGCGTGAGCGCATCGCCCTTGGTGAGGTCCTGCGGCATCGGCTGTGTCGAGATCGCCGGCTCGCTGACCTCGACCGCGCCGATGTCGACCACCGCGAACTGGACCCGCGGCATGCCGCGCTGGTCGAGCGCCGCGACGCCCGTGGCATCGCCGGCGTTGAGCGCCGGGCTGCCCGCGAGCGGCGCCTGCGTCTTGCTCGCCCCGCCGTTCGCCGCGAGCGCACCGAGCATGGGGGCGACGCCCGGCTTGTCGGTCGGATCGGTCAGGTGGCACGTCGTGTCGCTCGACAGGTTGTGGCCGCGCGATGTGGCCAGGCTGCCGGGGTTGCAGCGCGCCCCGGCCCCGGCAAACACCGTGTTGCGCAGCGTGACGGTCGACGGGCTATCGAGCAGCAGCGCCGGTGCGCTGCTACCGGACGCGGTGACGTTGGTCAGCGACAGCATGACGTTGTTGTTGGGATGGGTCCAGAAGTCGCCGGCCTGCAGCCCGGAGTTGCCCGAGAACGTGGTGTTGCTGATCGTCGCGGTGCCCCCCTGGAGATCGAGACCGCCGACCCCGCTGGCGTCCGTGTTGCCCGAGATCGTGCTGCGGTCGATGGTCAGCGCCCGGCCGGCGGACGGAAACACGATCCCGGGGCCCTGGTTGTCCGCGATCGTCGAGTCGATCACCCTCGTGGTGTCCGCGGCGTAGACCGCGCCGACCCCGGTGTTGCCCGAGATCGTGCAGCGCTGGATCGTGAGCGGGCCATTGGAGTAAATGCCGCCGCCCGTGGAGGCGCTGTTCCCCGAAACAACGCTGTCGATCAAGACGAGCGATGCGCCGACGCCCACCGAGATGCCGCCGCCGTTGCCACCGCCGTTGTTCTGGCCGTCCTTGATCGTCATGCCGGACAGCTGGACCGCGCCGCTGACGACGAACACCGTGAACGTCCCCGCGCCGGGCCGGATCGTGAGCTGGCCGGCGCCCGGGCCGGTGATCGTCAACGTCGAGCCCACGCCGGGGCTCAACGCCTGCAGCGGCGACATCAGGTTGATCGTCCCGGTCGCGGTGATGGCGATCGTGTTGCTGCCGGCCGTCGCGCTCGTGATCGCGTCGCGCAGCGACCCGACCCCCGTGTCGTTCGTCGTGGTAACGGAGAATGACGCGGCATGCGCGACCGGATGCCACATCAAGAATCCGAGGACGATCGCCAGAC
>Ga0137459_1000533_pt1 | contig 13443 bp, 8 predicted proteins | sample EasRivERMGT700_2_FD_104908 | JGI IMG/M metagenome (GOLD analysis project Ga0137459, IMG submission 104908) | Soil microbial communities from meander-bound floodplain in the East River, Colorado, USA - East River MetaG ERMGT700_2 | ecosystem: Environmental > Terrestrial > Soil > Floodplain ...
GCATCGCGGTGCGAACCATCTGGCCGGGTGACGGCTCGGCCGGAGGCGCGTTGCGGTCGACCGGCCACGCCGTCAGCAGGAACCGGTACAGCGTGGAGGTCGGCTGCTCGACGTGAAAATATACGTGGACGTCGACCTTGGCGCCGCGCACGAGCTGCTTGCCGGCCTCGACGCCGATGCCGAGGACCTCGATGTCCTCGATGGTCTGGCCCGGCGTCGTCACCTGGGGGGTCGGCGCCGCCGGGAGCGCGACATCCGCGAGCTGGCGGTAGGCCTGGTTGAACTTCGGATCGCGCGCGTACATCACGCGATCCATCCACGCCTGCAGCGCCTGCTTCATCGGGTAGAACGCCGGCGGGGCCTGGGGGGCCAGGTTGGCGCGCTCCCACGGATCGGCCGTGAGGTCGTAGAGCTCGTAGAGGTTGCTCGCGAAGTAGTAGATGAGCTTCCAGCGCTCCGAGATCGCGGCGCGCTGCTTGTTCGGCGCGTTGGTCTCGGCGAACACGACGCGGTCGTGGTCCTCCATGCCGTCGTAGAACAGCTGCGGCACCAGGCTCTTGCCCTCGAACGACAGGTCGTGGACATCGATGCCGCACAAAGCGGCGATCGTCGGCACGATGTCGAGGTTCGAGACGGCGCCCCCGACGCTGCGCGGCCGGTTGTCGGGGATGTAGAAGATCATCGGGACGTGCTGGAGCTCGCGGTACAGCGCGGTGCCGTGGGTGCCCGGCGGCACGGTGTGCTCGCCCATCGAGTCGCCGTGATCGCTCGTGATCACGATGATCGTGTGCTCGTAGCTCGGCAGGCGCGCGAGCTCGCGGAACAGGCGGCCGAGCTCTTGATCGGTCCACTTGACCTCGGCGTCGTACAGGTCGGGCTCGCTCGCGCCGTAGTCGGCGACGTCGGGGTGCGCGACGTAGCGGCCGTGCGGATCGATGTAGTGCGCCCACATGAACCAGTGCGTGCCCTGCTGGCGCGACACCCACGCGAGCACGTGATCGGTGACCTTGTCGGCGGCGACGCGGAACGGGTCGTCGGTCCGGGCGATCGAGTTGTCGTAGTCGTCGACGCCTTGCTCGAAGCCCCAGTTGTTCCAGTAGACATGCGAGCCCACCACGCCGGTGGCGTAGCCCTTGCGCTTCATGATCTCGGGCAGCGTGGTGTTCTCGGGCATGATGCGGGGGGGCGCGCCGGGCGGCACGTGCTCGTCGAGCGCGATCCCGGAGTGGAAGTACTTCGACGTCAGGATCGCCGGGATCGACGCCATCGTGCCGGCGGACGGCGCGTTGGCGAACGTGAACGACACCGCGTGCTTGACCAGCTCGGCGAGGTTCGGGGTGGTATCGCGGTGCTTCGGGCCGGCGGCGTAGCCGCCGAACGTCGTGTGGTCGTAGCGCAGGGTGTCGACCGTGAGGAGCAGGACGTTCCAGTCCTTGCGAAACCGCTCGGGGACCTGCTTGTCGGCGCCGGGCGCGGCCGCGGCCTCGCGCAGCGAGAAGTCGTGACCGTCGCAGTTCTCGTCGATCCCGTTGTCGGGCAGGTCGATCGCGCCGGGGTGGATCGCGCGGTTGAACGGAGCGCAGTCGCCCTCGCCGAGCAGCGAGCCGAAGCCATCGCCGTCGAGATCGTTCGCGAACCGGACCGCGGCGATCAGCTTGTCGAGCGCCGGGGACGCGGTGATCGCGACGTACTTGGTCTCGAGATCGGCGCCGAGCCAGACCAGCGTCGTGGTCGACAGCGCGAGCCCGGCGCCGGCGAGCGCGAGGGCGTGGCGGCGCCGGCGCCGCGGGCGGGCCCGGGCGTAGCGCAGCGCGCCGAGCCCCATGCCCAGGCCGACCACGAGCCCGCTGACCACCAGCCGGACCGGCAACACCGAGCGGCTCTGGGGCACCAGCACCCAGCACGCGGCCACGGCGCCGCCGGCGAGCCCGGCGAGCGCGACGCCGGCGGCGCGCCAGCGGCCGAGCGGGTTCGCGATGCCGAGCACCGGCGCCAGGCCGGCGGCCGCGACCTCGGCCGCGACCGCGAGCGCGCGCTGGAGCCGGACCGCGGCTGCGAGCCACACGACCGCGAGCCCGGCGATCAGCGCCGCGGTCAGCTGCGGCTCCTTGAAGTGCGCGATCGCCCGCGCGGCGCCGCGCTGGATCACCGCGATGGTGACGAGCGTGGTGGCGACGCCGGCCCACACCCGCGCCACGCCGGGCCGCACGCCGCCGCCGGACCCGAGCGCGGCCGGCGCGCTGAGCCAGCCGGTGGCACGCCCGCGCGCCGGATCGATCTGCGCGGCCACGATCCGCCCGGCGACCAGCACCCCCGACAGCCCGACCGCGAGCAGCAGCCACAGGAAGCTCGAGAGCGTCGCGGTGAGCGCGATCAGCGCGAGCCGGCTGGACCAGCCGATCGGTCCGGCGTAGCTCGCCAGGGTCACCACGTACTCGACCGGGGCGAACGCGAGGGCGCCGCCCGCCGCCATGGCGATCGCGCGGCCGAAGTCGGCGTGCGCGGCGTCGCGCAGCCTGCGATACAGGCGGCCGGGCGCATGGCCGGGTCCGGGGCCGGCTGGCGCGATCATGGCGGGCGCACGATCGACGGCAACACGATCGTTTACGATGGTATCACGCTGCGAGCACGTGCGTATCAAGGCCGGCTTCACGCGCTACGGGTGGCTCGCCGCGATCGCGATCGTCTACCTCTACGTGTTCCCGTACTTCCCGCGCATCCACAGCGCGAACGAGCTGCCGCGCGCCTACCTCGTGAAGGCGATCGTCGAGGATCACACGTTCGCGATCGATCGCGGGGTCGCGACCTGGGGCGCGACGGCCGACGTCTCGCCGTCACTGGGCCACCAGTACTCGAACAAGGCGCCGGGGTCGTCGCTGCTCGCCGTGCCGATCTATGCCGTGGTGCGCGCCGTGGCCGGCGAGCCGAGCCTGGCGGTCACGCTGTGGATCTGCCGCGTGGTCACCGGGATCCTGCCGATGCTGGCGTTCCTGTGGCTCTTGGGGGGCTTCCTGGCCCGGTTCGCGCCGGATCCCGCGGTGCGGCGCCTGGTCGTGACCGCCTACGCGCTCGGCTCGCTGGCGATGACGTACTCGATCCTGTTCTACTCGCACCAGCTCGGCGCGATCTGCATCGCGAGCGCGTGGATCCTCGGCGTCGACGTCGCCGAGCGGCGGCGCGGGCTCGGCGCGATGGCCGCGGCGGGCTTCCTCGCCGGCGCGGCGCCGCTGGTCGACTACCAGGCGGTGTTCGCCGCGCTGCCGATCGCGGTGTCCGTCGTGGCCCGGCTGTGGCGGCGCCCGGAGCTGCCGCGCGCGCTCGCGGTCGCGGCCGGCGGGGCCGCGCTGCCGATCGCGATCCTGCTCGGGTACCACGCGATCTGCTTCGGCAGCCCGTGGCGCACGGGCTACGACGCATCGACGACCTTCGCGGTGTTTCACCAGCACGGCTTCCTCGGGATCACCGAGCTGCGCGGCGAGGCGCTGTGGGGCTCGCTGTTCCGGCCCGACAACGGGCTCGTCACGCTGTCGCCGTGGTGGCTGCTCGCGATCCCGGGCCTGCGGGCGCTATGGCAGCGCGGCCACGGGGCCACGGCGCTGGTCAGCGCGAGCGTCGCCGTGATCTATGTCCTGTTCATCTCGTCGATCAACTTCTGGCGCGGCGGCTGGGAGGTCGGCCCGCGCTACATCGCCGCGATGCTGCCGTTCCTGTTGCCGCCGATCGCGGCCCAGCTCCAGGACTGGACGGCGAAGCCGCTCCGGTTCGGGATCGCCGCCGGGGCGATCGGCGTCGGGGTCTGCGTCTACGTCCTGTCTTCTGCGACATTCCCGTACTGGCCCGACACGGTGCGGCACCCGCTCTACGACGTGACGTTCCGCCTGCTCGGCGAGGGCGCGGTCGCCCCCAACCTCGGCAGCGCGCTCGGGGTGGCGGGGATCGCCGGTATCGTTCCCTACCTGGCGATCGCGTCCGGGGCGCTGGGGGTGGCGGTCTGGCGCAGCGGGGGGGTGCGCGGCCTCGCGGTCGCGGTGGGGGTCGCGCTGGTGATCGTGGTGGGGTATGGGCGGATCTCGCATGGCGAGCCGCGCGCCGACACGGCCTATCGTTCGGTGCGCGCCGCGGTGCTCGACCTGTGATACCAACAGATCCCGTGAAGGCCCTGCTCGTCGCGATGATCGCGATCGCGATCGGCTGCGGCAACAAGCCCGCGAAGGCGCCGCCGCTCGAGGACGCGCCGGCCGGCGACGGCGGGCTCGCTCCCGTGGAGCTCGCCGGCCGGTTCGACCGCAAGTGCGTCGCCGGCGACCTCGAGGCGTGCCGCAACCTCGGCGTGATGTATGCGGAGGGCACCGGCGTCTCGCCCGATCCGCGGCGCGCGACCGCGCTGTTCGGGCAGGCGTGTAACGGCGGCAACATGCCGGCGTGCAACCACCTCGCGCTCGCCCTCGCGGAGGGCATGGGGGTCGAGCGCCAGCCGGCCAAGGCGGTCGAGGTCTACCAGCGGGCCTGCGACGGCGGCTACAAGCTGGCCTGCCGCAACCTTGGCCTCATGCTGCGCGACGGTCGCGGCGTCCCGGCCGATCTCGTGCGCGCCGAAGGCCTGTTCGACAAGGCATGCAAGGGCGGTGTCCCGTTTGCGTGCACGAACGCGGGTGACCTCGACGCGGCGCGGGCGGTCAAGGGCGGCGCGGCGCGCTACCGGGAGATGGTCGCGCATTACAAGCAGGGCTGCGATGCCGGGGATCCGACGGCGTGCCGGCAGATCGGGATCGCGTACCTGGAGGGCCGCGGGCTGCCGAAGTCGAGCAGCGCCGCGGCGGTGTGGCTCGAGCGCGCCTGCATGCCGGACGATCCGGTCGCGTGTCGTCTGCTCGGCGCGATGAAGCTGCAGGGCCTCGGGGTGGCGCGCGATGCCGAGCGCGGCAAGCAGATGCTGGCGCGGGCCTGCGACGCAAAGGACGATGAAGCGTGCCGGCTCCTGAAGGCGGTCGCGGACAGCCTGGGAGACGCGGACGATGCCGGGGTGGTGGGGGATGGTAGGCAGGTACCCCCGGATTGATTACTAAATCTTACATCTAAGATGTTAGCGTAGGCTGCGTAACAAACCTCCTAAGTGGTTGAACCACCATCGCTCCCGGACGGAGCTGCCACACCGGGATCACAGCTTATTCACATGCAGGCAGATTCGGGGCTCGGAGCCTTGCGAATCATGTGGTTAGCCGGAAACCGGTTGTGAATAACCCGCGCTTTGGGGCGACTTGTCGACAGGGTGAGATCACCGCACCGCAGCGGCACCGTCCGCACTCCGGACTGAGCCTGGACGCACAGTTCGGCTGTAGAAGTCCGTGTGGCGGACGGTCCAGTCCGTACACCGGACGGTGCCGTCCGACCTACGGACCAAACCGTCCGCGCGCCGGACGTCCCGTGCGGCGCTGCGACATTTCGCGGCGGTCTGCGGAAAGCACGGGATCCTGTCACGAATCTGCCACATGGACGTGATGTGACAGCGGCGCACGTGCTGTGCGTGCGTCACGCACGCGTGCGGCACCCACCAGGGTTCCTTCAGCCGGGCGCGGAGCCTGACTCCCCGCGCCTTACGATCTCGTGCCGTCAGGCGGCGAGCGAGCGGTAGAGCTGGACGTACTGCTGCGCGGACGCCGTCCAGGACGAATCGCGCGCCATCGCGGCGCGCCGCACGGTCGCCAGCACCGCGTCATCGCGGAACAGCTTCACCGCGCGATCGAGCGCGCGCGCCAGCGCGAACGGCGTCGCCGGGGTGAACCGGATGCCGGTGCCGCGGCCGCGGGCGAGCTCGCCATCGCCCGGATCGATCACGGTGTCGCGGAGCCCACCGACGGCGTGCACGACCGGGATCGCGCCGTAGCGCATCGCGTACAGCTGGCCGAGGCCGCACGGCTCGAACCGCGACGGCATCGCGAACAGATCGCAGGCCGCGTAGATCCGGTGCGCGAGGTCGCGGTCGAACCCGATCCGCACGGCGACGTGGTCGCGGAACACCTCGGCGAGCCAGGTGAACCGCTGCTCGAGGGCGGGCTCGCCGGATCCGAGCACGACGAGCCGCGCCGGCAGCCGCGCGAGCTCGGGGACGATCTCGGCGACGAGATCGAGGCCCTTCTGATCGGTCATCCGGGCGATCACGCCGATCAGCGGTTCGTCATCGGCGAGCGGCAGGCCGAGCTCGGCGGCGAGCCGGGCGCGGCAGATCGCCTTGCCGGCGAGCGCGGCGCGCGTGTAGGTCGCCGGCAGCGCCCGATCGGTCGCCGGATCCCACGCCACGGTGTCGATGCCGTTGGCGATGCCGACCAGCCGCTTGACGTTCCAGCGCAGGAAGCCGTCGAGCGCCTCGCCGCGCTCGGGCGTCAGGATCTCTCGCGCGTAGCTCGGGCTGACCGTGGTCACCGCGTCGGCGAGCGCGAGGCCTGCCTTCAAGAACGACAGCTGATCGTAGAACTCGGCGAGCTCGGTGGTGAACATCGACCACGGGATGCCCAGCTCGGTCATCACGGTCTTGGGGAAGATGCCGCGGTAGGCGAGGTTGTGGATCGTCATCACGATCAACGGCGACGCCTGGGCGGGACGGGCGGCGACCCGGGCATAGATCGCGGCCGCGCCGCCCTGCCAGTCATGGAGGTGCAGGACCTCGGGGGCGCCGCCGAGCAGCTCGTCACCGGCGGCGATCGCCGCCTTGCCGAGCGCCGCGAACCGCACGTGGTTGTCGGCGAAATCGCCGCCGCCGTGCGGACCATAGAGCCCGCCGGCGCGATCGTAGAGCGCCGGGCAGTCGAGGAAGCCGTAGCGCACCTGGCCGACGCGCGCGACCCGGATCGCCGCGGCGAGCTGGTGGACGCCGAGCTCGAGCGGCAGCGCGACGCCCGGCGCGAGCGTGACGCCCGCCGCCGCGAGGTGGTCGGCGACGCCGCGGTACAGCGGCACGAGCACCGCGGTGGCGATGCCGTGGCTCTCGGCCTGCGCCGCCGGCAGGCCGGCGAGCACGTCGGCCAGCCCGCCCGACTGGGCGAACGGCGCGACCTCGCTGGCGACGTGAAGGACGCGCACCGCGCGGCTATCCGACCTCGCCGCCCGCGAACTTCTTGAACCGCGGACCGGCGGCGGATTCGTAGCTGTGGCGGTTCTGGGTCGAGACCACGAACGTGCCGGGGCGCAGCTGGCCGAGCAGCTCGGGCTCGTTGCCGATCAGCTCGGCGACGTCGTTGGCGAGCACGAACGGGCCCTTGGCGGGGACCAGCGTGCCCTTGGGGATGACCACGATGCCGGACTCGGTGACGAACGGGAACCGCTCGCGGTCGTGCGCCGGATTCTCGCCGATCACGCAGCCGGGCTCGATCTTGCAGTTCTTGTCGAGCAGGACCCGGCGCAGCCGCGCGCCCTTGCCGATGTCGCAGCCCGACAGGATCACCGAGTCGCGGACCTCGGCGCCGGCGTGCACGAAGCAGTCGTAGGACAGCACCACCTCGCGCACGGCCGCGGACGCGATGATCGAGCCCTCGCAGATCAGGCTGTCGTCGACCTCGGCGGGGCCGAAGCCCTCGCCGGCGCGCACGAAGCGGGCGGGCGGGTAGTCGCGCTGCGCGCTGCGGATCCGCCACTGGCGGTTGTACAGGTCGAGCGCGGGGACCCGGGCGCGCAGCTCCATGTTGGAGGTGAAGTAGCTGTCGATCGTCCCGACGTCGCGCCAGTACGGCGCCGCGCCGTCGGGCTCGCCCGGGATCTGGTTCTGCGCGAAGTCGTAGACGAACACGCGCGCGCCCTCGGCGACCAGCCGGGGGATGATGTCGCGGCCGAAGTCGTGCCGCGAGCTCGGCATGCCGCCGTCGTCGACCAGGACACGCTCGAGCACCTGGCTGCGGAAGATGTAGTTGCCCATCGAGACCAGCGACCAGCCGGGCCGGCCGGGCATCTCGGGCGGGTGCTTCGGCTTCTCGATGAAGTTGACGATCCGGCCGGCATCGTCGACGTCGATGATGCCGAACCCGCTGGCCTCGTCGGTCGGCACCGGGAACGCCGCGACCGTCAGATCGGCGCGCTGATCGCGGTGAAACTCCTCCATCTGGTTCACCGCGAACTTGTAGACGTGATCGCCGCCGAACACGCAGACGTTCTCGGCGCGCGCGTCGCGCACGAGGTTCAGGTTCTGGTACACGGCGTCGGCGGTGCCGCGGTACCAGAACTCGCCCATCCGCATCTGTGCCGGGACGACCTCGATGAACTCGCCGAACCCGGACAGCCGCCAGTTGCGCGACAGGTGCTTGATCAGGCTCGACGACATGTACTGCGTGAGCACGTAGATCCGGCGGTACCCGGAGTTGATGAAGTTCGACAGCACGAAGTCGATGATCCGGTAGCGGCCGGCGAACGGCACCCCGGGCTTGGAGCGGTGGACCGTGAGCGGGCCCAGGCGCGAGCCCTTGCCGCCGGCCATGATCATCGCGACCGTGTTCTTCATGACGAGTGGTCCTCGTGGGCCATGCGATGCACCCTGGATCATCGTCGCAAGATGCGCACCGGATCCAGCTCCCGGCACCGCTACTTGCAAGCCGGGCCGAATGTCGCGACCCGCGGACGATCAGTCGCCCGATTTCGAAGCGGCGTTCTTCAGCCGCTCGATTTCGGCCAGCGCGTCCGCGAGCCGCTGCTCGGCGTCCGCGAGCCGCTGCTCGGCGCCCGCGCGGAGTCGCTCGGCGTCCGCGGCGAGCTCTTGGCCGACGGGGAACACGCGTCCGTCCTCACCGATCCAGCGAAGCCAATCGGTCTCGATCCCGCTATAGAGCCCGCGCCGCACGCCGAGACGCAGACCGAGCCGGGAGCACGGCAGATCACCGCCCGGGAGGACTGCAATCGGGTTGTAGCCGCCCGCCCGCGGGTTGAGCTCGTATCCCTCGAGCAAGGCCGTCATTGGATCGAACAGATAATACTCCGACACGTGCAGGAACTTCGCGTAGATCCGCATCTTTTCGCCGCGATCCACGTGCTCGGTCGAAGCGGACAGGAGCTCGATCACCACGTCGGGCGTGCGCCCGTCCTCCTGCCAGACGACCCACGACTTTCGCTCGCGCCGCACCGTGTCGAGCACGACGAACACATCCGGCCCACGAAAGTCGTTCTTCTTTGTCTGCGTCTCGCTGAAGTAGATAGCCATGTCCCCGCCGATGTGGACGTCGTCGCGGTCACACCACGCGAGCTCGAGCGCCTCGATCAGCAGGTACATCTGCTTGCGATGACGATCACTTTCCATCGGTTCACCGAAGCTGCAGGGAAGCTCGTCCTCACCCGGTGGTGGCGTGGGAACGTGGGGGTCAATCGCGTTGGCCATGGTGTCCTCTGAAGGCTCTCACATCGACGCACCACAATGTAGCCCCTGGAGCGCCGTGACACAGCCTCGATCTTGACCTCCTTGACCTCTTGGGTGCCGTCGGCGAGGTCGCTGTTCATCGCCACGTTGGCGTAGGGAGCCCGACACCATCCACGCAAGGTGGCGAAGACGGTCACGACCGCGACGAGGGTGCGACGTCCGCCGCACCCGCAGTTCAACAGGTCGTCCGCGAATACCCGCTTGACAAGCTCAGCCCATGGCAGCCGACGCGCCGGCCACACCGACGATGGCGGTTGCGGCGGCACCGTGGTGGTTGGATCGGGACACCTCGACACCTCGGAGTGGACCACTGGCACCAGGCGTCGGAGCTGTTGGCGCCTGCTCGCCGCGGGTCCGAAGCTCCCATGGTATCTGACCAAGTGTCGACGCGGTGGCAGGATGATCTCGCAAAGCCTTCGCAGCATGGCTTGGGGCTCGAGCACCATCTCCGCGCGATCGTCATGCCACCGCCGCTTCCGTCGATACGAGATCCGTCCATCGTCGGTCCATGCGAGGCGATCCTGGGCGAACGCGCGGCCGCGCTCCGTACCGACATTATGCGGGGGAGCCGCACGAACGACAGGCCATCGCCGGCCTGGGTGAACACGCCATCGGGGACGAGGAGGTGGAAGTGGACGTTCAAGTGCTGTTCCAGCAGAAGTACATCGCGAACATGCCCGACAAGGTGAAGGCGCTGATCAAGGTCAGCATCACGGGACGCGAGCTCACGCCGGCTGACTGGGATCAGCTGTTCCGGGTCGCGAAAAAGATCTGGCTCGTGCTCGCGATCGTCGGCGCAGGCATCGACATTGCGGCTGCGGTCAAGGCGGTCCGCGCGCTCGCACCGGCGGCCAAGGCGCTCGAGGCCGGCGGAACCGTCGCCGATTTCCGCAAAGCGGTCGAGGCGCTCGAAAAGTCCAAGCAGCTCGAGCGCCAGGCCGCGGAGGCTGCCGACAAGGCGGCCGCCGCACGCGAGGCCTACAAGGTGGCCAAGGGCGAATTCGGAGCAGCACTCGGCAAGGCGTACTCGTTCCCGGGGCCGCTGCTCGATCCGGAGGTCTATCGCGCGGTCGTCAAGATGGCTCTCGCCAAGCTCCGCGAAGGTGGCCACTCGCTGGTGTCGTTCCTCGCCGAGGTGCGCGCCGCGCGGATCACGGCGAAGCTCGGCGAGCTGACGCCGGAGGAGCTCGCGAGGGTCAAGCAAGCGTGGGAGGAAGCCGAGGTGATCAAGAAGTCGGCCGAAGTGCCGGTCGAGATCACCAGCGACGCCGGCCGGGTGATCGGCAGATACTAGCATGGCAGTCAGCTCGAGATCATCTCGAAGGAGAAGCTCCACGGCGGCAACAAGATCACGCTCGATCCCGACGCCACGACCACGATCACCGGCACCCTCGACGACACGAACACCGTCGCGCGGCGTGGCGAGCGCCTGCCCGGCTCGACGGTGATGGGCGATAACGTCGGCGGCATCAACATCCTGCGCTCGCCGAAGTGGGGCGAGATCCAGGCCAAGTTCAAGCCGCTGCTCGATGCCGGCGACACCACCGCCTACTGGAAGTCGGTCACCAACGAGTTCTGGGAGACCGTGAACAAGCCGTGGCTCGACGACGCGATCAAGCGCGGCGACAACTTCCGGTTCGTGTCCAAACCCGGCCGACGAGAAGGCACTGTTCGTCACCGCGGGCAAGGACGAGCAGTTCGTGCTCGATAACAGCAAGAAGATCCAATCGATCTTTGGCCGCGAGGTCGAGTACCTGAAGGCAAAGGGTTGCGGCTAGTACCTCGCCGCAGTGAAGGTGACAGGTTGGCGACGCCGGGAAATCGATCTAAAATCGAGGAGTTCCATCGCAAGCTCAATCGATCAAGACCTCTGCGCCGAGGTAGTAGCTTCGCGCCGCGGGGGTCGCGCACGACGATCCGGCCGTCGTCGTGGATCGCCATCACGAACCGGGCGCGGTCGCGGAACAGCCGGCGCGCATAGACGGTCCAGCGATCGCCGTGATCGATGACGAGCACCTTGTCGAGGCCACCCGCCGCCGGCGATCCGATCTCGAACGCGCGGCGCACGTCGGCCGTCGGCTCCGCGAGCGCCTGCTGCAGGCGCTGGGCGAGCCGGTCGAGGGCCGCGAGCGCGGCGAGCCCGCCCGGCTCGAGGAGGTTTATCGGCTCGACCCCGAAGACCCGCCGGATCCCCGCCCGCGGCCCGCCGACGTCGACCTCGGCCCACACCCCGACGCCCTCGCGCGCCACGTCGCGGGCGACGATCACGCGGCCGGCGATCCGGATCGAGCTCCGCTTGTCCTTGGCCGCGTGCTTGCGGTGGTGGTCGACGATGGTGACGAACGCGTCCGAGATCTCGATCGACCGGTGGGCGACCGCCAGCCGGACGTGGCGGGGCGCCAGCTCGACGCGCAGCGTGCCCTCGGACGTCGGAGCTTCGCAGACGTCGTCGGCGTCGTCGCGATAGGCCACGCCTCGAGCGTAGCCCAAACCAGCGGCGCCCTGGATCGCCACGGCGTTCGAACCGTGCAGGGAAGCTCACGGATCCCGCGGCACAACCCCGTGCGATCACCATGGAAAACGCCGCACCCCGTGGAGGTAGGATACGCAGCCACCGAGAGCAGGGCGCGCAGCACGCTGGCGCCTCGGTGCTTGGCAGATATGTATTAATACACGTCTACGATCTTCAGACTCGAGACCAGGCGTGCGTTCGGTCGTGCGAAGCACGCCCCAGCCGCGAGGAGCGCGTGAATCGTCGCGCTGCCAAGTGCTGCAGTCCCGGCAATTGGGTGGAATTCCGGCAGCCAGTCCGTATAGTGCTCGCGCACCATGGGCAAAGAGCGTGCATTCAGCGGTGGTCGTGACGAGGCGGTTCCCTTCGACTGGTATCGAGCGGCGCGCGAGCTTGATATCCCCCTGGAGAAGGCGCGTGCCTTGTACGAGAAGGCCGTGGCGCGGGCGGCATACTGGGAATCGCGGTCTGCAGAGGAGTTATATCTCGACTGGCTCGAGGACGAGGTGGTGCGTCGGAAGCGCAGGCCGGGGAAGCGAACGCTTACGATGCGCGCGGAGGCGCCCCTGCCTCCCCTGAGGAGGCGGCGGCGTGAGCACGCATCTATCACGCCGGGCAAGCAGACACGCACGATGCGCGCGGAGGAGGAGGCAGTCCGACGGCCGCTGCCGACCTCGATGCTCGTCGAAGACCACAGCCACCGTGTGGTGGATGTAACACCACGGGAGATCGACGCGTCCGCCGAGGATGCTGTTGCCAGCCTTGACCGCGCAGGGCGAGGGAGCGTTCCAAGGCAGGTCACGCTCGACGCGTCGCTCGGCGACAGGATGAGTCGGTTGTTCGGTACCGATCTGACGAACGTCCAGGTTCATCCCGAGAGCCCCGCTGCGACCGGTGCGACGAAGGCGATCGCGAAAGCAGGCGAGCTTCATTTCCGCCCGGCGGCGTATCAGCCAGGCACCCCCGATGGGGACTGGGTCATCGCCCACGAGCTCGCGCACGTGGTGCAACAGCGCGGCTCGGGGGGCGGCCGCATCGGCACGCGCACGGAGCTCGAGCGGGAAGCAGACCGAGCCGCGAGCTGGGCCGTACGCGGGCTGCCGGCCAGCGTCGCACTCCGTGCACCGGGGAGCGAGGCGTATGCGTTCAACGAGGGCGAGGCACACGAGGACGCCGCCCATGTGGCCGAGGTGAAGGTGGAGGGCGCGGCGCACACGGCGCACGCGCATCCGGAGGACGCGCACGCGGCGCAGGCGCATCCGGAGGACGCGTACGCGGGGGACACGAAGCCGGGGGATGCGAAGTCGAGCGACACAAAGGCGGAAGACGCGAAGGCGAACGACACAAAGGCGGAAGACGCGAAGGCGGGGGACGCGCACGCGGAGAACGCGAAGTCGAACGACGCGAAGGCGGGGGACGCGCACGCGGGGGACACGAAGTCGAACGGCGCGAAGGCGGGGGACGCGCCTCAGGGAGCGGACGGCGACCGCGCAGCCAGGGAAGGCGGACGAGGCCCGGCGGGGACCGCCGAGGGTGTACC
>Ga0137459_1000534_pt1 | contig 13436 bp, 12 predicted proteins | sample EasRivERMGT700_2_FD_104908 | JGI IMG/M metagenome (GOLD analysis project Ga0137459, IMG submission 104908) | Soil microbial communities from meander-bound floodplain in the East River, Colorado, USA - East River MetaG ERMGT700_2 | ecosystem: Environmental > Terrestrial > Soil > Floodplain ...
AGGAGCGCGTAGTCGACCGCGTCGGGCAGCCGTGACGGTGACAGCAGCTCCCGCACCTGGGGCGCGAGCTCGATCTCCTCGATCCTCTCGGGCCCCCCGGCCCGCTCCACCGCCTCCCCCGAGAACACCGTGGTCAGGAACTCGTCGATCAGCGGCTTCGGGCCGGCGCACACGCCGTGCGCGGAGAGCAACAGCCCGTTGCGTTCCGCGAACGCATGGAGCTCGGCTGCCGTCGTCGGCTCCTCGGGCGATCGCGTCCGCTCATCCGACAGGAACAGCATGACGTGCGTCGCCATGCGGATGCCGTCGGTGATGCGAAACAGCGACGACAGCACGGGATGGATCGGTGGCAGCGGCGACGCCCCGCCGCCGTGCAGGAGCTGAAACGCCGGGAGCGCCAGGACCACGCCCGAGAACAGGTGAAGGTCGCCGACCGTCCAGCCGTCCCGCGCCCGCGCCCGCACGAGCCGCTTGCGCAGCTCGGTGCGCACCTCGAGGAGCGTCGCCATCATCGGCTTCCAGTGCTTGATCATCGCCTTGAGCGCCGTCACGTTCATCGGCGCATCATCGCGATACCGGCTGCCGGCATACTGGCAGACTCGCCACTCCGTCTCACGATCGAGGCGCAGCGCCCGCGGAAACACATTCGCCTCCCCGACCTGCCGCCCATCCATGTCGAGCGCCGGATGCGCGATCCGGTAGACCGACAGGATCGCCTCGAGGTTGCCGAGCTCCACCGGGCGCCCCCCGAGCTCGCGCGTGATGGACGCACACTCGTCGGCCGACCACGAACGTGCCACCGGGCACACCGACGCCGGGAGCAAGGACGGAACGAGGCCGCCGCCGCGCGGATCCTCGGTCGGGTCGCCACGCTCGAGGATCCCCTCGCGGACGAGCGCCTCGAGCAACGAGCGAACCTCCACCCAGTCATAACCCGGGCCCCACGAGGTCGCACGCTCCGCGATGAATGACGTCTGCTGGGCGAGCTGCTCGCCGAAGGCGAACAAGCGCTCTTCGTCGAAGCTGACCTCCTTGACCCCGTAATAGATGAACAGCTCACGCCCCCCCGCATCCGTGTTCACATAGGCATGCGAGACGCGCTTGCGATGCGACACGTACAAGCGGTCTGCCGGTTCGACGCGGCTCGGCTCGAGGCTCGCCGGGATCTCACCGGGCTGCTCCGCCATGTACTGTCCCGGATCCATCACAGCACAACCACTATATCGATCCGAGTCACTCATGCAACCAGATAATGGCCACAGTGCTCATTTGATGAGACCGAAAATAAATGTGGGGGCTCGAGAGCCCCCACACACAGCCTATTCGAAGGTTACCGGACTGGCGCCGGCGACCCCGAATACGTCGGCCGGTCAGACGCAGGTGAAGCGGCCGGCGCGGACCTTGGACTTGATCTTCATGGCGATCTCCTTGTTTGCTTGATGTACGAAGCAGCGTGCCAATGGCGCGCTACTGTCCGCCAGCTGAATTACTGGCGTAACACGTGTGGATCGGGCCTGGCTCAGCGCATCGGGTTCGCCCTAGCCGGCCCTCCTGTCCGATACCTCGACGGTGTCCGCGGTGCACTCCACCCGGACCCCCAGCTCTTGCTCGAGCATGTCGAGGAGATAGGGAAATGCGGAGATCGGCGGTGGGTTCATCGCGAACGTCACGTGAAAGTCCCGCACGGTGAGCGGCCGGGTCGGACGCGGGCGATCGAGCAGCACGTTGATCGAGGCCTGGAGCTCGGTCACCGACGCCAGGACGGCCTGTTCCTCCCGGAGGTAGTAGCCCAGGATCTCGACGATGCGCTCGACGACAGGCGCACCGCCCGGATCGCCGCACTGCGTGCCCGAGAACCGCGACGTGAGGATGCTGCGGAGCTGGTCCGCCACCGCGCGGTGCCGCGGGAGCTCCGGGCCAGGCGCGATCCGGTCGGCGAGCGTGGCGGGGCCGGCCGGCGAACGCAGGGCTCGCCACGCCTGCTCGTAGGCGTCCGCGTACACCGTGTGGTGGACGTCTCGCTCGTGGTCGACGGCGATGCGCTCGCGATCCAGCTCGCGCCAGGCGTCGCCGAGGCGCGCGCGCAGCCGTCCGCCGGCACCTGCATCACCCACCGGGGTCTCGAACAGGTCGCGAAGCGCCTTGGTCGCACGCGACATCGCGAGCCATACCGAGCGCGACACGCCCCACACCTGGAGCCCCAGGAGCCCGTAGTCGACCACGGCGGGCAGCTGCGACAGGACCGCCTGGACCTCGGCCGGCAGGTCCCGCCGGTCCAGGCCCTGCACCGGAATCCCGTCGAACACCGTCGCCAGGAACTCGTCGATCAAGGGCCTGGGGCCCGCGCACACGCCGAACGCGGAGAGGAACAGGCCGTTGCGCTCCGCGAAGCCGTAGAGCTCCGCGGCGGTGATCGGCTCCTCGGGGAGCCGCGTCCGCTCCGCCGACAGGAACAGCATATCGTGGGTCGTGAGGCGGATGCCGTCGGTGATCCGGAACAGGGAGGACAGCACGGGGTGCAGCGGCGGCTGCGGCGACGCGCCGCCTCCCCGCATGAGCGGAAACGCCGGGACCGCCAGCACCACGCGCGAGAACGTATGAAGATCGCCCATCGTCCACCCGGCTCGCGAACGACCGAGCCGGTTCAGCAGTTCGGCGCGGACCTCGATGAGCGCCGCCATCATCGGCTTCCAGTGCTTGATCATCGCCTTCAGCGCGGTGACGTTCATCGGCGCGTCGTCGCGATACCGGCTGCCGGCGTACTGGCAGACTCGCCACTCCGTCTCACGATCGAGGCGCAAGCCCTCCGGATAGACGTTCGCCTCGCCCACCTGGCGGCCGTCGGCGTCGAGCGCAGGGTGCGCGATCCGGTACGACGAGACGACCGCCTCGAGGTGACCGATCTCGATCGCGCGGCCTCCCAGCGCCTGCGTGATCGCCTCGCACTCCGCGCTCGACCACGAGCGCGCGACCGGGCACACCGAGGGTGGGAGCAGCGAGGGCACGAGCCCGCCGCCGCGCGGGTCCTCGGCCGTGTCGGCCTGCTTGATGATGCCCTCGTCGACCAGCGCCTCGAGCAACGCGCGGACCTCCGCCCAGTCATAGCCGGGGCCCCACGAGGTGGCGCTCTCCGCGGTGAACGACGACTGACTCACGAGCTGCTCGCCAAACGCGAACAGCCGCTCTTCGTCGAAGCTGACCTCCTTGGTGCCGTAATAGATGCACAGCTCTCTGCCCCCCGCCTCCGTGGTCACGTAGGCATGAGACATGCGCTTGCGGTGCGCGACGCGCAGGCGATCCGTCGGCGCCACCACCGGCCGTGCCGCGAGCTCCGTGGCTTCACATGACTGGCTCACGGCGCTTTCTCCCTGGGCATCACTCAACGTAATAGCCACTATAGTGATCTCGATATTCCCCGCAATGGTAAATTTATCATTCAGCAGAATATCGACAACACTCCGGAACGGCGCGCGACGAACTCGAGATCTCGCACAACCGACACAATACAGGTCGCGCCGTCGACGGCGCCGCTCCACCTGGCATCGCGGCAACAGGTAGACGCGCCGCGTTGGCTCGACCGGAGCGTATCCCGTGACCGTCCCTGCGACTACCTGCGACCGGCGAGCGACCGGCGAGCGACAGGCGAGCGACCGACGAGCGACCGGCGAGCGACAGGCGAGCGACCGCCGAGTGACCGGCGAGCGACAGCCGAGCGACCGGCGAGCGACAGCCGAGCGACCGGCGAGCGACAGCCGAGCGAGCAGGAAGCATCGCGATCTGACTGCCACATACACTCTCGTCATCACAGAGGGCGCGCGGGCCGAGCATCATAATCTGCGACGTCGCGATATCGCATCGTATAGATCGATCTACCAGTTCGTCCTTGACGCCTCGTGCAGTCAGTCAATAGTGTTGTCTGACCGTACGTGTGTTTCACGCGATCAATCAGGTGATGACGTGGGCTCGACCGCGAAGGTGATGACCGAATCCAGCGCGGGACGCGTCGTCGAGATCGACGCCCCCGAAGGGGCGGCCCTGATCGACCTGTGCGACGCCCACGAGGCGCCCATCCCGTTGTCCTGCCGGTCCGCGAGCTGCGGCACCTGCCGCATCCACGTGCTCGAGGGTGCCGATGACCTGTTGCCGCCCGGGGAGGACGAGCTCGATCTGCTCGACGTGTTCAACCTGAAGCCGCCGCACGTGCGGCTCGCGTGTCAGGCAAGGCTTGCGCCGGGCGCCACGCGGCTCCGCGTCAAGGCGTTCCAGGACGAATAGCCAGGACGACGCGCCAGGACGACGAGCCAGGACAACGAGGCGGCGCTACTTGCCGTCGAGCGCGCGGTCTTCGCGCCCCGAGCGCTTCTTGGTCGGCTTGGTCTGGTCGATGCCGAGGTCCGCGAGCTTCTTGCGCAGCGTGTTGCGGTTGAGCCCGAGGATCTCGGCGGCCTTGAGCTGGTTGCCGCCGGTGTGGGCGAGCACGAGGTCGAACAGCGGCCGCTCGACCCGCGCAAGCACCTTGTCGTAGAGATCGTGGACCGGATAGCCGTCGATCCGCGCGAGCAGGCCGGCGAGCTTGGCCTTCACCATCTCCTCGAACGCGAGATCCTCGAGCGGCACGCGCTCGGCGACGACCGGCAGCACCTCGTCGACGTCGCCGGCCTCGAGCTTGGCGCGCGTCACGCGAACCACGAGCCGCCGCGCGATCGACTTGAGCTCGGCGACGTTGCCCGGCCACGGATACGCGACGAGCCGCGCGTGAGCCCGGGTCGAGATCGTCGGCCTGGACCGGCCGATCTCCGCTGCATAGTGCCTGATCCAGCGCTCGAACAGCTCGGGGAGGTCCTCGCTGCGGTCGCGCAGCGGCGGGACCTCGATCCGGCGCGCCTGGAACAGCTGGTAGAGCTCGGGCGAGACGATCTCCGCGTCGACCGCGCGATCGAGATCGAGATCCGCGGTGGCGACCACCTGGACGTCGAACACCTCGGCGCCTTCGCGCTCGCTGCCGCGGTCGCGGATCGCACGCCGGAGCGTGCGCTGCGAGCTCGCCGACAGATCGCTGACGTCCTTGACCAGCAGCGTGCCGCCGCTCGCCGCGCGCAACGCACGGCGCGCCCGCTCGCAGGCATCGCCGTCGCGACCGCCGCCGCTCGGGCCCGGGTTCGGGCTCGTCGGTGCGTCCTCGAACGTCGGGCGCACCGCGACGAACCGGCTCGTGCCGCGGGGGCCGCGCCGGTGCAGCACCCGCGCCACGAGCTCCCGGCCGGTGCCGTGTTCGCCGCAGATCACCACCGGCGCCTCGCCGTCGGCGTACTTGTCGACGGCCGTCATCACCGCACGCATCGCCGAGCTCGCGGCGACCAGGAAGTCATCCGCCTTCAGCGAGGGCCTCAACATCTACGCGGCCTCACGCGGCCTCGTCCCCGGCGAACCCGCCATCCATCTCGCCACGCTCGCTCTCCGGGGACAGGCCGAGGCGGTGCTGCCGCTCGATCAGCTGCGTGAAGTAGTCCTCGACCAGCGCCCGCGCGGCCGCCACGTCGGGCGCTTCCCAGACGCGCAGCCGCAGTGCGTTACAGCCATACAGGCCGCGAGCGTACCACGCGCACGACTTGCGGACCTCGTGCAACGTGCGCGGCCCATGCTTGAGGGTCTCGATCAGGTCGACGTGGCGGCGGAACACCGCGAGGCGCTCCTCGAGGCCCGGCTGGCCGGGGTCGGGCCGGCCCGCCGTGACCTCCCGGAGCCGCGCGAACAGCCACGGATTGCCCAGCGCGCCGCGGCCGATCATCACGGCGTCGCAGCCGGTGTGCTCGCGCAGGCGCAGGTAGCCTTCGACGTCGGTGACGTCGCCGTTGCCGACCAGCGGGATGTGCGCCGGCAGCGCCTCGCGAACGAGCTTGATGATGTCCGGATCGCTCTTGCCCGAGAATCCCTGCGTCCGGGTGCGGCCGTGCACGGTGATCATCTTGGCGCCGGCCTCCACCATCGCGCAGGCGAACTCCGGAGCGTTGCGATGATCCTGGTTCCAGCCGGCGCGGTGCTTGACGGTGACCGGCACGCCCGGCGGCACCGCGGCGACGACGATGCGCACCATCTCCTGCGCGATCGCCGGCTCGCGCATCAACGCCGAGCCGCACTCACCAGCGACGACGCGCTTCGCCGGGCAGCCCATGTTGATATCGACCAGCGACGCGCCGATCGTGACCGCCATCCGCGCGGCGGCGTCCATCGCCGCGGGCTCGCGGCCGAAGATCTGGACGCCGAACCGGCGGCCGTCGAGCGAGGCCGTGAGCTTGCCGCAGGTCCTGGGATCGCCGACCGCGAGCGCGTGCGCCGACAGGAACTCGGTGATCGTGAGCCCGACCCCGAACTCCTCGCACACGGTCCGGAACGGCAGATCCGTGACGGCCGCCATCGGCGCCAGCAGCACCGGGACGTCGACGACGAGATCACCGATACGCATCACCGGCACCTATACAGCAGAAGCGTTGGCATGAAAACCCCGAACGTCGAGACGACGCTGCGCGATCTGCGTCACGAGCCGGCACGCTCGCGAAGGTCGCGGCAAGTCGCCCCGGACGTCACAGGTCGTGGGGAGCATTGACGTTATGCAACACACGTAGCAACGGATCGATCGCACGTACGTCGGCCTCCTCGATCCACCGGACACGAACATCTTCATCGGTCAGGAGCGACGATGCTTTCAAGTGTCTTTTGGTAATTCTATCGGCCACGATCGGACGCCACACCACGACCCGCAGCGCCGTACACAGCGGCTCCGGACGTCCCCCGATCCGGATGCCGACGGCATCGGCCTCGGCATCGCCGCGCGACAGCACCAGGTCGATCAACGCGCGGTGTACATGAGGCATGTCTCCCGCGAGCACGAACAGCCAGGGCGTGGCCGCCGCGGCGAGGCCGGCCGCGATGCCCGCGAGCGGACCGAGGTCGGCAGCCGCATCGACCACGGTCCGGTAGCCGCCGGCTGCGCGCGGCGACGACACGATGATCTCGGCCACGCACGGGCGCAGCGCCTCGACCTGGCGCTCGAAGATCGTGCGGCCGTCGATGACGATCGCGCGCTTGTCGACGCCGCCCAGCCGCGTCGCCTTGCCGCCCGCGAGGATCAGCGCCGTGACGTCCTCGCGCCTCATGGTGCGCGACGTGCGCGATCGCGCCGCGGGAGCGCGCCCGGCCGCTCAGGGCTTGAGCAGCGCCTCGACGTCATCTTGCGCCGGCGTCGTGATCTCGGGCCCACCGGGCGCAAGATAGACCGAGACCTCCGCGCGCACGCCGAACTGGCCCGGGAAATACAATCCCGGCCCGATGGTGAACCCGGTCCCCGGCGTGAGGATGCGCGAGTCCTTGACCTCGAAGTCGTCGAGGTCGGCGCCGCCGCCCTGCAGATCGTTGTCGATCGAGTGCCCGGTGCGGTGCATGACGCGATCGGCAAGCCCGGCCTTCTTGATGAAGCCGCGCGTGACGCCATCGACCTCGGCGCCGGTGACCGGGCGATGCTTGCGCGCGCGATCGCCGATCAGGCCCATCGCCTGGTCGCGCGCCAGGCTCGCGGTCTCGAACGCCTTGGCGATCGGCTCGGGGACCGTGGCGTCGGCGATCGCGCACCAGGTCTGGACGGCGTAGACGCCCTCGGGTTTGTCGGTCTTCGCGGCGAGCGAGATCACGAGGAGATCGCCGCGCTTGATCGTCGCGGTCTTGTCGGCCGACGGCACGTAGTACGGGTCGGCGGTGTTGGCGCCGGCGGCGACCACCGGCAGCGCACCGACCAGCCCGCGCATCGCCATCCCGTGCACGATCCGCTGCTGGACGTCGTACTCGGTGACCGGCGCGACGCGCTGGAGCTCCTTGACGACGAACGCGAGCGCCTCCTTGCGGAGCTCGACGAGGTGGTGGGCGGCGACGTAGTGCGCGGTGCGGCCCGGATCCCCCCAGATCGCCTTGGTGAACTGGACCAGCGTGGCGGACGACTGGACCTGGACGCCGGCGGCGCGGATCACCTCGAGCGTCCCCGCATCGACGCGCGAGACACTGGGCACCGCCGCCTTGGCCGAGTACTCGACCGCGACGGACTTGACGCCCTTCAGCATCGCGCGCAGCTGCTTGTCGAAGTCGCGATAGCCCTTGTAGGTGAGCTTGGCCCCGGCGAGGTGGTCGAAGCTCCGGACCTCGGCGGTATGGACGAGCGCGACGGGGTTGCCGCGCGCCGGGATCATGTAGAACCATGGCCGCGTCGGGTGGCCTTCGGGCGCGACGAGCCGGACCGCGATCGGGTTCAGGCCGTCGCGATCGAACAGCAGCCAGCCGTCGAGCCGCTGGACGGCGAGCAGGCCTTGCACCCCCGTGATGTCGGCGATCCCGACGCGCCCCGGGATCGCCGAAGCCGCAGCCTTGCCGCGCGGCGCTGCCGGCCCTGCCGGCGCTGCCGGCGCGTACGGATCGACGGGCAAGATGGGCACGCCGCTCGCGCCCGGTCCCGGTGGCGCCGCGGGACCGATCGGCGCAGGCGGGGCCGCGGGACCGATCTGGGCAAATACCCACGACGACCGCGCGATCACGCCGATGACAGCAACAACGAGGAGGCGCTTCATGGGGGAGTCAGGTCGCCGGTGGCCGCTGGGTGGACGCGCCCCAGCTCGGCGACCAGCTCCTCATGAATAGCACCGTTCGACGCGACCACCGCGCCTTCGTGTACGTCGAGCCGGCCGGCCGTCCAGTTCGTCACCATCCCGCCGGCCTCGGCGCCGATCAGCGCCCCGGCGGCGACGTCCCACGGCTTCAGGTGACGCTCCCAGCAGCCGTCCATCCAGCCGCGCGCGACCAGGCAAAGATCGATCGATGCGGCGCCGAGCCGCCGGCACGCGCCGGCGCGGCGCTGGAAGTCACGTCAAAGATCGAGCCGCATCGCGACCTGCTGCGCCCCGGCCGGCCGCGCGAAGGCCTCGCTGGCCGCGACCTGCCTGGACAGCGTCGATCGATCGACCACGCGGAACCCGAACTTCGCCGCGAAGAAGTCGCTCGCGGTCTCGGTCAGCAGGTAGATCCGCCGCACGCCGCGCCAGCGCGCCTGGCCGACCGCCATGTCGGCGAGCATCCAGCCGTAGCCCGCGCCGCGGAACTTGGAGTCGACGGCGAGCGCGCGCAGGATCGCGTCGTCGCCGAGCACCTCGAGCGAGACACACCCGACGGTGCCATCCTCGTTGCGCAGCACGAAGAAGCCGCCCTGCTGGTCGTCGCGCGCGGGCTCCTCGAGCGAGGTCACCGACAGCAGGCGGCGCACCGCCGGCATATCCTCGCGGTGGGCGGGCCGCATCGCGTCGCCGATCGCGTCGAGCAGCTTGTCGTGCAGGCCGTCGAAGCTGCCCGACGACAGCGCGCACACCACGTCGCCGGGCGCGGCGCTCTCGGCGAGCTGCTTCACGATGGTGTCGACGTCGGGCGTGTACGATGCCTTGGTGCCGCCGCGGTGCAGATCGAGCGCGAGCCGCTCGGGATCGAACCGATCGGCGGCCGGGATCTTGGATGCATCGAACAGCTTGCCGACGATCACCTCATCGGCATAGGCCAACGCGTCGGCGAACTCGGCCTGGAACGTCTTGCGCCGGCTCGTCGCCGAGCGCGGCTCGTAGACCGCGATCAGCCGGCGCTTGGGGTAGCGCTTGCGCAGCGCCTTGAGGGTCTCGCGCACCGCGGTGGGGTGATGCGCGTAGTCGTCGAGCACGGTCACGCCGCCGGCGATGCCGCGCAGCTCCTGGCGCCGCCGCACCCCCGCGAAGCTCGCGATGCCACGCTGGATGTCGGCCGTCGCCACGCCGCGGGCACGGGCGACCGCGATCGCCGCGACGCAGTTCGCCACGTTGTGGCGGCCGACCAGCAAGGACTCGAAGTGCTCGACCCGCTCGCCGCGGCCGGCCACCCGATGGAACAGGTCGAACGTGACCCGGCCGCTCTTGCCGACCTCGCTGTGCTGCGCCCACCACGCGACGTCGGCCGGCGGCTCGTTGCCGTCGTCGATCACGGCGTATTGCTCGACCCGGCAGGTCGCGTGCCTGGCGACCGCGAGGGCGTCGGGCGAATCGGCGCACACGATGAGCAGGCCGGTGCTCGGGAGCGCGGCGACCAGCTTCTTGAACACGTCGCGCACCGCGTCGAACGACGGGAAGATGTCGACGTGATCGAGCTCGACCGACGTGAGGATCGCGGTCTCGGGCCGGTAGTGGAGGAACTTCGGCCCCTTGTCGAAGAACGCGGTGTCGTACTCGTCGCCCTCGAGGACGAACTCGACGCCGCGGCCGAGCCGGTAGCCGCGGCCGAGCGACACCGGCACGCCGCCGACGAACAGCGACGGATCGTGCCCCGCCTCGGTCAGGACGTGCGCGATCAGCGACGTCGTCGTGGTCTTGCCGTGGGTGCCGCACACGACGATCGCGTGCTTGCCGTCGAGCAAGCGCTCGCCGATCACCGCCGGAAACGAGGTCAGCGGGATGCCCCGGGCCTGGGCGGCCTGGACCTCGATGTGGTCCTTGCTGTGGACGTTGCCGACCACGACGAGATCGGGTTGCCATGCGAGGTTGGCCTCACCGTAGGGCATCATCACCGGCACCCCGAGCTCGGCCAGCTGCTCGCTCATCGGCGGGTACACCGCGGCGTCGGACCCACGCACCTCGTGACCTGCCCCCGCGAGCAACCCGGCCACGGCCCCCATGCCCGTACCGCCGATACCGATCAGATGGACCTTCACAGCGGCGCGAAGCTACCCATCCGGGTCCATCGGGTAAAGCGTTTCCGCACGTGGTTTGGGGCTGCGCGGCACCATTTCCGCGGCGCGCTCGACGTGAGCCGCGGCTTGCTGCGCCGCGAACCTCGGCCAGGTCGCGATCCCGGCATCGGTCGACTCGAAGATCGTGTCCGCGCTCGCCGAAACGAAGAACAGGAACGCATCGAACGCCTCGAGATCGGGGAACGTCGACAGCGAGCCGACGTCGACCGTGAAACCCGAACGCCGCGACCCAGGCGGCGCTCCCGTGAGCGCCGCCGCTCACCCGGCAGGATCACGGCCTGGGCTTGGGCATCACCGCCGCCAGCCGGGCCGCCATGCCGACCTCGGCCGGATCCCGCCAGCGCTCGAGGCGCCGCGCCCGCAACACCGCCACGACCTCGTCGAGCCGCTGCCCGCCGCGGTGATCGTGACGCGCGCCCTTCTCGCGGTTGCACCCGGCGCACGCGACCGCGAGGTTCGCGAGCTCGTTGGTCCCGCCCTGGGTCTCGGGCCAGACGTGCTCGAGCGTCGCTTCGCTGATCGCGCGGCCGTCGTCGCGGACGACGAGCTTCTTGCCGCAATGCAGGCACTTGCCGACCCAGGCGAGCTGGCCGTCGAGCGTGACCCGCGCAAACGTCGCGTCGGTCACCGCCGCGGCGAGCAGGAGCAGGCGGCGATGGCTCATCCGAGGCTCGCCGGGTGCATCATGGGTTCCCACCGCGCTCGCTCGCTCACACGCTCGCTCCTCGTACCCTCGTTCACTGGAGCTTGTGGGTCAGGTACGCCTTGAGCCGGACCTCGGCGTCCGCCGGATCGTCGATCGAGATCGGCATCGTGCGCTTGAGCTCGGCGTCGATCTCGGCATAGAGCGCCTTGCGTGCCGCCGCGTCGTCGACGAGGTGCCCCGGCGTGCGGCCGCGCGTCGGCTGATCGACCAGCTTGGCGCAATAGACCTTGAGCTGGTCGTAGATCGGGCTGCCCAGGAAGCCGGCGATCTTGTCGGCCTCGTTCGCCATGCGCTCGATGCTGACCTCCATGGCCATCGCCAGCTCGCCTCGGTCGTGGTCCTGCGTGAGCTGGGCACATACCCGGAGGACCATCAGATCGTCGAGCACGCCGATCCCTTCGTTCCAGTCGGGGATCAGATCCATGCGGCCGACCAGGTACGACAGCGCCGCGGCGGCGAGCTGCTTCGAGCTCGCGTCTGCCTTCGAGGACTCGAGCAGCGCCTTGAACGCGTCGATGTCGTGATGAATCGTGTCGGCCCAGCCCTTGAAGACGTCGATATGAGCAACCACGTGCCCTCCTTGACGGTCGACGGTACTGCCAAGCCGGCGAACGTTTCAACCGTTCCTTCCCGGCGATGGCCGGCGATGGCCACCGCGAACGTGCGGGCGGGCGACGCGGCGGCTAGCGATGGCAGTTGTTCGCGACCGCGGGCTTGCAGTTGCCCATCTGGTTGCATGCCACGGCGGCCCCCGATGCGTCGTTCGGGCACGGCATCCCGGCGCTGCACGGCTGCGTGCAGATCTGCAGCGCGTTGACGTTGTACAGGTGACAGGCCTGCGAGGCGCATTGATCGCTGGACACGCACGGGTCGTAGACGGCACCGGTACACAGCGCGCCGGCGGGGGCATCCGGCGGGACGGCCGCGTCGACCTTGGTCGTGCTGCGGTCGCTGTCACAGGCAACCAGGACGACGACCAGGACGAACGCGACGCGTGACAGGTGCATCACGGAATCGTATCGAGCCATCGACTGTGAGTGATGTGACCGGTCCTGGCAGCAGCGTTACAAAGAGATGACACGCCGATCCTGATACGCTCCGGGCATGCGGACCTTGATCACCCTGCTCGTGCTGATCGCCGGCGCGTGTTCCGGCAGCACGCCGGCTTCGATCGACTCCGGGCGGCCATGCGACGGCACGCTCTACGACCGCTGCCTGCAGGAACACGACTGCGCGAGCATGGACTGTCGCAACTTCATGGCCGAAGGCTTCGAGGTCTGCACGAAGGGCTGCACCGTGGGCGACGACTCGACGTGCGGCAAGACGCTCGATGGGCGACAGGCGACGTGCAATGCGATGGGCATCTGCCAGCCACCCGGGCCGAACGAGTGCATCCTGTCTCGCTGATCGGACGATCGGACGATCACTTCATCAGATCTTCGATCACCTTCTCCGTCGTGTTCGCCGTGATCTGAACGCTGACCGTCCGGTTGATCGCCTTGTCGCGGTTGACCAGCGTGATCTTGTGGGCGCCGGCGGACAGCGTGATCGCGCTCTGCGGCGTGGTGAGCCCGGTCGGCTTGCCGTCGATGAGGATCTCGCAGGGCGGCTTGCTCGAGATCATCAGTGTGCCATCGCCGTCCGGCTCGACCGCCTGGGCCGGCTGCTTGACCGGCGCGGCCGGCCGGGCAACCCCCGCCCGCGGCCCCAGCGTGACGGCGACATGCCGGGTCGTCCTCGCGTCGAGGTGCTCGACCTGCGTCGGCTTGTTGGGGTACGCGAACACGAGATCGTACTCGAGCGACGCGTCGACCGTGGCGTTGACCGGCGTGTTGCCGACGTACTGGCTCCTGCCACGATCGACCAGCGTGACCGCGGCGCCGCTCGGCGTCGAATCGATCCGGACGTCCACCAGCATCGCGGTCCGGGTAT
>Ga0137459_1000536_pt1 | contig 13408 bp, 8 predicted proteins | sample EasRivERMGT700_2_FD_104908 | JGI IMG/M metagenome (GOLD analysis project Ga0137459, IMG submission 104908) | Soil microbial communities from meander-bound floodplain in the East River, Colorado, USA - East River MetaG ERMGT700_2 | ecosystem: Environmental > Terrestrial > Soil > Floodplain ...
GCTTCGCGGCGCTGGCTGGTACTTCGCCCGACCGATGCTTTGGAACTCATCGGAAGCGCTGTTTCGCCACTCGCATCAGGAATGACCAGTCCGGGTAGGCGCTGCGATCGGCAGCCCACAGCGACTCCCATGCGGCCGATTCCGACGCCTCGAGGCGCGCGCGAAGAGCGGTCAGCGCGCGGAGGGCGTGGTCCGTCTCCCAGACACGCGAGAACTGCTGTTGTGAAGCGCACCGCTGCTTGAGCTGCAAGAGCCGGCTCTCGCACGCGCGGTCGACGATGTCGACGTAATGATTCGCGCGCAACGCCTCCTCGAACAGGCGGCGCCCGCGAGGGTTTCCCCACAGGCGATCCACGTCGGCGTCGACGGGAAAGCAGAGCGCGTCTCCGAGATTGGGCAAGCCGAGGTGGGCCGCGACGAAATCGGCGTAGGGATCGGCAGGACCGATGAGCGCAGCCACGTATTGCAACGAGAGCTGCTCTACTCCTTCGAGTGCGGTCTCGAGCGTCCAGTAGCGCAGCGAATCGCGCGACGGCAGCCACTCCTCCGACGCCTCCGGGAGCTCGGCCCGGAAGAGCGCGGGCAACGCCGCCATGAGCATCGCGGTCAACGTTTCCTCGCGCTGTGCTCCGGGCTCCCCCCGCCCCGGCAGAGAGGTCGCCACAAAGTCGGGACCTGCGTCCACTCCACGAGCGCGTGCAGCTTGTCGATGCGCGGGCTGCTGCTGTTGCCGCGCTTCGTCGAGGGTGGCCTCTTCGACCGGCGAGGAAGACGCTTCGTGCTCGCGTGGGCCGCCCGTCGATCGACCGCTTCCTCCCGCCACCATCAGCATGCACAAGACCAGGGTCAGCCAGGTCGACCCTCGTGCTCTCCTGGAGACTCCCAGCACGGCTGTAGCGCCAGGGGCCTGTTCTTGCCAGTCACTGCATATCGATCGCACAGATGGGAGTCGCGCGAGCGGCATGTTTCCTCAGTCTGGCTCACCCGAGAGCACCCAGCCGGCCCAGTCGCGCGGTGGGTGGCCTTCGGCGCGCAGCGCCATCTTTGCTTGCCAGAGGGCCTCGCTCTTCGCGAGCTTCTCGTTCCACAGCTTCTCGTAGAAGATCTCGAAGAGCCGCCGGGTGGCGTCGTCGTCGACTTTCCATAGGGATGTGATCGCCGTGCGAGCGCCGGCCGCGTGCAGTGCGGTCTGGAGCGACTGTATGCCTTGACCCGCGCGACGGATTCCGACGTTCGTCTCGCATGCGGACAGCACGGCAAGCTCGCACTTGCGGAGATCGAAGGTTGCGAGCTCCTCCGCCGTCAGGATCCCGCGCACGCGGCCAAGCGAATCCTTGCCGCGGTTCGCCCCGGCGAGCGCCAAGCCACACAGTGTCTCGGGCGCAAAACCGGTGAGCGTCCTCTCCGCACGCAGGAGATCGTCGCGCGAGTCCCTTCCAGCCGGGGAATCGAGCTGCGACTTGAAGGCCTCGCTCGCGAACCACCCGTGCGTCGCGAGGTGCAGGAAGCGTGCCGTTGGCGCCGCTGCAAACAATGCGGCCTTCGTCGCCCCGCCCTGCGTGAGAATGCTTGCCTCGCGTGCGAAGACGTCGTGGTAGAGTCCGCTGATCTCCTCCGTCTCCACCTTCGTTCCGGGTAGAGGGACGAAGCCCGTCGCCCCGGAGCGTGTCTTGCCGCTCTCGACGGGGGGCGTGGAGACCTCGAGGTGGAGCTGGGCCTCCGCCCCGAGCTCGGCGTCGTAGTCGATCCCACCGGCGAGCACGAACGCGCCCTGCTCGTCGAGCTCGGTCCGCGGCCGCAGTAGCCGCGCCAGGGTCACCTCGTTCCGGATCGCGATGCGCTCGCCCACGAGTCCCTTCGCGAGCGGCAGCGCATCCAGCGGCACGAGGTGCAGGACATCGTCGAGCACCACGTGCAGCGTGCGCGCCTCGCCCACTCGGGCCACAATGGGATCGAGCACTTTTTCGCGCAGGCGGAGGCCCATGGTCTCGAGCGCTTCCGTTTGGCTCGCGGCCGCAGCGCCGCCGATGCCGCGGCCGTCCAGCGGCCGGCCCAGCGCCTCGCGCCAGTCGCGCACGAGTGCCTCCACCTCGGCTGTGGCCCCGAGATCGATGCGCGTGACCGATCCACCCGGTCGTACCACGAAAGCGAGCATGGAGTCCATGCCAGCCGGCGTCTTGCCCGTCGCAGCGTCCTTCTCGAAGTGCTTCGTGTACCGCAGGAAGGATGCCGCCGCCGCTCCGCTTGCCAGCCGTGCGCCGACTGCATCCACGTCGACCTCGCCGACGAAGGCTCCCGCTTGTCCAAGCTTCAGGCGCAAGGCGCGTTCAGCGCGATCGCGCTCCTCCGTGAGCCGAAGGAGTTCTCGGCGCCAGCCCTCGGCGGAATCCTTGTCCTCGGGCCCGGCCGTCGCGAGATCGTTGAGGCGCGAGCGGACCGCCGCGATCCCGACCAACCCCTCTGCCAGCTCCGAATGCGTAGCGATCCTGTGCGCCACGTCGGCGCTCGACATCGACGCGAGGCGCAGGCCCTCCAGCGTCGCGAATAGCTCCTTGTCAAGCGTACCCTCGGGGTCGGCAGAGCCGCTCAGGAACAGGGCCTCCGAGAGCCACTGGACCCCGATCTTGGCACCTTCCCGAGCTGGGCGCGAGGCCTCCATGAGCAAGGCCGTGGCACGAGAGCGCATGTCCCCGAGGAGACTCGCGACGGTCTCGCGCGTACCGGCGAGGTCGCCCAGCGCTAGCTTCGTCTCCGCAAGGTTCATCTTGACCCCGCGGAGCTTGTCGAGCGGGAGCGAGAGCAGGCGCTCCGGATGATCGAGGATGGCCTCCAGCCTCTCGCGAGCGTCGGCGAATTGGCCGAGCGCGTACTTCGTCCCGGCCAGGTTGTACTGGATGCTGAGGAGATCGACGTGGCCGTCAGGGAGCAGGCGCGCCCTCGCCTCGAGCACGTCCTCCTCGAGCTCCAGCGCCCCCGGGAAGTCGCCGAGAGAGAACAACGTCGCGGCCAGGTTCGACTTCGCCGCGAGGAGGTCGGGGTTGTCGGGAGGCAAGAGGCGCTGTCGGGCTCCAAGCACGGCAGCGAAGAGTTCGTGTGCGCCGGCATAGTCTCCGAGCGAGTGCCTCGTCGATGCGAGGTTCTGCATCGCCATCAAGAGATACGGATGGTCGTGCGGCAAGCTACGAGTCCACACGTCGAGTACGGCCTCTTCGAGCTCCCGCGCACCGGGCAGATCGCCGAGGTCTTTCCTCGTCCCCGCTACGTTCAGCTTCGACACGAGGAGATCGGTGTCGTCAGGCCGTAGGAGGCGCGTCCGGGACTCGAGCACCTCTTCCTCGAGCTGACGCGCACCGGCCAGATCGCCGAGCATGTATCTCATCGCGGCGAGGTTGTTCTTCGTCACGAGGAGTGATCGATCGTCCCGCGACAAGAGACGCGTCTGGGCCTCGAGCACCTCCTCGAGGAGTTGGCGCGCACCGGTCAGATCGCCGAGCGTGCCTAACGTTGCCGCCAGGTTGCACTTCGACTTGAGGAGATCGGCGTCGTCGGGGGGCCGGAGCCGTGTGAAGGCCTCGAGCACGGCTTCCTGGAGCTGGCGCGCACCGGCCAGATCGCCGAGCATGGCCTTCGTCACGGCGAGGCTCCCCTTCGCCTTGATGAGCTCGACGTGGTCGGGCGGCAGCAGGTGGGCTCGGATCGCCAGCGCTCCTTCCCGCACGCGCTCCAGCTCCTCGAGGCTCCCGAGCTGCTCCGCCAGCCGATCGAGCTCGAGCAGGAAGGCGAGCCGCGACGCGTCCTCCCCTGGATCGGGCTCGGCCAGGCCGCTCACGATCTCGCGCAGGAGCTCGCGTGCGCCGTCGCGGTCGTCGTCCGCTAGCGCCAGGCGGATCGACTCGATGGCTTCGCGCGCCTCGTCGGTGAGTGCGGGCGGCGAGGAAGCCGACTCGACCGCGCGAGTCGACGGCTCGTTCTTGGAGGCCTGCCCCTGCGAGCAGGGCGCGGGTGTCCATGTCAGCACGAACAGGCAACCTAGGAGCATGATCGAGGCCGAGAGCGACAGGGGCCTGCGATGCCCTTGGGGCCCTACCCAGGGGAGACCAGGGAGACCGTCTGGCTAGCGGCGTCTGACATGGTTCGGCTTGAGGTCAAAGACGTACGCAGCGCCCGAGTCCACCTGGCTGTTGTCCCTCCGGTCCCCGTTGACGCCGCCGACGCCGCCGTCCTCGTAGACCGCTCCGACGACCACGGTGTCGCCCGAGACCGACACTGAGAAACCGAACTGGTCATTCGCTTCTGCGTTGGCGGCCTTGAGATAGGCCAGCTGCATCCAAGGCGGAGCTCTTCCTGTGCGTGCGTCTGGAGTTGCAGTCGTGCCGTTGCGCGCGAAAACGTAGGCGGCGCCAGAATGCAGGGCGCTGATATCGTGCTGGTTGCCATTCACGAGCCTGGTGCTGCTGGCCTCAGAACTGGCTCCGATGACCAGAGTGTCGCCCGAGATCGAGATCGCGTTGCCGAATCCGGGGGGTGAGTACGCGTCGATGTTAGACGCCTTGAGGTAGGCCTGCTGCGTCCAGGTCGTGCCGCTGCGCACGAATACGTAGGCCGCGCCTGCGCCATAAGCGCTGTTGTCGCTCTGGTCACCGTTGACGCCAGTTGCGGCACTCGACTCCGCATAGGCCCCGACGACCACCGTGTCTCCCGACACCGCTACCGCGGTGCCAAACTCGTCGAACGCCTCCGTGTTGGAAGCCTTGAGGTAGGCCTGCTGTGTCCACGTGGTGCCGTTGCGCACGAACACATAAGCCGCACCCGACACCGGGGCACTGGTGTCTGTTTCGTCACCGTTGACGCCAGTCGCGTTGCTGGAGTCGCCGCGCGCGCCAATCACGACGGTATCGCCCGATACCGACGCCGACCAGCCAAAGTTGTAGAAGTAGTCGACGTGAGAGGGCTTGAGGTAGGCCTGCTGCGTCCAGGTCGTGCCGTTGCGCACGAACACGTAGGCGGCGCCTGCCCAGGAGACAGAGTTGTCGGTCTGGTCGCCGTCCACGCCGGTAGCGTTGCTGCTCTCTCCATTGGCCGCTACCACGAGGGTGTCTCCGGAGACCGACACGCGTGTGCCGAAACCGTCACCTTGGTCGGTATTGGACGCTTTGAGGTAGGCCTGCTGGGTCCAGGTGGTTCCGTTGCGCACGAACACGTAGGCGGCGCCGGCATTCCACGCGCTATGGTCGCTCTGGTTGCCATCGACGCCGACCGCGCTACTGGTCTCGTAGATGGCCCCGACGACCACCGTATCGCCGCTGATAGATACCGAGCCACCAAAGCCGTAGCCAAAGTAGGGATTGAAATCATTGTTGGAAGCTTTGAGATAGGCCTGCTGGGTCCAGGTCCCTCCCGTGCGGACGAATACAAAGGCAGCTCCGGCCACGGTCAAGCTGGTATCGCTCTCGTCGCCATTGACGCCGACCGCGTTGCTTTCTTCTAGCTCAGCTCCTACGACCACGGTGTCACCCGAGATCGACACCGAGCAGCCGAAACCTTCTCCAGGGTAGGAGACTGATGGCCTGGCGCCGTCCGGGAACGAGGGTTTGAGGTAGGCCCGCTGAACGATGGGGTCAATCGTGAGGGGGTAGGGGGCGCCATGCTCCCGTACGACGAGTCGCAGCCCCTCGTCACTCCGCTCGACGCAAGCGGGCAGGCTCCGACCCTCGGCATCGAAGACCGCGAGGTTGTCGTAGGTGAGGGCGACTGCGCCGCCTTGGTCCACGAAGCAGGCACCTCGCCCGTCGTCCAGCACTTCCGGCTGCAGGCCACCGCGCACCGCGAGCGTCAACGTGAGCGGGCCGTCCACTCCTTCGAATCCCTCCGGCCTCTGTCGCAGCGTGTAGCCGTGCTCGAGTCCTCCCCCCTCGTTCACGTACCACTCCTCCAGCGTCTCGTCCCACGTGTACGCGACGCGCGCGCCCTCGACATGAACTCTCGCCGAGCGTCCCTTCAGCGCGCGCTCGGCGCCGGGGATGCCATAGCTCTGGAGCTCGAGTCCCCACGTCCAGCCTCCCTCGTCGGGTGTGGTCGTGAAACCGCGCCCGTCGAAGCGCGTCGCCCACTCGAGACCCGGGTTACGGGCGCGGTAGCCGCCTTCGACCGCGTGGGCGGCGAGCCTGCCGGCCTCGTGCGCCTCGCAGATGCTTGCCCAGTCTCCCGCAGCCAGGCCTTCGGGCACGGGGAGCTCGGCTGCGCACGCTGCTTGCCGCGTGGCCGGCGGCAACGTGGCGCCGCGGGCGGTTGGCTCTGGCGTGGGCGCCCAGGCCAAGAGGAAGGCCATGGAGCCGGAAACGAACGAACGCAGGCAAGCACAGTTCATTGTGTGGTCCCTCCAAACAGGCAGCCCCCAGGGCGACAGCATAATAAATAGAAGGACTGGCGTTCCGAGAGCGAACGGCGTCCTGTCCGAAAACTGCGCCGGAGGGCCTCCACGGTTGCCTTCCCCTGCAGGGGCTCAGGGGAGGTTGCCAGGACCGAGTTCGCACCCCCCTTTCCAGGCCCCCCCTCCGGAGTCGAACCGAGAGCAGTTCGCACCCAGGGGGGGTGACCGGTGTCTCCGACACCGTCGCGAGCCCGCGCCTGCGAGCTTCTTCCCGCGCGACCACGGTCACCTGTACGGCCACCGACGCCGCGGAGCTGGCGCGCGCAGATTCGGAGGGGGTCGCTCAGCGCGGATCACCCATCAGAACCCAGCCGGCCCAGTCGCGCAGGGCGTGGAGTGGGGCTCCGCGCTCGTCGCGTGCGTCGCGCAGCTCCCGCTTGGCCAGCCACAGCGCGCGTTCCTTGGGCAGGTGCTCGGCCCACAGGTGGCGGTAGAAGCGGGTCATCAGCTCTTGCGTGGATCGGTCGGGGACTTGCCAAAGGGAGGTGATCACGCTCCTCGCTCCCGCCATGAGCAGGGCCTGCTGCAGCGACGCAACGCCCTGGCCGGCACGACGCCAAGCACGCGGCCCGCCCCGAGCTCCCCGCGCCCTCGCCGGGAAACGACTGGCGAGCGAGGTCTCTGCGTGACACATCCCCCCGCTCCGGGCGGGAACGGAACTCTCCCCACGACGCCTACTGTAGCGTCCCGGCCCTCCCATGCGCTCCACCCGGACGTCGCCGTCGGTCTACTTGCGAGCGTCGGCTTCCTCGTCCTCACCGCCGTAGCAGAGCGCCTTCAGGTGGCGCTGCTCCTCCGGCGAGGACTCGAGCTTCTCCTCGGGGCATAGGCGGTCGAAGCGCATGGGGCCTTGAGCAAGTCGGCGCCCGCCATCATCGAGCAGAAACCATGTGTCCACGGCCCAGGATCACTGCCCCCTAGCGGTCCCGCCAGAACCGCAAGAAGCAGTCCCAATTGCCGTTGGTGTCCCAGGGCACGAGGTTGTCCGCAAAGCTCTCGAAGGCCACGTGTCGGCCGTCGGCTGAGATCGAAGGAGAGTAGCTCTCTTGGTTGCCCTGGGCCCGAGCGGAATCGACGCTCACCCGCGTGGTCGTCCCCCTCTGCCGGTCGCGCACGAAGACGTCGAGCCAGCCGTTGGTGTCACCCGGCACGAGGTTGCTCGCGAGGCTAGAGAAGGCCACGTATCGGCCGTCGGCGGAGATCGAGGGATCGTAGCTGCCGGAGTTGCTCTGCGCCTCCGCGGAATCGACGCTCACCCGCTCGGTGGTCCCGCTCAGCCGGTCGTGCACGAAGATGTCGCCCGAGAAGTTCGTGTCCCCCGGCACGAGGCTTTCCGCGTGGTTGGCAAGGGCCACGTAGCGACCGTCGGAGGAGATCGAGAGCAGTCTGCCTTCGTCGCCGAAAAAGACCAACCCGTCGAGGCTCACCCGCTCGGTGGTCCCGTTCAGCCGGTCGCGCACGAAGATGCCACTCAAACCCCCGGGCACGAGGTTGGTCGAGCCGCTAAGGAAAGCCACGTAGCGGCCATCGGGGGTGATCGAGGGAGCTCCGCCGCCCATGTTGCCCTGCGCTTCGGCTGAACTGACGCTCACCCGCTCGGTGGTCCCGCTCAGCCGGTCGCGAACGAAGGTGTCAGCCCAACCGTTGGTGTCCCCGGGCACGAGGTTGGTCGAGCGGCTGAGGAAAGCCACGTAGCGGCCATCGGAGGAGATCGAGGGATCGTAGCTGTGGTCGTTGCCCTGCGCCCCGGCTGAGCTGACGCTCACTCGCTCGGTGATCCCGCTCTGGCGGTCATGCACGAAGATGTCCTGCCGGTCGGCCGTGTCCCCGGGCACGAGGTTGGTTGCTACGCTATCGAAGGCCACGTGGTAGCCGTCGGCGGAGATCGACGGGGAAGCGAAGAAGAGGCTACAGCTAGCGCCGTTGGCCGGCGTTCCGTTCGAATCGACGCTCATCAGCTCGGTGGTCCCGCTCACTCGGTCGCGAACAAAGACGCCGCCTCCCAGTCCAGGAATGAGGCCCTTGAAGGCGACGCAGCGGCCGTCGAAGGAGATCGATGGGCGGTGGCCTACGCCCTGCGCCCCGCCCGAAGCGACGCTCACCCGGATCGTCTCGGTCTGGTCCAAACTGTTCGCCCGAATCGCCTTCTGGCTCAGCGCCGGCCCCGCCTGGCCCAGCACCGGTCCCGCGACTCCCACCAGGAGCACGATGCACACATTCGCAGACTGAAGTCTCATCTTGAGTTCTCCTTTGGAGACCCGACCCATTACTCACCCACCAGGGCAACCCAGAGAGGCCTGGACCTGGGAGGCCGCCGCGATCAGCTCGACCGCTTGTACCGCAGGGATCTTCTTCCCGGTCTGCACCAGGACCTCGTGGATGAAAGCGTCCAGGTGACTGCACGCCGGCACCCTCCGGCCGGCATCGATCGCGGAGAGTGCGCTGTTCAGCTTCGCCATGAGGTTCTTCTCCATTCCGCGGTCCAGCCCTAGGCTGCGCACCAGGGAACCGAGAGCAGTCGTCTGCCCGGCCGGTCCGATGACGATCACCTGGAAGGACTGGCTGGCGTTGTTTCCCGAGGCGTCGGTTCCGGTGACCATCACTATGGTCGTCCCGATGGCAAAAGTGCTGCCCGACGACGGAGCGCCGACGACGGATGCGCCCGGGCAGTTGTCGGTCACCGCCGGGAGGGAATAGGCGACCTGTGCGCCGGCGGGGCTGGTCGCGTTCACGGTGATGTCTGGAAGCATGGGAACGACGGGAAGGGTCGTGTCGTTCACGATGACTTCCTGCGTGTCCGAGGTCGTGTGGCCGACCGGATCGGTTGCAGTGTAGGTCACCGTGGTGGAGCCCACCGGGAAGACGTTGCCGGAGGGGACGCCGCTCCGGTCCACCATGACGGTGCCGGAGTTGTCGCTGGCCACGGGCGTCCCCAGGAACGCGTCCGACACGACCGCCCCGCACACGGTCGCGCCCGGCCCTGTCCCGGCCGTGACCGCCCGCGGTGCATCGATCGCAGGCGGCGTGCGGTCGATTCGCACGAAAGCAGTCTGAGTTCCCTCTACATTCCCTGCGTGGTCCTCTGCCGAGAAGAGGATCGTCGTCAGGCCTTCCGCCGTGATATCGAACGATGCCGATCCGCCGTTCACGGTAGTGGAGGGAATGGCTTGGGCGCCGCTGGCGCTGTAGACGAGCACGGAGACTCCCGACAATGTGTCCATCGCATCCAGGGTCAGCCTGACGTCGCCGCCGTTCCATCCCGCTGCGCTCGGCCCCGGTGACAGATGAGCGCTGGTGTTGGGAGCATACGTGTCGAGCGTCTCGTTCAAGAGGCCAACCTCCGTGCTCCACATGTTGCGCACCTCGCTCGGGAACTCACCGTGGACCCAGATCCCGACGCCGTCTGGGTCGGCGGCAGCTCCGAAATAATTGCCCCATCTATTCCTGCCTCGCTCGTCGAACTGGACGTACTGACTCAGGCCATCCTGTATGAAAGTGTCAAAGTCGCCCCCAAAGGCGATGCAGTTGGTACAGGTCGAACTCGAAGGGATACCAATCCATCTCAGTGTGACGTAGGAGGATTCCGCACTGTTGTATACCATTACCTTGTCACCCGCTGCGTTGACGTCTACCGATGGATAGAATCCTCCTTCAAGGGCCCAGTCGTTCACCGTCGCGATGGAAGGAAACCCCGAGACGTTCAGCTCGGTGAAGCCAATGCACGGCCTGAATCCCAGTTGGGTGTCGCAGCCCATGTTCTGCCCCGTGGACAGCAGGCCATCCTTCCAGATCGCGAACAGGAGGCGGGTGTTGCCCGTGTCGATGGGAGTGCTCGAGTTGAATTGTGGGGCGTCAGGTGGGAAGGCGAATCCGCCGACGTCGTGAGACACTTGATTCAGGTCCGGCCCGCTCTGCGAGCCATCGCAGCAACGCTGCGCGTTGGTGAGGTGCCAGACCTCGAGCGTGTTGGGAGGACAGGAGATGCAGAAGGAATGGGAGTCGATAAGAAACTCGCCGTTCTCCGGGTTGGCGCCGTGCATGTACGCCGGCTGGACGAACTTCGACGGGGTCCCACCGAGGAAGTCCTCCCTGAGGTTCCAGAAATCCCACCAGCAGCACACCGCGTTGCCGAGGAATTGATCCTTCGTCATTACGCGGATCTTTGCATACTCAAAGACGTCAGGGTAGGCGCTGAAGGGGAAATGGACCATGTTGCCAGTCAGGTAGATCGCCTGCGCGTCGACGCCGAGCTTCGGTTCGATGCACCAGTTCGAGGTCTGGTTGCTCCCATCGAGCGTTGCATCTAGGGCAAAGACCGTCCAGCCTTGCATCGCGTCGTCGGAGTCCGAGAGTCCGATGAGGAAGCTCGAGCGCTCCGGATCGAGCACACCACCCGTCGAGGCGGCAAGTAACCAGAAGCGGTCGATGTACTCGTCATACTTCAACGTCGGACTGTATGGGCCTTCTCCGTCGAAGGCTACTTCGCCCAGCGGAGAAAAGAACTCGATCAAACTCTGCGATCCTGCCGGCGTCCCGTTCTTCTTGAATACACGCAACGCTCCGTTTGTCGCCACGACGACGTTCTTTGGACCGGCAGCAATGGTTGCGTCGGGAGTGAGGTATCCGGTGTCGGCCACGCCGGCAAACTTGCCCCCCAGGAAGAAGTCGTCCGAGCGGAGAAGGCCCGGGCTGGGTTTCCCGGGCGGAGCCAGGAGCTCGGCAGGAGTCAGATTCGTCTTGTCCGCCGGTCGACTGACGCTGCGCTTCGTCTCTTCATTGGCAAGATCGAGCTCTGGAGCTGTGATGTAGGGAACCTCGCACCTGCCTGCGTGCTCCAGCGGGACGAATCCCTCGATCATCGGAAGAGCCGGCATCCCGGGCGCGCTCGTCCGGCCTCCTGCGCTACCCATCCTTTCCGCGCCGTGGCGCTCCTGGGGCACGAGTGCTTGCCAGGAGAGCGCGGATGGCTTCGAGGCAAGCGCTGCGACCCCGACGAAGACGAGGGTGAACCACGTCGCAGACGTGGTAGGAAGGCTTGGAAGGAAGCGCTTCAGAATGGATGACGATCGGCCTTTCATGGAGTTCTTCCCTTTGGGCAGTGCCCTTCTGTTTGGAAGCTGACAGTCCCGCTCGTTCCGGGATTCCAGAAGAGGAAATGCAGCGGCGCTCTGGACCGAACACACTGTCCGGGATCTCGATGTCGCCCTACCCTCACTGAACCGGCGCAAGTGCCGACCCGGCCATTGCCGAAAGGCACCGGGATGTCCTTTCGAACAGCCTTTTCGAGGTCTTCTCGCGTGCATCGCCCCACCAGCGTCCTGCTTGGGCCCAGTGCGGCCGCGGAGATGCGGGAGGAGCATGTCCGCCCACCTCCTCAGTCTCCTGCTCGAGCCCGCTGGACTCGGGGATAGTCGCTCCAAGCGTATGATGCCCCGGACCAGACCCCGGAGAGGCTGTTCGTCGGCCGCCCTTGGCATGCCGGTGAGGGGTCCGAGCCGTGAGGAGGGCTTGAGTAGGTGTTCTCTGGCTCGCCGGAGGCGGAGCGAGGCCGGATCGGTGCCGGGACGCGACGCCCGCGCGCCGGATCACCCGGCCCGTCGGCGCGCCGACGCTCGCGCGGGCGCGCCCGCGGGCCGTGGCAGGCGACCGCGGGCTCGGGGGGCCTTCCCGATCGGATCTCCACGGCGGCGGGTGGCGCTCCGGTGCACCCCGGAGCTCACATCGAGCTGGACACGACGATCAACAGGATCGCGAGACCGAGGAGGGCGCCGGACAGGGCTGCGCCGAACTCGGACGACCGCTGCGCGTCGGTGTGCGAGATCACGCTCCTCTGCACGGAGCGCGCCGGGTGCTGGACCGTTGCGCCGGCCGGAGCGCCCTCGAAGAACAGCGCGTCTCCGCTCTCCGGAGGCCACCAGCAGCGCAGCGTCTCCCGCTCGTCGAAGGCGCGCACGACGAGTGCGCCCGGCAGCGCGAAGCGTCGGAGCTCCGCCTCGCCCTCCCCGCGCAGGACGATCAGCTGGCCATGGACGAGCGCCGCGCCGCGCGCCACGAGCTCGCTCGCGCGCTCCGCATCCATGCCGTAGCCCGCGAGCGTCGCGGCATCGAACTCGAGCTCCAGCGCGAGCCGGCGGATCTCGCCCACCGGGAGCGTCGCCGGCAGCACGACCTCGGCTCGGTCCGCACACCGCAGGCGCGCGCCGGCGGGCTCGGCGAACTCGACCGGGAACGTGCGGCAGGCGGCGAGCGCGGGAAGCCAGCACGCGGCGGCGACGCACGCCCATCTCATGGCGGCGCCTGCCCCGTGGGCGACGAACGCCGGTAGGAGAGCTCGAGCGGGCCGCGCGCTAGCTCGGCGAGGGGAACGGACCACACCACGACGTGCCTTCCGTGCCCGCCCTCGACGGCGCGCGCGCCCGGCTGCGAGGGCTCGCCGACGGTCGTGCTCTCGGCCGCGACCACGAGCGCTGCATCGAGCTGCTCGGTTCCGCGCACGTCGATGCGCAGGCGCCGCAGGCCGTGCTCGCCCTCGAGCGTCGTGAGCCTCGCCGCGATCTGGCCATGGACGCCGTCCCCGAGGGCGTGGCTCGGCGGCCCGGGTGGTCCCGGCAGCGCACCGGCGATCTCGGCGTCGAGGCGCGGCGCCTCCCGCGCCGCGTCGCCTCCGCGCGCGAACAGCGGTCCGATCCACTCGCGCGCATCCCTCGGGCGCACGAACAGGCAGGTGGAGCCATCGCGCAGCCCGCGCAGCCGCCGGTCGTCCTCGATCCACGTCGCACCCTCGAGGTGGCGTGCCTGGATCGGCGATCCTTGCGTGGTCCCCCCCTGACCGACGGTCAGCAGCGCCACCAGGAACAGGGAGCCGAGGTCCCTGCCGGACACGGGACTAGTGTAGCGCTGCGCGAGATCCTGCGCGAGGGGCGCGTCCGCATCCACGTCGAGCGCGGCGAGATAGACCAGGTCCGTCACGCCGGAGAA
>Ga0137459_1000537_pt1 | contig 13369 bp, 10 predicted proteins | sample EasRivERMGT700_2_FD_104908 | JGI IMG/M metagenome (GOLD analysis project Ga0137459, IMG submission 104908) | Soil microbial communities from meander-bound floodplain in the East River, Colorado, USA - East River MetaG ERMGT700_2 | ecosystem: Environmental > Terrestrial > Soil > Floodplain ...
CGCGAAGCCCTGGAGGAACAGCCGGTAGAGGTACGGCGTGTGCGCGAACCGCGGATCGTCGCGATGGCCGTTCCAGTAGTAGTAGACGCGCGCGCCGAGCCCGAGCCCCAGGTCGGTGCTGTACGCGAACAGCGGCAGGCCCGTGATGTACCCGCCCTCGTTCTTGTTCGCGAGATCGGCCGGGGTGAGCTTGTCGCCGCGGGTGGGCGCGGCGGTCACCAGCATGACCGCGGCGATCGCGAGCGTTGCACGTCGCAGCGGCACCCACCAAACAATGCCGTGCCGGCGGTGTGGTCGTAAAGCCTTGGCGCAGGGATCATCACCGCCGGTCCCCCGGATCCGAGCGTGCTACGATCGTGCCGCCCATGACCGAGCAAGCTCGTCTCGCAGCGCTGGCGGCGAGGATCGAAGCAGATCCCGCGGCGCTGCCCGCGGCACGGGACGAGGGTGACGGCCTGGCCGAGCAGCTGGACGGCCAGCCCGATGGCCAGGCGGATGGCCCGCACGACGCCGAGCTCGCTTTGCGCTGGCGAATGGCCGTGGTGCGCGCCGTGATGGCCGCGCCGCCCGACGGCGACGCCGTGCGGGAGCTGTACGGCGAGCTCGTCGACCGCTATCGCGACCAGCCGGCCCGGCTCGCGGCGCTCCGGCCGCTCGGCGACGAGATCCGCCGGCTCGAGGCCGATGGCACGCTGGCGAGCTCGCTGGTGGCGCGCAGCGATCGCCGGCCGCACCGCCGCTGACGACCGCCTGCGGCACCGCCCAGCGGGCGATCGTGCTATCTACGCGCGGCCATGAGCTTGGTCGTCCTCGACGAAGTGACGCTGTTCTTCGCCGATCGGCTGATCTTCGATGCGGCCTCGCTGCGGCTTGGCCACGGCGATCGGATCGGTCTCATCGGGCCGAACGGCTCGGGCAAGACCACGCTGCTCAAGGTGATCGCCGGCGAGCAGGAGATCGACGACGGCAAGGTCACCCGGGCCAACGGGGTCCGGATCGGCTGGCTGCCCCAGGATCTCGCGATCGCCGGCGGCCGCTCGCTGATCGACATGATCCTGTCGAGCGTGCCGGGCCGCGCCGAGCTCGACGGCCGGCTCGCCGCCGCCGAGGCCGAGCTCGAGGACGCCTCCCGGTCCGGGGCCGAGGAGGCCGTGCTGCTCGACGCCGCGGCCGACATCGCCGAGCTCCACGACCGGATCGATCACTTCGAGCGGTTCTTCGGCGAGCACGAGGCGCTGACCATCCTCGCGGGCCTCGGGTTCTCGCCGGGCGAGGAGACCCGCGACATCGGCGAGTTCTCGGGCGGCTGGAAGATGCGCGGGGTGCTCGCGGGCCTCTTGTTCCAGCGCCCCGACGTGCTCATGCTCGACGAGCCGACCAACCACCTCGACATGCCGTCGGTCGCGTGGTTCAGCGACTTCCTGAAGCGCTGGAACCGTTGCTTCCTGCTGATCAGCCACGATCGCGAGTTCCTGAACGAGCAGATCACGCGCGTCGTCTCGCTCGAGCTCGAGGGCATCCGGACCTACCCCGGCAACTACGAGAAGTACCTCGAGCAGCGCGCCGAGGAGGAGACCATCCTGGCCGGCAAGGCCAAGAACCTCGCGGCCGAGCGCGAGCGGCTGACCTCGTTCATCAACCGGTTTCGCGCCCAGGCCAACAAGGCCAAGGCGGTGCAGTCGCGGGTCAAGTGGCTCGAGAAGATGGAGTCGGTCGAGACCTACCAGAAGCGCGGCGTGATGCGGTTCTCGTTCCCGCCGACCTCGCGCACGGTGGCCGACGTGATCCGGGTCGAGGGGCTCAAGAAGGCCTACGGCGAGCACGTCGTGTTCCCCGGCGTCGACCTGACGGTGCGGCGCGGCGAGAAGATCGGGATCATCGGGGTCAACGGCGCCGGCAAGACCACGCTGCTCCGCATGCTCGCCGGCGAGCTGCCGCACGACGCCGGGCAGATCCGGATCGGCAACGGCGTCGAGGTCGGATACTACGCGCAGCACCACGCCGACACGCTCGATCTGGACGCGACGGTCTACGAGGTCGTCCAGCGCGCCGCGCCGGACACGCCGCCGGCGCGCGTGCGCTCGATCCTCGGCGCGTTCATGTTCTCGGGTGACGACACCGACAAGCCGGTCAAGGTGCTGTCGGGCGGCGAGAAGGCGCGCGTCGCGCTCGCCCGCCTGCTGATCGCGCCGGGCAACTTGCTGCTCATGGACGAGCCGACCAACCACCTCGATCTGGCGTCGTCGGAGAGCCTCGCGGCGTCGCTCGGCACGTTCGACGGCACGCTGGTGTTCGTCAGCCACAACCGGAGCCTGATCCGCACGCTGGCGACCAAGATCTGGAACGTCGAGGACCAGCGCGTCGAGATCTACCCGGGCACGCTCGACGAGTACATGTACTCGATGGCGCAGCGCCGGATCGCGATCGCGGGCGCCGAGAACGCCCCGCGGCGCGACGTGCGCGGCGCGGTCCCGGCGCCCGCGGTGAAGTCGCGCGACGATGACAAGGCGCGCAAGCGCCGCGAGGCGGAGGCCCGCCAGAAGCGGAGCGTCAAGCTCGGCCCGCTCGAAAAGTCGGTCGCGCAGCTCGAGGAGCGGATCTCGGTGGTCGAGGCCGAGCAGAAGGCCCGGTCGGCCGAGCTCGCCGATCCATCGGTCTACGACGAGGCGCCGCGCCGCAACAAGCTGCTCTCCGACTATCAGGCGGCGTCGGACAAGCTCGAGGAGCTCACCGCGCGCTGGGAAGCCGCCATGGCCGACCTCGAGGCCGCCAAGGCCGCGCTCGGCGATCCGGCGTAGCCTCGGGAGCCGTCGCGCGGCGGAAATCCGCCCCCCCAGCCGGCAGGCAGGCCCCTCTCGAGGCCGGAAGTCGTTGTAAGCTCGGGGTCGTGGATCTCAGCGGCCACCTGATCGATGGCAAGTACCAGCTCGTCTCGCTCGCCGGCGAGGGCGGGATGGCGTCGGTCTACAAGGCCGTGGTCCGCGGGGCCGCGGGGTTCCAGCGCACCGTCGCGGTCAAGCACATCAAGCCCGAGTACCGCGCGCTCAAGAACTACATCGACATGTTCATCGAGGAGGCGCGGGTGGGCAGCGAGCTCGCGCACCCCAACATCGTCCAGGTCCACGACTTCTGCAGCGAGTCGGGCTCGTACTACCTGATCATGGAGTGGGTCGAGGGCATCGATCTCGGCGCGCTCATCAAGAACTATCGCGACGCCGTGCGCGACGTCGCGTGGCCGCTCGCCGTCACGATCGGCATCGGCACGCTGCGCGGGCTCGGCGCGGCGCACGATCGGGTCGCGCCCGACGGCACCCCGGCGCCGGTGATCCACCGCGACGTGTCGCCGCACAACGTGCTGCTCGGCCTCAACGGCGCCGTCAAGCTGTCGGACTTCGGCCTCGCCCGGGCGCGCGATCGCGCGGCGAGCTTGACCGCGCCGGGGACCGTGAAGGGCAAGCTGTCGTACCTGGCGCCCGAGGTCACGTTCGGCAAGCCGAACACCGTGCAGTCCGATCTGTTCGGCGTCGGCAGCGTCCTGTGGGAGACCCTGACCGGCGATCGCCTGTTCGACGGCAAGAACGACATCGAGATCTTCAAGAAGATCCGGGCCTGCCAGATCCCGTCGATCCAGACCCGCCGCAAGGACGTGCCGGCGGCGCTCGCCGCGGTCCTCGATGTCGCGCTGGCGGCGGATCCTGCGAACCGCTACGCGACCGCCGACGAGTTCGCCCACGCGCTCGATCAGGTCGTCAAGCAGGCCATCGGGTTCAACACCGCGACCGCGCTCGGGACCGCCGTGGCCGAGGTCCGCGCCCTGCTGAAGACGGCGGCGCGCGACACCGACGACCAGCCGACCACCGAGCACCGGGCCGACGGCGCCGTCGACGTCGACCTCGACGTCGAGGGCTCGGTGATCGAGGCCGACGTCGACTCGCTTGATCCGCTTGATCCGCTCGACCTGCCCGAGCTGCCGAACCTGGCCGACCACCCCGACGAGACGCCGAGCGGGATCACCGTGCCGGGGATCAAGCGCCGGATGTCGCCGCCGCGCGACAAGGGCAAGCCGTAGCCGCGTCTTGGCACTGGCCACGGGGAGCTGTCGCTCGCGCCGGCTCCCGGCGAGACCGCCGACACGCTCGCTGGCGACCCGGGTCGCCAGCAAGCGTGTTCGCGGTCTCCCGAGCGCTGCGGGGTGCGGACTCGTCGGAGCAGCGTGCGAGCGGTTTCAGCGGAGCAGCGTGCGAGCGGTTTCAGCGGAGCAGCGCGCGCGGGTCTCGTGAGCTGCAAGCGCGGCCGGGACGCCGGGCGGAAGCTGGAGCGGGCGCGAAGGCACGGGCCAGCCGGTCAGCTGGCGGACTCGACGGCCTTGACCTGGAACACCATGCGATCGTCGAGCCGGATCGCGGTCAGTGACCGGCCCCAGACGCAGCCGGTGTCGAGCCCGACGTGGTGCGGCCCGATGTCGAGCCCGAGCGCCGCCCAGTGGCCGAACAGCACGGTGTGGGTCGTCCAGGCGGCGTTGCGAAACGCGAACCACGGCAGGCAGCCGGTCGGCGCATCGGCCGGGCGCCCGTCGAAGTCGGGCTCGATCCGCCCGTCGGCCCGCAGCGTGCGCGCGCGCACCAGGTAGGCGAGGATCGCGCGCCACCGGTCGCCGCCGCCGAGCCGGTCGTCCCACCGGGGCGGCGGACCGCCGAGCTGCCGCAAGAACGCGCGCCAGCTCGGGCCGCGCAGCTCGCGCTCGATCTCGGCGGCGCGCGCCTGGGCGTCGTCGATCGTCCATCTCGGGTGCAGCCCGGCGTGCACGAGGACGTGGGTCTGGTCGACGTAGATCAGCGGGCGCATCCTCAGCCAGTCGATCAGCCGATCGCAGTCCGAGGCCGCGAGCACCTCGTCGAGCGTGTCGAGCCGCTTGGCGGCCGCCGCGCCGGCCGCGCGCGCGAGCAGGTGCAGATCGTGGTTGCCGAGCACGCACGTCACGCTGGTGCCAAGCTCGCGCGCCCAGCGCAGGACGTCGAGCGAGCGCGGTCCGCGGTTCACCAGATCGCCGACCAGCCACAGCTGGTCGAGGTTCGGCTTGTAGTCGATCAAGCCAAGCAGGCGGTCCAGGCTGGCCATGCAGCCCTGGATATCGCCGATCGCGTAGCGCGCCACGGTACCTTGGTATCACACGCGCGCCACGCTCACACGGCGATGCGCGTGGTCACGAAGCCGGCGCGGCAGCACCCGATCCGGACCTCGAGCGCGCCGGTGCCGCGCACCAGATAGGTCGCCCACGCGGTGTTGGTGGTGCCGCGCGTGCCCGGATACGCCGGCAGGTTCATGCCGGTGTGCAGGCCGTGACCCCAGCCGTCGAGGTGGCCGAGCAGCTGGTGCACCGCGCCCGGATCGACGAGCACGCAGCCCTCGGGCTTCGCGGTCGCGTAGACCGGCTCGTTGAAGTCGAGCTTCTTGGCCGACGGCAGGCCGTAGCTGCCGAGGTAGCCGTCGTTCTTGACCGCGACCTCGACACGGGTGAGCCCGCCGGGCAACGGATGGCGCTTGACGTCGGCGATCGCGAGCCGCGGCGCGAGCGCGGCGACGTGGAGGAACGCGTGCGCCTGCGACGCACACATCGCGGCCAGCTCGTGGAGCGGCGGGTTCCAGATGCCGACGCGCGGATCGATGCCGCCGATCTCGACGGGCCCGAGCTGCGGGTGCTCGAACGGGCGCCACGGCGGGAACGATCGGCTGTCGTTCTCGTCGCGATCCCACCACGCGAGCTTGACCAGATCCGCGCGCGACACGCGCTCGTAGTAGTGGACGAACTTCGGCGGCCTGGGCATCCCGAGCCGCTTGAACAGGTCCCACAGCTCGATCACGTAGGCGAGCGCGCCGCGCTGGTTGTACGCATAGTCCGACAGGTCGCCGCGCAGCGGCTTGTCGGGTTCGTACAGGAATTCTTCGTAGCCGGACACCGTGGGATAGCCGGTGTGCTCGGTCATCCACGCCTCGAGCTGGCGGAACACCGCGAGGTCCTCCAGATCCAGCTTCGTGTCGGGGGCGTGCCCGAACGGGCGGATCACGACGCCGCCGAACGTGTGCAGGTCGAGCCACGCGAAGATCTCGGGGTGTGCGGTCGCGTGCTCGACGATGCCGCGCGCCTCGGGCTCGCTCGCGGCGAACGGCCCGGCGCCGACCTGCTCGTGCGCCGGTGCCCACGACCACGGAAAGTTGCGGTTGAGATCGATCGGGTTGTCCCCCAGGAAGAACGGCGACGGCACGCGCTTGCCGTCGAAGTGCTCGATGACGCCCTCGGGGTAGAGCTTGTAGAACGGGCCGTCGTCTTCGAGCGTGCGCTCGACCAGGAGCCCCGGGAACTCGCGGGCCTCGACCAGCTCGCCGCCCGGATCGCGCACCCGCATCGATCGCGCCTGGCCGTCGCCGTCGACGTCGCCCGGGACCCAGCGCGGCTGGCCGCGCTCGACGCGCTGATCGCGGGGCACCGAGCGCACCGAGCGGCCGACGCGCAACACGCACTCGGCGCCGTCCGGGGAGATCCGCGGCGCCACGTAGAACACGACCTCGCGCAGCCGGTCGACGAGCGGCGCCGGGAGGCCGAGCGCCTCGGGATCGAGGTGGAGGCGCAGCGCGTCCTCGGCGATCGCCAGGGCGACGTTCGATCCGGCGAGCTCCCCGGCGTGGATGTTGCCACCGACCCACACGGCCGGCCGGACGCGCTCGGGCTCGGCGCCGATCGTCAACAGCCACACGTCGCGGCCCTCCGGGGTTCGCGCGAGGGAGGTCACCCGGCACAGCGAGGGGAACGCCTGGGCCCACGCGTGCAGCTGCGCGGTCAGGCGTTCGTGATCGAGGTAGCCGTTGCGGAAGCCCAGCGAGAGGTCAGCGAGTGCCGGCATGGCGGTGCCGACGTTACAACGACCCGGGCTCGGGATCGCGCACGGATCTGCCACCCGGCGCGGCCGCGCAGCCTTCCTACTCGGGCTCGGCCGGGATCGCGCGCAGCATCTTGGGCAGCTCGAGCAAGCTGGCGATCGGCGAGCCGACGAGCATCGCGGGGCTCATGTTCGTCAGGCCGAACGACTCGATCGTGCCGACCGTGACGGCGAACGCGCCGTTGTCGATCCGGCCGACGACGCCGAACCCGGACTGCATCGGCACGCGGGCGGTCTCGATCACGAGATCGGGGAGGTGGCTGATGTCGATCTCGATCAGGCCGCGCTCGCAGGTGAGCACGATGCGGTAATGCAGCACGCGGCGCTCGACCAGCAGGATGTTGCCCATGTCGCTGGTGAACACCTCGGTCCAGCCGGTGCTCGGGTTGCCCTGCTGCGCGAGCGCGGTGAAGCCGAGCAAGAACAGGCGCGGGTCGCCGACCTGGCGGGCGAGGATGCCCTGCGACGCGATGACACAGTCGAGGAACCCCAGCGGATGCAGCTCGACGACCGGCGGCCCTTGATCGGCGGTCGATCCCACGGGGGCGGGCCCGGGCCCCGCCGGCAAGGCCGTCGGGGCCCCCACCCCCCACGGCTTCGCTTCGCTCATCGATCCCACGGGGCCGGGCCCCCGCCCCGCCGGCAAGGCCGTCGGGGCCCCCACCCCCCACGGCTTCGCTTCGCTCATCCACCACGAGCCGGGCGTGTGCGGCGTGCAGCCGAGGAACACGTTCTTCGCCGAGCTGGCCTTGAGCCAGGCGCTGATCGCGACGGCGACCTCCGCGGCGGTGCCGGTCTCGCCGAGCCGGCGATCGCCGTTCCACAGCACGCTGTCGCCGGGGAGCCGGTGGACGGCGTCGAAGTGGAAGTACATGCCCTCGAGCGGCGGCACGAGCGAGAGCTTGTCGCCGACGCGGATGCTCGCGACGGCATCGAGATCCTCGGGCACGACGACGTAGATCTCGCCGCGCGGATCGAGCGCGATGAACAGCAGGCCGCGCGGTGTGAGGCCCTGTTTGCGGAGCTCCTTGAGCCCGAGGATGACCGCCGCCGGCTGCCGGTAGTGGTACACGCGGGTCGCGAACATCGCGGCACGCTAGCACAGCCCGACGGCGAACGAGCCCCCGCGCTGCCGCGAGCTACAGCAGCACGCCGCTCAGGATCAGGGTTGCGACCGTGAAGTAGATCGCGATGCCGCTGACGTCGACGATCGTGGCGACGAGCGGCGCCGACGCGCTCGCGGGATCCGCGCCGATCTTGCGCAACAGGAACGGCAGCATCGCACCCGACAGCGTTCCCCACATCACGCAGCCGGTGACGGCGAGCGCGACCGTGAGCCCGATCAACGCGTAGTGATCGCCGGCGGCGCCCTTGTAGGCACCGAGGGAGCCCCACACGAGGACGCGGACCGCGGCGATCGTGCCGAGCAGCGCGCCGAGCGCCAGGCCCATCAGGAGCTCGCGCCGGAGCACCAGCCACCAGTCCGCGGCGCGGACCTCGCCGAGCGCCATCGCCCGGATGATCAGGGTGGAGGCCTGCGACCCCGAGTTGCCGCCGCCGGAGATGATCAGCGGCAGGAACAGCGCGAGCACGGTGACCTCGTGGAGCTGCTTCTCGAAGAACCCGAGCGGGATCGTCGTCAGCATCTCGCCGACCAGGAGCAGCGCGAGCCACTTGCCGCGCTTGGTGAACATGCTGCGGCGGGTGGACGCCAGATAAGGCAGGTCGAGGGCCTCCATGCCGCCGAACTTCTGGGCGTCCTCGGTCGCTTCCTCCTGGACGACGTCGACGATGTCGTCGACGGTCACGATGCCCTTCATCCTGCCGTCTTTGTCGACGACCGGGACGACGGTGAGATCGTGCTCGGCGAAGATCCGCGACACGGTCTCCTGGTCCATCTCGTCCGAGACCCGGACGACCTCGGTCTCCATGACGTCGGCGACGATCTTCTTGGGATCGGTCGCGAACAGATCGCGGAACGACACCACGCCGAGCAGGTGCTGCTCGGGATCGACCACGTACGCGTAGTAGATCGTCTCGATCTTGTCGCGCGCCTGGCGCCGCAGGTAGCTGATCGCCTCGTCGGCGGTCATCTGCGGGCGCAGCCGGGCGTAGCGGGTCGACATCAGGCCGCCGGCCTCGTCCTCGGCGTAGGCCAGGAGCGCGGTGACCTCCTTGCGGGTCGGCGCGTCGAGCAGGTCGAGCAGGGTGGCGCGATGCGCCTCGCCGGCCTCCTGGATCACGTCGGCGACGTCGTCGGGCTCGAGCAGCCGCATCCACTGGCGGCGCTGGCCGGGCCGGAAGTGCACGAGCAGCGCGGCCTGATCGGAGGCGGTGAGCGCGATGAAGAAGTCCTCGGCGTCCTCGCGCGGGAGCACGTGCAGGCCGTCGCGGCGCTCGTCGAGATCGAGCAGCGGCCAGGCATCGCGCAGCTCGTCGCTCGACAGCGTGTCGTCGTCGAGCCGGGCGAGCGGCGGGATCGGGCCGGTCTTCTGCAGGTCGACGAGCTCGACGGTGTCGGAGTCCTCGCCGCGCTGCTCGGCGACCGCGCGGATCTCGGCCGCGACCTTGCTCGCCTCCTCGGGCGGCAGCACCGCGATCTCGCCGGTCAGCTCGGCCGGCTTGTCGACGACCGCCTCGGGGACGGCGTCCTCTCCTGGGCCGCCGCCCCGCGCTACAGGCTCTCCTGACTCGCCGCCGTCGGGGCACATCGAACACAAGTTGCCCAATCGAGCGCGGTTCGTCCAGCCGGCGAGCGCGAGATCAACGCCGCTGCGACCGCGGTGAGCGTGTCGGCGGCCGGACCACGGAGCAGCCCGTCGCGTGCTGCACGACCTGCCACGACAGGTTGGTCTGTACCGAGGCCCGGCGATCACGACGCTGGCGTTGGCGCACGCCGGCAAACGCTGCGTCGATAGAGGTACCAGGCCCACACCTCCCACGGGATCGCATGGAACGCTGTGTGGATCGCGAGCTCCTGCGGACACGCCGCGCCGGTCAGCGCGATCACGGGTCCGGGCTCCGCGAGCGCGCGGCGCAAAAGCTGCGAGGACGGGTTCCAGGGCCAGGGTGCTACAATTTCCCGGTGCTCCGCTGGCTGTCGATCCTCTGTGCGTGGCTCTGCCTCGTGCTCGGCTGCTCGCGGGCCAGCGACGAGGGCGAGGCGAAGCAGTGGGCGACCCCGCCGCCGGCCAAGGACATCCCGGTCCCGGCGAGCCTCCACATCGCGATCACCGTCGATGGCGGTGCCCAGCCTGCGATCACCGGCAGGATCCTGGCCGGCACCAGGCCGGACTTTGCCGACGACGATCACAAGGCGTGGCTGATCCCGACGCTGGTCCCGGAGGCACGGCCGGCCGGCAGCGCGATCGAGGCCGTGTCGGGGGCGGGCGTCAGCGTGACGTTCACGCACCCGACCGCGGACGGCCTCGAGCCGGTGCTGTTCCTGACCCGGCGCGGCGACATGATCGTCTCGGCGCTCGATCCCAAGGATCCGTTCCCGCGCTACCACGGCCAGGGTGGGCGGCTGCGACGCGCCGGCGATCCGATGCCGCGGGTCTTGCAGGTCGCACGGATCCAGATCACGCACACCAGGCGGTGACGCGGTCGTCGCCCGGCGCGATCAGCACCGTCGCGCCGTGCGGCGGCGCATCGAAGCCGAGCCGCCGGATGCCGAGCCGGCGGGCCAGCCCGCGGGCGATCCAGCCGAACGTGTGCCGCGCGTTGATCTCGCACAGCGGGTGCAGGCGGTGTGCGCCGACGTCACGGTAGACGAACGCGTCGATCGCGAACGGCCCGCGGTAGCCGGTCTGCGCGGCGAGCCGGGTGGCGGCGGCGTGCGCGGTCGCGTGCAGCGGCTCGGCGATCGCGCGGTCGAGCGCCGGCGCGAGCTCGACGCCGAGGAACCCGCCGCGCGGATCGGTGACCAGGCGGTGGGGCTCGGCGATCGCGACCGCGCCGCCGGCGGCGATCTCGCCGCACACGCCGAAGTCGGCGACGCGGTCGAGCCACGGCTCGAGCACCAGCGAGCCGAACCGCTCGAACATGCGGCCCAGCCGCGTCCGCAGCTCGCCGTCGATGGTCCCGCCGGTGCCGCGGACGCGATCGCGCCCGGCCGCGGTCCACCGCGCCTTGCAGATCCACGGCCGGCCCGCGAGCCCGGCGACGTGGCCGTCGAGCTCGGCGAGCGAGCCGACGAGGCATGCGCCCGGGATCGCGACCCCGAGCGCCTGCGCGATCGCCAGGGTCCGGCTGCGATCGTTGGCGCCCTGCGCCGCCGGATCCGCCCACGCCAGGTCGAGCGCGCTCGGCGGGGCGCCGGTGCGCAGGATCGGCGGCGTCCACCGCGGGTGCGCGATGAGCCGCGTGGCGTCGGTGGCTGCCGGCACCCAGAGCTCGTGCGGCGCGTCGTCGTCGTGCGGGGCGCAGGCCGCGAACAGCGCCGCGTAGAGGCTGATCCGCCGCTGCACGGCCTCGGGCAGCGCGACGCCGGCCCAGCGCGCCTCGCAGTCGAGGTTGCCGAGCAGCTTCACCGGGGTTGCCCGCTCGGCCGCGTCGGCGAGCTCGCCTCGAGCGCGGCGATGAACGCCTCGTCGAACCCGGCGCGGCGGCGCGCCTCGCGATCGAACCGCGCGCCTCGCGCGCGCGCCGGACCGAGCGGTGGCCGGACGTGCGCGAGGTAGGCCTGCCACGGGTCGGTGTCGCCGGTCATCCGGCGCAGCCAGACCCAGCCGAAGTGGACGTGGCGGATCTCGTCGGTGTGGACCTGCGCGAGCGCGATCGCGGTGGCCTCGTCCCCCGCGGCGCGGGCCGCGGCCGCGTAGTCGCCGGCGAAGTCGAGGTTGGCGTTCTCGAACGTCAGGTTCATCGCGCACACGAACTCGCACGGGCCGGTCAGGTGATCGAGCTTGTTCCAGAAGTGGCCGGTGACCGGCTGGTCGCCGAACCCGACGCCGTGCGCCGCGAGCCGCGCGAGGTACAGCGCGAGGTGACGCTGCTCGTCGGCGAGGATCGCGACCAGGCCGCGGCGAAACGCGACCGGCGCGTCCGGAAACGCCAGCACGGCCCACGCGAACAGCTCGATCGCCTGCAGCTCGTGGTTGGCGAGCGCGTGCAGGATCCGCGCACGCTGCTGCGGGTCGCGCATCCCGGCCAGCGGGGGCACGCGGGTTCGGCGGCCGGGCACGATCATCAGGTTTGCGGGCCGGCCCGGCGCGGCGATCCGCAGCGGGGCGCCGGCGTCCTCGAACGCCGGATCGCCGAGCTCGGGCGGCGGCACGAGCTTGCCCGCGAGCGAGTCGCTCGTGACGATCCGCTCTGCGTAGTCGCGCGCGTTCACGATCAGCCGAGGTCAGCCGAGGTCAGCCGAGGTCAAAAGATCGCGGCGGTCGCGATGAACGCGAGGTAGGCGAGCACGAGGAGGAGCCCCTCGAACCGCGAGATCTTGCGCGAGCCGCGCAGCATCAGGATGCCCAGGAGGGTGATCCCGACCAGGCCGATCAGATCGGACAGGTGCATGAGCTCGCCGGCGCGGATCGGCCGCAGGTACGCGGTGACCCCGAGGACGAGGAACACGTTGAGCACGTTCGAGCCGATCACCGAGCCGATCGCGAGCGAGGCCTGGCCCCGCGACGCCGCGACGATCGAGCCGATCAGCTCGGGCAGGGCGGTGCCGATCGAGATCACGGTGAGGCCCAGCATGCGCTCGGAGATCCCCAGCTCGCTGCCCAGGCCGCGGCCACCGCGGACGAACAGATCCGAGCCGGCCACGAGCAGGACCAGGCCGACGGTCGTCTGCAGCGCGGCGGCACCGCGCGACGAGTGCGGCCGGCCCTTGCCGCCGAGCGTGGCGGCGCTCTCCTCGGTGCGGCGGGCCTCGTCGTCGTGGGCGTCGTCGTGCGCGTCGTCGGGATCGAGCCGGGCGGACACCGTGAGCGTCGCGACCGTGAACACCACGGCGCACACGATCAGCACGAGCCCCTCGACGCGGGACAGCACGCCGTTGCGGAACAGCAGCGGCACGGCGATCGCCGAGCCGAGCAGCACGGGGACCTCGCGGCGGATGATGCGGCCGTCGATCGTCGGCGGCGAGATCAGCGCCGTGATGCCGAGGATCAGGCTGATGTTCGCGGCGCACGAGCCGATCACGGTGCCGAGCGCGATCGGCTCGTGGTGGGTGAGCGCGGTCTTGGTGGCGATCGCGAGCTCCGGTGCCGAGGTGCCGTACGCCACGACCGTGAGGCCGACGACGAGCGGCTTGACGCCGAACGCGCGCGCGACCTGCGCCGAGCCGCGGATCAGCCACTCCGCGCCCCAGTAGAGGATCGCGATGCCGACCACGACGAGCAGGGTGTTGAGCGCGGGAGCCAACGCGGCCCTAGCTTCGCACGACTTGGCGCGCGTTAGCGCCCGGTGCGCGCCAGGTAGCGCGCGTC
>Ga0137459_1000538_pt1 | contig 13369 bp, 12 predicted proteins | sample EasRivERMGT700_2_FD_104908 | JGI IMG/M metagenome (GOLD analysis project Ga0137459, IMG submission 104908) | Soil microbial communities from meander-bound floodplain in the East River, Colorado, USA - East River MetaG ERMGT700_2 | ecosystem: Environmental > Terrestrial > Soil > Floodplain ...
CCCCTTCCACGAAGAAAGGACGGCTTCCTTCACGGTCACGCCGGGCAAGGGCCTCTACCACTGCTTCGGCTGCGGCGCCGCCGGCGACGTGATCGGCTTCGTGACCAAGTACGACAAGGTCGGTTTCGGTGGCGCGATCGACACGCTCGCCCGCCGCGCCGGCCTCGACGCCAGGTTCACGTGCGGCGTCCGCGTCGGACTCGCCTTCCCGAGCGCCGGGCTCGGCACCAGCCGCTGGTGCGGCCTCGGCATCGGGTGGTGGCGCGATGCGACCTCGCATCTGTGACCTTGTCGAGGCCATGGCGCGAGCGCTAGTCCACGATGAACAACGCGGCGCCGCCGGAGGTCGTCGAGCGATGCGGCTCGGCACCCTCGGCGACCTGATAGCTCATGCCCGCGGTCATCGTGAATCGCCGGCCATCGCGCAGCTCCGTGACGAGCTCGCCTTCCAGGACGAACAGCACGTGCCCGCGGCTGCACCAGTGGTCGGCCATGTATCCGGGGCTGTACTCGACCTTCCTCACCCGGATATTGCCGACCTCGATGGTGCGCCAGATCGCCTTGCCGGTCTCGCCGGGGTGCTCGACCGGCGCGATCTGGCTCCAGTCGGGGACTGAAAATGGGACTCCTTCAATCTTCATGTTCAGCTCACTTGATAGCGATGAATCCCTCGAAACAAACATACTTCATGATCGACATGACATCGACGAAGCCGGCCCGCTTCAACATGTCGATGTTGCCCTGCGTGGAGAACGGCTCGAGCACGCCTTTCAAGCTCCGAGCCTTGGCGACGATCTCGGACGGGCTGAACTCCTGTCGCAGCTTGAACTCTTGATACAGCGCCGACATCATGTCCTGGAACCTGGCGTCGTACGCTCGCACCTTCTCGAACAGCAGGAAGCAGCCACCCCAGTGCAACCGCTCGTAGATCGTGTCGACCACGATCTGCCGCGATTTCGGCGGAATGAACTGAAGACAATAGTACGAGACGACCATGTCGGTCTTCTCGAAGTTCCAGTTGACCGCATCGCCGACATGCACCTCGACGTTGTTCAGCCCGGACAGGTGCTTGGTCGCCTGCGCGATCATGCCCTCCTCGACATCGAGCCCACACCACCGCGCGCGCTTCGTGGCGTTGTGGCGCGCCAGCTTGCCGAGCAGCTCTCCCGTCGAGACTCCGATCTCGTAACAGATCGAGTCATCCTTGACGAAGAAGTCGCTCACCTCGCAGATCAGCTCGTGGCCTGCGTCGTAGAATGGAACCGATCGCCGGACGTGATTGACGAACGTCCCGGGCACGTCCGCCCCGAACGACCATGCTGCGCTGGGCGCCGCGATATTGTCACCGACTCCAGAGCTCTCGGTACGTTTTTGGGTCACGGCTAGGATGCCTTGTCAGGAGGTACATGCATCAGGTCGTTCTGCAGGTCAATGGACGCTTTGTGGATGAGGTCGAACAGCGCGAGGATGAAGGGCTCGGTCAGCTCCAGGCTGCGCCCGAGGTGGAGACGGTGCTCGAGCAGCTTCATCCACCGATCGATCTGGACCGTGGCGATCGAAGCGGCCTTCTTGTGGCGGCCGATCTGGTTCACCAGCGACATGCGGTGCGCGAGCGCGTGGAGCAGGCTGGCGTCGACCACGTCGATCTGCTGGCGCAACTCGTCGATCAAGACCGCCGCATTCCTGACCGCGGGATCGTCGGAGCCGTGCATCCCGCCCTGCAGCGAGCCGGGCACCAGGGACGCGAGCAGGCGATGGAGCTGGGCCGGCGTGATCTCCTGCGCCTGCGGGAGGACCTCGGAGCTCTCGGTGGTCGCGATCATCAGGCCCATCGTCTTCATGTCCACCGCATGATGGACGACCTCCGGCACCAGGTGACCCGCGCCGGCAATGCTGCTCGGATCACAGATCACGGGAAGATGTGGCATCAGGCGCCTGAGCTCGGTGACCACGCTCCAGTTGGGCGGGTAGCGGTACGGCGATCGACGGCTCGTGGAGAACCCCTGATGCACCCCGATCAACACCCGAAGCCCGACCTGGCTGAGCCGCTCGAACGTGCCGATCCAGCTCCGAACATCGGGATCGAGCGGGTTCTTGACCAGGACCGGGACGTCGACACCCCGCAGGGCGCTCGCGAGCTCCTGGATCGAGGACGTGTCGGCGGTCGCCCGGGTATCGATCCCGAGGATATCGATGCCGTGGCGGAGGCAGTCCTCCACGTTGCTCGGGCTGGCAACCTCCACGGTCGTTCGCAGTCCGACCTCGTCTTGAACCCGGCGGAGCCACGGCAGCCCGGCAGCCCCGACCCCGTCGGCCCCCCAGATCCCCGCGCTGAACGCAGAGACATGCGGCTTGATGGATCGTGCGGTGGTGAGCACCTGATCCTCTGACTTCGCGTTGGCTGGACCGGCAACGACCCACAAGGTGCCGGCCCGGTCGGGCCGGTCAGGGAGACCGAGGACATCCTCGTCGCTTCCGACTTCGGTGGCCTCCGGGGTCACGGGCTCATCCTGAAAATCACGAGCGGCCGAGCCTTGAACGAAACGCCGAGGTCCAGAGACTGCTTCGGCAGCTTGCAGGACTCGACCCTGCCTTGTCAAAGGCTCTCTAAAAAATTTTCGTAGGAGCGTCTTGCGCTGTAAAGGCCCGTGTCGCCAATGATCTGCCGTATGCCCGCTGGTGCTGTGCTGCATACCCGCTGGTATCCGGGGAGGCGATCGCCGAAATCGAGCTCTTGACAGCGCCTGCAGCCGCGAAACCCGACATCATGGCCCCCTTCAAAATATGTCTGCTTCGGAGGCTATCTTGGGATCCGCTGACCGCAAGCCACCCACCATCCTCGATCTGAGCGACTACCTGGAAACCATCGACATGGGCCCATGGGTTCCGGACGCCACGACGGCCTGCGAGGTCTGCGGCGTCGACGTGGCCGAACCCGTGCGCGAGGCCGTACGCGTGACCGACGAGATCTGGGCTCGGTTCGTCGTGGTTTGCTGCCGGAGCTGCGGATACCTCTACCAGACCCCGCGGTTCGCGCCGGCGTTCTATCTCGACTATTACGCGCGGCTCTGGCGCCTGCTGCTCTTCGGTGCCAGCAAGCCGACCAAGGACTATGTCGCCGGTCAGATCGCGCGCGGCGCGGCGCTTGCCGACAGCCTCGGCGATCGCTTGCCTCCGCGCGGTCGCCTGCTGGACGTGGGCTGCGGCGCCGGCGGGCTGATGAAACCTTTCCTGGACAGAGGTTGGTCCGGGTTGGGGGTCGATCCCGACCACGATGCAGTTGCCTACGGGGCCAGCACGCTGGGCCTCCCGGTGGTCGCCCAGGCCGCCGAGGATCTCGACGTCGAAGCCGAGGCGTTCGATCTGATCATCATCACTGGTTCGCTCGAGCACGTGTACGATCCCAACGCCGTACTCAGGCTCTGCCGCCGGGCCGCGGCACCGGGCTCGCTGCTCTTGCTGGAAGGTCACGCCCTCGGCCAGGCGGAGACGGTCGGCGCGCTGGGCCACAACCACCGGCGTTTCCTGACGGAGACCTCGCTGGAGTTGTTCATGCTCAAGCACGGCTGGACGCCGGAGCTGACGACGACCCGCGCCTTGTGCGGCCCGGGCCGGGAAGGCAGCGTGTTCGCGCTGGGCCGGCGTGCCGAGCCGCTGTCGCTCCCCGCGCTCGAGGCGGTCATCGCGGCCGGGCGCCGCGAGACCCCGGATCAGCTGCGACGAAGACTGGACGCCAGCGCCGTCGCCTGAAGCGCGATGATCGCCGTGGCGGCTCGGGCCCGATCAGGCCGGTCCGCGCTCCGGTGGACCGTCCGGGTACAGCTTCGAGATGTGCAACGCGGCGACGTTCAGGGCCGCCTCGAAGCGACCGAAGACTCGACGCGTTGCGGCCACGAGGCCCGGCGGGCCGTGACGCGCCACGAACGTCGCGTCGATCGCCGTGCCGCTCAACATCCAGGTCGCGAGCTCGCTGACGATGGTCTCCCGCGTCCACGGCACGCGCTTCTTGCCTCCTGCAGGCGGCGGCGGCGGCGGCGGCGGCGGGTCCGGCGGTTGCTCGCGTGGAGCTTTCGGCGCCGGCGCATCGAGGTCGAGCGACAGTTGCTCCGGCGGCGGAGCGGCGGTGTCCGGGGGGGCGGGCGGCTTGGCTCGTTGTCTCGCGGTCGGCAGCTTGGCTCGTTTTCGCGCGGCGGGGGGCTTGGCCGGTTTTCGCGCGGCGGGGAGCTTGGCCCGTTTTCGGTCGAGCTCTTGCTTGAGGATCTCGCTAACAACGGCGAGTGCCAAGCGTCGAACTTCGGTCTGGAACCGTGCGACTTCATCGGTCAGCACGGTGCGGTTGTCGGAACGCCTCATGGACTCGGGATCATCGTCGAAGCGGCGGGATCGGCGCAGCCCTGACCATCAAAAAGAACACGCTTTGTGAGCAGAAGAGGGGCCTTCTGGCGGCCCGCCATGCCACGACCTCCAAGAGGTACGCGGATATACTGCCGCCCGGCGGACGCACCGGGAGGACGCGCAAGGGCTGCACGGGGGCCGGCACCCATGTTACACGCTCCGTGATGGCGTCCGCCAAACGATCTGCGGCGTGCACTCGAGGGCATCCCCGATCGCGACCACCCGCGCCCGGTGGCGGTCGCGCGCGCGATCGACGACTCGGTGCGCTATCTCGCGTCCGAGGCAGCGCTCGTCAGCCTGAGCGCCGACACCTACTGGCCGAAGTGGGACTCGCCCTGGTGGCACATGCTGGTGCTGCACGAGCTCGGCGAGGCGAGCCGGATCCCGCCGCGCGCCGCCTCGGCCATGGTCGACGGGATGAACCGGCTGCCGATCCACATCTTCCCGATCCACCCCGGCGACGCGCCGCCCGGCACGGACCCGCGCCGCGATAACGCCGAGGAGCGCGACCGCGAGCCGGTGTGGCGGCAGCTCGCGTTCCCGCGGTTCTACCTCTACGACGTGCTGCGCGGCGCGAGCGTGGTCGTGCGCTGGGCGCGCGTGGCAGTTGTTCAGACGCCCGGCGATGACGGCGTCGTAGCCGGTTGGGGATCGCTGATCACCGGGAGCTCCGCCGATATCGTCGTGCGGCCGTCCTCGGTCTTCTTCACGATGCTGGCGAGATCGTCGGCGATGGTCCCGGCGTCGGCCGCGGTCACGCCCTCGGCGAGCCGCTCGTACACCTCGTTGGCGCGCTCCTCGATCTTGTGGGTCTCGCTGGTGGCCGGGGTCTCGCCGGGCAGATCGACGTGGAGCTCGCGGATGACCATCTGCAGGCCGGCGGCGATCGGCAGCGCGAGCAGCGCGCCGAGGATCCCGGCGAGCGTGCCGCCGACGAGCAGGGCGAGGAGGACCACCGCCGGCGGCAACCGCAGCACCCGGCCGTAGACCCGCGGCACGAGGATGCGGCTCTCGAACTCCTGGTAGAGCACCATCAGCCCGAGCACGATCAGCGTGATCGTCGCGCCCTGCGGGGAGACGGCGATGACCACGGGCGTGCTGGCGATGTAGCCGCCGACGAACGGGATGATGTCGGTCAGCCCCGCGAACAGCGCGAGGGCGAGCGCGTTGTCCGCCCCCAGCAGCGTGAGCAGGGCAAACACGAACACGGCGATCGACAGCGACGTGATGAGCTGACCGCGCATGTAGCCGCCCACGATCACCTTCAGCTCGAGCAGGATCTTGGCGAGCTTCAGGTGGTGGTGGCGCGGGGTGACCGCGTAGATCAGGCCCTTGGAGCGCGTCGGATCGGCGAGCAGGTAGATCGCGAGGAACAGCGTCGAGATGCCGTAGCCGATCACCTCGAGCAGCTTGGTCGAGTAGCCGATCATCGCCGCACCGGTGCGCGCGCCCAGCTTGTCGATCGGCAGGTCTCCGATCGCGTTGATCAAGGGCTTGGTCCAGCTGTAACCGGTGAGGGTGTGAACGAGCCGCGCGCGCTCCTTGGGTGCGTGCTCGATCAGCTGGAGCAACTGCTGGAACAACGGCGGCACCATCAAGAGGACGAACGCGGCGAGCCCCAGCGCCGCGACCACGAACACCAGGACGAGGGCGCGCCCCCGGCGAACGCCGCGCCGCTCGATCCACCCGACGAGCGGGTCGAACGTGCCGACGAGGACGAGCGCGACGGTCAGGACCGAGAGGACGGTCGCGAGCTGGCCCAGGAGCCAGATCCCGGCGACCACGCCGAGCAACAGGAAGATCGTCTTCGGCGCGATCTCGATGCGTACGCTGGTGACCGGCGTCCTCGCCGGGCCAGATCGGCTCGCCATCCTAGGCCGCGCCCAGGGGGCAGGGGGTCAACGTCGAGCGCGTGGATATGGCCAAGACAGCGCCTCCGATGGACTCCTGTGCGGGCCTCGTGCCAGGAGCAAACACGGCTACCACCCGTCGAGGCGAGCCACGGCGTGGCGAGAACGCGCGTGTGGATCGCCTCCACGCGCCCGCCGCGCCAGATCCGCACATTCCGGTGCGGCGCCTGCGCCAGCCTTCACCCCGGCTCGAAGGAACAACATCCGGAGTGGCGCGATCGGGCGACTCTCCGGCGAGCCGTGTACGGACGCCGGGCGGAGATCGCGTTCGCCCGTGCGCGGTGACATCGCTTTACCCAAACGATCTCTCAGCAGAGTAACTATATAAGATCGCTACGCTAGCATGCGACAAATCGCCACGTAGCGCGACGCGTCATTCATGACCATCTTGCCGGCCCCATGTCCACGCCCAGTCGTATCCAGCAGATCATCGACCACGAGCGAGCGATCCATCGTTCGCTCACGCCGTTCGCGCTCGCGCTCGCCTCCATCACCATCATGATCGTCGTGCTCGCCGTCCGCGGCTGACGCCCGCGCGTGGCACGCTCGACGGCCCACCGTTCCCGACGTACCCTTGCGCTCATGTCAGAGGCGGTGCTGAACGACCTCCGCGAGGCGCGCGCGATCGCGATCCTTCGCAGTAACGACCACGCCACCGCCCGTGGCGCGCTGGCGGCCGCCGTGCGCGGCGGCTTCCGCGTCCTCGAAGTCACGTTGTCCACGCCGGGCGCGGTCGAGATCATCGGCGATCTCGCACGCGACGATCGCCTGTTGCTCGGCGCGGGGACCGTGCTCACCGTCGAGCAGGCCCGCGCCGCGGTGGGCGCCGGCGCGCGCTTCCTGGTGTCGCCGGTCATGGACGTCGACGTGATCACCGAGGCAAGCCGGCTCGGCTGCATCATGATCCCCGGCTGTGCCACGCCCACCGAGCTGTGGAACGCGCACCGCGCCGGCGCTGCCCTGCAGAAGCTGTTTCCGGCGCCGGCGGGCGGCCCGACCTGGCTCCGCTCGGTGCTCGCCCCGATGCCGTTCCTGCGCGTCATCCCGACCAACGGCGTCGAGGTCGAGAACGCCACCGAGTGGCTCGCCGCGGGAGCCTTTGCGGTCGGCTGCGTCCGCTCGCTGTTCCCGCCCGACGAGCTCGCCGCGAACGCGTGGGACAAGATCGAGGCCCGGGCCCGCGCGCTGCTCGCGGCGGTGCTGGACTGATCGCCGCCGCACGGCGATGATGCTGGCGATGCCGTCGATGCCGCGCGTCGCGATCCTGGGTACCCCGTGCGTCGCGCTCGCGCTCGCGCTGGCCGGCTGCGCGACCGAGCCCCGGCCCGCGGCGTCGGCCCCGGCCCCTGTGCCGGCGGCAGGCTCGCAGCCTCCTGCGCACCACGACCACCGCGGCGGCATGCCGCATCGCTTCGAGCGCGCCGACGACTGGGCGAAGGACTTCGACGATCCGGCCCGCGACGCATGGCAACGTCCGGACGACGTGCTCGCCGCGCTCGGGCTCCGCGCCGGGATGACCGTCGCCGACGTCGGGGCCGGCACCGGCTACTTCACGGTCCGGCTCGCGCGCGCGGTGCCCGATGGCCAGATCATCGCCACCGACATCGAGCCCGACATGGTGCGCTACCTCGCCGAGCGCGCGCGGCGCGAGGGCCTGCCGAACATCCGCGCCGTACAGGCCGGCGCTGTCGATCCCAACCTCGCGGCCGCGAGCGTCGATCGGATCCTCGTGGTCGACGTCTGGCACCACCTCGGCGATCGCACCCGCTACGCCGCCGGCCTGGCCGCGGCGCTGCGCCCTGGTGGCGAGCTCGCCGTGGTCGACTTCACGGCCGCGGCCACGCACGGCCCGCCGCCCGCACATCGGCTCGCCCCCGCCGCGATCATCGCCGACCTCGAGGCCGCCGGCCTGGCCGCGCGGGTGTCGCCGACCGCGTTGCCCCAGCAGTACATCGTCATCGGCGCCCGGCGCTGACCCCGGCGCTGATCAGATCGATCAGGTCGCCGGCGGCAGATCGGCGAGCAGCAGCTGGTCCCACCCCGGCTCGACCGGCGAGATCGCGGCGTGCAACGCGAGGCCGACGCCGCACGCGCCGGTCAGCAGATCGGCCCCCGGATCCCAGGTCATCGCGCCGTCGACCGGCAGGCCGCGTGGAAACCCGGCGATCGGATCGCTGCGCCGCATCGCGAGCGTCCGCGCGAACCAGGTGTCGGCCGCGCGCGCGAGCTCGGCGTCGCCGGTGGCCTGGGACAGCCGGTTGAACAGGTGGGCGACCCCGGCGGCGCCGTGGCAGAGGCCCATGTCGACCACGTGCGACAGCTCGAACGGGCGCGCCGCCATGCCGTGGGCGAGCCCGAGCGCCTCGGCGCGCCAGTCATCACGCTTCGCGGCGGTCGCCGCCGACAGCAGGGCCACCGCCACGCCCAGATCGCCGTAGCACCAGGCCACGCGCGACATCGGCACCGACTCCGGGCGCTGCTCCGGAATCCACGCGGGATACCGGCTGCCGGGCCTGGGCTCGGCCGCCGCGCTCAGGTAGGCGACCGCGCCGTCGAGCAGCGTCCGGACGCGCTCGACCTCGATGCCGGCGGTGAGGTAGCGCGCGAGGATCGCGACGACCCCCGGGATGCCGTGCGCGAGGCCCAGGTTGATGTAGCCGGTGGGGGCGAGCTCGCGCTGCCACTGCGGCAGCAGCGCCGGCGGTGTGTGCCAGGCCAGGCCGGTCGGCATCGGCCGGGCCAGCCGTTCGAGGTGCTCGAGGATGGCGCGCGCGACCGGCTCGCTCGCTGCGGACGCCTTGCCGTCCGTGATCCGCTGCAGCACCGGCACGGCGATCCCGACCAGCCCGCTGATCAGGTCGTAGTTCTCGGTGGGCTGCACGAGGAACCGCGCGAGCGATTGCTCGATCGCCTCGCACGCGGTGTCGGCGTCGTCGCCGGCGCTCAGGTGACCGACCGCGAACGCGATGCGCGCCGCGCCGGCGTACAGGCCCGGTTGCTGGCGATCCGCGATCTTGGCGATCGCGGTGGTGAGGGCGCCCCCCGCCTCGTCCTCGGGATCCGGGGCGGTGTCGTCGGTCGCGGTGTAGATCCGCAGCGTCGCGTAGTCGGCGTCGTCCTCGAAGCCGGGCGCATGCGTGCGCCGCCACGCCTCCACCGCCGCGACGATCTCGACGACGACCGCCGCGATCACCGCGCGGCGATCGGGATCGACGATCAGGGGGCGCCAGCCGGGCTCGTTCGTGCCATCCACCACACGGCTAGCCTACCAGGCCGCGCGGCGCGCGACTGCCGAGATGACCTGCGCCGGGCACGTGGTCCACGCGGTGGCCGAGCTATCCTCGGGCGCGAGCATGACCGTACCTACCCACGCACGTGTCGTCGTCGTCGGCGGCGGCGTCATCGGATGTTCCGTCGCGTACCACCTCGCACACCTGGGCTGGACCGACGTGGTCTTGCTCGAGCGCGACAAGCTCACGTCGGGCACGACGTGGCACGCCGCGGGCCTCATGGTCACGTTCGGCTCGACCTCGGAGACCTCGACCGAGCTGCGCAAGTACACCCGCGATCTGTACGGCCGGCTCGAGGCCGAGACCGGGCAGCACACCGGCCTCAAGCAGTGCGGGTTCATCGAGGTCACCGCCGACCCCGATCGCCTCGAGGAGTATCGCCGGGTCTCGACGTTCAACCGCTACTGCGGGGTCGACGTCCAGGAGATCTCGCCGGGCCAGATCAAGGAGCTGTTCCCGCTCGCCCGCGTCGATGATCTGCTCGCGGGGTTCTACGTCAAGGACGACGGCCGCGCCGATCCGGTCGGCGTGACGATGGCGCTGGCCAAGGGCGCGCGCCAGCAGGGCGTGACGATCCTCGAGGGCGTGCCGTGCACCGGCGTGACCCGGCGGCGCGGCGCCGTGACCGGGGTGACCACCCCGCAGGGCGACATCACGGCCGAGTACGTCGTCAACTGCGCCGGGATGTGGGCGCGCCAGCTGGGCGCCCGATCGGGCGTGACCATTCCGCTGCAGGCAGCCGAGCACTACTACCTGATCACCGAGCGGATCCCCGAGCTCGGCGCGCACTGGCCGGTGCTCGAGGATCCGGCGTCGTACGGTTACTTCCGCGAGGAGGTCGGCGGCCTCATGATCGGCCTGTTCGAGCCGAAATGCGCGCCGTGGAGCGTGGCCGGCGTGCCGGACGACTTCTCGTTCGGCGAGATCCAGCCCGACTGGGATCGCATGGGTGGCTACGTCGAGACCGCGATGCAGCGGGTCCCGATCTCGATGAACGTCGGCGTGAAAAAATTGTTCTGCGGCCCCGAGAGCTTCACGCCCGATCTGCAGCCGTGCGTCGGCGAGGCGCCCGAGCTCAAGAACTACTTCGTCGCCGCGGGGCTCAACTCGATCGGCATCCTGACCGGCGGCGGGCTCGGCCGCGTCGTCGCCCACTGGATCGTCCACGGCCGGCCCGACGTCGACGTCACCGGGTTCGACATTGATCGCCTGCACGCCTACCAGGCCAACCCCGAGTACCGCCGGACGCGCACGGTCGAGTCGCTCGGCATGGTCTACAAGTGCCACTACCCGACGTACGTGATGCAGACCGCGCGCGGTGCCAAGCAGTCGCCGATCCACGACCGGCTCGCCGCGCGCAACGCGTACTTCAAGGACGTCAGCGGCTGGGAGGGCGCGGACTGGTACGCACCGCCGGGCGAGGCGCCGCGGGTCGACCAGATCTCGTGGGGCCGGCAGCGCTGGTTCCCGTACTGGGCGGCGGAGCACCGCGCCGCGCGCGACGGCGTGATCCTGATGGACATGTCGTTCATGTCGAAGTTCCTCGTCGAGGGCCGCGACGCCGGGCGGCTGCTCAACTGGATCAGCGCGAACCAGGTCGATGGGCCGGACGGCGTCATCACGTACACGCAGTGGCTCGACGAGGCCGGCAAGCTGCAGGCGGACCTGACCGTGGCCAAGCTGGGCGACGAGCGCTACTGGGTCGTCGCGTCGGATACCGTGCACCGCCACGCTCTGACCTGGATGAAGCGGCAGTTCGGCGATGCCCACGCGTTCGTCGCCGACATGACCTCGGCGTACGGCCAGATCAACATCCAGGGGCCGCGGTCGCGCGAGCTGATGGCAAAGCTGACGACCGCGGACATATCGAACGAGGCGTTTCCGTTTCGCGGCGTCCAGGAGATCGACATCGGCTTCGCGCGGGTCTGGTGCATCCGCATCACCTACCTGGGCGAGCTGAACTACGAACTCTACATCCCGGCCGAGCAGACCGTGCACGTCTACGACCGCATCGTCGCCGCCGGCGAGCCCCTCGGCCTGGCGCACGCGGGGCTCAAGGCGCTGGCCAGCCTGCGCATGGAGAAGGGCTACCGCGACTACGGCCACGACATCGACAACACCGACACGGTACTCGAGGCGGGCCTCGGCTTCGCGGTCGATCTCAAGAAGCCCGGCGGCTTCCTGGGCAAGGACGCCGTGGTCGCGCAGAAGGCGCTCGGGCCCCTGCGCAAGCGGCTGGTCCAGGTGCTGGTGACCGACCCCGAGCCGATGCTGTTCCACGCCGAGGTCCTGCGGTGCAACGATCGGCCGTGCGGTTACATCCGCGCTGCGTCATACGGCCACACCCTGGGCGGCGCCGTCGGCCTGGCCATGCTCGAGGCGACCGGCGTACCCGGCGGCGTGATCGACCAGAAGGCGATCGACGCGTGTACGTGGGACCTCGAGATCGCCGGGCGGCGCTATCCGGCGACCGTCTCGCTCCGGCCGCTGTACGATCCCGAGAACAAGAAGATCAAGTGATGGGGACGGTGTCTCATTTGTCTTGTTTTGCGCCATGCAATCCGGAAACGAGACAAAAGAGACACCGTCCCCATCAGAATGTTTGGGGCGTGAAGCTGAACAGCCGCGCGTGCGCGAGCGGCGACAGCGGCTGGGTGACCACGAGGCCGTCCGTGACACCACTGTTGCGATGGACGAGGTGCGCACCCGACGGGACGGGGCTGTAGCCGGTCGCGTAGATGCTGACGTGGTTGGCCGTCGCCAGCTCGGTCATCAGCGCGCTGACGTTCTCGGCCTCGGTACGCAGCGGCATCGCGCTGGCATGGACGCCGAGCGCGATGTAGTCGACGCTGACGTTGGTGTGCCAGCCCTCGGACCACGCGGGACCGAGCAGCGCGTGATCGAGCGTCGTCGAGTGCACGTCGTTGGTCGCATCGTTGGTGCCGACGTTGACGGCCACGTCGTAGACCGCGCCGTTGATCAGGACCTGCAGGTGGACGTGACCGAGGTCGGCGTTGCACGGGCCGCTGCTCGATCCGGGCGGGACGATCGCGACGAGGTAGCCGTCCATCCGGCCGAACGTCGCCGACAGCGCGCTGCCGAACGAGCTCGTGCACGGGCGGCGCATCGGGGTGCCGTCGGTACTGCTGCCGGCGTCCCCGCCGGGACCGTCCGGGGTGTGGGAGTCGCCGGCGTCGGAGAGCGAGCCGTCGACGTGCGCGGCGATCGGCCCGCGACAGCCGATCAGCAGGGCAAACACGGCGACGCGGAGCGGCCTCGACCTCGGCATCGCCCGACGATAGATCAACCGGATCGACGATACGAGTGGGGTTGGCCGCGTCGCGGCACTAACATCAGTTGTCCCGCAGTGAGGCCGGTTTCTCGACGACCACGCGACAGAGCTTGCCAGCGCTCGTCAGCGGAATCTCGCGGACGAGCTCGATGTCGAGCCGCACGCCGGCGACATGCTTGCCGACGAACTCGCGGATCAGCGCCTCCGCCTCGGGTGCGAGCGAGTCCTGGGTGGGAACGACGCGCAGCGTGAGGCGGCTGTCGGCGCGCTGCACGACCTGGAACTGCCGCGCGTACTTGGCCATGTTCAAGAACAGGATGTTGAACAGGATGCCTTCGACGGGGTTGCCGTGAGCGTCGCGCATGGTCTCGGTCACGCGACCCTCGACTGGACCGAACTTCGGAAGAATGCGGCCACACGCGCACGGCGACGGCAGGCGCACCGTCGCGAGGTCCCCGGTCAGGTAGCGAATGAACGGGCAG
>Ga0137459_1000539_pt1 | contig 13350 bp, 12 predicted proteins | sample EasRivERMGT700_2_FD_104908 | JGI IMG/M metagenome (GOLD analysis project Ga0137459, IMG submission 104908) | Soil microbial communities from meander-bound floodplain in the East River, Colorado, USA - East River MetaG ERMGT700_2 | ecosystem: Environmental > Terrestrial > Soil > Floodplain ...
AACTTCACCGGCAACGGCGTCGTCAAGAGCTTCTACGTCCCGTACTTCTGCCCCGAGTGCGACGAGGAGAAGGTCCTGCTCGTCGAGGCGACCGACATGGGGCCGCCGCCGCACGAGCCGCCGACCTGCCGGTGCGACGAGTGTGATCTGGTGATGGACTTCGACGACATGCCGGACTCGTACTTCGCGTTCCTGTCGAACCAGAAGAAGCTCGCGGAGCCCGACAAGATCAACGGCGCGATGCGGGACCTCCACGGCGGCTCGGAGCCCGAGCTGCCCAAGGGCAAGGTCCGGTCGCGCGCCAGCCAGCCCAACCTGTCGAGCGGGTCCAAGCCCAGCGTGCCCTCGCTGCCCTCGATCCAGCGGACCACCACGGGGCCATCACCGATGGTGATCCAGCCGACCGGCGGCCGGTTCAGCAACCCGTCCAGCAACCCGTCCAGCCGGCCGCAGCTCGCCTCGAAGCCGCCCACGGGTCCCGGCCCCGGCCACAGCCGTCCTCCCGGCCAGGCCGGCCAGGCCGGCCAGATGAACCACCTGGGCCAGGTCAACCACGGCGCACAGATGAACCCCATGGGCCAGGTCGTGTCGGGACCCCACATGGCCCCGGGCTACGGCTTCCAGGCCCAGGCCCAGGCCCAGAACCACGGCTACGTTCATGGCCGTGGCCATGGAATGAGCGCCAAGGCCGCCGGCCCGCCGCGCTCGAACGCGCTCGTGTACGTCTTGATCGCCGTCCTGGTGGCCGCGATCGGCGTGCTCGCCTACCTCGTGATGACCAAGTAGGCCGCCGGCGCCATCGCCGGCCGCGATGCGCTACGTTCGCGGCCATGATCGAGCGCAACGACGACACGCGCCCGCGCGACGACGCCGCCTCGTTGCGCCGCGATCTGATCGCCAAGCTGTACTTCGAGCTCGCGAAGTTCCCCGAGGTCGCGACCCGGAACGACCAGTTCCTCGCGCTGTCGTTCGCCGTGCGTGATCGGCTGCTGCACCGCTGGGTCGAGTCGTCGCGGACCTACCTCGAGGGCAAGCACCGCAGCGTGATCTACCTGTCCGCCGAGTTCCTGATCGGCCCCCAGCTCGGCGCCAACCTCCTGGCGCTCGGCCTCGAGGCGGCGGCGCGCACCGCGCTGGGCGAGCTGGGGCTCTCGCTCGACGAGCTGATCGAGCACGAGGAGGAGCCGGGCCTGGGCAACGGCGGGCTCGGCCGGCTGGCGGCGTGCTACATCGAGTCGCTCGCGACGCTCGACATCCCGGCGATCGGCCACGGCCTGCGCTACGAGTTCGGGATCTTCGATCAGGGCATCCGCGCCGGCTGGCGGGTCGGGCGCACCGATCGCTGGCTGCGCACCGGCACCCCTGGGAGGTCCGCCGGTTCGAGATCGAGCACCCGGTCGGGTTCGGTGGCCACACCGAGCACGCCAGCGATATCCACGGCCGGCTGCGCGTCCACTGGGTCCCCGAGCGGAGGGTCAAGGGCATCCCGTACGACGTCCCGATCGCGGGCTACGGCACGCAGACCACCAGCTTCCTGCGGTTGTGGAGCGCGGTGGCCGACGAGGAATTCGACCTCGACGCGTTCCAGGTCGGCGAGTACTGGCGCGCGGTCGACCAGAAGATCCGCAGCGAGACCCTGACCAAGGTGGTCTACCCCAACGACGCGAGCCCGGCCGGCAAGCAGCTGCGGCTCGAGCAGCAATACTTCTTCGTGTCGTGCGCGATGCAGGACTGCATCCGGCTCCTGCTGCAGCGCGCGACGATCCGCGAGTTCGCCGACAAGTTCGCGGTCCAGCTCAACGACACCCACCCCTCGCTCGCCATCGTGGAGCTGATGCGGCTCCTGGTCGACGTCCACGACCTCGGCTGGGACGAAGCCTGGGACCTGGTGCGCCGCTCGATGGCCTACACCAACCACACGCTGTTGCCCGAGGCGCTCGAGACCTGGCCGCTGCCGCTGATCGCGCGGCTCCTGCCCCGCCACCTCGAGATCATCTACGAGATCAACCGGCGGTTCCTCGACGAGGTCCGCACGAAGTTCCCGGGAGACGACGCGCGGCTGCGCCGGATGTCGCTGATCGGCGAGGACGGCGACAAGCAGGTCCGCATGGCCCACCTCGCGACCGTGGCGAGCCACCACATCAACGGCGTGGCCGCGCTGCACTCGCGCCTGTTGTGCGAGACCGTGCTGCGCGACTTCGCCCAGCTGTGGCCCGAGCGGTTCACCAGCGTGACCAACGGCGTGACGCCGCGGCGGTTCATGGGCCTGGCCAACCCGCGGCTCGCCGCGCTCATCACCGAGGCGATCGGCGATGGCTGGCTGCGCGACCTCGAGCGGCTGCAGGGCCTCGAGGCGTTGGCCGGCGACGCCGTGTTCCAGGACCGCTGGCGTGCGGTCAAGCAGGCCAACAAGGTCGAGCTCGCGCGCTGGCTGCGCACCGCCCACGGCGTTTCGCCCGACCCGGCCGCGCTGCTCGACGCCCACTGCAAGCGGATCCACGAGTACAAGCGCCAGCACCTCAATCTGCTCCATGCGATCGCGCTGTTCGCGCGGCTCCGGCGCGGCGAGGATCTCGGGGTCGCGCGGACGATCCTGTTCGCCGGCAAGGCCGCGCCGGGGTACCGCATCGCCAAGCTCATCATCCGGCTCGCCCACGGCGTCGCCGACGCGATCGCCGCCGACCCGCGCACGCGCGATCGCCTGCGCGTCGTGTTCGTGCCCGACTTCAACGTGAAGAACGCGCAGCGGATCTACCCCGCCGCGGATCTGTCGCAGCAGATCTCGACCGCCGGCATGGAGGCTTCGGGCACCGGCAACATGAAGCTCACGATGAACGGCGCGCTGACGATCGGCACGCTCGACGGCGCGAACATCGAGATCCGCGACGCCGTCGGGGCCGATCAGTTCTTCCTGTTCGGCCTGACCGCCGAGCAGGTCGCCGCCCGGCGCGCCGGCTACCGCCCGGCGGACGAGCTCGCCGACGCCGAGCTGGCCCACGTGATCGACCTGGTCGCCAGCGGCGAGTTCTCGCCCGGCGACCGCGGGCTGTTCGCGCCGCTGGTCGACGACCTCCTCCACCGCGATCCGTTCTTCGTGCTCGCCGACTTCCGCGCCTACGCCGACTGCCAGCGCCGGGTCGACGCGCTGTGGCGCACCCCGGCGGCGTGGCTGCGCTCGTCGATCCTCAACACCGCGCGCGCCGGCCGGTTCTCGTCCGATCGCGCGATCCGCGAGTACGCACGCGAGATCTGGAACGTCGCGCCCGTGCCGTCACGAACAGCCCGCTGAGACCTCGCGCGCCACCCCATCCGAGCGCCTCAGCGTGGCGCCGAACCCGTGGGGCGCGCGATCCGGCCCGGACGCGCAGCAGGAACGTCGAGAAGCCGATCCAGGGAGATTACCGGCCCAAGATCTTGACGCTCGCATGGCGGACGTTGCCAGCTTTTGCCGAGCAGCCGGCGGTGCCACCAGCGGCCAATCCCGCGAGCGGCAACCTCAGCTTGCCCACGGAACCGTCAAGCGGGCCGGAAGCGTCGCCGGTTGATCCGAACGTGAAGCCGGCCGAGCCGCCCCCCAAGAAGGTGACGGTGGTGATGGCCGACTTCGCCTATATCCAGCACGGCATCTCGCCCGACCTCACGCTAGCGACCGGCATCCGGATCGTCCACGGCGATGGTGATCAGACGCGATGGTGGTTCGCGCGCGCGCGCGCAGGCGTGATGGCCTACCACGAGCCCTCGTTCCTGATCCTCGGACTGACCGGTCAGTTCAACCCGCTCGACTCGGCGTCACTCGGGGTCGAGCTCGAGTACCTCAATCTCTGGCACGGGTTCTGGGGGCTCGCGGGCCTGCAGTTCTACGACAGCGCGGGCGGTGCGACCTTCGAAGGCGCGTTCGGAATCACGCTGTTCGGGCTCGAGTACCAGCGGCGGCTCTCGGGTGATCGCAAGGACGATCAAGCGCTGATGATCACGATGCACGTGCCGCTCGGCGTCGTGCGCGTTGCTCGCAAGCAAGATCTGCGGCCGGTCACCCTGCCCCAGTGATCGGCGCGCCGCCGCCGGATTGCCATTGCGGACGTTCGGAACTGAGGGTCCGCGAGGTCGTGCGCGGTGGCGCCGTCGAGGATCATCCGCACGATCCGGTGGGCGAGCGTCGTGGTCTTGCAGGTGCCTTGGTGATTCACGGCTGAAGCGGGGCCAGCCTCGGGAGCTCGCTCGCGTCGATGATCTCGAACCGCACGTCGCGATGCGATCTCGCCAGAGACGACCGTTCGAAGCGCGCGGCGAGCTGCGCCAGCAGCCGTTGCGATTCCGCCGGAGCCGCGCGCCACTTGACCTCACTGATGACGAGCCGCGACCCGCCGCCGCGGCGTGGCTCTTCCCGCACCATGTCGAGCTCGACGTTGCCATCCCAGTAGCGTCGGGCCCCCGGGTGAACACCGCGCACCCAGTCCTCGAACACTGCGCCACAGTGCGAGGACAGTAGCTCGGCCTTGGCCGCTCGCTCATACGTCGCCCACCGGCTCCGATGAGGCGAATAGACCGAGAACCAGAACCGAAGCGCGGGATCGCCCAAGCGGTAGAGCGTGCGCTTGGGATCTCGCTCGCTCGCCCCGAACGGAATGTCACGGATCACGAGCGACGCGTCGAGCAGCGCCCGGAACAGCTTCGAGAGCGTCGTCTGTGCCACCCCGAGTCGCCCGGCGATCTCGCTCGGCCGGTGAGCGCCTCGGCCGATGGCCTCGAGCACGCTGGTCGCGGGGAGGCCGGCCAGCCGCTCATCGGCGAGGACGCGGCGCGGTTCGTCTTCCATCCAGCCCAACGGCGAGAAGAACATGCGCTCGGCGAGCTCGATCGGATCCTTGCGGCCGCCCTGCGCTGCCACCTCGAGCCACTCCCAGTACTTCGGGACTCCACCCACGAGCGAGAACAATTGAAAGCTGCGCTGGTTCGGCCGTAAGCGCGCGTACCGGCAGAAGTGCCGAAACGCGATCGGTCCGATGCCGAGGATCTTGAGCGCGCGACCATAGAGCGGCGCGTTCGCATCGAGGAACATCGAGTTCATCATCCGCGTGCTGGATCCCGCCACGATGAGCAGCACGTCTCGCTTCGTGCGATGGTCGAGCCACCGCTGCAGCATGCTCGGCAGCGACGGATCGGCTGCCACGAGATAGGGAAACTCGTCGAGACAGACCTCGAGGCGGCCCCTGTGCGCATCGAACAGCGCGAACATCTCCGGCCAGGTCTTGGGTTCGATCGCCACGCCGAGTCGGTCCCTCAGATCCGCATAGATCTGCGCCAGCTGTAGCGGCGTGCTGCCCTCGATCGCCTGAGAATACAGTCCGCTGCGGCGGCGTAACCACTCTCCGAGGAGCTTCGTCTTGCCGATCCGGCGGCGACCGAACACGACGACGAGCCCGTTGTGGCGGGTCAGACCGTCGAGCTCGGCAAGCTCGGCGACTCGATCGACAAATGCATCCATGCGCTGACCGACCCTACCTCGGGAGGATTATCCCGTGGAAGGATTATTCCTGGCTGGGAGGGTTGCCCGCCGTTGAAGCAGCGTCGACGACAGACCGAAGGAGCAGCGCGCGTTGTCATGCAGAACATCGCGCGGGCCTCCCCATCAAGGCCGAGCCGGTCGAGATCGGCCATCGCCTGCGACAGCAGCATCTAGCCCTCCTCGCGATCCCCACGCCGGTGCCAGCATCGATCTTCTGGACGGCTTTACGCTCGAGGCGATCGCGGTCAGGTCACCACACCGGCCGCGCATTCCTGGATCCACGCCGCTGATCGTGTCAGCGTGGTGTGGCACGCTCCGCGCGTGACCGCATGAGGCGAACGAAGGGAACACCAGGAGATCGACCATCGGCCGATGCGCAGGCCATCCAGCGGCTCGACGCGAACCGCGCACGGATGGGCAGCAAGGTCCAGCAGCGCTTCGCGCGCCTGATCAAGCAGCTCGAACAATGCAAGCAGCGCTTGCGCGCCTGGTATGACGCGCAACCCGCGATTCATCGCGAGCTCGCCGCGTACCGCGCGTTGCTCGAGACCTACCAGCGAGCCGGTCATGATCTGGTGTGCCTGTTCGATCGGGTCTATCCGGACCCGATCCTCACCAAGCTCGAACGCAAGAAGCTCCGAGCGCTGATCTGCGAGATCGCCGGTGACCTGCTCGGGGAGCCGGGGCACGACGATCTGAAGCCGATCTACAATCGCCACAGCCGCGGCGACTTCGATACCGAGGCCGCGCGCGAGGACGCAGCGGCCGCCCGCGCGATGAAGTCGATGATGGAACATATGTTCGGGATGGACTTCGGCAACGCCGACGTCAGCTCGACGGAGAAGCTGCAGAGCTTCACCGAAGCGCAGCTGCACGCGTTCGAGCAGGAGGAAGCCCAGGCCGAGGAGCGCCGTGCCCGGCGCAAGAAGTCCGCCAAGCAGCTGGCCAAGGAGGCCCAGCGCGACGCCGAGAAGGCCAAGATCGGGCGGGTGCTGCAGGAGGTCTATCGCAAGCTCGCGATCGCGCTGCATCCGGATCTCGAGCAGGATCCCGGCGAGCGCGCTCGCAAGACCGAGCTCATGCAACAGGTCAACGTCGCCTACGAGGCGGGCGATCTGCTGCGGCTCCTCGAGCTGCAGCTCAAGCTGGAGCAGATCGATCCGAACCACGCGAGCGAGGTCGCCGAGGAGCGCCTGCGGCACTACAATACGATCCTCGATCAGCAGCTGAAGGAGCTCCAGATGGAGCTGGACGATCTCGAGATGCCCTGGCAGATGGAGTTCGACCTGCTGCCTTCGGCGCACCTCTCGCCGGTCCAGCTCATCGCCCGGATCAGCGCGGGCAGCAAGGAGGTGCGGCGGGAGACTGCCACGCTGCGCCGCGATCTGGAGGCGTTCCAGGACCTGACGCGGCTCAAGGCCTGGCTGAAGTCGCAGCCCGCTGGGCCCGGACGCGGCCATGCCGACCAGGTGGACCTCTTCCGGTAGCCGGCGTCGCGGGCCGGGAGCTGGGCCATGGGGCCGAGCGCACGATCTCCTGGAACCGCGGCCCGCCGGCGCTGTCTCACCGGGATGCGTCCCACGCTCGTCGGCTTGCTCGGACTGGTTGCCGTCACCGCGTCCGCGCGCGCCGAGAGCTTCGTCGAGGCAGGCTCGCCGGTCGAGCGACCCGACGCACAGCCCGACACGGCGAGCCTCCGGTTCGGTGACCTCGGCGACCGGCTGGTGACGCTCGGCGCGCTGCAGGCCGAGTTCGGGCTCGGCGGCGACCGCGTGCTGGCCGAGGTGCACTTCCGCGTCACGACCTCGGGCCTGGGCCGGCGCGAGGTCGTGCTCCCGATCGTGCTGCCGCGCGGCGCGACGGTGCACGCGCTGGTCGTGGACACCGGCGACGGGCGGTCGCGTGCGCGCGCGGTGTCTGCCGAGGATGGCCGCGATGCCTACCAGCACTTCGTCGCGACGCGGCTCCGCGATCCGGGGTTGCTCGAGCTGCGCGACCGCGACGATCGCTACGATCAGCTGCAGCTCCACCTGTTCCCGGTCACGCGCGAGGCCGGCGCGACGGTCGAGCTCGCGATCGAGCTCCCGCGCACCGAGCGGTTCGCGATCGATCCGGGCCCGAACGCGCTCGCGACGATCGGCCTCACGATCAACGGCCGGCCGACCGCGGGCCCCGTGCGCGACCCGCGCGCGCCGTTCGTCGTCGCGCTCGGGCGCAGCTCGGAGCGCAACACCTGGATCGCCGACCCGCTGGTGCTGGCCGCCCACGTCGACGCGAACACCTCGCTGTTCGCAGGCCCCCCGCCGGTCCGGCCCGGCGACGGCGTTCCGATCGTGACGTTCAGTGGCGCGCCGAGTCGCCGGAGCGGGCCGCCCAGCCTCGACAAGCGCACGATCCGCGCGGTCGTGAAGGTCCACCTGCCCCAGCTGACCGAGTGCTTCGTGCACGAGGCGCAGTTCGGCAAGCCGGATCTGGCCGGGCGAGCCATCCTGCACTTCGTGATCGGCAAGTCCGGCGCGATCCTGTCCGTGGTCGTCGACGGCCCGCTCCAGGACGAGGCCGTGACGCGCTGCCTGCGGAGCGAGGTGGCGCGCTGGGAGTTTTATCCCGCCGACGCGAACGTCGAGGTGTTCTATCCGCTCGACTTCAAGATCGCGGGCTAGCACTCCGCCGACCCGACATGCGTGTCCGATCGGCGCGATTCCCGTCAGGACTCCACGCCACCGCCCAGACCTCACCCTGGTGCACGAGCGGCGGTGTTACCGCCTGTCCGCTATGCGCGTTCCACACCCGCGCGGTCTGGTCATCACTCGCAGTCGCCACCCACTTTCCGTCAGGGCTCCATGCCACCGCTCTTACCGAACCGTGGTGCGCAAGCAGCGGCGTCACCGCCTGCCCGCTGCCCCGGTCCCACACGCGTGCGGCCTGATCATAGCTCGCCGTCGCCACCTGGTTCCCGTCAGGGCTCCACGCCACCGCCTTGACGGTACCATGGTGCGTGAGCGGCGGCGTCACCGCCTGCCCGCTGACCGGGTCCCACACCCGCGCGGTCTGGTCATAGCTCGCCGTTGCCACCCACCTCCCGTCAGGGCTCCACGCCACCGCCTTGACCCACCCCTGGTGGACGAGCGGCGGCGTCACCGCCTGCCTGCTGACCGCGTCCCACACCCGCGCGGTCTGGTCGTAGCTTGCTGTCGCTACTCGCGTCCCATCAGGGCTCCACGCCACCGCCCTGACCCACCCGCTTCCCGTCAGGGCTCCACGCCACCGCCGAGACAGCATCACGGTGAACCACCTGCATGAGTGGGACACCCTGAACCGCCCATCGAAACAACGTGCGGAGTGGCACGTCCTCGGCGCCGGCTTCTCGCGCCGCAAGCAGGTAAGGTGCGGCCTGCGCTGGATGGCCGCTCATCAGGAGCACGTGCCCCTGCGAAACGTAGCCTCGCGCGAGGTGCCGCCGCGCTTCTCGTGATCGAGCTTCGGCCTCGGCAACCTGCCGAGCCAGCGCGACCTCGCTGCTCGCGAGCAAGCGCTGGATCTCCTCGCTCACGCCCAGGTCGCGGGCCTTGTCGTCGCTGAGCCAGCCGCGAACCTCACGTAACTCATCGGCGTCCAGCAGACGCGACAGGCCACGCCCGCTCTTCACCCACTCGGCAGCCTTGGCTTCCAGCACGCGGCGACGTTGTTCGTCTTCCTTGCGAGAGCGAGTCCACTCTCCAAGCATGGGCCAGGCCGACAGCAAGACCTCATGAGCAAGGTCGATGCGCGCCGATGGATCCGAGTCGGTGCCGCCGCTGGTGGTGACCAGGCGTCGGTCTGCCAGGTGGCGAACCACCGCATTGATGTCTTCCGGCGCGTCGCCTGCCATCGAGAGCGCCGCACGCGTTTGTTGACGGCGTGTCGTCGCCGTCCCGTCGCCGAACTGGATCAGGCGCAAGAGCACGCGTCGCGCGATCTCTCGCCGGCCAGGCGACAGGTCATTCAGCGCACCATTGGCCCGCCGGGCCATCGTCACCCCAAGGCCGGTCTGTACGCCGTCGCTCATCGCCTCGTACTCGGCCAGGCGCAACAGCCCGCGCGCTCGTTGATGCCAGAGCTCCAGCAGGGTGTCTTGCAAGCGCGGCAGCGCCCCGGGCTCGTCTGCCACCTCGTGCAGCAGTCGTTCGACCAGCACCGGCTCGAAATAGACTCCGAGCGCCCGCGCCGGTGCCTCGATGGCCAGTCGCAGCCTGTCGCCGCGCAGGGGGCTCACGTCGAGCCGCGCCAGCTGTCCGTCGAGATCGGCCCACAGGGCAGATTCCATCAGCGACCCATAGAAATCGGCCCGCAGCGTGAACACGAGCGCGACCCGCGCATCGCGGCGCAACACGCCAACGGCGGCGATGAACGCCGCCTGTGCGTCGTTTCCCGCCGTGGTGAACAGCTCCTCGAGCTGATCGACGACGATCAGCAAGCGGTTGTGATCAGGATGGTTCCGGGGTCAACGCCCCTCGCTCGATCTCCTGGACGATCACGGATCCCGGCTCGAGCTTGCTGGAGACCAGCACCTCGTCCTCGGGCAGCTGCAGCGCCTCGAGGAGAAATCCGTCCACGAACGAGGCATCCTCGGCCGCATGCACGACAAAGAGCCGCAGCCCGCCGGGCTCAGGAGTGCCGTGGGCCATGCGCCTGGGCCTACCCTCTGGGCTCGTTGCCGGGTCCGCTGGGCTCGCTGCCGCTTCACCCAACCTGCAAACAGGGACAGCGGTAGCCGCCGAGCGCGAGCGTGAGTCTCGATCCATCATTCCCCAGGCGACCCAGCCTGCAGAAATCCTACAGAAGTCGCCGTGGAATCGACTCAAGTCTGCCTCCCGGATGGCGCGAGCCCTCGCCAGGATCGAGGGGGTCGCCAATCAGTCCAGAAGGTCTCAAGGCCAGAAAGCGTACGCGTGCAGATCGCTTTGGTAAGCACCAAACCCGTCACGGTGCGCAGATATCGAACACAGGCGACGCCGGGAGCTTGGGGACCAGCTCATCGCCACTTCACTCTATGCCGGACGCGCTCTCTGGCCGCAGCGAAGCGCAGGGAGCCCCGATTGGCCACTTCACAGGGCCTCATTTATCGACCTCACCCATGGACATGTCAGAGTCGAATGCTATGCAGTCGCCATGGATGGCGAACTCGAGCAGCTGGGCGAGCGGATTGCGGAACAGGCCGCGCATTTCGATGCGGCGATGCATCGCTTGCTCGCCGACCTGCGCGAGTTCAACGAGCGCGGTGGCTGGCACGTTCAGGGCGCGCTGTCGTGCGCGCACTGGCTTGCCTGGCGGGTCGGCTGGGATCTGGTCACTGCACGGGAACGCGTGCGGGTCGCCTGCAAGCTCGCCGCGTTCCCGACGATCGATGATGCACTCCGGCGCGGCGAAGTCTCGTACTCGAAGGTGCGGGCGATGATGCGCGTCGCAACGCCTGCGAACGAAGCACTGCTGCTCGAGTACGCGCGGCTCATGACGGCCTCTCAGCTCGAGAAGCTGACTCGCAAGTACGCGCTCGTGCAGCGCCACTGCCAGGACCCGCACCCGCTGGATGACGAGCAACGGCGCTATGTCCGCCGCCGCGATACCGAGGACGGCATGGTCAAGATCGAAGCCGTGCTCCATCCTGAAGAGGCCGAGCTGATCTGGACCATGCTCAACCACGCGGCGACCCAGCTCACGCGTGAGGCTGACCGACCTGCGAGGGAGGATTCCGCGCAATCACCGGGGGTGGTGCAGTCGATCGGGGCCGCGGTCCGCCCGCCGCACGGAGATGCCGCTACGGGTGGGGGCACCAATTCCGCGGAATCAGCGGCTGCACAAGCGCTCGGGGCCGCGGTCCACCCGCCGCACGGAGATGCCGCTACGGTGGGATGCAACGCTTCCGCGGAATCGCCGGCTGTACAAGCTCACGGGGCCGCGGTCCACCCGCCGCACGGAGATGCCGCTACGGGTGGGTGCGACGCTTCCGCGGAATCGTTTGCTGTCACTCGTCCGAGCAGTGCCGCTGACGACGATTCGCTACCCAGTGCCACCATGGTCGGAAGCCACGATCCGGCGGAATCGTGGAAGGGATCCCCAAGGCGTCCGGTGAGTGTGCTGCACCAGCAAGCCGATGCCGCCAGGAAGGCGTTCAGCCGCGCCGACGCCCTGGTTTCGCTCGCACAAGCCTATCTGCGCGGCGATCGGCCGGATCGTTCGCCGATCGAGATCACGCTCACGATTCCACAGAGCAGCCTGCGTGACGACGTGGTGGATCCCATCGAGGTCGGCGAGGTGGGCGAGTCATTCCTCTCCACGGAGACCGCGCGTCGGCTCAGCTGCGATGCTGGTGTGGTCGAGGTCATCGAGGATGAACACGGCGTACCTATCTCTGTTGGTCGCAAGCGCCGGACGATCGCGGGAGCGCTCAAGCGCGCCCTGCACAAGCGTGATACGGCATGCACGTACCCCGGCTGCACACACCGGATGTTTTTGGAAGGGCACCATATCCAGCACTGGGCCGATGGTGGCGAAACCAGCTTGACGAATGCCGCACTGCTATGCAGTCAGCATCATCGCTATGTCCACGAGTATGGATACACGATCGATCTGGGGCCGGATCAGCGACCTCGATTCCGCGATCCCCGCGGTCGGCTGATTGCCGTGGCTCCGGAGCCTCCGAAAGCAACGGGACTCGGCTGGCCACGAATCCGCGCGGCGAACGAGTCGCTCGCGATCGATGCGGACACGAACGCCTGCGAGTGGGACGGCACGCCGGTCGATTACGGGACGGTGGTCGGCCACCTCGTCGTTGCCGACGGCCTCCCGTGAGGGGTCGACACCCAACCCACGCGAGCAAGCAGGGCGTGGCACGCCCTGACGCTGGCCGACGCGAAGCTCGACTTGTGCCCGCCCCCATCCCGAGTGGTCGCTCGCGATGGGTCGACGGACACTGCGGTCGGTCGGTGATGTTGTTGGGCATCACGTTCCCGAGGTCCGCATGAGGCGGTGCGAGCACAAAGTCGAGCTGGTCGCCGGTCGAGAGCACGGCCTCGAAGGCAAGGCCGGCTCGCCCGGGCGCACTACACTCGCGGCATGGCACGCATCGAGGTCCACGAGGGTGACATCACGAAGCTCGCGGTCGACGCGATCGTCAACGCCGCGAACTCGAGCTTGCTCGGCGGCGGGGGTGTCGACGGTGCGATCCATCGCGCGGCAGGCAAGCAGCTCGTGGAGGAGTGCAGGATGCTGCGTGGCTGCAAGACCGGCGACGCGAAGCTCACCCGGGGCTACAACCTGCCCGCGCGCCACGTCATCCATACGGTCGGACCGGTCTGGAACGGTGGTGCCCCCGGGGTGCGCGAGCAGCTCTCGTCGTGTTACCGGCGCTCGCTCGAGATCGCGCGCGAGCACGGATTCGACACGATCGCGTTTCCGGCGATCTCGACCGGGATCTTCGGCTACCCGGCGCGCGAGGCGGCGCAGGTCGCGGTCGCGACGATCGCGCGCGAGCTCGCGGACCATGCGGTGCCGCGCAAGGTCATCCTCGTCGCGTTCGACGCCGCCGCAAAGGCCGCGCTCGAGGCCGCGCTCGAGGCCGCGCCACCGCTCGCGTAGTACCCGGTCACCGAGGATTTGACCGGTTGCGCTGCGGAGCTGCCCGCGGAGCCCGCTGATCCCGCCGCGCCGTCGCCAGCGCGCAGCGCAGCAACGCGGGCTGGGTCACGCCGCGAGATGAATTGCACGGCCGGGTGGTGGATCGCCGGCCGGTCGTGGAGATGGCGCGCGTGTCCGCGATCTCCGGGACCTCACGGCCCGGGCTGACGCGGCCCGGCGGGCGGCCG